>Ga0180077_1000047_pt1 | contig 14209 bp, 14 predicted proteins | sample EasRiv466_16_10D_FD_123014 | JGI IMG/M metagenome (GOLD analysis project Ga0180077, IMG submission 123014) | Soil microbial communities from meander-bound floodplain in the East River, Colorado, USA - East River metaG ERMLT466_16_10D | ecosystem: Environmental > Terrestrial > Soil > Floodplain ...
CCGCCGAGGCGTCAACCGCGCCACCGAAGCTGCCGCGCGCCAAGCCGCCTTTGGAGCCGGATTTCAAGGACCTGTGGCCCCTGCCAGTCACGGGGCGCATCGGGTTGCGCGCCGGCTTCGTGCAGTACGGGCAGCACCGCGTCGCCCCGGTCGCTCTGATGCTCAAACTCGAGCCCGATCACGCGCACCTGGATGTGGAGCAGGCGAAGCTCTGCGGTATCGACTTGCCGTTTGTCGTGGAGGCGCGCGCCGGGGCCTGGAGCGCCTCTGCAAGGCTGGCCGCCATGAAGCAGCCCGTGGCGCAGATGGTGGCCTGCCTCACCGGCGAGGGAGTGCAGATCACGGGCGAGGCCGATTTCGACGTGGCGCTGAAGACGCAGGGAGGCGCGGGGGAGTTGCTGCGCAATCTCGAGGGCACGGGCAAGGCCCAGGTGCGAGACGGGCGGATCCAGAAATTCGCGCTCATCGGCAACGTCCTGTCGCTGGTCGACATCGAGGATCTTCCGCAGACCGCGGAGGATCTGGCGAACGGCGCCCAGGGCTTCCGCTTCCGCAGGATCCTGGCGGCCGGCCGGTTGAGCGGCGGCCAGTTCACGCTGGACGAAGGCGCGTTCGAAAGCCAGGCGGCGGGCATGGCCGCAAGCGGCACGATCAGGCTGTCGGACTACGACACCCGGATGACGGTGCTCGTGGCGCCGTTCGGCAAAGTAGACCGCCTGGTGCGCGGCATTCCAGTGGTCGGCTATGTCATCGGTGGAACGCTCACCAGCATTCCCGTCGGCGTAAGCGGCGACATCCGCAGTCCGATCGTGGTGCCGCTCGGCCCGCGCGCCGTGACCAACGAGCTGCTGGGCATCTTCGAGCGCACCTTGAAGCTGCCCGCCAGGCTGGCCGAGCCGCCCGTCAAGAAATAGCGGAAAGGCGCGCGCTGCGCTCGCGCAGCGTGCAGCCGCGCAGGTCCGCGGCGCCGCGCTCCGTGACGACGATCCCGGCCTCGCTGCGCGGCGTCGCCACCGGTCCCTGCAGCTTTTCCACGATGCGCGCGGCGGGCAGCAGCATCAGGGATACGCCGCCGTCGGACTGGTTGGCCGCACGGATGAAGTCGAGCGCGCCGCCCACGGCGCCGAGATAGCTGCCCTTCGCTACCTCCGCGTTGACCTGGCCGGTGAGGTCCACCTCGACCGCGGAATTGATCGCCACGAAGCGCTCGATGCCGGCGAGCACGCGCGGGTTGTGCGTGAACTCGGTCGAGCGCAGCCTGACGGCCGGATTCTCGCGCGCGTGCTCGAAGAGCCGGCGCGTGCCCATCAGCACGCCGCACTCGGCTGTCGCGACGATGCCGCGCTGCATCAGCTCGACGGCGCCGTCGCCGAGCGAGCCGGAATGGATGGCGAGGCGCCGGCGGTCGCCGAGCATGCCGAGAACCGCGTCCGGCAGCGCACCCAGGCCCGTTTCAAGGGTGGCGCCTTCGGACACGAAGGGCGCGGCGTTGCGCGCGATCGCCTTCTCCAGATCGCCCGGCGGGCCGTAGGGCAAGGCGACGGGCGGCCGCGAGGATTCCACGAGGAGAGAAAAATCCTCCTTGCGCAGGCGTTTCTCGGAGTACGTCCACGGCACCTGGTCGTTGACTTCGCCAATGACCACGCGGCAACTCTCCAGCGCCGGCACCAGGTATTCGGCGGCAAGGCCGAGGCTGTACTCGCCTTGCGAATTCGGCGGGCTCACCTGCACCAGCACGACGTCGGCACGGATGCGACGCGAGCGGATGAGCGCGGCGAGCTGCGAGTAGGGATGCGGGTGGATGTCCAGCACGCCCGCATCGGCGAGCGCGCGGTTATGGCCCGAGCCGCAATAAGCCGTGAGGCGCAGGTGATCGGCATGCTGCGGCTTGACGATGCCGGACCAGTTCACGCCCATGAAGAGTGTCGCGCCGGGAACCGCGGCGCGCTGCGCCACCAGCGCCTCTACGAGCGTTTGCGGCTCGGCGCAGGCCTGGCCGAAGACCACGCCGTCGCCGGGGCGAATCCACTGCGCGAGATCCATGCGGCCGATGCTAGCATCCGCCTGATACTGCCTTGGAGAGCCCGATGCTCGATGACAAGTCCCAGGATCTGATCTTTCGCGACGCACATACGCCGCAGGGTTTTCTCGACACGCCCGTCACCGACGAGAAGTTGCGCCAGGTCTACGACCTGATGAAGTGGGGTCCGACCACCATGAACACTCAGCCGATGCGCATCGTCTTCGTGCGCTCGAAGGCGGCGAAGGAGAAGCTCGCGCCGGCGTTGAGCCCGGGAAACCTGGACAAGACCATGAAGACCCAGGTCACGGCGATCATCGCCTACGACTCGCGCTTCTACGAGCACCTGCCGAAGAACTTTCCCAACAACCCCAAGGCGAAGGACGGCTTTGAAGGCGAGGAAAAGAAGGCGATGGTGGACCGCGTGGCGCTGAGAAACGGCTCGCTGCAGGGCGCCTACTTCATCATCGCGGCGCGCGCCCTGGGCCTGGATTGCGGGCCGATGTCCGGCTTCGACAATGCCAAGGTGGACGCGGCGTTCTTTCCGGACGGGCGCTGGAAGTCGAACTTCCTCATTAATCTCGGCAAGGCCGACCCGGCGAAGGTGTTCCCGCGCAATCCCCGCCTTTCGTTCGACGAGGCCTGCAAGGTCCTCTAGTCGGACGGCGGACACGGATAGGAATGCCTATCCGGACGCGCCCAGGCCCTGGAAGGCCTTAGTACTTGGCCTTGATCTTGTCGAGCTGCTCCTTGGAGATGGCCGGCGTGTCGCCGCGTTTCTGCCACCGGTTCAGGTTCCACGCGCCTTCCCCAAGCCAGGCCTTGATCGTCTCCAGGTTCTTCGCGCGTTCCGCGTCACTGGAGCCCAGGAACACGTACATGTTTCCGGGCTTGCCGCCGGGCGATGCCTTTCCGTCATCGAGACGCCGCATGATCGCGCCGGTCTCGGGCCAGATCACGTGGTTCATGAAATACGCATAGGTCACCAGTTGCGGCGCGAGATTCTTGTCGTTCACGCGTTGCACGTTCCACTCGGCGAATCCGGGCAGGTTGGCGCCGTGACAGGCCGCGCATTTCGCCGAGACGATCGGCTGGATGTCCTTGCGCCACGTCAACTCCTGGGCGCCGGCGGAAGTGATGATGCCGGCGGACATTACGAGAATGAGAGCAACCCCGCGCATGACCCGCTCCTTGGTTGGGAAGAATTGGAGTTTAAGGTAGCAGAAAGCTGGTACGCGCGCGGGCGAATGGCGGATGCGGCGCGCCGATCGTAAACACCGTGAGCCGCTGGCCTTCCAATTCGTAATGATCCTCGTTTTCTTCACCGCCCGGCCCCAGGTCGCCACCAACCTCATGCGCGCGAACTCGAGCGGCGCCCGGCGGGCCGGCTGCATACCCTACTAGTTTCCGGACAGGGCCGAGAAAAGCACGACGCCTCGCACGACGACAATGGCTGTCTTGCTGCCAGCGTCCATCAAGCGGGTTTCCTGCGTGACCAAGTGCGACTGGATCCTTATGGATGCATGCTACTTCGCCGTCCGTGCGCTACCCCACTGCAGGTCTGAATGGTCTTTCCGTATATTCGCCCGCCGTCCCCTGGTGTTTATCTCACAAAGCGGAACGGTCGGCACGTGAAGTGCCGAATCGAAACCTGTTCATGAGAAGGAGAGCGGCATGAAACGAGCGGTGATATTTGCGGCCATGAGCGTCGGCTTGGCGGTCGGCTTTGGCGCGCCGGTGGCGTTGGCCGACCAGACGCAGTTTACGGACTTCGAGGGCTTCAACGTCGACGTGAGCATAAACGGCCAGAACGGATGGGGCGTCGCCAATCCGGCATATGACCAGAAAATCGTGGACTTCGACGGCAACACGGTGTGGCGCGTTTCGAACGCCGTTGCTTCCGGCAGCTTCGGGGATATGCCGTTCGCTCCGCGTCTCGGTGGTCTTCCTGCAGATACGGTTCTCAATCCGACGAACCACAGCCCCGGCGCGTTCGCCGGCGAAAGCGGCACCGGCACCAAGCTGGACGTATTCAAAGGAAAATTCAGCTTCCGCTCGGCGACGGGCGCGCCGCAATCGGGGGCGAGGATCACGGTCAGCGCCGATAGCGGCCAGGGCGGTCGGCAGAGCTTCATCGCCATCAACGACACCGGCGCAGGCCTGGAAATTTCGACATTCGATGTCGACAACGCGGGCAACTTCATCGGCCCGATCATCATCGCCTCGGGCCTGTCCTATAAGAAGTGGCACACCACCAGCGTCGAGATCCGCTTCAAGGACGGAGCGGACAACGATGTCGTGAAGTACTTCGTCAATGGCAAGCGGGTGCACAAGGGACAAAGCTGGGAGCAGTTCTACACAATCGTCCAGTCCGCTGTCCATCCGCTCGGTGTCCCTGTTCAGACGCTGTTGTTCCGGATTTCCGGTGACGCTGTTCCGGCGGTGCTTGGCGGCGGGTACTTCATCGACAACGTAACGATGTCGGTATCGGATACCGACAAACGGCGGGACGGCAAGGATAAGGACGAGCGTGACGACGGCGATGGTGACGACGATTAGCGCTGCCGGTTAGCCTGTTTGCAGATGGGGCGGGGAGCATTCCCCGCCCCTTCGTTCGATGCCCTCGGCCGAGCGCGGCGCCCCGCTCGATGCGCGATTCAATGTGCCAGGTCGCCGCGCCGTCCGTTCCGTCAGGAGTTCGCGTGGATGACGCCGTTGACGACCTTGACCTTGTCGCCGGCGCGCCACGCCGTCGCCTCGGGCTCGGTGATCACGCGACTCGATCCGTCCTCGAAGCGCACGGCAATCTCGTAGCTTTTGGTCGATGTCACCTGCTTCTCGATCTCGTTGCCGGCGACCGCGCCGCCGACCGCGCCGATCACGGTCGCGATCTTCTTGCCGCCGCCGTGTCCGACCTGGTTGCCCAGGACGCCGCCGACCACTGCGCCGCCGACCACGCCGACGCCGCTTGCTTCCCCTTTGGACTTCGTCTCATGCACCGACTGGACCACGCCGCACTCCGCGCAGATGGCCGCGACCGGGGTCCTTGGCGCCGTCCGGGGTGCGCCGGCTGCGCGCGGATTCTCCAGCTTGGCGGCGAGGGGCGCATCGCCGGGCTTGGCCGCGGAGCCCGGTATCCAGCCCGTGTAGGCTGCGATGCCCACGGCGGAGAACACGATGACGGCGACGCCCGCGAACCACATCAGCGGGTGTATGGGATTTCTAGCTTGCGTTTGCATGGCTGTTCCTCGTATTCAAAAAGAAGCCCTGACTGAGCAGGGCCCGTCAATCGTTGGCGCGTACCTATTTTCGCTCCCCGGCGAGAGGCCATCTGCCGGCTGGCGCACGTAGCCGGGCGTCTCTTGGGCGGATTGTCTAGTCGACGCGCAGCTTGCCGTCCACGCAGGTCACTGCCTCGCCGCCGATCTGGATGGCCTCGGCGCTGACGCGCACCTGCACGCGCCCGTCGCGGCCCACCTGCATGCCCTGGCGTGCGGTATAGGTGGATCCGAACTCCTTGAGCAACCCGGTTGCGCGCAGGTAGGCGGCGACGGAGATGTTGCCGCTGCCGCAGACAGGGTCTTCCGGAATGCCGTGGGCCGGTGCGAAGGAGCGCACGTGGATCGGGGCATCGGCATTGCCGGTACGCCCGAAAACCGTGGCGCCGCTGGCGTCCAGGGCGTTGGACAACGCACTGATGGCCGCCATGTCGGGTGCGTGCGAGTCGACGTTCCGCGCGTCGCCCAGGTCCACGACCACCCACACGGGTCCGACATCGACGCGCAGGGCGCGCGCGTTGCCGAACAGGGGCGCCTGCACCGGCGTGATCCTGGGCGCCGGCGCCGTGACGAAGATGCGCCGCGCTCCGTCCTGCTCCTCGACCGCGAGGTCGAGCACGCCTGCGCCGCATTCCTGCTTGAGCTTGCCGCCCACTGCCTTGGCAAACCCGCTCTCGAGCGCCGCGTGCGCGCTACCAACTGTCGGGTGCCCCGCGAACGGCAGCTCCCGTCGAGGCGTGAAGATGCGCAGGCGGTAGCTCGCCCCCGGCGCGGTCGGCGCAAGCAGAAACGTCGTCTCCGAAAGGTTCGTCCAGCCGGCGATGCGCTGCATTTCTTGCGTCGAGAGGCCTTCGGCGCCGATCACCACGGCCACCGGGTTGCCGAGAAACGGCTTCGCCGTGAAGACGTCCACCTGCTTGAAGGGAAGATGCTTCATCGCTTCGCGGGCGTCGCGCCCTTGCTGTCGAACTCGTAGTGCAGGATCAGCTGGTCGCGCACCGGTCCCGCCAGGCGCAATTTCACCGCCCACACGCCGAGCATCTCCAGGTCGAGCTTGGCACGGTATTCACCGGGCGCCTGTCCCGCCTGCGCCTTGACCGGCTTCAGGTTGTGCGCCATCGGCATTGAAGGCATGTCCGCCCCTACGGTCACCTGCGCGCCTTCGAGCGGCTTCCCGCCGCGCGAGAGGCGGATGGTGCAGTCGAAGACGTAGTCCGTCCCGGTGGCTTTGCAGGCGAGGTCGGCCTTCGGCGACTGGGCGAACGCCAGCACCGGAACGAAGCCGAGAATCAGGAAAAGCGCTGCTTTACCCATCGCACGGTCCTTTCGTCGAGCAGGCCGCGCGGCCGCCAGACGAGCAGCAGCGCCACCAATCCCCCAAAAACGATCATGCGGTAGCCCTGGAAGACACGGCTGCCCTCCAGCGCGCCGATGTCGAGCACCACGCCGAGGAGCGGCCCGAGCGCGGTCCCCAGGCCGCCGATCAGCGCGTAGGCGAGGCTGTGCACACCCAGCATGATGTCGAAATTGCGCGGCTCGATGTAGGTGTTGTGGTGCGCGAAGAGCACGCCGCCCAGCGCAGCGAGCGCGCCCGCGGCCGCCGCGACGCCGAGCTTGCAGCGGTTCACATCCACCCCGAGCGCGGCCGCCAGTTCCGGATCCTCGCCCACGCCGCGCAGCGTGGCGCCCAGGCGCGAGCGCTCGAGGAGGAGAAACCCCGCGAGCGCCAGCACCAGCAGGGCGTAGACGATGGCCAGATACTCGATCGGCTCCACGCCGTGCGCGAATACCCAGCGGATGCCGCGGAAACCCTGCGTGCCGTCCGGCCCCACCGCCTCGCCGTCGATCGCGCGCTGGAAATGGACGAGCTCGAAGAGGATCCGCATCATCTCCGCCGCCGCGAGCGTCGCCATGGCGAAGTAGAGTCCGCGCAGCCGCAGGGTGGGCAGCCCTACGAGGAGCTGCGCGAGCGCCCCCAGCGCCATCGCGGCCAGGGCGGCGAGCGGCAGCGGCCAGCCGTACATCGCCGTCAGGATGCCGCCGGCGTAGGCGCCCACGCCGAAGAAGGCCTGCTGGCCGAAGGACATCTCGCCCGCGATGAGCAGCAGGTACGCGGACAGCGCGAGAAACGAGACCAACCCGATGTTGGTCAGGACGCCGATCGCGTAGTCATCCATGGGACTCTCGCGGCGAGCAGAATGAAAAGCAGCGCGTAGGCGATCAGGTCGCGCGCCTGCGGGCCGAGGAACCATTGGCTGTGCGCTTCCAGCAGGCCGAGCGCGAGGCCGCCGGCCACCGCGCCGGGCAGGGACCCGAGCCCCCCCAGCATCATGGCGAGCAGGCCTTTCAGCGTGAACATCATGCCGAGCATCGGCGTCACCTGCTCGTGGCTCGCGGCGACGAGGAAGCCCGCGAGGCCGCCGATGGCCGAAGCCATGGCGAAGGTGAGCATGAAGGTGCGCGGCACGCTGATGCCGGCAAGCTGCGCCGCGCCGGGCTGGTCGATGACCGCGCGCACCGCGATGCCAAAGCGCGCGCGGTACAGGATCCACCACAGGGCGGCGCAGGCGGCGACCGCCGCGCCGAGCATGACGAGGGACTCCACGCGCAGCGTGAGCGCGCCGAACTCCAGCGGCGTGCCGCCATGCAGCGGCGGAAACGGATAGATGTGGCGAGGCAGGGCGAGGGTCGCCAGCTCCTCCAGTTGCATCCACAGTGCAAAGCTCGCCACCATCGCGGCGATGGCCGAACCCTGGCGGTGCGGAGCGAAGCACAGGCGCTCGACGTATGCGCCGGCGAGCGTCGTGCAGAGGACCGCGACGGCTGCGAGGGCGAGCAGCCCGGCGCCGGAATTCAGGTGGACCCAGGTCGCCGCGTAGCAGCCCAGCATGATGGCCGGGCCGTAGGCGAGGTTGACCCGGCGCAGCACGCCGAAGATCAGGGTGAAGCCGAGCGCGAGCATCGCGTAGGACGAGCCCAGGAACAGGCCGTCGAGCGTGTTCTGCGCGAGGTCGATCAAGCCCTGCTCGAACCCAGGTAGGCGCGGCGGATGACTTCGTCCTCGGCGAGCGCCCCCGGCGTGCCGCTGAAGCTGATGCGGCCCTGCTCGATGAGGTAGAAGTGGTGCGCGACCTTGAGCGCCATGTGCGCGTTCTGCTCGACGAGAAAGATGGTGGCGCCGTCCTTGTGCAGGTCGGCGACGATGCGGAAGATCTCCTCCACCACCAGAGGCGCGAGGCCCAGGGAGGGCTCGTCCATCAGCAGGAGCTTCGGGCGGCTCATCAGCGCGCGCGCCACCGCCAGCATCTGCTGCTCCCCGCCGGAGAGCGTGCCGGCGAACTGCGCGGCGCGCTCCTTCAGGCGCGGGAAGCGTCCGAACATGCGCTCGATGTCCTCTTCGATCGCCGCCTTGTCGCCGCGCTGGTACGCGCCCGCGAGCAGGTTCTCGCGCACGGACATGCCGGGAAACACCAGGCGATTCTCCGGCACCAGCGCCACGCCCCGTCCCACGATGGCGTGCGGTGCCCGACCGGCGATGTCCGTCCCGTCGAACACGATGCGTCCGCGCTTCGGCTTGAGGATGCCGGCGATGCTCATCATCAGGGTGGTCTTGCCCGCGCCGTTGGGCCCGAGCAGGCAGGTGATGGATCCCGGCGCCACCTCGAGCGACACGCCCTTCAGCGCCTCGATCTTGCCGTAGGCGGTGAAGACATCCTCGACGCCAAGCAAGCTCATGCCTTTTCGCCCCCGAGGTAGGCCTTGCGCACCGCCGGGTGCGCCTGGATCTCCGCCGGCGTGCCTTCGGCGATCTTCTGGCCGAAATTCAGCACGGCGATGCGGTCGGTGACGCCCATCACCAGCTCCATCACGTGCTCGACCAGCAGGATGGTGACGCCGCGTTCCCGCAGCTTGAGGATGCGATCCCGCAGTTGCCCGATTTCCTCGCTATTCATGCCGGCGGCCGGCTCGTCGAGCAGGAGCAGCCTCGGTTTCGCCGCCAGCGCACGGGCCAGCTCGAGCCGGCGCTGCTCGCCGAAGGCGAGGTTCGCTGCGAGCTCGTCGCGCTTGTGCGCCAGGCCCGAGAACTCGAGCAGCGGCCCGATCTCGTCGCGCACGCCGCGCTGGCCGCCGAGCCAGCGCGTGAAGAAACCCTGGCGCGCCTGGTCCTCGGCGGAGTTCTGCGCCACCCACAGGTTTTGCCAGACGCTGAGCTGGCCGAACAGGCGGATGTTCTGGAAGGTACGCGCGATGCCGGCGCGCAGGCGCCGGTGGGTGGGGAGGGCGGCGAGGTCCTGCCCGCGGAAGAGGATGCTGCCCGCGGTCGGCGCAAACAGCCCGGTAATCACGTTGACGGTGGTGCTCTTGCCGGAGCCGTTGGGGCCGATCAGGCCGAAGATCTGGCCTTCCTGCACGGTGAGATCCAGACCGTCCACGGCCCGGACGCCGCCGAAATGGCGCGACAGCGAGCGCAACTCAAGCACGGCGGCCGGTCCCCAGAAATCCGCTCGGCCGCAGGTTCATCGCCAGCACGATGAGCGCGCCGAAGAGGAGATTTCGCCAGTCGCCGAGGAAGCGCAATCCCTCGATCAGGAACCCCTGCACGAAGATCACCGCCAGCAGCGTGCCGAACACGCTGCGCAGACCGCCGACGATCGGGTAGGCAATGGCGAATGTCGCCACCAGGATGTTGAAGCTCGAATGCTCGATGTGCGTGGTGTAGTGGGCGTAGAGTCCGCCGCCGACGCCGGCGATGGCGCCGCCCACGGTCATCGCGCTCACTTTAACGGCGGTGAGGTTGATGCCCACCGACTGCGCGGCCAGCTCGTCCTCGCCCACCGCGCGCAGCACGGTGCCGTAGCGCGAACGGTCGAACCACCACAGCAGCGCCATCGCGCCGGCGACGAACACCCAGATGAACAGCATCACTTCGAAGGTGCTCCAGCCGTTCTCGGGAAAAAAGCGGATCTGCCGGAAGCCTTCGCCGCCGAGCGGGCCGACCTTGAGGTCGCCCTTGGCGATCTGGTAGTCGAAGTTGAAGAAGAACAGGCGCACGCCCTCGCCAAACGCGAGCGTGGCGATCACCAGCATCAGGCCCTTGACGCGCAGCGCGGGAAAGCCGACGGCGCAGGCGACCGCCGCGCCGCAGACGGCGCTGGCGCCGAGCGCGGGCACCAGGTGCCAACCGCCGAGGACGGTAAGCATGCCGGCGACGTAGGCGCCGATCGCGTAGAAGCCCGCCTGCGCGAGGCTCACCTGCCCGGTCAGCAACAAGATGTAGGCCGAGAGGCCGAGCAGCGTGTGCACGCCGATGATCTGCGCGAGGCCGAAGTAGAAGTCCATATCTAGTCGAGCAGGGGGGACTTCGACGCCACTCGTCCCCCCCGCACCCCCCGGGTGGCTGCGTTGACCCTCATTTCAATCCCTGCCTCCCCTAGGCGCGAAGATGCCGCCGGGGCGGAACGTCAGGAACACGAAGAGCAGCAGCATCACGTAGAGGTCGCGCTCGGTGACCCCGCGGTACATCTGCAGCACGTTCTCGAAACCGCCGACCAGCAGGCCCGCCACGATGGCGCCGGGAATGCTGCCCAGGCCGCCGATCACGGTCACGATCAACCCCTTCACCGTGAGCGGCGTGGTGAGCAGCGGTGAGAGCGTGCCAACGGAGGCGCCGATCAGCGCGCCGGCGATGCCTCCCAGCAGTCCCGTGATGATGAACGTGGTCGCGTTGACCCGCTCCAGGCGGATGCCGCACAGGCGCGCCGCCACCGGCTGCTGCGAGACGGCGCGCGTGGCGAGCCCGAGGCGCGTGCGATACAGGAGCAGCATCAGCGCGGCCATGCACAGCACCGCCACGCCGAACACCAGCAGCAGATCGCCGCGCAGGGTGAACTCGCCCGCGCGCAGCATGACGTCGTCGAACATCGCCGGGTAGTTCTGCGGCATGCCGTTGGTCACGTGCACCACGATCTCGTCGATCAGCAGCAGCATGCCGACCGTGGACATCAGGGTCGCCAGCGGCGAGCGCAGCGGGATGAAGTGGAAGCACGTGACGTACACCAGCGCGCCGGCCACGCCGCCGCCGAGGAACGCCCCGAAGAACACCAGCGCGGGCGGGGCAGCCGCCATCACCTTGAGGACCAGCAGCCCGCTGTAGGCGCCGCCGATGGAGGCGGCGGCGTAGGCCATGTTGATCTTGTGCATCACGCCGAAGACCAGCGTGAAGCCGATGCCGATCAGGGCGTAGGTGGAGCCGAACAGCAGCCCGTCCGACAGGGACTGAAGGAAGTCGAGCATGGGCAAAAAAACGGGCGCGGGTTCACCGCGCCCGGGATCTCCCTCCCCTCGCGTTCAGAGCGGATCGTGCAGGACGACCCACTCGTTGCCCTTGGCCTGCACGAACAGGTAGGGCTTGTCGGCCTCGCGGTCCTCGGTGCGCTTGGTGACGCCCATCAGGCCCTTGGTCTGCTTGAGCTTGGCGAGCCCTTCGCGGATCTTGCGCCGGTCGCCTTGCACGTCCTTGCCGGTGATCTTCTCGGACTCCATCACGTCCTTGAGGATGAACATGTTCTCCCAGGCCGCCATCGAGTGCAGGTCCGCCGCGCCCTTGAACTTGGCGGTGGTCTGCGCCGCGAACTTGCCGTCCTTGTTCACCGGCGCGAAGGAGGTCGGGATGATCATTCCCTGCGCCTGCTTGGCGCAGCCCTGCAGCGTCTCGAGCGAAGAGGAGCTGGTCAGCCCGACGAGCACCTTGGGCTTGACGCCCTGGCGCTGCATCTCCTTCAGCGCGCCGCACATGCTGAACGGATGCGCGGAGATGGCGATGATGTCGGCATTGGCTTTCTTCATCTCGCGCACCTGGGTGGCGAAATTGGTGTCCGCGAGCAGCCATTTCGACTCGCCCACCACCTTGAAGTCGTTGGCCTGCGCGCGGTCCTTCATCACCACGTGCCAGGTGGCGCGCGAGTGGGCGAAGTCCTCCTCGACCCCGCCGTACACGGTCTTCAGTTCCGGGCGGGTCTTGTGCAGCCAGTAGAACACGGACGAGTACATCGTCATCTCGTTCGGCACGTTGCGGAAGGCCCATTCCGAGATCTTCGCGAGGCCGACCTTGATCGCGACATCGGTGAAGACCGGAAACTGCAGGCCCGAATCGCTCGCGTCGCCGACCTTCTTCTGCAGGATGCCGAACAGCGGCTCGGCGACGTTGGAGCAGGTCGGCCCGATCGCCACCAGCGCGTCGGTGCCGGCGATGCGGCGCACCACCGAGATGCCCTGCTCGGCGTTGCAGGCATCGTCGTAGAAATCGACGGCGATCTTCGCCTTGCTGCCGTCGGCGAGCTTGACCCCGCCGGCCTTGTTGATGACGTCCGCCGCGGCGAGCATCGCCGCTTCGCTGTTCACGCCGAACGAGCGCACGGGGCCGGTCTTCGCGCCGAAGCCGGAAATCTTGATGGTCTTGTCTTGGGCCTGCGCGATGCCGAAGCTCAGCGCCAACGATACGGCCAGGGCGAGTTTCTTCACTGGGTCTCCTCCTTGCGGTAGATTTGCCGGGCAGTTTAAAGCGAGGGGAGGGGCGATGGCAAAGAAGAAGCGCGTTGCTGCAGTGCGCAAGAGCAACAACATCTGGTCCGGGCTCAAGCCCGGTCCCGCGAATCGCTCGGAACTCTCGCCGGTCGCGTTCCTGCCGCGCGCCGCGGAAATCTATCCGCAGCGCATCGCCGTGGTGCACGGCAAGCAGCGCATCACCTATGCGCAATCATTCGAGCGTGCCCGCCGCTTGGCCTCGGCACTGGCCAGGCGCGGCGTAAAGCGGGGCGATGTGGTGTCGGCGATGCTGCCCAACGTGCCGGCGATGCTCGATGCGCACTATGGCGTGCCGATGCTCGGCGCGGTCCTGAACACCATCAACACGCGGCTCGACGCCGACACGGTGGCCTACATCCTCGCGCACGGGGAGGCGAAGGTCTTCATCACCGACCGCGTCTTCGCCGGCGTGGTCGGCCCGGCGCTCGCCAAGTTGAAGAGGAAGCCCGTGGTGATCGACGTGGACGACCCGCTCTACACCGGGCCCGGCGAGCGGCTCGGCGCGATGGAGTACGAGAAGTTCATCGCCGGAGGCGACGCCGATTTCGCCTGGTCGCTGCCGCGATCGGAAGACGACCCGATCGCGCTCAACTACACCTCGGGCACCACGGGGCGACCCAAGGGCGTCGTCTACCACCATCGCGGCACCTTCCTCGAGTCGCTCGGCAACATCGTCGCCTGGCCGATGCCCGCGCACCCGGTGTACCTGTGGACGCTGCCGATGTTCCACTGCAACGGCTGGTGCTATCCCTGGTCGGTGACGGCGATGGCGGGAACGCACGTCTGCCTGCGCGCGGTGGACCCGGCGCTCATCTTCCCGATGATCGTCGAGCATGGCGTCACGCACATGTGCGGTGCGCCGACCGTGCTCGCCATGCTCATCGGCGCACCCGAGGGACAGCGACGCAAATTCGCGCAGCCCGTGCACATCATGACCGGCGGCTCGCCGCCCCCGGCGAAGGTGATCAAGGGGATGGAGGAACTCGGCTTCAAGGTGCTGCACATCTACGGCATGACCGAGCTGCAGGGGCCCTCCACGTTCTGCGCAGTGCAGGAGGACTGGGCCGCGCTGCCGCTGGAGGACCGCGCCAACCGCATGGCGCAGCAGGGCGTGCGCTACCAGGTGGTGGAAGGGCACATCGTAGGCGACCCGAAGTCCTGCAAGCCGGTGAAGCAGGATGGCGGGACGATGGGCGAGATCCTGGTGAAGGGCAACACGGTGATGCTCGGCTACCTCAAGGACCCGAAGGCCACCGCGGAGGCGTTCCACGGCGGCTGGATGCATACCGGCGATCTCGCCGTCTGGCATCCGTCGAACTACATCGAG
>Ga0180077_1000049_pt1 | contig 14163 bp, 13 predicted proteins | sample EasRiv466_16_10D_FD_123014 | JGI IMG/M metagenome (GOLD analysis project Ga0180077, IMG submission 123014) | Soil microbial communities from meander-bound floodplain in the East River, Colorado, USA - East River metaG ERMLT466_16_10D | ecosystem: Environmental > Terrestrial > Soil > Floodplain ...
ACGTTCGCCGCGCGCGCCGCGGAGCAGGGGCCGGACGAGCCCTTTGCCGTCTCGCAGCGCGAGGACGGGGCCTACAGCCTGTCGCTCGACGTGCCGAGGACGCCCGCGGTGAGGCGCGGATACGACGCGATGGTGGTGCGGGCGCGGGACCTGAGCGCGGCCCTCGGCGGGATGATCGTCGACGACAACGGCCGCGTGCTGGATGAGCGCGCGCTCGCGGGGATCGGCGCGCAGCTGGATGCAGTGCACGCGGTGCTGGCCGAGCGGGGCATCGAGCCGGGCGGGCCGGCGGCGCTGCGGCTTTTTGCCTGAAGGTATGGCGGCGCCCAAGCCGCTGCGCGAGCGCGCCGAGGCGCTGCGGCGCGAGATCGAGCGGCATAACCGTCTCTACTACGTCGAAGACGCGCCCGAAATCACCGACACCGAGTACGACCGGCTGTTTGTCGAGCTGAGCGCGCTGGAGGCAGCGCATCCGGAGCTTGCCGGCCCGGATTCCCCGACCCGGCGCGTCGGCGCGCCTCCGCTCGCGGAGTTCCCGGAAGTTCGCCACCGCAGCCCCATGCTGTCGCTCGCCAACGCCTTCGATGAGGAGGCGGTCCGCGCCTTCGACCGGCGCGCGCGCGAGGCGCTGGGGGTGGACATCATCGACTATTCAGTCGAGCCCAAGTTCGACGGTCTCGCCGTGAGCCTGAGCTACCGGGACGGCGTCCTGGTCCAGGGCGCGACGCGCGGCGACGGCAGCCGCGGCGAGGACGTGACGCCCAATCTGCGCACGGTGCGTTCCATCCCCCTGCGGCTGCCGCGCGCGCCGGACACGCGCGACCTGGAGGTGCGCGGCGAGGTGCTGATCACCCGGCGCGAGTTCTCGGCCCTGAACGCGCGGCAGCGGGCCGCGGGCGAAAAGGAGTTCGTCAACCCGCGCAACGCCGCGGCGGGAAGCCTCAGGCAGCTCGATTCGCGCACCACCGCGCGGCGGCCGCTGCGGTTCTTCGCCTACGGCGTGGGGGAGGTTCCGGCCGGCGCTCCCGCTACCCATTCGCAGGTGCTCGGGCGCCTGGAGGAAATCGGCTTCCCGGTGGCGAAGGAGCGGGACGTCGCGGGCGGCGCCGATGGACTGCTGCGCTACTACGCGCGCATCGGCGCGCTGCGCGACCGGCTGCCGTATGCGATCGACGGCGTCGTCTACAAGGTCGATCGCCTCGACTGGCAGGCGCAGCTGGGTCACGTCTCGCGCGCGCCGCGCTTCGCCTTGGCGCAAAAGTACCCGGCCGAAGAGCAGGAGACCGAGGTCCTGGGCATCGAGGTGCAGGTCGGGCGCACGGGCGCGCTGACGCCGGTTGCGCGGCTGAAGCCGGTGTTCGTCGGCGGGGTCACGGTGACCAACGCCACGCTGCACAACGAGGACGAACTGCGGCGCAAGGACGTGCGCGTCGGCGACACCGTGGTGGTGCGCCGCGCGGGCGACGTGATCCCGGAAGTGGTCTCGGTGCGGCTGTCACAGCGCCCGCCGCGTACGCGGGAGTTCCACATGCCCGCGCGCTGCCCGGTCTGCGGCTCGCCGGTGGTGCGCCTGGCGGGCGAGGCCGTGACGCGTTGCACCGGCGGGCTCTTCTGCCGCGCGCAGCGCCGCGAAGCGCTGCTGCACTTCAAGGGACGGCGCGCCATGGATATCGACGGTCTGGGCGACAAGCTTGCCGAGCAGCTGGTGGAGTCGGGCCTGGTGGAAAACCCGGCCGACCTGTACGGCCTGGAGATCGCGCCGCTTGCGAGCCTGGAGCGCATGGGCGAGAAATCGGCGCGCAACGTCATCGACAGCATCGAGCGTTCGCGCGACGCGACGCTCGCGCGCTTCGTATTTGCGCTGGGCATCCCCGGCGTGGGAGAGGAGGTCGCCAAGATCCTTGCGCAACACTTCGGCAGCCTCGATGCGCTGCTTGGTGCGGATTGGGGCGCGCTGGCGGCGCAGAAAGAGGCCGTGCGCAAAGACAACGCCAAGCGCAAGCGGCGGGGGGAAGCGGCGGCGCCGGTGCCCCTGGAAGGGATTGGCCCGGAGATCATGGACAGTCTGCGGCAATTCCTGAGCGAGAAGCACAACCGCAAGGTGATCGAGCGCCTGGTGGATCCGCGCAAGGGCGTGCGCATCCGCGAGGCAACGCGCGCGGCCGCGCGTCACGGACCGGCGCTGACCTTCGTGCTGACCGGAACGCTCCAGGGCATGACGCGCGACGAGGCAAAATCGCTGATAGAGTCCAAGGGGCACAAGGTCGCGGGCTCCGTGTCGAAGAGCACCGATTACGTCGTCGCGGGCGCCGAGGCGGGCAGCAAGCTCGAGCGGGCCAAGGAGCTGGGCGTCGCGGTGCTGGACGAGGACGGCTTGCGCAGACTATTGGAGAGCGGCTAGACGCATGGCGCAGCGATTGACCAAGGCGGTGTTCCCGGTGGCGGGCCTCGGCAGCCGCTTCCTGCCCGCCACCAAGGCGAGCCCGAAGGAGATGTTGCCGATCGTCGACAAGCCGCTCATCCAGTACGCGGTGGAGGAGGCGGCGGCCGCGGGGATCACCGACATGATCTTCATTACCGGCCGCAACAAGCGCGCCATCGAGGATCATTTCGACACCGCCTACGAGCTGGAGAGTTCGCTCGAGAGGCAGGCCAAGCGCGCGCTGCTCGACGCCGTGCGCGGCGTGTTGCCGGCGGGGTGCCGCTGCATCTATATCCGCCAGGCCGAGCCGCTCGGGCTCGGCCATGCGGTGCTGTGCGCGCAGCCGGTCGTGGGCGACGAGCCATTCGCCGTGGTGCTCGCCGATGACCTGATCGACGCGCAACCCCCGGTGCTCGCGCAGATGGCCCGCCGCTTCGAGGCCGAGCGCTGCTCGATCCTCGGCGTTGAGGAGATTCCGCGTTCCCAGACGGGCAGCTACGGCATCGTCAGTCCCGAGCGTACCGGCGCCGAGCTTTGCGCGATCAAGGGCATCGTCGAGAAACCCACGCCGGAGCAGGCGCCTTCGACGCTGGCCGTGGTTGGCCGCTACGTGCTCACCCCGGCGATTTTCGGCCAGCTGGCCGCGGTGAAGCCGGGCAGGGGAGGCGAGATCCAGCTGACGGATGCGATCTCGGCGCTGCTCGCGGTCGAGAAGGTCATGGCGTACCGCTTCAGCGGACGACGCTACGACTGCGGCTCGAAGCTGGGTTACCTGCAGGCGACCGTGGAGCTGGGGTTGAAGCACCCGGAAGTCGGACCGGGATTCGCGCAGTACCTCAAGGGGCGGAGCCGTGCTTGACAGCAAGGCCGCCTGGGACTTTCTCGAGAACTCCGACCTCGTCGCGGACGCGGCGCAGGTGCAGGCAGCGGTCGACCGTCTCGCGCACGAGATCACCCAGGCGCTGGCCGACTCCTATCCCCTGGTGGTCGTCGTCATGGGCGGGGCGGTGGTGTTCGCCGGGCAGCTGCTGCCCAAGCTGCGTTTCCCCTTGGACGTCGACTACGTTCATGCGACGCGCTACGGCGCCGCCGTCCAGGGCGGCGGCATCGACTGGAAAGTGACGCCGCCGGATCACGTGCGCGGCCGGGCAGTGCTGGTGCTCGACGACATCCTCGATGGCGGACAGACCCTGCACGCCATCAGCGACCGGCTCATCGCGCTGGGCGCGAAGTCGGTGCACTGCGCGGTCCTGGTGGAGAAGCGGCTGGCGCACCGCAAGCCGATCACCCCGGATTTCGTCGGCTTGCGCATTCCGGACCGCTTCGTGTTCGGCTGCGGCATGGACGCCAAGGGCTACTGGCGCAACCTGCCTGAAATCCGCGCCATCCGGGAGTAGTGATGCTGGCGATCATCGGTGGCAGCGGGCTCACGCAACTGTCCAGCATGGCGGACACGCACCGCAAGATGGTGCGCACGCCCTACGGCGAGCCCTCGGGGCCGCTCACCTTCGGCCGCATCCGCGGCCGCGAGGCGGTGTTCCTCGCCCGTCACGGCCATGGCCACACGGTCGCGCCCCACGAGGTCAACTATCGCGCCAACCTGTGGGCGCTCAAGGAAGAGGGCATCGCAGGCGTGGTCTCCGTGGCCTCGGTCGGCGGCATTCGCCAGGATCTTGCGCCAGGCAGCCTGCTGGTGCCGCACCAGATCATCGACTACACCTGGGGCCGCCACTCGACGTACTTCGAAGGCGCTGCCAGCCCGGTCACGCACATCGACTTCACCGAGCCCTATTCCGCCGCGCTGCGCGGGCGCATTCTCGCGGCGGCGCGGGCCTGCGGGGAGAAGGTCCTCGAGCGCGGCACCTATGCGGCGACGCAGGGGCCGCGGCTCGAGACCGCGGCCGAGATCAACCGGCTGGAGCGCGACGGCGCGGACGTCGTCGGCATGACCGGGATGCCGGAGGCGGCGCTGGCGCGCGAGCTCGGCCTGGAGTACGCCGCGATCGCCGTCTGCGCCAATTTCGCCGCCGGCCGCGGCGAGAGCACCCACGCGGTTGCGCTCGAGCGCATCGAGGCGGTGCTCGCCGAGGCGATGGGGCGAGTGCGGCGCATCATCGAGCAGCTCGTGGCCGCATGATTCGCGAGGTGCTGCGTATGGGGGATCCGCGCCTGCTCGCGAAGTCCGCGCCGGTGGAGCGCTTCGGCACCCCGGAGCTGACGGCCCTCCTCACCGACCTGCGAGACACCATGGCCTACCTGAACGGTGCGGGCCTGGCGGCACCGCAGATCGGCGTCGGCCTGCGGGTGGTGGTCTTCGGCGTGAAGTCCAATCCCCGCTATCCGCAGGTCGATGAGGTGCCGGAAACGGTGCTGATCAATCCCGAGCTCGTGCCGCTGGGCGCGGAGCTCGAGGAGGATTGGGAAGGCTGCCTCTCGGTGCCGGGCATGCGCGGCGCCGTGCCGCGCTACCGGCATCTGCGCTATGCGGGATGCGATGAGCAGGGCCGGCGCTTCGAGCGCGTGGTGGAAGGCTTCCACGCGCGCGTGGTGCAGCACGAGTGCGATCACCTCGACGGCATCCTGTATCCGATGCGCATCCGCGATTTCCGCAAGTTCGGCTTCATCGAGGAGCTGTTCCCCGGCCAGGACCTGCCTCCGGAGGACTGAGCCGGCGCCGCGTTCCGGCCGCAACACGCACCCGCGCGGCTTGTTCAGAGCTTGCCTAGTGGACCTGGAGCTCCTTGAGCAGCTCCTGCTCCAGCTGCAGCGCCTCTTTCTGGTTGTCGAGCGTCGCACCCGACACCAGGAACACGTCCTCCGCCCGGTCGCCCAGGGTATTGATCTTCGCCGTGTGCAGGTTCACCTGGTGCAGCGCGAGGGTGCGCGCCAGGCCGTACAACAGGCCCGGCCGGTCGGCGGCGACGATGGACAGCACCTGGTAGGTGCCGCGCTCGTCCGGGCGCAGGTCGACCACCGGCGAGATGGGAAAGTGCCGCACCCGGCGCGACAGGCGGCCGCCGCGCGGCGGCGGCAGCGGCGCGCGCGACTGCAGTTCCTCCTGCAGCTGCGACTCGATCAGCGCGAGCAGGTCGCGGTAGTGGGCGCCGGGTCCCTGTCCCATGACGAGGAACGTGTCCAGCGCATAGCCGTGGCGCGTGGTGTGGATCTTCGCCTCGACGATGTTGAAGCCCGCGCGCTCGAAGTAGCCGCAGATGCGCGCGAACAGCGCTTCGCGGTCCGGGGTGTAGATCATCACCTGCACGCCTTCGCCGATCGGCGCGAGGCGCGCCTTGACCACCGGCACGGGCGTTTCCACGCGGTAGTGCAGGTGGCGCGTCTGCCAGGCGATCTCCTGCGCGTCATGGCGCAGGAAGTAGGTGGTGTCGAGCTGCGCCCAGAGGCGCTCCTGGACCTTTTCGGAGAGCGCGTAGAGCCTGAGCAGGCGCACCGCCTCCGCCTGCTTTTCGGCGAGCGCGGCATCGAGTCCCTGGGCCTGGCCGGTGAGCACGCGCCGCGTGGCGCGGAACAGGTCTTCCAGGAGCTTCGCCTTCCAGGCGTTCCAGACCTTGGGGCTGGTGCCGCGGATGTCGGCGACGGTGAAGAGGTAGAGCGCGATCAGGCGCCGCTCGCTGCCGACCTTGCGCGCGAAGGCCTGGAGCACTTCCGGGTCGTACACGTCCTGCTTCTGCGCAGTGCCCGACATGCTGAGATGGTGCTCGACGAGAAAGGCGACCAGGTCGGCATCTTCGCGCGCCAGGCCGTGGCGTCGGGCGAAGGCGCGCGCATCCTGCATGCCGAGCTCCGAATGATCGCCGCCGCGCCCTTTGGCGATGTCGTGGTAAAGCGCGGCCACGTACAGCAGCCAGCGCCGCTCGAAGCCGCTGATCAGCTCGCTGCACAGCGGGAACTCGTGCGCGAACTCCGTCATGGTGAAGCGGCGCAGGTTGCGCAGCACCATCAGGATGTGCTGGTCCACGGTGTACACGTGGAACAGGTCGTGCTGCATCTGGCCGACGATGCGGCCGAATTCCGGCAGGTAGCGCCCCAGCACGTCGTACTGGTTCATGCGCCGGAACTCGTGCACGATGCCGCGCGGCTGCTGCAGCATCTGCAGGAACAGCAGCCTCGCCACGGGGTCGCGGCGCAAGCGCGCATTCACGCGCGCGCGCGCGCGCCACAGCGCGCGCAGCGTGGGCGCGGTCATGCCGCGCAGGTCCTGATGCTGCTGCAGCAGCAGGAAGCTCTCGAGGATCGAGCGGGGATCGCGCTCGAAAAGGTCCTCGCGGCACGCCTCGAGCCGCCCTGCGCGCACCTGGAAGCGCTCGTTGAGCGGGCGCGGCGCCGTGTCCTCCTCGGGCAGCAGGCGCGCCTCCAGATTCTGCAGCAGGATGGTGTTCAACTGGGTCACGCCCTTGGCGGTCTGGTAGTAGCGCTGCATCAGTTGCTCGCTCGCGCGCCGCGTGGGCGAGCCGCGCAGGTCATGGGCGTCCGCCAGCGCGGCCTGGTAGTCGAACACCAGGCGGTCCTCGCGCCGCCCGGCGAGGTAATGCAGCCGGATGCGCAGGTCGTGCAGCAGCGCTTCGTGCCTTGCGAGCTGTGCCGCCTCGGTTCGCAGCAGCAGGCCCCGGCGCTGCAGTTGCCGCCACCGCCAGCCCAGTCCGCAGGCGCGTGCAATCCACTGGATGGTCTGCAGGTCGCGCAGTCCGCCGGGTGCCTCCTTCAGGTTGGGCTCGAGCGCGTAGGCGGCGTCCTGATGTTTCGCGTGCCGCTGCTCCTGCTCGAGGACCTTCGCCTTCAGGAATCCCGCGGCGTCGAGCGCTCGGCTGGTCGCTGCCGTGAGCTTGCGAAACAGCGCGCGACTGCCGGCCAGGTAGCGGGCTTCGAGCAGCGTCGTCTGGATGGTGATGTCGTCGGCGGCAACCTCGATGCAGCCCTCCACCGTGCGCACGCTGTGGCCGACGTCCAGGCCGATGTCCCAGAGCATGCCGATCAGCCGCTCGAGCCGCTCGCGCTCCGCCGGCACGGGCTCGCGCGCGAGAAGAATCAGGATGTCGATGTCCGAGCTGGGAAACAGCTCGCCGCGCCCGTAGCCGCCGGTGGCGACGAGCGTCGCATGGCGCGCAGGTTGCATCGCCTTCCACAAGCCGCGCAGCGTACGGTCGATGAGTTGCGTGTGGCCGCGCAGGAGCCGCGCGGGATGGGGCTTGCGCAGGTAGGTCTCGCGAAGGCCGCGGCGGCCGGCTGCCAGCGAGGCGCGCCACACCTCGGTCGGCACCGGGACGGCGCTCATCGGTTCACTGCACCGGCGGGGGCGGAGCGCCCGCGGACGAGGTGAGCACTTCGTGGCCGGTCGAGGTGACCAGAACCGTGTGCTCCCATTGCGCGGAGAGGCTGTGGTCCTTCGTGACGATGGTCCAGCCGTCCGCCAGCTCGCGGATGCCGGGCTTGCCGGCGTTGATCATCGGCTCGACCGTGAACGTCATGCCGGCTTCCAGCCGGATGCCGGTGCCGGGCTTGCCGTAGTGCAGCACCTGCGGATCTTCGTGGAACCTGCGCCCGATACCGTGGCCGCAGAACTCCCTCACCACCGAATAGCCGTGCTTTTCGGCGTGCGCCTGGATCGCGGCGCCCAGATCGCCCAGTTGCGCGCCCGGGCGCACCTGCGCGATGCCGTGCCACATGCATTCGAACGTGACCTCGGAAAGGCGGCGCGCCTGGATGCTCGGCTCGCCGACGTAGTACATGCGGCTGGTATCGCCGTGGAAGCCGTCCTTGATGACGGTGACGTCGATGTTGAGGATGTCTCCTGGCTTGAGCACGCGGTCGCCCGGGATGCCGTGGCACACCTGATGGTTGACCGAGGTGCAGATGGACTTCGGATACGGCTTGTAGCCGGGCGGCGCGTAATTCAGCGGGGCCGGGACGGTCTGCTGAACTTCGCGCATGTAGGCATGGCAAAGGTCGTTCAGCCTGCCCGTGGTCACGCCGGGCCTGACGAAGGGCGCGACGTAGTCGAGCACCTCGGCAGCGAGGCGCCCCGCGACGCGCATCTTCGCGATTTCGTCGGGCGTTTTGGGAATGACGGGCATGGAAGAGGGAAAAAGCGCGCAGGATAAGCCAATGGCCCCGCTCGGGCAACGCGACAACGCCGCCGTGTTGAGCCTTGGTGCCTGATTATGCTAGAATTTTCGCCTGGTCTGCGCGCCAGATCGCGATTGCGCCAGGCTAAATTTCCCGCCCCGGCCGGTTAGGGTGCCCGCAAGGGTTTTCGGTTGGACCGGGGCGGCAGACATCAACCCTAAGGAGTGCAACTTGTCGGCCACCATGCGTCAGATGCTCGAGGCGGGCGTCCATTTCGGACACCAGACCCGCTATTGGAACCCGAAGATGGCGCCGTTCATCTTCGGCCATCGCAACAAGATTCACATCATCAACCTGGAGAAGACCCTGGTCATGTACCAGGAGGCGCTGAAGTACGTGCGCCAGCTCGCGGCGAACCGCGGCTCGATCCTGTTCGTCGGCACCAAGCGCCAGGCGCGCGAGATCCTGCGCGAAGAAGCGCTGCGCTGCGCCATGCCTTTCGTCGATCACCGCTGGCTCGGTGGCATGCTGACGAACTTCAAGACCGTGAAGCAGTCCATCAAGCGCCTGAGGGAAATGGAGCAGATGGCCCAGGACGGCACCTTCGAGTCCATGGCGAAGAAGGAGGCGCTCGGCCTGCAGCGCGAGCTGGCCAAGCTGCAGCGCTCGCTCGGCGGCATCAAGGAGCTCTCCAGCCTGCCGGATGCGCTGTTCATCATCGACGTCGGCTACCAGAAGGGCGCTGTCGCGGAGGCCAACAAGCTCGGCATCCCGGTGGTCGGCGTGGTCGACACCAACCACTCCCCGGAAGGCATCGGCTACGTGATTCCCGGCAACGACGACTCGAGCCGCGCCATCCGGCTCTACGCGCGCGGCATCGCCGACGCGGTCCTCGAAGGCCGCTCGCAAGCGGTCGAGGAGATTGCGACGGCCTCGCGCGACGAGTTCGTAGAGGTCGAGGAAGAAGGCGGGGCCTGAAAGACCCGATGCGCCGCAGTGAAAAAGGGGCCCCCGGCCCCTTTTTTTGGACTTGAGGAGCAAGGCAATGGCGGAAATCAGTGCAAGCCTGGTGAAGGAGCTGCGCGAGCTGACCGGGCTGGGAATGATGGAATGCAAGAAGGCGCTCGCCGAGACGGGCGGAGACCTGAAGAAGGCCGAGGAGCTGCTGCGCATCAGGAGCGGCGCCAAGGCGAGCAAGGCCGCGGGGCGCATTGCCGCGGAAGGCGTGATCGGCGCGTGGCTGTCCGCCGACAGCAAGCTGGGGGCCCTGGTGGAGCTGAATTGCGAGACCGATTTCGTCGCCAAGAACCAGGATTTCATCGCCTTCGCGCGAGAACTTGCCGAAGCGGTGGCCACGACCAACCCGGCCGACGTGCAGGCGCTATCCGGCTTCGAGGCGCGCCGGCAGAGCCTGGTGCAGAAGATCGGCGAGAACATCTCGATCCGCCGCTTCGCCCGCCTGCAGGCGCAGGGGCGCCTCGCGATCTACCTGCACGGTGTCAGGATCGGCGTGCTGGTCGACCTGGACGGCCCCGAGGACCTGGCGAAGGATCTCGCGATGCACGTCGCCTTTGCCAAGCCGCAGTACACCTCCAAGGCGGAAGTGCCCGCCGACTTCGTGGCGCGCGAGCGCGGCATCGCGACGGCCCGCGCCAAGGACTCGGGCAAGCCCCCCGAGATCGTCGCCAGGATGGTCGAGGGCGCGGTGAACAAGGTGCTGGGCGAGATCACGCTGCTCGGCCAGCCCTTCGTCAAGGACGACAAGCAGACGGTGGAGAAGCTCCTCGCCGCGAAGAAGGCGACGCTGCACGGCTACCGCTTCCTGGTGGTCGGCGAGGGCATCGAGAGGAAGAGCAGCGACTTCGCCGCCGAGGTGATGGCGACGGCCGGGGCGGGACGCTAGGCCTGCCCATGAAGCCGCGCGAGGACGCCGTCGGCGCCAAGTACAAGCGCATTCTGCTCAAGCTCTCGGGCGAGGCGCTGATGGGCGACGACGCCTACGGCATCAACCGGCAGACCATCGAGGCGATCGTCCAGGAAATCGCCGCGGTGGCGCGCATGGGCGTGGAGATCGGCGTGGTCATCGGCGGGGGCAACATCTTCCGCGGCTTGGCGCCGGGGGCGGCGGGCATGGACCGCGCCACCGCCGACTACATGGGCATGCTGGCCACCGTCATGAACGCGCTGGCGCTGCAGGACGCGATGCGGCGCGCGGGTCTCGACTGCCGCGTGCAGTCGGCCCTCAACATCGAGCAGGTGGTCGAGCCCTACATCCGCGGCAAGGCGATCCGCTACCTCGAGGAGGGCAAGGTGGTCGTGTTCGCCGCCGGCACCGGCAATCCGTTCTTCACCACGGACACCGCGGCCGCGCTGCGCGCCAGCGAGGTCGGCGCCGAGATCGTGCTCAAGGCCACCAAGGTGGACGGCGTGTACACCGCGGACCCGCGCAAGGATCCCGCGGCCAGGCGCTACGACCGGTTGACCTTCGACGAGGCCATCCAGCGCAATCTCAAGGTGATGGACGCCACGGCGCTCACCTTGTGCCGCGACCAGAAGCTGCCGGTGACCGTTTTCAGCATCTTCAAGAAGCATGCGCTGCAGCGCGTGGTCACGGGCGAGAACGAAGGCACGCTGGTGCATGTCTGAAGGGGGGTGAAATGCTTGCCGAGCTGAAGAAGACGACCGAGCAGAAGATGGCCAAGAGCATCGAGGCGTTCAAGGCGGACCTGGTCAAGGTGCGCACCGGGCGCGCGCACACGGGACTGCTGGACCACGTGACGGTGGACTACTACGGCACCGCCACGCCGCTGAACCAGGTGGCCAAGGTCACCCTGCTCGATGCGCGCACGATCGGCGTCGCGCCCTTCGAGAAGAAGCTGTTGCCCGCCGTCGAGAAGGCGATCCGCGACGCCAACCTCGGCCTGAATCCGGCCAGCATGGGGGACACCGTCCGGGTGCCGATGCCGGCGCTGACCGAGGAGCGGCGCAAGGAGCTGATCAAGGTCGTGCGGCACGATGCCGAGAACGCGCGCATCGCCATCCGCAACCTGCGGCGCGATGCGAACCACCACCTGAAAGAGGCGCTGAAGAAGAAGGAAGTCTCGGAAAACGACGAGCGGCGCACGCAGGACGAGGTGCAGAAGCTCACCGACCGCTCGATCGGCGAGATCGACAAGCTGCTGCAGCAGAAGGAAACCGAGCTGATGGGGGTCTGAGTCCACGCGTGACGCACCCGAGCTCCACACACCAGATTCCCGGCCACGGCGAGATCCCGCGCCACATCGCCATCATCATGGATGGCAACGGGCGCTGGGCGAAGCAGCGCCACCTGCCGCGCATCGCCGGGCACAAGCGCGGCGTGGAGTCGGTGCGCGCCGTGGTGCGTGGCTGCGCCGAGCGCGGGGTGAAGTTCCTCACGCTGTTCGCGTTCAGCTCCGAGAACTGGCGCCGCCCGGCCGAGGAGGTGGCGCTGCTGATGCAGCTGTTCCACGGCGCGCTCACCAGCGAAGTCGAGAAGCTGCACCGCAACGGCATCCGCCTGCGGGTGGTGGGCAACCTCGAGCGGTTCGACCCCCGGATGCGCGCGCTGATCGAGCAGGGCGAGCGTCTGACCGCGGCCAACCGGGGCCTCACGCTGACGATCGCCGCCAACTACGGCGGCCGGTGGGACATCCTGCAGGCGCTGGCGCGCCTGCTGCGGGACACGCCCGCGGACGCGCTGCACGGCATCGACGAGGCGCAGATCGCCGAACGCCTGTCGATGAGCTACGCGCCCGAGCCGGACCTGTTCATTCGCACGGGCGGAGAGCAGCGCGTGAGCAATTTCCTGTTGTGGCAGCTCGCGTACACGGAGCTGTACTTCACCGACACGCTGTGGCCTGATTTCGACGCGGCCGCGCTCGATGCCGCGATCGCCTCCTACGCCCAGCGCGAGCGCCGCTTCGGGCGCACCAGCGAGCAGCTCGAGGAGGCGCAGTCCACTTCGCCCGCGGCGAGCGGCGTGGTGGCCTGAGCGCTTGCGGGTCCGCGCGCTCACCGCTGCCGCGCTGCTGGCGGCGTTTCTCGGAGCGCTGCTGCTGCTCGGGCGGCCGTGGTTCGGCCTGCTGATCGGTGTGCTGGTCGCCGCGGGTGGCTACGAGTGGGCGAGATTGTCGCGCCTGGCGCCGCGCGCGGCGCTCGGCTTTGGCGCCGCGGCGTTGCTGCTGTTCGGCGCCTTTGCCTGGGCGTTCCATCCTCTCGAGGTGGCGGACCGGCCGGAGCGCGCGGTCTTTGCCACCGGTGCCGTGTTCTGGCTGGTGATCGCGCCCCTGTGGCTGCGGCGGGGCCTGTCGCAGCCTGCCGCATTCCCGCTGCTGGCGGTGGGCCTCGTGGTGCTGGTGCCGACCGGCCTGGCGGCGATCACGCTTGCCCCCACGCACCTGCTGCTTGCGCTGGGGCTGGTCTGGATCGCGGATACCGCGGCGTACCTGGCCGGGCGCGCCTTCGGCAGGCGCCGGCTCGCGCCGCGCATCAGTCCGGGGAAGACCTGGGAGGGCGTCGCCGGCGCCGCTGTGGCGACGCTCATCTACGCTATCATCTGCGCACTGCCGGGCGCGCCGCTCGGCGGCTACGTGCAGGGGGCGGTATGGATGCCCTACCTGGCGGCGGTGCTGTTGCTGTGCGCCGTCAGCATTGTCGGGGACCTGTTCGAATCCGCGCTCAAGCGGCAGGCGGGCGCGAAGGACAGCGGGACGCTGCTTCCCGGGCACGGCGGAGTCCTCGACCGCATTGACAGCGTGACTTCCACCTTGCCGATTGCCGCGTTGGCGTTTCACTGGATGACCGCGACGTGAGTCCGCAACGCGAGCCTCGTGGCACGGACGCTTCGCGAACCAGGGGCCTGGTGCTCCTCGGCGCCACCGGCTCGATCGGTGCGAACACCCTGGACGTCGTCAGCCGGCACCCCGAGCGCTACCGCGTCGAGGCGCTGACCGCGCACACCTCGGCGGAGCGGCTGCTCGAGCTGAGCCGGCAGTACCGGGCGCGCCGCGCAGTGCTGGCAGGCTGTGCCGAGGACGCCGCGCTGCGCGCGCGCTTTGCCGAGGCGGGCTGCGAGCTGCTGTTCGGCGCGCGTGCGCTCGAGGAGGTCGCCGCGGACCCGGCATGCGACGCGGTGATGGCGGCGATCGTCGGCGCGGCCGGACTCGCCGCGACCCTGGCGGCGGCGCGCGCGGGCAAACGCCTGCTGCTCGCGAACAAGGAAGCCCTGGTGATGTCCGGGCCGCTGTTCATGCGTGCCGCGCGAGACGCGGGCGCGGAGCTGCTGCCGATCGACAGCGAGCACAACGCGGTGTTCCAGTGCCTGCCTCAGGACAGCGGCCGCGCCGCCCTGCGCGGGGTGCGCCGGGTGATGCTCACCGCCTCGGGCGGGCCGTTTCGCGCGACGCCGCTGGAGCGCCTTGCGCGCGTCACGCCGCAGGAAGCCTGCGCGCATCCGAACTGGGTGATGGGGCGCAAGATCTCGGTGGACTCCGCCACCATGATGAACAAGGGCCTCGAGGTGATCGAGGCGCACTGGCTGTTCGGCCTGGAGCCGGAACGCATCGAGGTGGTCATTCACGCGCAGAGCATCGTGCACTCGCTGGTCGAATACGTCGACGGCTCGGTGCTCGCGCAGCTCT
>Ga0180077_1000052_pt1 | contig 13689 bp, 7 predicted proteins | sample EasRiv466_16_10D_FD_123014 | JGI IMG/M metagenome (GOLD analysis project Ga0180077, IMG submission 123014) | Soil microbial communities from meander-bound floodplain in the East River, Colorado, USA - East River metaG ERMLT466_16_10D | ecosystem: Environmental > Terrestrial > Soil > Floodplain ...
ACCGCAACCTTGAGAGCGACCTGGTGATGCGTATCCTGACTCCGAACAACTGGTTCCGGCTGCCCTCCGGGACCTTCGGCAAGTCGGATCTGTTCGCCGAGATCTACGACGAGACGGTGTTCGACCACGCCACCTTCGCCGACCTGAAGCGGGCCAAAGGGCCCTTCGTGGTCATCAACGGCACCGATGTCACCGCCGGCAGTCGCTTCAGCTTCACGCAGGACCAGTTCGACGCGATCTGCGGCGATCTCTCGCGGGTGACGCTGGGACGTGCCATTGCCACCTCGACGGCCCTGCCGCCCCTGCTCACGCCCATCACCCTGGAGAACCGCGGCGGCACCTGCGGCAGGAAGGCGCCGGCGTGGCAGAAAGCCGCCGAGGCCGCCGTCAGCGAGTCCGAGACGCCGGGGCGCGCGCTGCTGCGCGCCCGCGCGCTCCAGGCCTACGAGAACCCGGCCCGTCCCTACATTCACCTTTTCGATGGCGGTCTGTCCGAGAATCTCGGCCTGACCGAGGTGCTCAGGGGCCTCGAGCTCCTGAAGGTCGACCCGGACGAGACCGCGCTGCCGGCGCTGCGCCGGGCGCGCAAGCTGGTGGTCATCACAGTGAACGCGCTGCGCTTTCCCGAGGTGGACTGGGACCGCTCCCCCGTGCCGCCGGGCACCGGCACGCTGACGGACCAGATGTGGGGGATCCCGGTCGACCGCATTTCGCTGGACGCGGTGGAGCAGGTGCGCGAGAAGCTGGCTGCCTGGCAGGCTGATGCTCCGCGCGGCGGTCCGCCGCGGCGCGGTTACCTGGCGTCGGTCACGTTCGACAGCCTGAAGGACCCGGCCGAGCGTACCTATTTCAAGCAGGTGAAGACCAGATTGACGCTGCCCAAGGATCAGGTGGACCGGCTGCGCGAAGTTGGCGGCCGTCTCCTGCGCGAGGCGCCCGGCTTCCAAAGGCTGCTCGCCGACCTGAAATCGCAACGCTAGGATCAGCGCAGGTCTGCATGGAGTTGCTGCGCCGGCTCCTCGCCGAGCGCGGGGGCCTGCTTGCCGCCTGAGCCGCTGGTTTCGGCCGCCGAGCGCGCGGCCTACGAGCGCGATGGCATCGTCTGCCTGCGCGGACGGTTCGCGAAGGACTGGCTCGACTTACTCGCCGGCGCGATCGAGGAGGCGATGGCGCATCCCGGGCCGCACGCCGAGGAATACACGCCGACGGGCGGCTCCGGGCGCTTCTTCGGCGACCTGGAGCTCTTCGAGCGGCTGCCGAAGTTCCGCCGCTTCGCGCTCGAATCGCCCACGGCGCGCATCGCGGGCGAGGTCATGGGCGCCACGCGCGTCAATTTCTTCTACGACCAGCTCCTGGTGAAGGAGCCCGGCACCGCGGAGCGCACGCCCTGGCACCAGGACCAGCCTTACTGGGCGGTGAGCGGCTATCAGGTGTGCTCGGTGTGGCTGTCGCTCGACCCGGTGCCGGAGGACGTGTGCGTGGAATACGTCTGCGGCAGCCACCGCTGGCCGGAGTTCAGCCCCTACCACTTCGCCGACGGCACGCCCTATAACGGTACCGGCCTGCCCCCGCTGCCGGACGTCGAGGCCAACCGCGGCAAGTACCGCATCGCGCGCCATGCGCTGGAGCCGGGCGATTGCCTCGTGTTCCAGGCGATGATCGTGCACGGCGCGCCCGGCAACCGCGGCACGCAGCGCCGCCGCGCGCTATCGACGCGCTGGGCGGGCGACGATGCGCGCTACCGCATGCGGCGGGGCGAGGTGGCGATCCCTTCGCGGGATCCCGGCCTTGCTCACGGAGCACGGCTCGACTCCGAGCGCTTTCCGCTCGCCTGGAAGGCCTGACGCAGGAACACGGGTACCGCGTCCAGGCTCTCGGGCGCGACGCCCTTCTCGCCGAGGATGCGCAGCGCGCGCACTTGCAGCTGCCAGCACGAAGAGCGCAGGGCGGACTGCGCCGCGGTGACCGAATCTTCGAGCGCGAGCGCTTGGGTGCGCACGCTGCAGGCGGAATGCACGGATAGGCGCGCGACGAGGCGCTGCATCTGGAGCTCCGGCGCCGGCCGTCCACGCAGCGCGCCCGCGATCTGTCCCGCAAAGGGATAGTCGGGGCGCGCTGCGAGCAGACGCTCGAACGAGCCATACATCGCCGCGGCCTGCGCATCCGGTGCGTCACGCAGCGCGCAGTGCAGGGCGGCGGAGAGCGCCCACGCCACCTCGAACTCGTCGGCCGGCAATTCCGTGAGCGCGGGCTCGGTGCGCGCACGCAGCTCGCCCAGCGCCAGCGTCCAGGTCGCGCCGTCCACGCTGCCGGCGATCAGGCCGGGGCCGAGACGACGCAGCGCCTCGGCGAGCGTGAGTCCGGCCGCGGGCGCAGCGGGCACTGCCGCCGGACAAGACGTACTGCCTTCAGGCTCGTGCACAACGGCGGGCCGGGCCGGCGCATCTTCCTTGCCGCCGCGCAGGAGTGTGCCGCGCGAGGCGTCGAAGAGGATCAGTGCCACGCTCGGCAGCCCGCGCGACCACTTCGCCTGGCCCCAACCCTCGCCGCTTTCGCCGAGCCGCCACTCGTCCTCGCCGCCGGCATCGAGCATCAGCCCTACGCCGTTGGCGGTCGCCGCGCCTTGCGCGAGGGTGGGCGCCACGTAGCGGTCGTCGCCCGCCATGTCCGCGAGGATGCCGACGGAGAGATCGAGCCCCATGCCCTGGCCGACGCCGACGGAAAGCTCGTAGCGGTCACCTCCCGCCTCGTCGCGCAGCACGCCCACGGCCTGGTGCACGCCGTTGCCCTGCGCGTAGCGCGCCGCGCGGTAGCGGTCGTCGCCGGCGCGGTCCCAAAGCAGGCCGAGCGCGTAGTAGTAGGCGACGCCCTGCGCAAACATCTCGGCGACGTACTCGTCGTGGCCGGCGTCGTCGCGCAGGATGCCGGTGCCGCCGCCGAGCGCCGCGCGCACGCCGGTCGCCGCGCCCTGCGCGAAACTGATGCCGCCGCCGCGGCCGAAGGCGTCGCGCAGGCCCGCGGCCACGTATCGGTCGTGGCCCGCGCGGTCCCAGAGGAGCCCGAGCCCGCCCGCGAGGCCCAGTCCCTGGCCGCCCGCGCTCAGGCGGTAGCCATCGTCGCCCTCGTGATCGATGAGCGCGCCGATCCCGGCAGCCGCGGCGCCCTGACCGAAGTGGCCGGACTGATAGACGTCGTTTCCGGCGCAGTCGACGAGGATCGAGACTCCTGCGAATGCCGCGCCCCAGGACGGGCCGGATGACTCGTAGGCGTCGTTGCCGGCGAAGTCGAGGATCGCGGCGAGACCGTGGATCACGAGGTCCGCGCCGCGATAACGGTCGTCGCCGCCCAGATCGACGATCACCGAGACCGCCCCCGCGCTGACGGGGGCGCGCTCGTAGGTGTCGTTGCCCGCCGGGTCCACGATGACTGCGGCGTCCGCGGCGTGCGTGTCATTGCCGCGCGTGCCGATGGAGACCAGGCCTGTGGCGGAGTCGAAGCGCTGCGAAGTCTCGGGAAAGCGGATACGGCCCTCCGCGAGGCGCAGGGCATGCACAAGGCGAGCATTGGCCTCGATGAACAGCGTGGCGGCGCGCGCGATCTGCGCCGCGTCGTAGCCCGCCGCCTCACGCATGCGCGCGGACGAAGGCAGCCCGTCGCCGAGCTCCCTCAGGAGTGCCTGGGCGTCGAGCGACGTGCCGCGCTGCGCGCTCTTGAGGATCTGCTGCGCCTGCGCCAAGTCCTGGAGATAGGGCTCGAGCAGGTCGCGGATCTCCACCGGCGCGCCGCCTTGCGGCGCCGGCAGCGGCGCGGCGAGCGCGAGCAGCGCCGCGGGCACCGAGCGGTTGAAGAGGGTCTCCGCGTCCTGCGCGGCGAATGGCCGCGCGAGCAGCTCGCGCACGAGGGCCGGGGAGGGCGGCGGCGGCGGACTGTGGCGCAGCACGTTGTCGATCACCTGCAGGGCCTCGGGTTCGACGCGCGACTCGAGCGCACGCTCCACGGGCGACAACGAGGCGCAAGCCCCAAGCAGCAGGGCCGCGGCAAGTGCTGTGCAATGCTGACGCGGGAACGAGATCACGGGGGCGCTAGGGTACATGGCCTTCGACTCAGGCGCATCCAGGCGCGCCTTCGAGCACCCGGATGCGGACCTGCAGGTCGAGGGCCGGGTCGTCACGGGCGCCAACTGTGACTTCTTCACGCGGCTGATCCAGCCCCGCTCTCTATACTCATTGCGCGCAATCCGGGGGGACAGTGCGCGATCTTGTCGGCCGTCTGGAGCAGTACTTTGCCTATGCCGGGCTTTTCAGCCTGGCGATCAACGCATTGCTGCTGGTACCCGCGCTGTACATGCTGCAGGTGTTCGACCGGGTGCTCTCCAGCCGCAGCGAGGAGACGCTGGTCATGCTTTCCTTTGGTGCCCTCCTCGCGCTCGCCATGATGGCGGCGCTCGACGTGCTGCGCGCACAGCTGCTGGCGGCCTGCGGCGTCGCACTGGACCGTTGGCTCGGCCCGAGCGTGCTGAAGGGGTTGCTCGAGCAGACGGCGCGGCTCGGCGGGGCCGAGCACCTCAACGGCCTGCGCGATGTCGCAACGCTGCGCGGCTTCCTGGTCGGTGCCGGCGTCGTGGCCCTGTTCGACGCGCCCTGGCTGCCGCTGTTCCTGCTGCTCATCTACCTCTTCCACCCGCTGCTCGGCGCGGTCGCGCTGGCGGGCGCCGCCCTGATGCTGCTGCTCGCGGTGCTGAACGAGCGCGTCACGCGCGCTCCGCTCGAGCAGGCGCTGGCGGCGGGGCGCCGCGCCGGCCGCTTCATCGACGCGTCGACGGCGAACGCCGAAACGGTGAGCGCGCTCGGCATGCGGCGCGCCGTGACGCAGCGCTGGCAGGTGCTGAACGAAGCGGCGCTGGGCGAGCAGGCTGCGGCGAGCCGCCTTGGCGCGAAGTACTCCGGGCTCACCAAGTTCACGCGCCAGTTCATCCAGATGGCGATGCTGGGCGTTGGCGCCTACCTGGTGATCGCGCAGCACCTGTCGGCCGGGGTGATGATCGCCGCCACCATCATCCTCGGGCGCGCGCTGGCGCCGGTGGAGATGCTGGTTGCCGGATGGCGCAACCTGGTCGAGGTGCGCAGCGCCTGGCGGCGGCTCGAGCGGCTGTTCGCGGCCAATCCTCCCGCGCCGGCCGGCACGGCACTACCGGCGCCGAAGGGCAGTCTCGCCGTGGAGCGGGTACTGTACGCGTTTCCGGGCGCTGCCCAGGCCGCGCTGCGCGGCGTGTCGTTCAGCCTGCCCGCTGGCGAGTCGCTGGGCGTCATCGGACCGACCGCGGCAGGCAAGTCCACGCTCGCGCGGCTGCTCATCGGCGTGTGGAAGCCCACAGCGGGTGCGGTACGGCTGGATGGCGCCGATGTTTCGGCCTGGCCGCGCGAGCATCTTGGCAAGCATGTCGGTTACGTGCCGCAAGCGGTAGGGCTGTTCTCCGGCACGGTGGCGGGCAACATCGCGCGCCTCGGCGAGCCCAATGACGCAGCGGTGATCCGCGCGGCAAAGCGCGCCCACGCGCACGACATGATTCTGCGCCTGCCGCGCGGTTACGACACCGAGCTGGGCGAGGGCGGCGCCGGGCTCTCGCCGGGCCAGCGCCAGCGCGTCGCGCTTGCGCGCGCGCTCTACGGCGAGCCGCGCCTGGTGGTGCTGGACGAGCCGAACGCCAACCAGGACGCGGAAGGCGACGAGGCCCTCATCCAGGCGTTGCGCGACCTGAAGCAGGCTGGCGTCACCGTGGTGGCCGTCGCGCACCGGCCCTCGCTGCTCGTCAACGTGGACAAGCTGCTGGTATTGAGGGACGGCGTGGCGGAGATGTTCGGTCCGCGCGTGGAGGTCACGGCGCGCCTGGCGCGCAACCTGACCCCGGTGCGGGGGGCGGCGTGACGGCCGCAGGCCAGCCCGGTGCCGAGCTCACGCGCCTGTCGCTCGCCGGCTTCGGCGTCCTGGCGCTCGGCGTCCTGGTGATGATTGCCTGGGCGGTGCTTGCGCCGCTCTCGGGCGCGATCATCGCGCCGGCGTTCGTCAAGGTGGACATGAACCGCAAGGTGGTACAGCACCAGGAGGGCGGCATCGTGAAGCAGATCCTGGTGCGCGATGGCGACCGCGTGCAGATGGGCCAGACGCTGGCGGTGATCGACGACGTGCGCCTGGATGCGACGCTGGATCTCCTGCGCACGCAGCATGACGGAGAGCGCGCCAAGGCTGCCCGGCTGGAAGCCGAGCGCGCCTTCCTGCCTGCAGTGGAATTTCCGCCGGAGCTCGCCGCGCGCTCGGGCGAGCCCAAGGTGGCGGAGATCCTGCAACGCGAGGCCGCCCTGTTCCGCGCGCGGCGCGAGGCGCTGGACAGCCAGATCGCGGTGCTGCACAAGCAGATCAGCCAGACCGAGGAGGAGGCCACCGCGCTTGCCGGCCAGATCGCGGCCGAGGGGCGCGCGCTCAGGTCGCAAAGGGAAGAGCTGGCCCTGAACGAGAAGCTCTTCAAGCAGAACTTCGTGCAGAAGACGCGGCTGATGACCCTGGAGCGCGCGGTCGCGGAGTACGAGGCGCGCTGGGCGGAGCGTCGCGCGGAGCTCGCCAAGACGCGCCAGCGCGGCTCGGAGCTCGAGCTGCGCGTGCTGGCGCAGAGGAACGCCTACGTGCAGAGCGCCACCGACGAGCTCAAGGAGATCACCACGCGCCTGTTCGACCTCGAGGAGCGTCTGCGCCCGTCGAAGGACGCCGCCGACCGCCAGCGCATCGCGGCACCGATCGCGGGCGTGGTGGTGGGGCTGCGCGTATTCAACGCGGGCGCAGTGGTCGGGCCGCGCGAGGTGCTGATGGAGATCGTGCCCGAGGACAAGACGCTCGTGGTCGAGGCGCGCATCCGTCCGGAGGACATCAACCACGTGCACAAGGGGTCGGATGCGGAAGTCCGGCTGACCGCCTACAAGCAGCGCACCACGCCCCTGGTGGCGGGGCGCGTGACCTACGTGTCTGCGGACCGCATGCTGGACCCCCAGTCCGGCACGCCGTTCTACGTGGTGCAAGTGGACGTGCCGGCGCGCGCCCTGGAGGAAGCCGGCAATCTGCGGATGCAGGCGGGCATGCCGGCGGAGGTCTACATCCGCACCGACAGCCGCAGCGCGTTCGACTACTTGCTCGCGCCGGTGACGGCCTACCTCAGGCGCGGGATGCGCGAGCCGCTGTAGGCGGCTAGACGAGCGGGTCGGTATCCGTGCGTCCGGCGACGGTGAGGTTCACTGAGCCGATGCTGATGCCGCCGTTGCCGTCCACGATCGTGTAGTCGAAGCTGTCGGCGACCACCTCTCCGGCCCGCAGTTGCTGCAGCGCCGCGCTAGGGTCGTAGAGGATGATTCCGCCTGCACCGATCGAGACTGTGGCACCCAGCGTGCTCGTCGGCGACACTGCGCCGATGGCCAGGCTGTCGTTGTCGGTGTCGCTGTCGTTAGCCAGCAGCGAGGCGGCCGATATGCCGAGCGGCGTGTCCTCGTCGGTAGCGGCGAAGACGTCCTGCGCCCCAGCCGCCCAGGCGACGGCCCGTTCGAACAAGGTATCGACCGTGCTGCCGGCGACGCGCTCGGGCGAGTATGCCGCCGACGCCATCTGCAGCGATCCGAAGTAGGCGGTGTGCCCCTGACCCACGTCGGCGACCACGAGGGCGGGCAGCGAGGCGCTGCTGCCATTGGCCACGCCGTGCGCGAGGACCGTGGCGCCGGCATCGACGCCGCCCGCGAGCTCGTGCGCCGTGGGGTTGACCCTGTAGCTGGTGACACCGTCCGTGATCGGATGAGTGCTATCCAGGATGGTGACCGCGGTGCCGGTCCTGGCGTACTGATAGATCTGCGCGGAAATCGGCGTGATGTAGTCGGCGTTGGTGCGCGTCGTCCCGGTGAGCCCCTGCAGGTCGAAGGCGAACCATCCCGCCGTGACCACGCCGCCGCCCGCATCGACGAAGTCGCGCAGCGCCGAGAAGAGCGTCCCCGAGCTGTTGTAGTCCATCCCTGTGCCGTTGTCGCCGAGCACGACGGCGTCGTAGCCTGCCAGCAAATCCGCCCACTGCGCCTGGGTGCCGACCGCCCTCACGTTGATGGCATCGGCGTCCATTGTGAAGGCCGTGCTGTCATCGAGCTGCGCCGCGGCGGCAAGGTATCCGCTCTGGCTAGCGCCGATCACCGCGACGCGCATCACCCCGGGATAAGCCTGCTCCGGCAGGACGTCGTTGTTCGCGCTCGGCGCGTCGTTCACCGGGCTGACGGCCAGCGTCACGGTGGCGGGACCGGAACCCTCCTGCACGTCGCTGACCTGGTAAGTGAAGCTGTCCAGGCCATTGAAATCGGGTGCGGGCGTGTAGGTGTAGGAGCCGTCGGCAGTGAAATCCAGATCGCCGTGGCTCGGCCCGCTGAGAAGCAGCGCGGCCAGTGAATCGCCGTCGGCATCGGAGTCGTTGCCGGTCACGTTGCCGCTGACCGGCATGTCCTCAACGGTGACGAAGACGTCGTTCGCCGCGACGGGCGCGTCGTTTTCAGAGGTCACAGTCAGGTCGACCGAGGCAACGCCGGAATCGAGGCGGCCGTCGGTTGCCCAGTACGTGAAGCTGTCCGCACCGTTGAAGTTGGCGTTCGGGCTGTAGGTGAAGGTGCCGTCGGCGTTGAAAGCGAGCGTGCCGAACGCCGGGCCGTCTACCAGCTCTGCGGTGAGCGCGTCGCCGTCCGCATCCGCATCGTTGGCGAGCACGCCGCCCGTGAGCGGCATGTCCTCGTCCGTCGCGAAAGCTTCGCCCACGGCCACAGGGGCGTCATTCACCGGCGCCACCGCAAGCGTAGCGGTAGCGACATTGGAGCCGGCCTGGCCATCCCTGACTTGATAGGTGAAGCTGTCTTTGCCGTTGAAGTCCGTGTTGGGAGTGTAGGTGAAGGTCCCATCGGCATTGAGAACAAGTGCGCCGAATGCCGGGCCATCCACCAGATGCGCTGTGAGCGCGTCGCCGTCGCTCGGACCGCTCAGAAGCAACGCGATCAGTGAATCACCGTCGGCATCGGCGTCGTTACCGAGCACGTTGCCGGCACGCGGCGTGTCCTCGTCCGTCGCGAAGGCTTCGCCCACGGCCACAGGGGCGTCATTCACCGGCGCCACCGCAAGCATAGCGGTGACGACATTGGAGCCGGCCTGGCCATCCCTGACTTGATAGGTGAAGCTGTCCGTGCCGTTGAAGTCCGTGTTGGGGGTGTAGGTGAAGGTGCCATCGGTATTGAGAACAAGTGCGCCGAATTCCGGGCTATCCACCAGATGCGCTGTGAGCGCGTCGCCGTCCGCATCCGCATCGTTGGCGAGCACGCCGCCCGTGAGCGGCATGTCCTCGTCCGTCGCGAAGGCTTCGCCCACGGCCACAGGGGCGTCATTCACCGGCGCCACCGCAAGCGTAGCGGTGGCGACATTGGAGCCGGCCTGGCCGTCCCTGACTTGATAGATGAAGGTGTCCGTGCCGTTGAAGTTGGCAGCGGGTGTGTAGGTATAGGAGCCATCGGCTGCGAACTCGAGGGCGCCGTGGCTCGGCCCGCTCAGGAGCAATGCGGTCAGTGCATCGCCGTCGGCATCCGCATCGTTCCCGGTCACATTGCCGCTGATCGGCGAGTCCTCAAGGGTAACGAAGGTGTCGTCCACAGCGACTGGCACGTCATTGACCTCCGCCACCGTCAGGTCGACGGAGACGTCACCGGAATCGAGGCTGCCGTCAGTTGCCCGATAGGTGAAGCTGTCCATGCCATTGAAATTGGCGTTCGGGCTGTAGGTGAAGGTGCCGTCGGCGTTGAAAGCGAGAGTGCCGAACGCCGGGTCTTCTACCAGCTCTGCGGTGAGCGCGTCGCCGTCGGCGTCCGCATCGTTGGCGAGCACGTTGCCCGTGAGCGGCGTGTCCTCTTCTGTGGTGAACGCCTCGCCCGCGGCGACGGGCGCATCGTTCACCGGCGCCACCTGCAGCGCGACCGTGGCGACGTTGGAGTCGAGCTCGCCGTCGTTCACTCTGTAGGTGAAGGAATCGCTGCCGTTGAAGCCGGCATCCGGCGTATAGGTGAAAGAGCCGTCCGCGCCGAGCGCCAGCGTGCCGTGCACGGGGCCGGCCACCAGCGCCGCACTGAGCGACGTACCTTCGGCATCGGCGTCATTTCCCGCAACGCCAGGCCCTGCCACGATCAGCGCCGCATCCTCTTGGAGGTTGAAGCTATCGTTGCGCGCGACTGGCGCGGTGTTGGCTGGGGGGGTGTCGTCGCCGACGAGCTGGATGTCCAGCGCCTCGAAGTTACGCACGTCGAGGTCGAAGCTCTTGAACTCGAAGGTCCTGCCGTGGTCGCTGTACGGGTTCGCCTTGCGCGCGAGGAACGCCTCGAACGCGGCGATGTCCTGCTGCACGGAGGCAAGCTGCAGTTCAGCGCGGGTGAGGGTGAGGTGCAGCGTGTCGAAGCCCTTGCCGCCGTCGTAGACGTCGTGGGCGCGGCTGTTTTCCGACAGGGTGTAATTGGCGACGTCGTCGCCGCGCCCGGCCAGAACGAGGTCGCTGCCCGCGCCGCCGTCCAGGTAGTCGTCATGGCTGCCTCCGGGCTTCGACCAGTAGCAGTGGTTCCATTTCCAGTGAAAGCCGTCGCCGACCACGATGTCGTTGCCCGCGCCGCCATCGAGGACGTCGGCGCCTTTGCGGCCCACGATCACGTCCCTGCCGGCCGTTCCCTTCAGGTCGTCGGCGCCCCGGCTGCCAACGATGAACTTGCCCCAATCCGCACGCTTCGTCATGGCTCCCCCAAGACAACGCTTCCTCAGAGTTCGTGATCATTCTCGGCAAGGGGTGGTGCACCCGCAATCGCACCCCGTGTGAAATGTCGCGCGGCGCAGAACAAAGTGTGACGCGCGGCGTGGCAAACTGCTCGCCGTGTTTCCGTTCGTGACCTAGTTGCGCGGGGCGCGATTTGGCGCTGCGCGCCGCGGGTCATTCCGCGCGTCTTATCGCTCCGTACGCTCGCGAATCGGCGCGTGCTGCAGGGCTATTTCCGGAGCGGGAAGACGCCGGCGAAGGGGCGCCGCGCGCACCCCGCCGGCGGTGCGGGAGCGCAGCCCTGCGAGCCGCGGTGGCGGATGCACGGGTGGCGATTGTCGGGGTAGTCTTGGGCTTCATTCTCTTCCGGGAGTCCGCTGCATGAGCCTTGCCACGCAGATCCAGGAACGGCTGAAGGGCATCCTGCCCGAGCTGCTGGGCATCCAGCTGGTGGAAGTGACGCCGGACAGGGTGCTTGCCACGCTCATGGTGCGGCCCGAGCTCTGCACCACCGGAAAGATCCTGCACGGCGGCTCGATCATGGCCTTCGCCGACACCCTCGGTGCCGTGGGCACCGTGGTGAACATGCTACCCGGTCACGGCACCGCGACCATCGAGTCGAAGACCAACTTCATCGGCGGCGCGGCGGAGGGCACCACCGTCACCGGCGAATCCACGCCGGTGCACAAGGGCCGGACCACGCAGGTCTGGCAGACGCGTATTACCAACGCCGAGGGCAAGCTCGTGGCGTTGGTGACGCAGACGCAGATCGTGATGCCGCCGCGCAAGTAGGCGCGGCGTCGCGCGGAAGACTTCGACTGCCCTACAGGAGGTCCACGGCTGGCGCGGCCAGCAATCCGGTGAGCGGGTCCGCGTCGTCCGCCCCCAATAGCGCTACGCTGACGGTAGCGACGTTGCTGATCCCGCTATTGCCGTCCGAGGTCCTGTAATGGAATTCGTCGGTTGCGGTGTCGCCTTGGTCCAGCGCCTGGATTTCGAACGCATCGGTCGGGTCGTAGTGAAGCGTGCCGTCGTCATTCCGGGTGATCCTCGCACCCATCTTGCTCGTCGTGTCGAAGTCATACACCTTCAGGACGTCTCCCACGTCCACGTCCCTATCGTTCACTAGCACGTTGATGTCGATCGGCGTGTCCTCGCTCAAGCCGGGGCCACTGTCGCTGCTGACGGTGGCGAGGACAAGGTTGTCCAAGAGGATAAAGGCTCCGAGGGGCTCGGCATCGAAGCGCAGCTCGTCGATGCTTCCCCAGCCGGCGCCGAAGTCAACCGTGGTGAAGGATGCAGTTGCGGCGACGGTGAGGCTCACCACCTGATTGCCGTTATTGAAGCCCGAGATGGCGACATCGCGGTCACCGAACATGGTCGCAAGCGACAGGGACAGCACTGTGAAATCCTGGAGGTCCACGCGCCACACTGCGCCATCCGAATCGCCGTTGCCCCCGACGTTGTCGCTGCCCGTGCCAGCGGCTGCCGCTGCAGAGTTGCTCACCCCAACCGGGAAGGTTTCAAAGCCTGCGAATCTGTACCCGCCCACATCGAAAGGTTGAGCAGGCGTCGAAACGATGCCCTCGAAGTCAACAAGCGTCTCTTCGGACTGTCCCCCTCCGCCGCCCTCCGGCTTGACGAGGTCGTCGAGCGCCACGGGGGCATCGTTCAAACCGTTCACGGTGATCTGGACGGTGGCGGTGGATGTCGCGCCCGCGAGATCCTCGATCGTGTAGCTGAAGCTGTCCGTGAAGCTCCTGTTGACCGCGAGGTATTCGAACTTGTCGTTCGGGTCGTAGAGGAAGCTGCCGTCGGCGTTTGCGGTGAGCAGCGCGCCTGAAGACAGAACCACCGGGACGCCGACGTCGGCGAGTTTCACGGAGAGCACATCGAGATGATCCGGGTCCGTGTCGTTGGCGAGCAGATGCGGCGCCGTGATCAGGAGCGGCGTGTCCTCGTTCGCGGTGACGGTATCGTCCTTGGCAGTGGGTGCGGTGTTTACGCGCTCGTACACCAGCGCCTCGAAATTGCGCGCGTCAAGGTCGAAGCTCTTGAAGTGGAACGTCTTGCCATGCTCGCTGCGCGGATTCGCCTTGTCCTCAAGGAAGCACTTGAAGGCCGCGATGTCCGCCTGCACCGAGTCGAGGGCGAATTCGCCATGGGTCAGCGAGAGATGCAGCGTGTCGAAACCGCTGCCGCCGTCGTAGACGTCGTGCGTGCCGACGTCCGCGAAGCCCTCGCCTAGGTTCCCCGCCATGCTGTATAGGAGGAGGTCGTTACCGCGGCCGGCGTACACCTTGTCGTTGCCCGCGCCGCCGTCGAGGAAGTCCGCGTCGCCGGATTGCGGCGTCCACCAGAGGCAGTGGCCCCAACCCCAGGCCCAGCCCTTGCCTGCTGCATCGCCATAGAGGACGTCGTCGCCGGCGCCGCCCAGGAGGGAATCGTTGCCTCTGCCGCCAATCAGGAGGTCGTGGCCCGCGCCGCCGTCGAGCGCGTCGTCGCCCTTGCCGCCGAACAGCCGGTCGTTCCCGTCGCCGCCCGACAGGAAATCGTCGCCCTTGCCGCCGTCCAGTTTGTCGTCGCCCGCGAGCCCGAAGAGCCGGTCGTCGCCCTTGCCGCCATCGAGCTTGTCGTTGCGACTCGTTCCCGTGAGGACGTCGTCGCCCCTGGTGCCCTTGAGCGTCACGCCCTTGTCGCCGGCGCCGTGATGGCCGTGGTGGTCGCGATCGTGGTGATCGCGATCGTGTTGGTCATTGCGGCTGTGCGAGCCGCTGGATTTCTTCTTGCTGGACATGCTTCCCCCGGTGCCGCCAGAACAAGTGCCGGCGCGAGGGAATTATGCA
>Ga0180077_1000053_pt1 | contig 13684 bp, 10 predicted proteins | sample EasRiv466_16_10D_FD_123014 | JGI IMG/M metagenome (GOLD analysis project Ga0180077, IMG submission 123014) | Soil microbial communities from meander-bound floodplain in the East River, Colorado, USA - East River metaG ERMLT466_16_10D | ecosystem: Environmental > Terrestrial > Soil > Floodplain ...
CGAGGATGGTGTCCACCCCGGGGAACTTGGCAAAGGGGAACGCTGCTTCCTTGACGGAGAAATAAGGCGGCGTGATGTCGCCGCGCACCTGTTGCGCGGCAAGCGACTTGCCCGCCATGCACAGCGCCGCAATCTTGGCCAGCGGCCGCCCGGTGGCCTTGGAAACGAAAGGCACGGTGCGCGAAGCGCGCGGATTCACTTCGAGCACGTACACCGTGCTGCCCTGGATGGCGTACTGCACGTTCATCAGGCCGCACACCTGCAGCGCGCGCGCCATGATCTCGGTCTGCCGGCGCAACTCCTGCACCAGCTCCGGCGAGAGCGTATGCGGCGGCAGGCAGCAAGCCGAATCGCCGGAATGAACGCCGGCTTGCTCCACGTGCTCCATCACTCCGCCGATCAGCACCTCCTTGCCATCCGAGATGCAGTCCACATCCACCTCGATGGCGTCCGACAGATAGCGGTCGAGCAATACAGGCGAATCGTTCGATACCTTCACCGCGTTTTTCATGTATCGCTCGAGGTCCGCCTGGTGGTGCACGATCTCCATGGCGCGCCCGCCGAGCACGTAGCTCGGCCGCACCACCACCGGGTAGCCGATCGCCTCCGCGTGCTTCACCGCCTCCGGCGCCGAGCGCGCCGTGCGGTTGGGCGGCTGGCGCAGCTTGAGCTTGTGCAGCAGCTGCTGGAAGCGCTCGCGGTCTTCCGCCACGTCGATGGAATCCGCACTGGTGCCGATGATCGGCACGCCCGCGGCGGCGAGCTCGCGCGCCAGCTTGAGCGGCGTCTGCCCGCCGTACTGCACGATTACGCCCCAGGGCTTTTCCTTGTCCACGATCTCGAGCACGTCCTCCAGCGTGAGCGGCTCGAAGTACAGGCGATCGGACGTGTCGTAGTCGGTCGACACGGTCTCCGGGTTGCAGTTGACCATGATGGTCTCGAAGCCCTCTTCGCGCAGCGCGAGCGCCGCGTGCACGCAGCAGTAGTCGAACTCGATGCCCTGCCCGATGCGGTTCGGGCCGCCGCCGAGCACCATGACCTTCCTGCGCTCGCTGGGCTCGGCCTCGCACTCTTCCTCGTAGGTGGAGTAGAGGTACGCAGTCTTCGTCGCGAACTCGGCGGCGCAGGTGTCCACGCGCTTGAACACCGGGCGGATGCCGAGCTTGTGGCGCTTTTCGCGCACCGCCATCTCGCCGGTATTGAACAGGTACGCGAGGCGCCGGTCGGAGAAGCCCTTCCTCTTGAGCATGCGCAGGGTATCCGCGTCGATGTCGGCGAGCTTCTGGTCATCGAGGCGCATCTCGAGGTCGACGATCTCCTTGATCTGCGCGAGGAACCAGGGATCGATGTGCGTGAGCCGGTGCACCTCCTCCAGCGAGAAGCCGTTCTCGAAGGCGTCGCCCACGTACCAGATGCGCTCCGGGCCCGGCTCGCCGAGCTCGCGCTCGATGGTCTCGCGGTCGGTGGTGCGCTGGTTGAGGCCGTCCACGCCGACCTCCAGCCCGCGCAGGGCCTTCTGGAACGACTCCTGGAAGGTGCGGCCGATGGCCATCACCTCGCCCACCGACTTCATCTGCGTGGTGAGGCGGTCGTTGGCCTGCGGGAATTTCTCGAAGGCGAAGCGCGGCACCTTGGTGACCACGTAATCGATGGTCGGCTCGAAGGAGGCCGGCGTCGCCCCGCCCGTGATGTCGTTCCTGAGCTCATCGAGCGTGTAGCCCACGGCGAGCTTGGCCGCGACCTTGGCGATGGGAAAGCCCGTGGCCTTGGAGGCCAGCGCCGAGGAGCGCGAGACGCGCGGGTTCATCTCGATCACCAGCATGCGCCCGTCTTTCGGGTTGATGGCGAACTGCACGTTCGAGCCGCCGGTGTCCACGCCGATCTCGCGCAACACCGCGATCGAGGCGTCGCGCAGGATCTGGTATTCCTTGTCGGTGAGCGTCTGCGCCGGCGCCACGGTGATCGAGTCCCCGGTGTGCACGCCCATCGCGTCCACGTTCTCGATCGAGCAGATGATGATGCAGTTGTCCTTGCGGTCGCGCACCACCTCCATCTCGAACTCTTTCCAGCCGATCACCGACTCCTCGATCAGCAGCTCGTTGGTGGGCGAGGCCTCCAGCCCGCGCTCGCAGATGGCGACGAACTCCTCGCGGTTGTAGGCGATGCCGCCGCCCGTGCCGCCGAGCGTGAAGGAAGGCCGGATCACCACCGGGAAGCCGAGGCTCGCCTGCACCTGCAGCGCCTCCTCCATCGAGTGCGCCAGCGACGACTTCGCCGAGGCGAGGCCGATGCCCGTCATCGCCTTCTTGAACTTCTCGCGGTCCTCCGCCTTGTCGATCGCCTCGCGCGAGGCGCCGATCATCTCCACGCCGAACTTCTCCAGCACCCCTTCACGCGCCAGGTCGAGCGCGCAGTTGAGGGCGGTCTGCCCGCCCATGGTGGGCAGCAGCGCGTCGGGGCGCTCCTTGTCGATGATGCGCGCCACCGTTTGCCAGGTGATCGGCTCGATGTAGGTGGCGTCGGCCATCTCCGGGTCGGTCATGATGGTGGCCGGGTTCGAATTCACCAGCACCACGCGGAAGCCCTCCTCGCGCAGCGCCTTGCAGGCCTGCGCGCCGGAATAGTCGAACTCGCAGGCCTGGCCGATGACGATCGGCCCGGCGCCGATGATCAGGATCGAATGAATGTCGGTTCGTTTCGGCATGCGCTGCGCTAGCTGCGGGCGTCGATCATCATCTTGGCGAAGCGGTCGAACAGGTAGCCGATGTCGTGCGGTCCCGGGCTCGCCTCGGGGTGGCCCTGGAAGCAGAACGCCGGCCGGTCGGTGCGCGCCAGGCCCTGCAGCGAGCCGTCGAACAGCGACACGTGCGTGGGCTTGAGCGTGGCGGGGAGCGTCGTCGCGTCCACCGCGAAGCCGTGATTCTGGCTGGTGATCACCACCTGCCCGGTGTCGAGGTCCTGCACGGGATGGTTGGCGCCGTGGTGGCCGAACTTCATCTTCACCGTCTTCGCGCCCGAGGCGAGGCCCATCAGCTGGTGGCCGAGGCAGATGCCGAAGACGGGCACGCGCGTGGCGTCGAGGATCTCGCCGATGGACTCGATGGCGTAGTCGCAGGGCTCGGGGTCGCCCGGTCCGTTGGACAGGAACACGCCGTCGGGCTGCATGCGCAGCACTTCGCGCGCGGGCGTCTGCGCGGGCACCACCGTGACGCGCGCGCCACGCTCGGCGAGCAGCCGCAGGATGTTGCGCTTGATGCCGTAGTCGTAGGCCACGACGTGGAAGGGCGCATCGCCGACGTGGTGGTAGCCCTTGCCAAGCTCCCACTTGCCGTCGCGCCACTCGTAGGGCTTGGCGGTGGTCACCACCTTGGCGAGGTCCATGCCGGCGAGCCCCGGGAACGCGCGCGCCGCGGCGAGCGCCTTGTCCAGGGCGACGTTGCCCGCCATCAGGCAGCCGTTCTGCGCGCCCTTCTCGCGCAGCAGGCGGGTGAGCTTGCGGGTGTCGATGTCCGCGATCGCCACCACGTTCTTTTCCAGGAGATACTGCGGCAGGCTCTGCTGCGCGCGCCAGCTGGACACCTGCGCCGGCACGTCGCGCACCACCAGCCCGGCAGCATAGACGCGGCCGGACTCTTCGTCCTCGGCGTTGACCCCGGTGTTGCCGATATGCGGGCAGGTCAGCGTGACGATCTGCCCGCAGTAGGACGGGTCGGTGAGGATCTCCTGGTAGCCGGTCATGGCGGTGTTGAACACCACCTCGCCAGCCGAGATGCCCGGGGCGCCCACGCTGCGGCCCCGAAACACCGACCCGTCAGCGAGGACGAGTACGGCGGATTCGAGCGCAGGCAACGTCAAACTCCCGGTTTAGATGTGAAAAAGCGGAAGAGGCTCGCGCCCCTCCCGCTCATTTGAGCGACGAATTATACCGCGCCGGCTACTTCAGGCCAAGCACGTCGAACATGTCGTACAGGCCCGGCCCTTGGCCCGCGAGCCATTTCGCCGCGCGTATTGCCCCCGAGGCGTAGGTCGTGCGGCTCTGCGAGCGCACCGTGACTTCAACCCGCTCGCCAGGGCCGGCGAAAAGCACCGTATGCTCCCCTACAATTTCGCCGCCGCGGATGGCGTGGAAGCCGATCGCCCTGGCGGGCCTCTCGCCGGTATCGCCGTGGCGGCCGTGCGTCGCCACCTTGCCCAGGTCGCGCCCCAGCGCCTGCGCCACCAGCTCCCCGAGCTTGAGGGCGGTGCCCGAGGGCGCGTCCACCTTGTGCCGGTGGTGCGCCTCCACGATTTCCACGTCGTAGGCATCGCCCAGGGCCCGGGCCGCGGTCTGCGCCAGGCGGAACACGACGTTCACGCCGATCGCGAAGTTGGGCGAGAGCACGATGGGGATGCGCCGGGCCGCCTCGGCTATGCGCGCGCTCTGCGCCTCGCTGAAGCCGGTGGTGCCGATCACCATGCGCCGGTTCTGCTTGAGGCAGGCCTCGAGGTACGCGAGCGTGCCCTCGGGCCGCGTGAAGTCGACGAGCACGTCCGCGGCCGCAAGCGCGGCGAGATCGGCGGTGATGCGCAGCGCCCCGGCCGCCTGGCCGATCGCTGCGGCGCCCGGCGCTTCGAGCGCCACGGCCAGCGTCAGCTCCCGGTCGGCCAGCACGCCTTCGATCAGCGTGCGGCCCATGCGCCCGCCCGCCCCCGCGATCGCCACTTTCATTGCACCCCCTTCAAGTCCGCCGGCGCGGCGACGATGTCGCCGCCGAGCCGCGCCAGCCGCCCGTCCTCGAAGAATACCGAGAGATGCCGCTGCTCGCGCGGCTGCCCGCGCCGGTCGAGCATGTACACGTAGTCCCAGCGGTCCACATGGAAGATGTCCACCAGCAGCGGCGTGCCGAGGGCCGCGCGCACCTGCTCCCGGGTCATGCCGAGCTTCAGCTGCGACACCATCTCCTGCGAGACGAAGTTGCCCTGCTGGACGTCGATGCGAAAGGGCTGCATGAACTCGGGCAGCAGCGAGCACGCGCCGAGCAGCAGCGCCGCCGCGAGCGGGAGCGCACGATGCATAGGCATATAATGATAAGCGATGAATTCCACGCAGAGCCTGAAGGAGATCGGCCTGAAGGCCACTCTGCCCCGGCGCAAGGTGCTGGAGCTCTTCGAGCACAGCAAAGTGCGCCACCTCTCGGCCGAGGACGTCTACAAGAGCCTGATGGCCGAGGGTATCGACATCGGACTGGCGACGGTCTACCGCGTGCTCACGCAGTTCGAGCAGGCGGGCCTGCTCTCGCGCCAGCACTTCGAGACCGGCAAGGCGGTGTTCGAGCTCAACCAGGGCGGGCACCACGACCACCTCGTGTGCCTGCAGTGCGGGCGGGTCGAGGAGTTCTACGACGCCGAGATCGAGCAGCGCCAGAGCGAGGTGGCGCGCAAGCGCGGCTTCGAGCTCAAGGGACATTCGCTCGCGCTGTACGCCGATTGCACCAAGCCGGATTGCCCCGGCCGCAAGACCGTCCCGCAGGGCTAGGCTCCGCCGAGCAGCTCCGCCGCATGCTTGCGCGTGGTGGCGGTGATCTGCGCGCCGCCGAGCATGCGGGCCAGTTCCTCGATCCTGCCCTTTCGGTCCAGCCGCGCGGCGTCGACGCCGACCTTGCCGCGCGCGGCCGAGCGCACCAACGTCCACTGCTCGTCGCCCTGCGCCGCCACTTGCGGCAGGTGCGTCACGCACAGCACCTGCCGGTCCTTGCCGAGCTTTCTCAGCGCGCGGCCCACGGTCTCCGCCACCGCGCCGCCGATACCGGCGTCCACCTCGTCGAACACCAGGGTGGCGACCGGTGAGGCCTTGGCGGTGACCAGTTGGATCGCCAGGCTGACCCGGGACAGCTCGCCGCCCGATGCCACCTTGGCGAGGGGCCGCAAAGGCAGGCTCGGATGGGAGGACACCTCGAACTCGATCTCTTCCATGCCCGCCGCCGCGGGCGCCTCGAGCGCATGCAGCGCCACCGAGAAACGCCCGCCCTTCATTGCCAGCTGGTGCATGCCTTCGCTGACCGCCCTGGACAGGGCCTGCGCCGTGCTTTTGCGCTTTGCCGAGAGGTGCTTCGCCGCCGCGCCATAGCGCCCCTCTGCGGCCGCGACCTCGCGCCGCAGCGCTTCGGGGCTCGCGGCGAGTTCCAGTTCCTTGAAGCGCAGCGCCAGTTCCTTCTCCAGCGCCGGCAGCCCGGCCGGCTTGACGCGGTACTTGCGCCCCGCCGCATGCAGCGCCTCGATGCGCTGCTCCACCTCCCGCAGCGCCTGCGGATCGAGATCCACGCGCGATGCGTAGTCGCGCAGGCCGCGCGCCGCCTCGGCCGCCTGCGCCTCGGCCGACTCGAGGATCTCGACGATCGCCTTCAGGTGTCCGTCGTGCTCCGACAGCGCGCGCAGTCGCCTGGCGACTGCGCTCAACTGCGGCAGGCAGGCGCCGTCCGCCTCGGACAGGGCCTCCAGCGAGGATTGCGCGCCGCCGAGCAGGCTGGAACCGTGCGCCAGGCGCTGGTGCTGCGCGGCCAGATCATCCCATTCGTCGACCTTCAGGACGAGCGTCTTCAGGTCGGCGAGCTTTTCCTGGAGCTCCGCGCGCTCGGATTCCCGCTTGGCGAACTGCTGCTCTGCCTCGCTGGCAAGCGCCTCCAGCCGCTTCCATGCACGCCAGGCGTCAGCGCAGGCGCGCGCGATTTCCTGCGCGCCCGCGTGCGCGTCCAGCAGATCGCGTTGCGCGGCGGCACGCAGCAGCGACTGGTGCTCGTGCTGGCCGTGGATGTCCACCAGGTGCTCACCCGCTTCCCTGAGCTGCGCCAGCGTCGCGGAATGGCCGTTGACGAAGCATCGGGAGCGGCCCAAGCGGTCGATCACCCGGCGCAGGATGACATTGCCTGGATCGCCTTCCAGCCCGGCGTCGGCAAGATATTGTTCGAGAGGGCTGTCCTTCGGCACCTCGAATTCCGCCGACAGCTCGGCCCGCTCCGCGGCTTCGCGCACCAGCGACGCGTCGGCGCGCCCGCCGACCAGCAGTTCGATGGCATCGACCAGGATGGACTTGCCGGCGCCCGTTTCGCCGGTGAGTACCGTAAAACCCGGCCCGGTCTCGAGCTCCACGCGCTCGACGATCACGAAGTCCCGGATTCCCAGCGCGCGCAGCATAGACGAATGACGAATGCTGCCCGGTTTGGTCCCGTTCAGGCAAGCGTGCAATTGGCCTTGATCGCCTTGAACGCGATGCGTAACAAAAAAAGCCCGGTCCGCGACCGGGCTTTCAGCTGGCGACGACTTGTTCTAGTGGCGTCTAGTCGTCGTGATCGTGGTGGCCATGTCCGCCGCCGATCTGTGCGCGGATCTCACCACCCGGCGACAGACTGGTGTGGACGTTGACATAAGCGACACCGGCGCGGATCGCGGCGATCACCTCGGCCAGCTCCCCGGCCGAGATCTGCTGGCCGGCATTGGCGCCGATGATCGCAACGACGTCGCCGGCGTCGAGGGTGCCACTGACTTCGGCCTCCTGTCCCGGCGTCGACGCCGGGCAGGTCTGGGTACCCGCCGGACCGGGGGTCGCAGTTGTGCCGCACAGCCACAGCACAATGCCGCCGTTTGCGCTGCGCTGGCCCACATGGATGTGCGCCTGGGTCACCGTTCCCTGTAGCCCGGTGTAGGTCAGCTTGAAGGCGATCGACAGCTCGTCTTGGCTGATCTGGGCCCTGAACCGGCCTGACGCCGCGGTTGAGACCGCGGGCACCTCCTCGTACCCTATCAACTTGACGCGAATCCGGTCTTTGTCATTGCCGGACGCAGTGGGCGCCGCAAAGGCGAGTAGCAGGGCTGTAACAATGGAAAGCCTATTCATGCGGTCCTCCTTGCCTACGGTTGAGATGAAAAAGGGAGGACCTTGCCTGCAAACCGGGCATCGTTCTCCTCCCACACGGAGAACAATCTCGGGCTCGGACTATTCCCCGAAAGCGGCGGTACAACGCCTCAGTCTTCCGGCTTGCTCCCCGCCGCTTCGCCCCAGCTCAGCTTCTCGCGCAGCATGGCGAAGTAGCTGTAGCCCGGCGGATGCACGAAGCGGACCGAGTCCGGCGAGCGCTTGAGCACCAGGCGGTCGCCCTGCGCCATGTCGGCGAGCGCGAAGCCGTCGAAGTGCGCGCGCGCGTCCACCGCGCGCAACAGCGCGATCTCGATCACGCTGCGGTCGCTCACGCTCACCGGGCGCGCCGAGAGCACGTGCGGGTTGAGCGGCACCAGCGCCAGCGCCGCCACGCCGGGCTGCAGGATCGGGCCCTGCGCCGAGAGCGCGTAGGCGGTGGACCCGGTCGGCGTGGCGACGATCAGGCCATCGGCGCGCAGCGCATAGACGTACTCGCCGTTGATACGCACCTCGACTTCGATCAGCCGTCCCTGCGAGCCCCTGCCCACCACCGCTTCGTTGAGCGCCAGCGTGCGCAGCACGCTGGCGCCCCCGCGCGTGATCTCGGCCTCGAGCAGCGCGCGCTCCTCGATGCCGTACTGGCCCTCGAGGATCGCGCCCACGGAGCTGTGCATGTCCTGCAGCGCGATGTCGGTCATGAAGCCGACGCGCCCCTGGTTGATGCCGGTGAGCGGCACCCGGTAGCGCGCGAGGTTCCTGGCCGCCGAGAGCATGGTGCCGTCGCCGCCGAGGACGATCGCCAGGTCGGCGAAGCTGCCGATCTCCTCGAAGCTTGCCGCGCCCTCGCCGTCGCCGATGCGCGCTGCCGTCTCGCGCTCGACGCGCACCTCGCAGCCGCGCGCGCGCAGCAGCGTGCGCAGCTCGCGCAGCGACCCGGCGATCTCCGCCGTGTGCTTGCCGATCAGCGCGACGCGGCGGAACGCGGCTTGTGGCATCGCCGCATTCTAACCGCATGTGTAGAATGCTCCGCATGCTCGACAGACGGGCGCAGCTGCTGCTGAAGACGCTGGTCGAACGCTATATCGCCGAGGGCCAGCCGGTCGGCTCGCGCACGCTGTCCAGGCACCCCGGGCTCGATCTTTCGCCCGCCACCATCCGCAACGTGATGTCGGACCTCGAGGAGCTGGGCTTCATCGCCAGCCCGCACACCTCGGCCGGCCGCGTGCCGACCCCGGCCGGCTACCGCTTCTTCGTCGACACCCTGCTGGTGATGCGGCCGCTGGAATCCGGCGAGCAGCGCGCCCTCGAGGACCAGCTGCACCCGGACAATCCGCAGCGCGTGATCCAGTCGGCCTCGCAGTTGCTGTCGCAGCTCACGCATTTCGCCGGCGTGGTGGTCACCCCGCGCCGGCGCACGCTCGCCTTCCGCCACATCGAGTTCCTGCGCCTCTCCGAGCGGCGCGTGCTGCTGATCGTGGTGACGCCCGCGGGCGACGTGCAGAACCGGGTGCTGTTCACCGAGCGCGACTACTCGCCCGCCGAGCTGGTGGCGGCGGCCAACTACATCAACCAGAACTACGCGGGGCAGAGCTTCGAGGAGGTGCGCCATCGCCTGCACGAAGAGCTGCACGAGATCCGCGAGGACATGATGCAGCTGATGAACGCCGCGCTCGAGGCGGGCAACCAGGCGCTGGCCGAGGGCAGCGAGCCTTACGTGATCTCCGGCGAGCGCAACTTGCTGGTGGTCGAAGACCTGTCGCAGGACATGGGCCGGCTGCGGCAGCTGTTCGAGCTCTTCGAGCAGAAGACCGGCCTGCTGCGCATCTTCGACCTGTCGCTGCGCGGCGAAGGCGTGCAGATCTTCATCGGCGGGGAATCGGGCGTCGCGGCGCCCGAGGATGTGAGCGTCGTGACGGCGCCCTACCAGGTCGCCGGCGAGGTGGTCGGCACGGTGGGCGTGATCGGGCCCTCGCGCATGGCCTACGACCGCGTGGTGCCGATCGTCGACATCACGGCGAAGCTCCTCTCCAGCGCGCTGTCGAAATCCTGAACGGCATCCTCCTCGTCAACCTCGGCACGCCGGCGGCGCCCACGCCCGAGGCGGTGCGCACGTACCTCGCCGAGTTCCTTTCCGACCCGCGCGTGGTCGAGCTGCCGCGCTGGCTGTGGTTGCCGCTGCTGCACGGCATCGTGCTGCGGCGCCGCCCCGCGCAATCCGCCGCCAAGTACGCCCAGGTCTGGACGCCCGAGGGCTCGCCGCTCGCCGTGCATAGCGCCCGGCAGGCGCAGCTGCTGCGCGAGGCGACCGGCCTGCCCGTCGAGTACGCCATGCGTTACGGCGAGCCCTCGATCGGCGCCGCGCTGCGCAAGCTGCCGGGCCACGTGCGCGTCATCCCGCTCTACCCTCAGTTCGCGCGCAGCACCACCGAGTCGGTACGCGACGTGGTCGGCCACGACGTCGATTTCGTGGAGCAGTTCCACGACCACCCCGCTTACATCGACGCGCTGGCCGGCCTGGTGCAGGAGCGGCCGGATGTGCTGGTGATGAGCTTCCACGGACTGCCGCAGCGCGCCGTGGACCGCGGCGACCCCTACCGCGATCAATGCCTGCGCACTGCAGAGCTTCTGGCGCGCGCCCTGCGGCTTCAGCCCTCCCAATACCGCGTGACGTTCCAGTCCCGCTTCGGCCCCGCGCGCTGGCTGCAGCCCTACACGTCAGCGGTGCTCGCCGAGCTCGGCGCGGCACGCATCGGCCGCGTGGAGGTGATCTGCCCGGGCTTCGTCGCGGATTGCCTGGAGACGCTGGAGGAGATCGCCATCGAGGGCAAGCAGACCTTCGTCGCGGCGGGCGGCGGGGAATACCGCGCTTTGCCCTGCCTGAACGAGTCGCCGCGCTGGATTGCGGCCCTGCGCGAGATCGCGCTCGGGCGCTAGCCCTTCACACCTCGGCCCCGCGCGCCGGGATCAAGCGCGCCTAGCGCAAGCGGGCCAGGATCAAGCGCGCCGGGCGGCGGCGCGTTTCCCCAGCGCCGCGAATTCCCCTCGCCGTCAGTCCTCGGGCGTCGGAGGCCTGCGCAACTCGCCCTTCCTGCATCTACGGGCTCAAACAGTGCTCGGCCTTCTCCCTCCGCCCGCGTCCCGGCTCGGCGCGTCGCAATGGGGGCCCCTCGCGCCGCCGCCCGGCGCGCTTGCGCGAGACCAATCCGCGGGCTGAGCCGTCTGCATGACTTAGCGACTGAGCAACTTGGTCAAGGGCTGAAGCTTGGCTAGCAGTGCGGCCTGCACGTCAGCTTCAGCCACAAAACCTCGAGCTAGTCCTCGCACCACAAGCTCTCGATCAGCCAGTGTCCGATAGACCGACCAGAGGTCTCGAGACACGTGCTGATGAAAGTCCTGAATCGCTTCAAGCAGCTCGGAATTTGTCAGCCTCTTGGAACGCCACTCCTGGAATGACCCATCGAGTTGTTTGAGCAAGGTACGGGCTTCCGCCTCGTAAGCCGCGCCCGCAAGGCGGCGCAACTCCTGACGTTCGCGCTTCGTGAACTCGACCATGTCTGTGTGCCTATCTGCCGCCACGATACGCAAGTGCGGAACGAACAACGGGCGCGACGGAGTTGCGGGAGATGCCTCGGCGTCTGCAATAGGTTGACTCGAGCCAATCGTCGAGAGCCTTCGAGCCCTTGCTGGCATTGCACGCAATGCAGCATCGAGCGATGTTGTCGCGCGTGACGATCCGTACATCATTGACGATGTGCTCCCACGATGGGCTGTCTCGCCGAACCGCGCCGTCCGCAGGGAAGTCGACTCCGCAGTAGACGCACGATCGATCGCGATCAATGACCTCGCGCTCAAGCCAGCCAGGGATCTTCCATCGGTTCACGGAACCATCCCAACTTGTGACCGGAATCTTGCTTCGGGAACCATTGCGACTGCAAGGTCAACGGGCGACTGTTGAATGTGCGAGCACGTGTCGAGGCAGGATTACCCGGCGGCGGCGCAAGGGGTCCCCATCGCGACGCGCCGAGACGGACCGAAGGCGGAGGGAGCACGGCGAGGATTGTCTGAGCCCCGAGCTGCCTTGGCGAGGGGCGAGTTCCGCAGACGTCCGACGACCGAGGGCTGACGGCGAGGGGCTTTCGCGTCGCTGGGGAAGGCGCCGCCGCCGGGCATGCTGGCCGCGACGGGTTGCGGGGCACCAAGGGAACGGTGCCGGCGTTACTTGCCGCCTGTGGCCTTGTCGATCTTCTTGCCGGAGCGCTCGAGAAAGTTCTGTGTCGCTTTGCGCGGGCGCTCCGCCGCCTTGCCGGTGGACTTGGCGCCGCGCTCGATGCCCTTCGCGGCCTTGTCCAGCAACTCGCCCGCCGATTTTGAGGCACGCTCAGCGGCATTGTCCGCGGCCACCGCAGGCATGGCTGCGAGCAATAGAACCACCACGCCGTATCTCATCGCCGCCTCCTAGCCCCGCGCCGCCAGGCGCATGTTGGCCTGCATCAGGCGCTCGATCAGCACGCGCATGAAGGACTTGTTGAACGCGACCTGGCAACCGTCGGTCGCCGCGCGCAGCGCCGCGGCCCTGATCTCGATCACCGTCACCTCGGTGTTGGTCGTAATGGTCGTGGTGCGCCGGTCGGCGCGGTCGGTGAAATACAGGATCTCGCCGAAGCAGCCCCCCGGCTTGATGGTGTTCAGCAGCGTCCCCGACAGCGTCACGCTGACCTCGCCCGCGATCAGCAGGTAGAAGCTCTCGCCGTGATCGCCTTCGCGCATGATCACGGTGCCCGCCGGGATCTTCTTCCAGCTGCCGATGCGCACCACCTCCCACAGCGCGACGTCGCCGAAGCCCTCGAAGAACGGCAGGTGGCGCAGCTCGTTGAACTTCTCGGAGTCGGAGAGCGATTCGCCCTCCAGGCGCAGTGCGGTGAAGGCCTGGCTCAGGTCCTTGCCGAAGTCGAGCCACGAGCGGTAGCGCTGCGCCGGGTCCTTGCTCAGCGCCGTCATGACGATCCGGTCCAGCAGCGCCGGCAGGTCGGGGCGCAGCGTCGAGGGCTGCTGCGGCACCGTATTGAGGATCGCGTAGGTCAACCCGGCCTGCGTCGTCGCCTGGAACGGCAGCCGCCCGGTGAGCATGCGGTACATGGTCACGCCGAGCGAGTAGATGTCGGTCTGGTGCGTGAGGTGCTCCATGCGCACCTGCTCGGGCGACATGTAGGCGGGCGAGCCCACGCCGGTGATCTGCGTGGTCTCGGCGCCGACGTTGAGCGCCAGGCCGAAGTCGCCGACCTTGGTCTCGCCGAGCTCCGAGAGCAGCACGTTGCCGGGCTTGATGTCGCGATGGATGATGCCGTGCTGGAACGCGTACTCGAGGGCGCGGATGCACTTGAAGATGATCTCGACCACCTTGGAGAGCGGCAGCAGGTGCGCGGGCGTGGCATGCTGGTCGAGGGTCGTGCCCGGCACGTACTCCATCACCAGGTAGCTGCGGTCCGGGTCGACCACCGCGTCGTAGATGTCGACGATGTGCGGATGATTGAGCTTCCCGGCGAGCGACGCCTCGGCGACGAACGCCTTGTGGACCATGCGCTCGGTCTCGGGATCGACGCGCCTGGCGAACTGCAGCACCTTGAAGGCCACCTCGCGCTCGGCGAACGGGTCGTGCGCCAGGAACACGCGGCTGGTGGCGCCGCTGGCGATCTCGCGGATGATCGGGTATTTCCCGATCGTCTGCTGCGGCTGCGGCCTTTCGGCCTTCACGCAGTGTACTTGGCGACCAGCTGCAGCAGCTCGGCCTCCGGA
>Ga0180077_1000055_pt1 | contig 13156 bp, 12 predicted proteins | sample EasRiv466_16_10D_FD_123014 | JGI IMG/M metagenome (GOLD analysis project Ga0180077, IMG submission 123014) | Soil microbial communities from meander-bound floodplain in the East River, Colorado, USA - East River metaG ERMLT466_16_10D | ecosystem: Environmental > Terrestrial > Soil > Floodplain ...
GCGCAGCTGCGCGAGGTCGGCGGCGCTCAGGAACTTGGTGCCGAATTCCCGCGGGTCGAAGGTCGGGTCGGCGCCGCGGATCGCCGCGGCGACGCGCGCGGCCTCATCGGCGCGGCCCTGCTGCGCGTAGGCGGCCGCGAGCAGCACCCGCGCGAAGTGTGCGCCCGCGTTGTCGCGCAGGTTGAGCTCGGCCTGTTCGATCGCGGCGTCGTAGCGCCCCTTGAGGTAGTAGGTCATGCCCAACGCGAAGCGGTCCATCGCGTTGAGCTCGGGGTCGATGCGCCGCGCCGCCTCCAGCGCTTCGATCGCAGCGTCGGTCCGTCCCAGCCACATCAGGATATTGCCGCGTCCGGCGAGGCTCTGGGCATCGTTCGGATTGATCGCGATGGCGCGTTCGATCTCGATCTCCGCCTCCTTGTACCTCTGGTGGAAGATGTGGATGCGGCCCAGGATGACCCGGGCGCGCACTTCCGCGTGGTCGAGCGCCACCGCCTTGAGTGCCAGCTCCTCGGCGCGGGCCAGGTATGCCGTGGGCGATTCCGCCCAGCCCATCGAGGTGGCGGTGTAATAGGTCTCGGCAAGCGCCGAGTAAGCGGTGGCGTAGTCGGGGTCGAGCTCGATGGCCCGCCTGAGCAGGGCGCGCGCCTTCACGATCTCCGCGCGGGTCGGGCGCTGCAGCGCGGGCCGCGCCTGGAGCACGTAGTCGTAGGCTTCGAGGTTTGCGGTCGGCTTTGCCGACGCCCGCCGCTGCTCGATTTGCGTCACGCGGATGGCGAGCGTGGCGACGACCTGGGCCGCGATCCGGTCCTGCAATGCGAACACGTCCTCCAGGGGTTCGTCGAAGCGCGCGGACCAGAGCACCAGCCCCTGGTGCGCGTCCACGAGCTGCGTGGTCACCCGGACGCGATCGCCGATGGGCCGCACGCTGCCTTCGACCAGGTAGCGGACGGCGAGGCGCCGGCCGACGTCCTGCGGCTTGGCGGGCTTGCCCTTGTACGGCAGGACGGCATTCCAGGACATCACGGTCAGCGAGGAGAACCGGCCGAGCGCATTGATGATGTCCTGCGTCAAGCCATCCGCGAAGTAGTCGCGGCCCGGTTCGTCGCTGTGGTCGACGAGGGCGAGCACCGCGATTGCCGGCTTCGCTCCGGCCGTGCCGCTCCTGTCCGCGAACCGGTCGCCGGCGCCGTTCCAGGCCAGGATGGCTGCCAGCACGGCCGCGATGGCGATCGCGGCGAGCAGGCCGGCGCGCCAGCGGGGCGACTTCGTCGCGCGCGGCGGTGGCACGCCCGCCGCCGGATGGGGCGGCGCGCTCTCGACCGACACTTCGGGCTCGAATCGATACCCGCGGCGCGGGACTGTCCTTATCAGGCGCGCATCGTTGTCGCCGAGCGCCCGTCGGAGCTCGCCGATGCTCTGCACCAGCGCGTCGTCGGTGGTGACCAGGCCCGGCCACACGCCGGCGAAAAGCTCGCTCTTCGAGACGAGCCGGCCGGGGTTCCGCACGAGCCAAGTAAGGACCGCGAAGGTCTTTGGGCGCAGCGCGATCTCGTTCCCCTCGCGCAGGAGGCAGCCGCGCTCGAGATCGAGGACGTAGCGGTCGAACCGCAGCCGCCGGGCCGGCGCTTGCGCAGTCAGTTGGACGTCGCGATCGGTCTTCGGTCCTTCAGGCGGCCTTCCGGCAGTGCTCGTCATGCGAGGTCGTGGCGCCGTCTAGGCGGCGCGCGCTTCCACGAGCCGCTGCCGCAGCAGCGCGGGATCGTGCATCTCGTATGGGACCCTGAAGCGCATCTCGGCGTCGCCCGGGAACATGGCTTCCACCACGTCAGCGCTCGCCATGGCGTGGGGATTCTCCTCGATACGATCCCATACGCTGAACAGGAGGGTCCCGCCATCCACGAGAACGCGCCGCGCCTCTTCGAGTATCGCCCGGCGGTCGGGCACGAACATGATGCCGAAGCCGCACACCACCGCACCGAAGGCGCTGTCCGGAAAGGGGAGCTTCAGGGCGTCGGCTTCCCGCCACTCGATGCCCTCGCGTGCGCCAAGTTGCGCTTTCGCGTACTCCGGCATCGTCGCGCTGAGGTCGGTGGCCGTGATCCGCAGCGCCGGATCGAGGCGTTCGCGCAGCCTTCTCGTCACCAGCCCGGTGCCGCAGGCGATCTCGAGAACGTCCCCCGGTGGCCGCGGCGGCAGGCGCCGCGCGAGCTCGGCGGCGAAGGGATCGAACGGGATGGGGCCCAGGTGCTTGTTGTAGTACTGCGGGCCGGAAAACGTTGCGGATGCGGTGGCCATTTCTGCTTCTCGCCCGCGCTGTCGCCGCGCCGAAGCCGGCCGGGTTACCTGCCGCCTTCGATGATCTCCGCGGGTAGCGTGAGCTCCCCCTTCGAGGTGAAGCGTGCGCTGCCGAACGCCGGTCCGGCGAGCTGGCCGCTCATCTCGTACGCGAGCTTGCCGCGGAACTCGTTCGCCGCGATGCCCATCGCCTGGCGCGCGATGCGGAACACCGAGACGCTCACTGGGACCTGCATGATCGCTTCGCCAAAGCGCGGAACGCTGCCGGCCGCGCTGCTCACCCCGGTGGCGAAGGGCTTGCCCTGCACGTCGAGCCGGACCGACACGCCGTTGTAGTCGAGCGCCATGTCGTTGGGATTCTGGACGCGCAGCTTGACGAGCATGCGCAGCTCCAGACCCTCGCCCCGCAGCGGCTCGACGCCCACCAGGATGACGTCGACGGGCTGCGGGCCCTGCAGGCCGGCGCAGCCGCCCAGCAGCAGCATGCCGAAGGCCAGCAGCGCGAGCGACGCGCTCCGGAAAGTGGAAATGGTCATGGGCTGCCTTGTGCAGCGAGGTGCGGGAGGCAGAGTCTACTGCCTCATTCCGGTCCGCGGCCACGTCGAATCTGCTGGCGCCACCGACTCATGCCCATCAGCAATCCAGCAGGCCCGCATGGCGCAAGGTCGGATCCACGGTTTGCCAGCCGGGTCCGCTTGAGCGAGGGGGCCGGCGTTATCGGCGCTCCGGCTGCAAGCTCGCCGCGAGGGCGGACTCCATGTCCGCCGGCAGCGACGCGACACCCTTGAGGACGCCTGGGCCGCCGTTCTGCCAATGCGACGAAAACGCGCGAACCGGCGTCGACGCCCGGGGTTCGTAGTCAGAAATCTCCAGCACGACTTCAGTACCGCCCTCGATGAGCGCGGCGGAGGAACCCAGCCTGACGATGGGACCGAGCTCGCGAACGAGGATCACGAGTACAAGGTGGATGGTTGCAGGGTCAGCCGCTGCGGCCGCCTGCGCCGCAGGTTCCGGTGCGGAGGCAAGCCGATGGACCTTCACTTGTGCAAAGCATCCAGACTCCCGAAAGAAGCGGTCAATCCCGGCTTGCGCGGCGACCTCGCGGTCGTTGACTTCCTTTTGGTCGATGCGCCACTTGCCGCCCCAGAGGACGAGCGCGTTGAGACTTTGCGAGCCGCGCTGGCAGACAGCGGGCTGAGGCGCTGGCGTGAACGTGAACGACGTGGTCGCAGCGCACCCCGCAAGCAGGCTGGGAACAAGGAAGGCGAGCAAGGCGATGTTCAGCGAAAAGGTCAGCTGTACCCCGAGTGCCCGTCCGAGGGTGCCATGTCTCAGGTATCCCCACCAGTAGAGGAAACGTGCGAAGGCGAAGAACGTGCACAGGATGGGAATGAGGCGCGCTTGCGCGGGGGCGAGGTAGGTTGCGAACGGCACGAGGCAGAGCGCGAACCAGACGAGCTGCTCGAGGGTGTTCTGCATGACACGGCATTGGATCTTCAGGCGCTCGCTCTCCGCGCCCAGCAGCGGGTTGTGTGCTCCCTCTAAGAAACGGTTGAACAGGATCGCAATGCAAACCGCCGCATAGGGAATCATCGCCACCGGGAGCCAGCGCACGGCGAGCAGGAGCCGTGCGCCCGGCTCCTCCTGCCCCTGGAGCGGCGGAAGGATTGCATAGGCCGCTGCGAGGACCACGTAGGTTCCGGGAACCGTGAGCCAGATCGAGCTTCCAATGAAGCGCTGGCGCGCAGACTTGTCTGCCACTGGGTGTCGCGCCATTTCCGGAAGACCTTCGCTCAGGTGTGCGTGGGTTTGGGCGGCGGCGTCAGGCGACTTTCCTGCAGCCTTCGGGTTTGAACTTGCGCTCGGTGCAGTCGCGGCAAGAGGTGCATTCGAAGGAGCAGATGAACGCGTCCGCGGACTCGGGCGGCAGGTCGCGGTTGCAGCATTCGCAGTTGGGGCGGAGCTGGAGCATGTGAGCTTCTCCTCGATGGCGCGGCGGCCGGCGCTATCTTGCCAGACGGCACTCCCGCAGCGTGCGGTACACCAGGCCGTTCTTTCCCGAGACCGCGGCGAACACGTAGTTCGAGCCGCTCACCGCAAAGCTGCGCTGCCCGTAGCGCACCAGCGCGCAGCGGCTGACGAGCGTCGGCTCGACGTAATAGTCGCCCTGCGGATCCGAGCGCGCGATCTCCAGGCCCGCCTCCGGCGTGGCGACGCGCTTCAGGTTGAATTCGAGGTCGCGGCCGACGCGGTACGCGCAGGCGAGGGAACCGGATGCATCCAGATTGCAGGTGGCGCCGCGGCTCGTCGCGGCGCAGGGCGTTTCCTGCGCCGCGGCCGGGATCGCGGCGAGCAGCGCGGCGAGCAGGGCGCCGCTACACGCGCCGGCCGGTGTATTCCTCGGCAATCTTGTCGTCGTAGAACGAGGCCGGGTTGGGCGCCGCCATGAAGCGGCGATAGACCTCGGGATACACCTTCACGTACTGGTAAACCTGCCCATTGGAGAACTCCACCTCCAGCACCTGGCTCTTCTCGTCGTAGCCGACCGAGCGGATCTTCGACGAATTGACGCGCTTGCGTTCCATCTACTTGGACAGCTTCGCGCTCCAGGGGGCCCTGGCGCCGCCCGTCTCCACCTCGCCGGTGATGACGTCGCCCTTCACCGTGCCGGTGAACGTCGCCTTCTTCGCAGGCAGGGCGAAGGAGATCTGCTCGCCGCGGATCTTCAGGTCGTCGAGCGCCACGTCCTTGCCGTCGAGCTTGCCGCTGCCCGCAACGCGCGTGACCTGCTGGCGCAGCGCAAGGGTGAGCGGGCCCTTGCCGAGCGAGGCCGGCACGGTGGCGCGCCAGCTTCCCTGCACCTTCGCTGGCACCATGTACAGGTAGATGAGCGTGGTGGTGACGCCGCTGATCTGCACCTTGTCCTCCAGGTCCCATTGCACGTACTTTTCCGGCACCCAGCCGGCGAGCGGATAGTCGTGCGAGAGCACCTTGGCGCCGGGCTTCAACTCGGTGAGCAGCTTGTCCTTGAGCATGTTCACCGTGTGGGGCAGGAGGTACATCGTGAGGACAGTGGCCCGCGAGATGTCGGTCTTGAAGAGGTCCGCCTTGATGAACTTGACGCGGTCGGCGACGCCTTCCTTCTGCGCCGCCTCGTTGGAGAGCTTCACCAGTTCGTCCTTGATCTCCACGCCGAAACCGCGCGCGCCGAACACCTTGGCGGCGGTGAGCACGATGCGGCCGTCGCCCGAGCCGAGGTCGATGACGAAGTCCTGCGGCCCGATGTCGGCGAGCTTGAGCATGTCGGCGACCACGCTCTGCGGCGAGGGCACGTAGGGGCCTGCGTCCACCGGCTTGTCGGCGGCGAAGGCCGCGAGCGGCAGCGCGAGGAGGAAGGCGAGGATTCTCATGGCGACTCTACCTGCTCCACGTTGATCTGCACTGACTGCAATCCGTTGTATTCGTTCACGCTCAGCCGGTAGGCGGCGCGGAAGCGCGCGGGGAGCGGCTCGAGGGAGTTGAAGCGCATGGCCTGCAGGCGCCTGCCGTCCTTCACCAGCCGCAGCTTCGAGTGCTTGTCGCCGACGACGCGCTGGCTCTCGAGCGCGAATGTATCGCAGAAGAGCGGCTGCGGAAAGCCTTGGCCCCAGATGCGCGCCTCCAGTTGCTGCACGAGCGAGAGCGTGAACTCGCCCGCATCCAGCACGCCGTCGGTTTCCACCGTACGCGTGAGCGCCTCGCGCGGCATGGTCTCGCCCGCGACCTCGGCAAGCGCGTCGCGAAAGCGCGCGAACTCGGCCTCGCGGATCGTCAGTCCCGCGGCCTGCGCGTGGCCGCCGAAGCGCAGGATGAGGCCGGGCGCGCGCTTGGTGACCAGATCGAGGCAGTCGCGCAGGTGGAACCCCGGGATCGAGCGCCCCGAGCCCGTGAGGAGGGGGCCCGATCGTTCTTCGCCTTTCGCTCTGGCGAAGCAGAACACCGGCCGGTGCAGCCGCTCGCGCAGGCGCGAGGCGAGGATGCCGACCACCCCCTGGTGCCAGGAAGCGTCGAAGAAGGCGAGCGCCGGGCCCGGCGCGTCGGCGACCGCGTCCGCCGCCGCGCGTGCCTGCTCGAGCATCTCCGCCTCGATCCTGCGCCGCTCGCGGTTGAGGCGATCGAGCTCGAGCGCGCAGTTCGCCGCGCGCGCGTCGTCGTCGGTGGCAAGGCACTCGATGCCCAGGCTCATGTCGGCGAGCCGCCCCGCGGCGTTGAGCCGCGGCCCGAGCACGAAGCCGAGATCGATGGCCGTCGCCTTCGCGGGCTCGCGGCCAGCCGCGCGCAGCAGCGCCGAGAGGCCAGGCTGCGCCTGGCCGGCGCGCAGGCGTTTCAGCCCCTGCGCGACGAGGATGCGGTTATTGGCGTCGAGCGGCACCACGTCGGCCACCGTGCCGAGCGCGACGAGGTCGGTGAGCGCGGCGAGGTTGGGCTCGGTGGCCTCCTTGAATGCGCCGCGCTTTCGCAGCTCGGCGCGCAGCGCCAGCATCACGTAGAACATCACGCCCACGCCGGCGAGCGCCTTGGAGGCGAAGCCGCAGCCGGGCTGGTTGGGATTGACGATGCACTCGGCGCGCGGCAGCTCGGCGGCCGGCAGGTGGTGATCGGTGATCAGCGTGGCGATGCCCAGCGCCTTTGCGCGCTCGACACCCTCGATGCTCGCGATGCCGTTGTCCACGGTGATGAGGATGTCGGGGCGGCGCTGCGCCGCGATGTCCACCAGCTCCGGCGTCAAGCCGTAGCCCAGCTCGAAGCGGTTCGGCACGAGGTAATCCACGTTCGCGCCCATGGAGCGAAGGGCGCGCAGGCCTACGGCGCAGGCGGTGGCGCCGTCGGCGTCGTAGTCGGCGACGATGAGAAGCTTCTTGCCGGCAGCGATGGCGTCTGCCAGCAGCGAGGCCGCGCGTTCGCAGTTGGCGAGCGTGGAGGGGTGCAAGAGACGGCTATAGCCGTCTTCCAGCTCCGCGGCCGAGTGGATCTGGCGCGCGGCGTAGATGCGCGCGAGCACCGGGTGCAGGCCGGCGGCGATCAGCGCGCGCCGGTCCGCCTCGCGGTAGGGGCGCTCAACGAGGCGCATGTCCACGCATAGGCCTGAGGCTCCCTAGTGCGCGCGGCCGGCGCCAGAAGCGGCGCAGGTCGGCGCGCGTCGTTTCTACGGCAGTGCCTGCCTCGGGCAGGTGCAGTGTCACCATGCCGATGCGGCCGCTCCTCAAGGCGGCGAGCAGCGGTCCGAACCAGGCCTTTTCAAGCGCCGCCGCAGCGCCTTCGAGCACCGCGAGGTGGCGCCCCTCGCCGGGCAGGTCCACGAGCCAGGTGTCGGCGGAGCGCGCGGGCGCGCGCGTCGCGATCCCGGCCGCGCGCGCGAGGCCGAGCGCGAGGGGCTCCGCCGCGGCGACCGTGCGCCAGGGGCTGGAGACGGAGCGCGGCAGCGTTCCCGCGCCCCAGAGCCAGACGCTGTTCACGGGCAGCTCGCGCGCCTCGTTCTCGGGATGCTCGTGCAGCGCCATCTGAATCTCATTGAGCAGCGCGGTCCAGGGCGCGCCCGGCAGCTGCGCATCGATGCTCATGCCGGCAAGCTCCTGCGGCGAGCGCGCCTCGAGCGCGGCGGGCTCGGCGCGCATCGCCCACGCATCCGGGTGCGGCGCGCGGAATTCGTGGCGGCCGGCGAACTGGCGATTGAGCGTCGCCACCAGGGCGTCGGCCTCCGCCTGCCGCAGGCCCGTCACCGGCACGAGCACCACGCGGTCGCGCATCAGCCGCAGGTGCACCGGGTCCGCGCGCACCCAGAATCCTTCGGCGCCCGCAGTGAGGGCGCCGGCGGGCAGCGGCTCGACGCCGAACACTTCACCGAGCCAGTCGCCATAACTTTGCGTGTCGGCTGCGCTCGCGCGCCCGCGCGCGAGCAGGAGCTCGAGCGCCGGCAGCCGCCGCCCGGGCTCCGCCGCGGCGAAGAGCCCCTGCACGATCAGCTCGGCGTGCATGGCCGCCCGAGCACGCTCAACTCGCCGTGCACGCCAGCTCGATCACGCGCGCGCGCCTGCCGGTCAGGTGCTTGGCGAGGATCTTGTACTGGTCGAGATCGAAGCGCAGGCGGCGCGCGCCCGCGAGCAGCTCGGGCACTTCGCTCTCCGTCCTTGCGGCGCCGAGATAGCACCACTGGTGCACCACGTGTAGCTCGGAGGCTTCGCGCCCGGCGTCTTCCTCGAGCACGCCGACCGGCCCGCGCCAGGGCCAGGCGAGGTTCTTCAGCCCGGCGAGCGCGGCGGCGAGCCGCGCGTGGTGCGCCGCGAACGATTCCTTGCCGGCGCAAAGGCCCGCGCAGCGGCCGATCTGGTGGCGAAAGCACGCACGCCCGTGCGCGGGCGTCGAGCCGGCGTCGAAGCCCATCGTCTGCAGGCACAGCCCGTGCTCGTCCGCGATTCCGCGCAGGGCTTCGAGCGCGGCGCGCTTGGATCGAAAGAGCCCGTGCACGTGCGCGAGGCTCTCGGCGTCGAAGTCCTGCACCAGGCGCAGGCGCTTCGCATCGAGCGCGAAGCCGCAGAGCTCCGCGGGCCGCCGCAGCTTGCGGTTGAACACGGGCAGCAATTCCTTCACCAGCGCCGCCTCGCGCAGGAGCGCGCCCAGCTCGCCCACGGTGCGCTGCCAGTCGATGCGGCGCACTTCGCGCGCGAGCTGCATCTCCTTGGCGGAGCGCACGTCGTCGGCGAAGTGCGACAGCACGCGCGTGCGCATGGCGATGCTCTTGCCGACGTAGAGCGGCGCATCGCTTTCGCCATAGAAGAGATACACGCCCGGCGCGTCGGGAATCGCGTCGACCATGGCACGGTCGATATGGGCGGGCAGCGTCGGCTGCTTCGCCACCTGGCGCGCGGCGACCGAGACCACCTCCTCGCCGCGCTCGGCCTGCGCGACGCGCAGGAACTGCCACACGGCCTCCGCGTCGCCCATGGCGCGGTGGCGCGCGCGGCAGGAAAGCGCGTGGCGCTCGATGAGGCTGTCGAGATTGTGGCGCGGATACTCCGGATACAGGCGCCGCGAAAGCCGCACCGTGCACAGTGTCCTGGCGCGGTAGACGAGGCCCGCGCGCTCGAACTCGTGACGCAGGAAGCCGTAGTCGAAGCGCGCGTTGTGCGCGACCAGCACGCGTCCCTCGAGCCGCTCCTGCAGCGCTGCGGCGAGCACGCCGAACCGCGGCGCGCCGGCGACCATGTCGTTGGTGATGCCGGTGAGCGCCTGGATCGCCGCCGGGATGGCGGTCTCGGGGTTGACGAGCGTGGACCACTCGCCGCTCACTTCGCCCGCGTCCACCTCGATCACCGCGATCTCGGTGACGCGGTCGTGCACCGGGTGCGCGCCGGTAGTCTCCAGGTCGACGATCGCGAGCGGCGCCTCGAGCAGCCGCATCACTGCACTTTGACGTTCGCCGCCCTGATCACTTCCGCCCACTTGGTGGCGTCGGACTTGATGCGCTCGACGAACTGCTCCGGTGTGCTGCCCACGGGCTCCGCGCCCACTGCGGTGAAGCGCTCGAGCAGGTCCGGCGCCTTGAGGGCGGCGACCACCTCGGCCTGCACGCGCGCGACGATCTCCTTCGGCGTGCCGGCCGGCGCGAACATGCCGAACCAGGTGTAGCGGTCGAAGGCGGGCATGCCGGCTTCGGCGAGCGTCGGCACCTCGGGCATCAGCGCCGAGCGTTTCGGCGCGTTCACCGCGAGCGGCTTCGCCTTGCCCGACTTGATGTGCGGCTGCACGCTCGCCAGGCTGTCGAACAGCATGGCGATGCTGCCGTTGGCGAGATCGGGGATCGCGAGCGCGGTGCCCTTGTAGGGCACGTGCACCAGGTCCACGCCGGCGAGCATCTTGAACAGCTCGCCGTTCAGGTGAACGATGGTGCCGACGCCGCTGGAGGCGAAATTGAGCTGGCCGGGGCGCGCCTTGGCGTAGGCGATGAACTCCGCCATCGTGCCGACCGGCAGCTGCGGGCTGACGATCAGCACGTTGGGCACGTTGGCGACGTGCGTGACCGGCGCGAAATCCTTCAGCGGGTCGTAGGGCAGCTTCTGCAGCACCGGGCCGATCGAGTGCGTGCTGGAGGTCGCCATCAGGAGCGTATAGCCGTCGGGCGCGCTCTTCGCGGCGAGGTCCGAGCCGATCGAGCCGCCGGCGCCGGGCTTGTTCTCCACCACCACCGGCTGGCCGAGGCGCTCGCCGAGCTTCTGCGCGACGATGCGGCCGACGATGTCGGTGGCGCCCGCCGGCGGGAACGGCACGATCATCTTCACCGGGCGGTTCGGGTACTGGGCCTGCGCAGTGCCGAGCGTGAGGAGCAGCAGGAGGGCGGGCAGCAGGCGCATGGGAATCTCTTGCGGTCGTGAGCTGGATATATTTCCAGTAGGCGGCTACTTTAGCGCAAGCGGGCGTGCGCTGGCTAGGCTGGGAGCCCGAGCCGCGCGGCGATCTCGTCCCACACCGCCTTGCCGAAGGGCCAGGTGTAGAGCACATGCACCTGCTTTGCGCGCGTCACGAGCCGGATCCGGTTGCCTTCCTGCGCGGCGGAGGCGATCTCCGCCCAAGGCACGGCCTGCGGCATGCCCACGCTGCCGAAGCGCAGGCGCTTTGCGTCCGCGACCACCTTCCACTCGCCGACGGCGATGGCAAAGAGGATCATCAGGCTCGGCGCGGCGAGCGGCACGAATAGCGCCGGCGCGATGCGGAAGTCCGGCAGCAGGCCGAGCGCATAGGCGATCCACAGCGCGACGCCCGCGAGCGCCGGCCACGCCCAGGCGATGAGCCAGAAGATTCCCCGCGGGCCGATGACGCGCCGCGCCTCGGGTTCGCGCGCGCGGCGCCTGACGGTGAGCGCGCCGTCGCGCAGCGCGAGCAGGAGCGCGATGAGGGACGGCAGCGCCATCGCGACGAGCATGCCGAGCGCCCACTCGGGATGGTCCGAGGCCTGCACCAGCGCCGGCACCCCGCGCCGCAGGTCGACGAGGTGGGCCAGGTTGAGGCGCGACACCCTGCGCACCTGCTCGTCCTCGGAGCGCACGGTGCGCAGCCACAGCCGCACCGCCTCGCCGTCGTCGCGCTCCACGCCCAGGCCGTCCCAGAGCATCGCGGCAAGTCCGAGCGAGCCCAGCTCGCCGCCGTAGGAATCGGCGCGCCGGTACCAGTGCAGCGCCTGCGCGTAGTCGCGCTTGATGTCGGCGCCGCAGTCGCCCTCGCGATAGCACTCGCCGAGGTTGTACATGGCGTCCGCGTTGCCGATGCGCGCGCCGAGCGTGAACCAGTCGAAGGCCTCGCGCGGTTTGCGCGGGAAGCCCGCGTGGCCGCGCAGCAGCAACTGCCCGACTTCGTTCGCCGACCAGTCGTTGCCCGCGAGCGCGGCGCGCTTGTAGGCCTCCAATGCGAGCTCGCGCTGGCCGCGCAGCCGCAGGCCTTGCGCCAGGTTGTTGAGCGCATAACGATCGGAGGGGTCGAGCTGCACGGCGCGCTCGAACGCGGTTTGCGCGTCGTTCTCGTTGCCGAGCTTGCGCAGCATACGCCCGCGCAGCACGTGGCCGTAGGCGCTCTCGCGCGCCGCGAGCGAGCGCTCGGCGAGTGCGATGCCTTCGCGGTCCTTGCCCTGGTCCTCCTCGTGCGCGGCCATGTAGGCGAGCCGCAACGCATCGAGCGCGGCGAGATCCGCCGGCGGCAGGCCCGCCTCGCCCGCCTCGCGCAGCAGCTCGTCCATGGCGTCGAACGAGCCGCCCCACTTGGGCTGCAGCGCCTCGAGCCGGTGCGCGCGCAGCAGCAGCGAGCGCGGCTCCGCGGCGAGCGCGGTGGCGTAGATGTCCGCCCCGTCCTCCGCACCGGCCAGGTGGCGCGCGACATCGAGCATCAGCGCCTGCGACAGGATGGGCCGCGGCGCGAGCGCGAGGGAAGACTGCGCCAGGCTCATCGCGTTCGTGAAGTGCGCCCGCGCCTCGGCGTAGCGGGCGGGCGTCGTCTTGTGCCCATAGGCGGTGCCACGCGCGTACCAGCCCAGGCCGCGGTAGTGCAGGGCGGCCGCGAGATGCGCGTCGTACGAGGCGGGCGCCGACTCGAGCCAGGCCTCGACTTCCTCGGTGCGCGCGGCGGGCAGCGCGAAGGCGTGGAAGGTCCGCCAGGCTGCCACGTCGGCGTCCGGTCCGCTGTCGGCGCGCACGCGCGCGAGCTCGGCGCCGAGCACCGCGAAGTCCCGCGCAGCCAGCCGCTGCAGCAGCGCCTCCGCGGCGGGCGCAGCCGGCATCCCGGGCAGCGGCAGGATCAGCAGCGCGGCAACTAGAGCGGCACGCATCGGCAGGACCCCTGGTTCAGAGGATTTGCGCAGTCTGCCAGAGAGCGAAGCCGAGGATGGTGAGGCCGGAGACGACGTTGACCGCGCGCAGCAGCGGCGGGCCGAGCCGCGCGCGCAGCGTGCCGGCGATCGCGGCGAGCACCAGCCACCACGCCGCCGAGCCGAGGAACACGCCGAGCGTGACCAGCGCCGCCGCGGCGTAATCGGCATTCGCGGCGAGCCCGAGCCCCGCGAAGATGGCGGCGAAGGCGAGGATGGTGGGCGGGTTGGCGAGCGTGAGCCCGAGCGTGGAAAGGAAGGCCTGCGCGCGGCTCGCGGGCTTCGCCACCTTTCCGTTTGCAGCCGGCTTCTGCAGCATCGTCTTAATCCCGAGGTACAGCAGGAACAGGCCGCCCACCAATCCGATCCAGAAGCTGTAGCGAAGCAGGAATCCCGAGATGAAGGTGAGGCCGAAGGCCGCCACCGCGCCATAGAGGCCGTCGGCCACCGCGATGCCCATGCCGGAAACGAAGC
>Ga0180077_1000056_pt1 | contig 13082 bp, 12 predicted proteins | sample EasRiv466_16_10D_FD_123014 | JGI IMG/M metagenome (GOLD analysis project Ga0180077, IMG submission 123014) | Soil microbial communities from meander-bound floodplain in the East River, Colorado, USA - East River metaG ERMLT466_16_10D | ecosystem: Environmental > Terrestrial > Soil > Floodplain ...
CGGCGTGGCGCGGTCATCGAAGTAGCCGGCGAAGCGGATGCCCGTCAAGGGACGCTCGCGCAATGCGCGCCGAGGTCGCGGCCCAGCCCGTTCGCGCCGACGATGACCGCGGTCCTTTGCAGGCCTTCGGCAGCCAGCAGCCACGGCAGCAGCACGGGCACCAGCCGGTGGGCGGCGAACTGGGCCAGCGGCGTCGCGACCACCCAGGCGAGGATGGCGCGGGCGTCGAAATTCGCCAGCGTTCCCGACGCCCAGCCGAGCAGCAGCAGCAGCGCGACCATCGCCAGCCATTCGATGGCGATGCCCAGGACCAGCTCGCCGGCATTCGCCGTATCGCGCGCGAGGTTGCCCGGGAAGGTCATCGAGAACACCAGCAGCGCGAGGATCAGATGGGACCCGCCGAAGCGCCCTTCGAACCAGAGGGCGCAGGCCACCAGCGAGCCGACCGCCACTGCCGGGTCGACCGCGGCCCGCAGCAATGCCGCCGGACTGGGCTGGCTCGGCAGCAAGCGTGGGTGGGTCTGCGGGAACTGGAGCAAGCTCATGAATGCGCGGCCGTTGGATTGCAGCAACTCACACTAGCGCAGGCCGCGCACGGCGATGACGCGCGGTCGTGCGCGTCGCGATAGTTCCATCGGACTAGCGCGGGATCGCGCCCTCCCGGCGCGCGCGCCGGCGGCCTTTTGGTGCGACAGCGTACATACCGCGACTTGCGCAAGGGCTAGGCTCTGTCTCAAGCCGTGAGGCCGTTTCTGGATTTCGTCACCGCCTTACATTGAGAGGATTGCCGTGCAACTCAGCCAAGTGCAGACGCCGCATCGCCTGGAACTCCCGCCGTCCGGACTTGCGGATGCCGTCGTGGGCTACGCGAGCCTTGCCGGGGAGACCATCGCGGCCAACGGCAATCCGGAGGCGCTGAGCGACCTCGACGTCGAAACCCTGATGCTCAACCTGGACGCATCCCTCCGGGTGTACCAGCGCGAGCATTTCTTCGGCTGGACACAGGGCCTGCTGCAAAGCCTGATCAAGCACGAAGTCCTGGTCTGCGCCTTGCGCAGCGGCGAACCGCCGACGCTGCGCGCCGACAGCTTCTCGATGATCGCCGCGGAGCAGGCGCTCTTCGGCGAGCTGTTCCTGCGCGACACGTCGGTCGCGCTGGGCCTGATCAAGAGCTGGGAAGACCGCGGCTTCCGGCCGCTGATCTGCAACGCCACCGACAGCTCGTTCTGCCGCGGCCTGTTCGCGCAGGAGCTCGGGCGCGTCAGCGCCACGCAGATCCTGGCGCACGGCACGCACGACGCGCAGGGGCAGGCGCGCGGCTTCTACGCGTTCATCTGCGCTCCGGGAACGCTCGGCCCGCGGCACGCCTACCTGGCGCGCCTGGTGACGCCTTTCCTGCACGCCGCCTGGGTGCGCACCGAGGTCAACGGCCGCGCCAAGGGCAACGACCCGGCGCGGCGCGACGAAGCCAGGAGGATCACCACGCGCGAGGAAGAAATCCTGCGCTGGGTCGCGCTCGGCAAGAGCAACTTCGAGATCGGCGCCATCCTCGGCATCAGCCCGCTGACCGTGAAGAACCACGTGCAGAAGATCCTGCGCAAGCTGAACGTCGTCAACCGCGCCCAGGCCGTCGGCAAGGCCGTGGAATTGCGCATGCTCAACAACTGACCGCGGATGCGAGGCGCCCGACCATGAAACGGATCACCGCCTGCGGATTGTCGCTGCTGCTCGCCGCGTCGCTGCACGCCATGCCGGCCCAGGCCGTGGCGCTCGGCGGCGGCATTGCGGGCGGCTCCTGCGGCGCCGGCATCGACCAGGTCGAGGCCAGCGCGACGACCGACCTCAAGGCGACCGACTTCGGCATTGCGGGCGGCTCCTGCGGTGCCGGCATCGACCTGGTCAAGGCCGGCGCGACGACCGACCTCAAGACGACCGACTTCAAACCTGTGCTCGCCTCTGCCAGCGGTACGGCCGCGGGGACGGAGGGCATCGAGCGCCGCGCCCCGCCGGGCGCCGTGGTGCAGCAGGCGCAATGGATACGGCAATCCGACAATGCGGTCGCGGAACCCGGCATCCTGGTACTGCTGGTCGCGGGGCTCCTCGGCATGTGGGCCATGGCCAGGCGTCGCGATCTTTCGTCCTGAGCAGTTGCAGCGTCCGTAGTCCGACCGGACCAAGTCCGAAACTTCGTGCTGAACGTTGCGCGCCTAAGCTGTAGGGCAACGAGGTCCGCCATGCAAACCCTGCCGCAGGTCCGCTTCACCCCAGTCCAAGCAGTGCGCCACCTGCTGTGGATCCTGTTTTCAGCGCTGATCGCCGCAACGCCGGCGCATTCCCAGTCGCGCGACGCCTCCCGCTCGAACGAAGCGCTCGGCGCGGGCGACAGCGTGCGCGTCACGGTATTCCAGAACCCGGACCTGACGACCGACGCCCGCGTCTCCCCCAGGGGCACCATCGTGTTCCCGCTGGTCGGCGAGATCGAGCTGGGCGGATTGACGCCGGCGCAGGCCGGAAACCGCATCGCCGATCAGCTGCGCCGCGGCGGCTTCATGGTCAAGCCGCAGGTCGCCGTGTCCATCCTCCAGGTGCGCAGCAGGCAGGTGCACGTGCTCGGGCAGCTCCAGCGCCCGGGCAGCTACGTGCTCGAGGACACCGGCGCGCGCCTGACCGACATCCTGACGCTGGCGGGCGGCATCAACGGCGCCGGCGCCGACACGGTCACGGTGCTGACGCATCGCGACGGCAAGGCGCAAACCTGGGCCATCAACCTGCCGGCGATCTTCCGCGGCGGCGACGGGGCGACCAACATCCAGATCGAGAACGGCGACACCATTTTCGTCGAGCGCGCGCCGGTGTTCTACATCTACGGCGAGGTGCAGCGCGCCGGCGCCTACCGGCTGGAGCCGAACATGATCGTGATGCAGGCGCTGGCGCTGGGCGGCGGGCTCACGCTGCGCGCCACCGAGCGCGGCATCGGCGTTCACCGGCGCATGCCCAACGGCAAGTTCATGAAACTCGAGGCCAAGCTCACGGATCCGGTTCAGGCGGAGGACGTCGTCGTCGTCCGCGAGAGCCTGTTCTAGCCGGCGCACATCGTGAACCTGCTGCAATTCCTGCGCGCGCTGCGCGCACGCTCCGGAGTGTTCCTTCTGGTCCTGGCCGCCACCGTGCTGGCCGCCGCGGCCGTGAGCCTGATACTGCCCAAGTCGTACAAGGCGACGGTGACGCTGCTGATGGACGCCAGGAACGAGCAATCGCTGAGCAGCGCCCAGCGCCCGCTCATCCTCCCCCTGGAGCGGCTGGCCTTCCTCGAGACGCAGAAGGACATCCTCATCAGCAAGAAAGTGGCGCGCAAGGTGGTGCAGGACCTGAAGCTGACCGAGGAACCGGCGGTGCGCATGATCCTGGGAGACGAGGCGCCCAGCGCGGCGCCGATCGAGGATCGCGCGGTCGACGCGGTGCTGAAAAAGCTGAAGGTGGAGACCTCGCAGAGCAACGTCATCCGGGTGACCTACGCGTCGCCCGATGCGGCGGCCGCAGCACGGATTGCCAATGGCTTCGCCGGGGCCTATATCGACACGCTGCTGCAATTGCACGTGGAGCCGGCCCGCGAAGCGACGGCGTGGTTCGACGAGCAGCTCAAGCGCCTGCGCAGCAGCCTCGAGGAGGCCCAGGCCAGGCTTACCGAGACCTACCAGCAGCGCGAGATCGTCTCCGGCGACGAGCGCCTGGATGTCGAGAACAGCCGGCTGCAGGCCCTGTCGGACCAAGCGGTCCAGGCGCAGGAGCGCAGCTTCCAGTGGGACAGCCGGGAGCAGCAGGCCCGCAACGCCGTGCGCCGGGGCGCGTCGCCCGACCGGCTGCCGGACGTGCTCGACAACTCGTTCATCCAGCGGCTCAAGGGCGACCTGCTGGTCGGCGAATCCCGCCTGAAGCAGCTGGCGACCCAGTACGGGCAGAATCACCCGCAATACCAGCGGCAGGTGTCCGAGAACCAGAGCCTGCGCGAGAAACTCGACGCCGAGATGGCGAAAGTGGTGGCCGGCGTCGGCAGCTCGGCGCGCCAGAGCCGGGACCGGGAGGCGGCAGCCACGCAGGCGATGGACGCGCAGAGGAAGCGCATGCTCGGCCTCAAGCAGAGCCGCAACGAGCTCACGGTGCTCAGGCGCAACGTGGAGTCGGCGGAACGCGCCTACGACGCCGCCTTGCAGCGCTCCGTCGCGAGCCAGGTGGACAGCCGCGTCAACCAGACCAGCGTCACGGTGCTCAGCCCTGCAGTCGTGCCGGACAAGCCCGCCAGCCCGCGCATGGACCTGAACCTCGCCTTGTCGGCCGTGGTCGGCGCCATGCTCGGCATCGGCATCGTCCTGCTGCTGGAGATGACCGACCGGCGCGTGCGTTCGCAGGAGGACCTCGAGAACGCATGGGATGTGCCGTTGCTCGGCGAACTCAAGCCCTGGAGGCCCCCCAGCACGCTCCTCGGCCACTCGGCGAAAGAACCCCGTGCCTTGCCCAATCCCGGCTGAAGACGACCGATGAGCAACCCCGACAACGTCCTGCCGATCGAAGGCTTCGGCCGCCTGGTCGCGCGCCAGGACAGCAGGCTCGGCAACATCCTGCTCGCGGACGGCAAGATCAGCGCGCGCGACATCGAGCCGATCCTCGAGATCCAGCGCGCCCGCGGCATCCGCTTCGGCGAGGCGGCGCTGCGCCTGCGGCTCATCAACCGGGACGATCTGCGCGACGCCATCGCCAGGCAATACGGGCTGTTGCACCTGCTGCCCGGCAGCGGCAGCATCAGCCGCGAGCTGGTCGCGGCCTGCGAGCCGTTTCATCCGCGCGCCGAGGAGCTGCGCGCCCTGCGCACGCAGCTGCTGATGCGCTGGGCCAACGCCAGGGTCCGGCACCGGATGCTGGCCATCGTCAGCCCGGGCGCCGGCGAAGGGCGCAGCTATGTCGCCGCCAACCTGGCGGTCGTCTTCTCCCAGCTCGGCCAGCGCACGATCCTGATCGACGCCGACCTGCGCAAGCCGCGGCAGCACCGGATCTTCGACGTGCCCGACCGCGTCGGCCTGTCTTCGGTCCTTTCGGGCCGCGCCGACCGCAGCGCGGTGGTGCCGCTGCCCCAGTTCGGCACGCTGTCGCTGCTGCCGGCGGGCGCCTGTCCGCCCAACCCGCAGGAGCTGCTGCTGCGGCCGGTGCTGACCACGTTGCTGGATGAGCTGCGCGACGAGTTCGACGTCGTGCTGTTCGACACACCGCCGGCGAGCCTGTACGCGGACGCGCAGAGCCTGGCGTTCCGCGCCGGCAGCGCGATCGTGCTGGCGCGCAAGGGCCACACCGGCATCGCCGCCACCGCCAGCACCATCCGGGTGCTGAGCGATACGGGCACCAACGTCGTCGGCACGGTGTTCAACTCCATCTGACCGGATCGGGCTGAGCGCAATGGCCGCCGCCCAGGCGCGACAGACATTCACCGGGCTGGCGGGCATCGCGCTGCTCGGCGTGTTCTGGGGCACCGTGGTCGCGGTGGCGGGCGTGAACGCCTTGATCCTGTGCGTTTCACTGATCGGCTGCGCGTTCATCCTGTACGACTTCCGCATCGGCGTCGTACTGCTGATCCTGTTGATGCCGCTCTCCACCAGCCCCCTGATGCCGCGCGCCATGCTCGGCATCACGGGCCTCAATCCGCTGAACCTGCTGCTCCTCGGCACGCTCGGCTCCTGCCTGCTGCACGGGCTGTCCGACGGCAGCCTGCGCGGCTTCCTGCCGCGGCCGCTGCTCTGGCTGTATGTCGCGCCGATCCTGGCGGCCGGGGCGCTCGGCGCGCAGCACGTCGGCGAGATCGCACCCGTATTCCATGCCTATGACCTGGTCGCGTTCCAGGACGTGGCCGGATACGCGCGCGACATGGTGGCAAAGCCCCTGTCGATGGTGATCTTCGCGCTGCTGGTCGGCGCGGCCGTGTCGAAGTCGGCGCAGACGGAGAAGCTCCTCCTGCCGATGGTGTGTTCGATCTGGGTGGCCGGCCTGGGCGTTCTCGCGTTCGTCGCGCAGTCGGGGGTCGCATTGCACCAGCTCGCGAGCAGCGGTGCGCGAGAGTTCCTGTCGGCGCTGGGCATGCACGCCAACGACCAGGGCCGGCTGTACGCGTTCGCCTACGCGTTGCTGCTGTTCACCTGGGCCGAGGCGAAGGCGCCCGGATTGCGGGCGGCGCTGCTGGCGACGATGGCGCTGGTCGTCACGGCGCTGGTGCTGACCTTCTCGCGCGGCGCCTTCGGCGGCTTCATCCTCGTCAACCTGCTGTTCCTGCTCTGGCGCCGCAGCATGAAGACTCTGGTGCTGTTCGGGCTCGCCGCCTCGATCGCGCTGTTCGCGCTTCCCGCCGCAGTCTACGAGCGCCTGTCCACCGGCGGCGGCGAGGGGCTCGACGCCATCAGCGCCGGCCGCATCGATTGGCTCTGGCTGCCGCTGCTGCCCGAGGTCATGCGCAGCCCGGTCTACGGCAGCGGCCTGGGCTCGATCCTGTGGTCGCAGCCGATGCGGCTGGGGGGCGGGGCGAACGTGCTGCTCACCACGCACCCGCACAACGCCTACCTGCAGGCGCTCCTGGACATGGGTGCGCTCGGGTTGCTCCTGCTGTGCGCCTATTTCGCGCACGTCTGCCGGGCATTCTGGAAGCTGGGCGCGGATCCTGCCGTGGACCCCGCCATGCGCGGGTTCTTCCAGGGGGCGGCGGCCGGATTGCTCGGTTTTCTCGTCTCCAGCATCACGGACGGCAGCCTGATGCCGCGCCCCGAACAGGCATTGCTATGGCTGGCGATCGGCATGATGTACGGTCAGCTCAACAAGCGGCTGGCGCCTTGACTCTTTCCGGCGCCGCATGGGGTGCGGGCGGCGGCGCCGGCCCGGAAGCTGCGGTGCCGGCAGCACCGCGGCTCGGTCAACGTGCCCTGCTGCTCGGCGCCACCAATGCATTCGACGTGGCAGTGCAGTTCCTGCTGCCGGTGGTTCTGGTGCGATGCCTGGACGCCGACGCTTTCGGCGAGTACCGGCTGCTGTGGCTGGTGGCGGGGACGGTCCTCGGCGTCGCCACGCTGGCGATGCCGCAAAGCCTGTACTACTACCTGCCGCGCTCAGACGCCGCCGCCAAGCGCCTGTACGTCAACCAGACGCTGGTGTTCCTCGCCGTCGCCGGACTGGCGGCGGCATGGGCGGTCAGTTCCTGGAACCCGCTGTTGCCAGAGAACTTGCGTCACCTGGCGCGGCATGAGTTCGTCCTGCCGGCGTTCGTCGTGCTCTGGGTCGTGGCCTCGTTGCTGGACATGCTGCCCACGGCGGAGGAGCGCGTGCGCTGGCAGGCGAAGGCGACCGTCAGCCTCGCCGTGCTGCGGGCCGGTTCGCTATCCCTGGCTGCCCTGCTGACGCGCGAACTGGGCCCCATGCTGGTGGTGCTGCTCGCCTTCGTGGCAGTCAAGGTCGTGCTGCTGCTCGCCTACGTCGCCCGGTTCCACGGACTGCGCGGGCCGGTTCTGCGGCTGGGCGCAATCGCGGAGCAGCTGCGCTACTCGGCGCCTTTCGGGGCGGCGGGGGCCCTCTATATCCTGCGCGTGCAGTCGGATCAGTGGGTGGCGGCGGCGCTGTTTCCGCTGGGCCTGTTTGCCGCGTTCTCCATCGCCGCGGTGCTCGGGCCGCTGATGAACCTGTTTCGCGTGTCGGTCAACTACGCCTTTCTGCCGGTGATGAGCCGCCGGCATGCCGCGGGAGACATCGCCGGCATGCTCGCGCTCAACAGCCGCGGCAACGTCATGGTCGGCGCGCTCGTGTTCCCGCTGTTCGCCCTCGCCTTCGTCCTGGCGGAGGATCTCGTCACGCTGGTCTACACCGCTGCCTACCTGGATGCCGCCCCGGTGATCCGGGTATGCATCATCGGCATCGCCGCCCTCACCATCGAGCTCTCGAGCGTGACGCTGCTGCTGCGCCAGTCGATGTTCGTGATGCTGGTCAACGTCATGGCGCTGGTCCTCGCCGTGTCTCTCAACTGGTTTGCGGCGCTGAACATCGGACTCGCGGGAGCGGCGATGGGCACCGTGGCGGTGATCTACCTCGATCGCATCGCCACCCTGTGGCGCATCTCGCGCATCGCCGCAATCCCGATCCGGCGGCTGCAGGACTGGACTATGCTCGCCCTGCTCCTCGCGTTCGCCATGCTGTCTGCGCTGCTCGCATGGGGCACGGTCGCCGGCTTGTTCGCCGCCAGCGGTCCGCTGGTGCGCGTGCTCGCCGGGGCGGCGGTCATGGCGGCCGCCTACGCCGCGATGGTCGCGGGTTCGGATACGGGCCGGGGCTGGCTCGCCACTCTGCGCGGCCGGCCGCACGGGACCTGAGGCGGCGCCATGGCGCGCTGCGCCGGCGCGGGCATTGCCGCCCGGGCACTGCTGATCGGCGAGGGCGAAATGCGCCCGGCAGAGGCGGTGACCGGCTGAAACGGTCCATACGGACCATGACGCGCTGGTAGGCACTACACGGCGCTGCCGCAACATGCAGGCATGCCCACCGAAGAGGCGCTGCGCGCGCGCATCCGTGCGAAACCGGGCACCTGGCTGGTGACGGGTGCGGCGGGATTCATCGGCTCGAACCTGCTCCAGGCCCTGCTCGAGCTCGACCAGCGGGTCATCGGCCTCGATAACTTCGCCACCGGCAAGCGGGAGAATCTCGCCGAAGTCGAGCGCGCCGTCGGCCGCGCGAGGTGGGACCGCCTGCACTTCATCGAAGGCGACATCCGCTCGCTGGGCGACTGCCGCGAGGCCTGCCGCTCGGTGCGCACCGTGCTGCACCAGGCGGCGCTCGCCAGCGTGCCGCAGTCGATCGAGGACCCGCTCGCCTTCCACGCCAGCAACGTCACCGGATTCCTCAACCTGCGGCTGGCGGCGCGCGACGCCGGCGTGTCGAGATTCGTGTACGCCAGCTCGAGCGCGGCCTACGGCGACCACGCCGGATTGCCCCAGCAGGAGCCGGCCATCGGCCGGCCCCTGTCCCCTTACGGCCTGACCAAGTACGTCGACGAGCTGTACGCCGAGGTCTTCGCGCGCTGCTACGGCAGCAGCTCGATCGGCCTGCGCTACTTCAACGTGTTCGGCCCGCGGCAGGATCCGCAGGGCGCGTACGCGGCCGTGATTCCGCAGTGGGTGGCGAGCATGATCCGCGGCGAGCCCGTGCACATCAACGGCGACGGCCAAACGGCCCGCGATTTCTGCTACGTCGCCAACATCGTGCAGGCGAACCTGCGGGCGGCGACCGTAGAGGACCTGGCAGCCGTGGACCAGGTCTACAACATCGCCTTGGGCGAGATGACCACGCTCAGCCAGCTGTACGCGACGCTGCGCAAGCTGCTGGCGCCGCGCTACCCGCACTTGCGCGACAGCCGGCCCGAGCATCGGGGCTTCCGCCCGGGCGACGTGCCGCTGTCGCAAGCCGACATCGGCAAGGCGATGCGCCTGCTCGGCTACCGGCCGCAGTGGCGGTTGCGCGAGGGGCTGGCGCGGGCGATCGAATGGTATGCGGCCGGCGCGCCCGTGCAGCGCTCGCCGGCGCGCCACGTGGCGTGAAACGTCCCGCCGTTCTCGTCCTGGGCCCGCACCGCGCGGCGGTCAGCGGCGTCAGCACGCACGTGAACACCCTGCTCGCCTCGGGTCTCGCGGAGGATTTCCTGCTGATCCACTTCCAGCTGGGCAGCGAAGGCCTCAAGGAGAGCCGGGCGGGGCAGGTCGCGCGGCTGGCGGCGAGCCCGTTTCGCCTGGCGGCCGCGATCCTCAAGCGCGGCGTCGCGATCGTACATATCAACAGCTCGCTCAACGCACGTGCCTATTGGCGCGATCTCGCGCACATGCTCGTCGCGAAGGCCTGCGGGGCGCGCGTCCTGTTCCAGGTGCACGGCGGCAAGCTGCCAGCGGATTTCTGCAGGAACAACCGCCTGCTGGCTGCCCTGTTGCGCCGCACGCTGCGGCTTCCGGACGCCATCGTGGTACTCAGCAGCATCGAGCTCGAGGCTTACCAGCGGTTCGCGCGCCGGGAGCAGGTGGTGGCGCTGCCCAACGGCATCGACTGCCTGCCCTACGCCAGCATCCTGCGCGAGCGGCCCGATCCCGCCGGTGCGCTTCGGCTGGCGTACGTGGGCCGGCTGGCGCGAGAGAAGGGACTGTACGAGCTGCTGACGGGCTTGAAGCTCGCGCATGCCGCAGGCGTGCGCGCCCGGCTCGTCATTGCCGGTTCGGGCCCGGAAGAGGAAGGGCTGCGCCGCTTCGTGGCCGCGGCAGGCATCGGGCACGCGGTCTCGTTTGCCGGCCCGGTATGCGGCGCGGGCAAGTCGGCGCTGTTCGCGCAATCCGACCTGTTTGTGCTGCCCAGCCACGCGGAAGGGTTGCCGTACGCGCTGTTGGAGAGCATGGCAGCGGGCGTCCCGGCGATCGTCACACGGGTCGGCGCCATTCCGGAGGTCGTATTCGAGGGCGTTCACGGCCTGTTCGTGCCTTTGCACGACCCGGAGGCGATCGCGCGCGCCATTGCCACGCTGGACGCGGACCGGGAGCTGCTGGCGCAGATGAGCGCTGCATGCCGCAAGCGCATCGCCGCGAGCTACAGCGCGGAGCGGCTGGCCGACGACGTGCGCCGCCTGTATGCGGATCTGTTCGCCGGCAAGCATGCCGACGCCCTGCATTGAACCCGAGGCCCACTTCCGGAAGCCACAGCATGTGCGGCATTGCAGGATGGATCGCGAGACCAGAGGGAGCGCTCACCCGGAGCACGCTCGATGCCATGCTGCTCGCCATCGCCCATCGCGGGCCGGACGATTCGGGCGTGGCGCAATTCCGTTGCCAGGGCACGGGCCACGACGTGTTTCTCGGTCACCGGCGCCTGGCCATCATCGACCCGGCTGGGGCGCACCAGCCGATGCGCGACGACGACGCCGGACTGGCGGTGACCTTCAACGGGGAGATCTACAACTTTCGCCAGTTGCGCGCGGAGCTGAGCGGGCTCGGTTACCGCTTCACGCGCGATTCCGATACCGAGGTGCTGCTGCGCGCCTACCAGCACTGGCAATGCAAAGTGGTGGATCACCTGCGGGGCATGTTCGCGTTCGCCCTCTGGGACGCCGGCAAGGAACGCCTGCTGCTGGCGCGGGACCGCTTCGGCGAGAAACCGCTGTTCCTGCACCAGAGCGCGCACGCGTTCTGCTTCGCCTCCGAGATCAAGGCCCTGCTGCGCGTTCCCGGCGTGAAGTGCGCCGTGGATCCGGCAGCGGTCTGGGACTACCTCGCCTATCGCTACGTGCCGGGACCGCAAACCCTGTTCAGCGGCATCCGCAAGCTGCAGCCCGGGACGACAGCGGTCTGGGAGCGCGGCGAGCTCATGGAGTCGCGCTACTGGTCGGCGCCCGATCGCAGCGCGCATCGTGCCGGCTCTCCCCCGGCCGATGCGCCCCCGGCGTTCCTCGCCAGGCTGGACGAGGCGGTCCGGCTGCAGATGGTCAGCGACGTGCCGTTCGGCGCGTTCCTGTCGGGCGGCCTGGACTCCTCGATGATCGTGGCGCTCATGAGCCGCCACAATTCGAAGGTCAACACCTTCTCGGTCGGCTTCGGCGAAGCGGGCTACAGCGAACTGGGCTACGCCGCGCAGGTGGCGCGGCACTTCGGCACGACGCACCATGAGATCACGGTCACCGATCGCGACCTCATCGACCGGCTGCCGGCGCTGGTCGCCTTTCGCGATGCCCCGGTGTCGGAGCCATCCGACATTCCGATCTACCTGCTGGCCCGCGAAGCCTCGCGCAGCGTGAAGATGGTGCTGACCGGCGAAGGCAGTGACGAGATCCTCGGCGGCTATCCGAAGCATGTGGTGGAGCGCCTGGCGCCGCACTACCAGCGCCTGCCGGGCGCTGTGCGCCGCGGCCTGTTCGAACCGCTGGCGCGGGCGCTGCCCTACGGTTTTCGCCGCATCAAGACCGCCGTTACCAACCTGGGCATCGAGGACTGGCGCGAGCGTTACGTGCGCTGGTTCGGCGCGCTGAGCGTCGCCGAGCGCGACCGGTTGGCGGTGCTGCGACCTGCCTGCGCCGTGCCAACCGGTGCGGCGCCGTTCGACGCCGAGCCGCGCAACAGCTCGCTGCGGCGCATGCTGTACTTCGACCAGACGAGCTGGCTGCCCGACAACCTGCTCGAGCGCGCGGACCGGATGACCATGGCGGCCTCGCTCGAATCGCGCGTGCCGTTCCTGGACCACGAACTGGCCGCGTTCGTGTCTTCGCTCCCGGACCGCTTCCGCGTACGCGGCCGGACCACCAAGTGGATACTGCGGGCGGCGGCGCGCAACCTGCTGCCCGGGCGCATCCTCACGCGGCCGAAAGTGGGCTTTCGCGTGCCGGTGGGCAACTGGTTTCGCGGTCCGATGCGCGACTTTCTGGCGGGCCACCTGCAAGGCGCCGCCTCGATGACCCGTGCTTACTACGATACCCGGGTGCTCGACGGGATCCTCGCCGACCACTGGAGCGGCAGGCAGAACAGCGAAAAGCTCCTGTGGGCGCTTCTCAATCTCGAACTGTGGCACCGGCACTATGTCCAGGCATGAATTCGTGGATACCGGCGGCGGGATGGAGACGGCCGCCGAACGCACGGGCGCCATGGATTGGCTCAGGTGGCGCATCAATCGCCTGCGCTGCATGTCGCCGGCGGAGATCCCGCACCGCCTGATGCGCGCCGTGTCGGCCGGCGCGGAGAGCGCCGCGCTGCTGTTCGGGCCCCCGCGCGTGCCGGCTCCCGATCTGGGCGCGGCCTCGCGTCCCTGGATTCACCACAACGCAAAAGTGGATGCCGCGCTGTACACGGCCGCCGCCGAGCGCGTGGCCGCCGGCCGCCTGGACGTGTTCGCGCTTCGCAATGCCGAACTCGGTTCGCCGCCGCGCTGGAACCAGGATCCCAAGTCCGGCGTCGTGGCGCCGATGTGCTTCGGTAAACGCCTCGACTACCGCAACCCGCGGCTGGTAGGAGACATCAAGTACCTCTGGGAACCCAACCGGCACCTTCATC
>Ga0180077_1000057_pt1 | contig 13022 bp, 9 predicted proteins | sample EasRiv466_16_10D_FD_123014 | JGI IMG/M metagenome (GOLD analysis project Ga0180077, IMG submission 123014) | Soil microbial communities from meander-bound floodplain in the East River, Colorado, USA - East River metaG ERMLT466_16_10D | ecosystem: Environmental > Terrestrial > Soil > Floodplain ...
CACTTGTGCGGCGTGGCGGCGGGCGAGGCCTTCGCCAGGCGCGGATTCAGCCTGTCCTCGAACCAGCGCTGCGGAAACCAGAACGTCGGCTCCTATCTCGGGCAGATCTACGCCATGCAGCGTACCTTCGCCACGCTCGCCCGCTGAAGCCCCTTGCAATCCGGAATTGCGCAGTCGCGCGGCAGTTAGAATCGGTGCCTCTTATGGCCAGCCAAGGTCACCACAGCGCGGCGCCGACGCAGTCCCTGCGCGGCAACGAATGGCGCGTGCTCGGCACGCTCGTGCCCTACGTCCTGGAGTACCGCTGGCGCGTGGCCGCAGCGCTTGCGCTGCTGATCGCCGCCAAGCTCGCCAACGTCACCGTGCCGCTGGTGATGAAGGGGGTGGTCGACGGTCTCGACCCCACGCTCGCGGTGCTGGTCGTGCCCACGGCGTTGCTGGCCGCGTACGGGCTGCTGCGCTTCTCGACGACGCTCTTCGCCGAGCTGCGCGACGTGGTGTTCGTGCGGGTCGTGCAGCGCGCCATCCGGCGCGTGGCGCTGGGCGTGTTCCGGCACCTGCACAACCTCTCGCTCAGGTTCCATCTCGAGCGCCAGACCGGCGGCATGACGCGCGACATCGAGCGCGGCACGCGGGGCATTTCCTCGCTGCTCAGCTACATGATCTTCTCGATCATCCCGGTGATCCTCGAGTTCGGGCTGGTGGCCGCCGTGCTGCTCGCCAAGTTCGACTGGCGCTTTGCCGCCATCACGTTCGGTGCGGTCGCCATGTACCTCACGTTCACATTCCTGGTGTCCGAGTGGCGCATCGCCATCCGCAAGCGCGCCAACGAGCTCGATTCCAGGGCCAACACGCGCGCCGTCGACAGCCTGCTCAACTACGAGACGGTGAAGTATTTCGGCAACGAGGAGTTCGAGGCTGGCCGCTACGACGAGAACCTGCGCCGCTACGAGTCCGCCGCCACCACCAGCGAGGCGTCGCTCGGCCTGCTCAACATTGGCCAGAGCCTGGTCATTGCCTGCGCGGTGACCGCGCTCATGTTCCTCGCGGCGGAAGGGGTGGCCGCGAAGAGCCTCACGCTCGGCGACCTGGTGCTGGTGAACGCGCTGCTGATCCAGCTCTACATCCCGCTCAACTTCCTCGGCATGGTGTACCGGGAGATCAAGCAGTCGCTCGCCGACATGGACCGCATGTTCCGGCTGCTTTCGGAAAACCTCGAGGTGCAGGACCAGCCGGGGGCGCCGGACCTCTCGCCCGGACCGGCGACGGTGGAGTTCCGCGGGGTGGATTTCTCCTACGAGCCCGCGCGGCAGATCCTGCACGGCGTGTCCTTTGCCATCGCCGCTGGCCAGCGCGTGGCGGTGGTGGGCCATTCCGGCTCGGGAAAGTCCACGCTCGCGCGGTTGCTGTACCGCTTCTACGACGTCGGCGCCGGCGCGATCCTGGTGAATGGTCGCGACGTCCGCGAGGTGACGCAGAAGAGCCTGCGCGCGGCAATCGGCATCGTGCCGCAGGACACGGTGCTGTTCAACGACACCATCCGCTACAACATCCAGTACGGCCGGCCGGACGCGAGCCAGGCCGAGGTGATCGAGGTGGCGCGCGCGGCGCACATCCACGACTTCATCGAGACCCTGCCGCTCAAGTACCAGAGCACCGTGGGCGAGCGGGGCCTCAAGCTCTCCGGGGGCGAGAAGCAGCGGGTGGCGATCGCGCGCGCGATCCTCAAGAACCCCTCGATCCTCATCTTCGACGAGGCCACTTCCGCCCTCGATTCCAAGTCCGAGAAGGCGATCCAGGCGGAGCTCGAGCGCATCTCCGAAGGGCGCACGACGCTGGTCATCGCCCACCGCCTCTCCACGGTGATGGACGCCGACCAGATCCTGGTGCTCGACCACGGCCGCATCGCAGAGCGCGGCACGCACCGCGAGCTGCTGGCGGCGGGCGGCGAGTACGCGCGCATGTGGGCACTGCAGCAACAGGCCGCCGAGGCGGAGGCGGTCCTCGAGCGGGCGAAAGCGGCATAGTTCACATCTTTTCTAGGAGTAGTGGCGTAGGGGCTTATTTTGGTTTGCGTTTTTGACTTGTCCTGTTACACTCCGGCCGACTTCCGGGGGCAAGGGAACCATGCAACGCGCGGAACGCAGGCTGCATTCGCTCGAGAGGATCGTCGTCCTCGGCGCGCTGATTGCCGTGCTGTTCGTGTCGGTGGGCTTTGCGCAGGCCGGCGGGCCGAAGCGCAAGGCGGCGGCCGAGCTGCCGAACAAGACGGCGCTGCGCTCCTCGGTCGCGCTGGTGCAGGACGCCGAGAGCGGCGAGACGCTGTTCGACAAGAACAGCGAGACGGTGCTGCCCATCGCCTCGATCACCAAGCTGATGACCGCCATCGTGGTGCTCGAGCACGATCTCGACATGCACGAGCAGGTGGTTATCACCAAGGAGGACCTGGCGACCACGCGCAGCTCGCGCATCCGCGGCCGCCTGCGCCCGGGCTCGGCGCTCACCCGCGACGAACTCCTGCTGCTTGCGCTCATGGCCTCCGACAACCGCGCGGCGGCGGCGCTGGCGCGCAGCTTCCCCGGCGGTACCGAGGCATTCGTCGTCGCCATGAACCACGAGGCCGAGCGGCTCGGCCTGCAGGACACGCGCTTTGCCGAGCCGACCGGGCTCTCGTCGGACAACGTCTCGACGGCCCTGGATCTCGCCAGGCTGGTGAAGGTGGCGCACGGCTACCCGCTGATCCGCGAGTACTCGACGCGGCCCAGCGCGCACGTCAGAGCGCGCGGCGGCACGGTGGGCTTCAGCAACACGAATAGCCTGGTGCGCTCGAACAAGTGGGAGATCGAGCTTTCGAAGACCGGCTACATCAACGCCGCGGGCCGCTGTCTGGTGATGCACATGCGCGTGGCCTCGCGCGAGCTGATCGTGGTGCTGCTCGACTCCTACGGCAAGCATTCGCGGATCGGCGACGCGCAGCGCATCCGCAAGTGGCTCGAGTCGAGCGCCGCGCCCGGGCTGCGCGGCTAGCCGGCGCGCGCGTTCCCGCTCGGCCCGGCCGCGTCCGCTTCTACGGTTCGGTGGTTCCCGCGGACAGCTTCCGCGAGGACCTCATCGCCGGGCTGTCGCAGCCACAGAAGCAGCTTCCCCCGAAGTACTTCTACGACGCCGCGGGCAGTCGCCTCTTCGACTGCATCTGCCGCCTGCCCGAGTACTACCCCACGCGCGCGGAGCTCGCCATCACGCGTGGCAACCTCGCGGCGATCGGCCGTTTCGCCGGCGGCGGCTGCCAGCTGATCGAGTACGGCAGCGGGGCGAGCCGCAAGTCGCGCTTGCTGATCCGCTCGCTGCGGCCCGCGGTTTACATCCCGGTTGACATCTCGGAGGCCGCCCTGGCCGGCGCCGCGCAGCGCCTCGCGCGCGAGTTCGGCTGGCTGCACATCTTCGCCGTGACCGGCGACTTCACGCAGCCCCTGCGGCTGCCCGTGTTCCGGGCGCGCCCCGGGCGCCGCCGCATCGTGTACTTCCCTGGCTCCACGATCGGCAATCTCACGCCGGAGGACGCGCAGGCGTTCCTGCGCATGACGCGCGGCCAGGTCGGGCGCGCGGGCGCGATGCTGGTCGGCGTCGACCTCAAGAAGGACGCCAACCTGCTGCACGCGGCCTACAACGATGCGCGCGGCGTCACCGCGGCGTTCAACCTGAACCTGCTCGCGCGCGCGAACCGGGAACTGGGCGCCGACTTCGACCTGCGGCGTTTCCGGCACTACGCCTTCTACAACCCGGCGCTCGGGCGCATCGAGATGCACCTGGTGAGCCTCGCGCGGCACGCGGTCGGCGTCGGCGAGCACCGCTTCGCATTCGAGCCCGGCGAGACCATCCACACCGAGAACTCCTACAAGTACTCGCTGCCGGAATTCACCGCACTCGCGGGCGAGGCGGGCTTCCGCGCCGAGCGCGTCTGGCGCGACGCGCGCGAGCGCTTTGCTCTATTCGGGTTAGTGGCTGACTAGAGAATCGGGGTCCGACCCCTTAGGCGGCGCCGATGCGCGGCTCGCGCGCGCGGTGGCCGATCGCGCGCGCGACGCGGTCGGCAGTCTCCTTGATGAGTGGGCCCCACTGCGGCTTCATGCGGTCCGCGGGCGTGGAGAGCGACAGCGCGGCGATGAGGTGGCCCGCGTCGTCGCGCACGCCGGCCGCCACGCAGCGCACGCCGATCTCGGCCTCCTCGTTGTCGGTGGCCCAGCCCTGGCGCTGGATGCGCTCGAGCTCGCGCTCGAGCAGCGGCGCGCTGCTGATGGTGTTCTTGGTGTGCGCGGCGAGCCCGGTGCGCTTGGCGTACTCGCGCAGCCGCGCAAAGCCATCCTCGAGCAGGAACAGCTTGCCCGCGGCGGTGATGTGCAGCGCTGCGCGCGCGCCGATCACGTGCACCACGCGCATGGCCGAGCGGCCCGAGGAGGTGCGCTCGACATACACGATCTCGTCGTCGTGGCGCACCGAGAGATTGACGGTTTCGCCGGTATGCGCATGCAGCTCGCGCATGACCGGCAGCGCCAGCTCCCGCACGCTGATGCGCGAGCGCACCACGTTGCCCAGCTCGAGCAGGCGCATGCCGAGGCGGTAGCTGCCGGGGTCCATGCGGTCCACCAGCCGCCCGCCGCCCATCGCCGACAGGATGCGGTGAACGGTGGAAGGATGCAGCCCCGTGTACTGCGCGATCTGCTTGAGGCCCAGCGGCTCCGGGTGCGCGGCGAGCACGTCGAGCAGCTTCATCATCCGGTCGATGACCTGGATCGGACCCTTGTCTTCTGCTTTGGTGGCGGCCACGCGGCGGTGCGGAGTGGATTGTTGCAGTGCATTCTATCTCACGATGTGAAATGGGGGAAAGCCGGCGTGTAGAATCAGGCGCAATGCCCGTCGTCACCTGCGTCGAAGACCTGCGCCAGATGGCGCGCAAGCGCGTCGCCAAGGCGGTGTTCGACTACGTCGATCGCGGCTCCTACGACGAGCAGACGCTGCGCGCCAACCGCGCGGACCTCGAGGCGCTGCATTTCCGCCAGCGCGTGGCGATCAACGTGGACAACCGCTCCACGCGCACCACGATGGCGGGGCAGGACGTGACGTTGCCGGTGGCGATCGCGCCCGTGGGCCTCACGGGACTCAACTGGGCCGACGGCGAGATGCTCGGCGCGCGCGCCGCCGAGCGATTCGGCATCCCGTTCACGCTGTCGACGATGTCCATCTGCTCGATGGAAGACGTGGCGAGCGCGGTCACCAAGCCCTTCTGGTATCAGCTCTATGTGTTCCGCGATCGCGGCTTCGCCGCTTCGCTCATCGAGCGCGCCAAGGCGGCGAAGTGCTCGGCGCTAGTGCTGACGCTCGACCTGCAGATCCAGGGCCAGCGGCACATGGACCTGAAGAACGGCCTCACCGTGCCGCCCAGGCTCACGCCCGGCACCATCCTCGACGTGATGACCAAGCCCGGCTGGGTGCTGAACGTGCTCTCGGGCCGGCGCAAGTCCTTCGGCAACCTCGAAGGCCAGATCCCGAACGCCAAGACGCTCAAGACGCTCGGGGAGTGGATCGCCGGCCAGTTCGATCCGACGCTCTCCTGGAAGGACGTCGAGTGGGTGAAGAAGCTATGGGGCGGCAAGCTGATCCTGAAGGGCATTCTGGATGCCGAGGATGCGAAGATCGCGGCCACCACCGGCGCCGACGCCATCATCGTCTCGAACCACGGCGGGCGGCAGCTCGACGGCACGGTGTCGTCCATCCGCGCGCTGCCCGAAGTCGTGCAGGCGGTGGGTGATCGCACCGAGGTGTGGTTCGACGGCGGCATCCGCTCGGGCCAGGACGTGTTGCGCGCGCTCGCGCTCGGCGCGCGCGGCACCATGATCGGCAAGTCCTTCGCCTACGGCCTGGGCGCCATGGGCGAAGCGGGCGTGACCAAGGTGCTCGAGATCATCGCCAAGGAACTGGACGTCACCATGGCGCTGTGCGGCCTGCGCGACGTCAGGGACGCGAGCCCGGCGATCCTGCGCGGCGGCTAGCGAGGCTCCCTGGCGCGCCGGCTCAGGCCGGCAGGCTGAAGCGGAACGTCGCGCCCTCGCCCGGGGCGCCCTCGGCACCCACCTGGCCGCCGTGGCGGCGCACGATGCGCTCGACGAGCGCGAGGCCGACCCCGGTACCCTCGAACTCTTCCTCCGAGTGCAGGCGCTGGAACAGGCTGAACAGCCGCGAGGCGTGCCGGGGGTCGAATCCGGCCCCGTTGTCGCGCACGTAGTACTCCACGGCGTTCTCCAGTAGCCGCGCGCCGATCTCGATCCGCGGCGCATCCCTGCCGCGCGAGTACTTGACCGCATTGCCGAGCAGGTTGGCCCACACCTGGCGCAGCAGCGCGTGGTCGCCCTGCACCGCCGGCAGGGGGTGGATCACCACCTCCACGGCCCGCCCCGCCTGCTCGGTCGCCTCGTGCGCCGCCATGCGCGCGAGCGCCTCCATGTCGGTCGGGCGGCGCTTGAGCGCCTGCATGCTGGCCCTGGAGAGCATGAGCAAGTCGTCGATCAGCGCCCCCATGCGCGCGGCGTTCGCCTCGATGCGCTCGATCTGGTGACGTGCGGCCTCGGGAAGCGCCGCGGCGTGCTGGCTGCGCAGCATGGCCGCGAAGCCGGTCACCGCACGCAGCGGGGCGCGCAGGTCGTGGGACACCGAGTAGCTGAAGCTCTCCAGCTCCCGGTTCGCCGCCTCGAGCTCCGCCGTGCGCTCGGCGACGCGGCGCTCGAGCGACAGGTTCAACTCGCGAATCCGGCGCTCGTTCGCCGCGCGCTCGATCTCCGCGGCGGCGCGCGCGGCGAAGATCTCCAGGATCGAAACCCACAGCGCGCGGCGCCGGATCGGCCTGCGCGACATCGCCACCAGGATGCCGATCGCCTCGCCCTGGGAATTCTGCAGGGAGGTGCCGACGTAGCCCTCCACCCCCAGCTTGCGCAGCCCCTCGTCCCGGGGAAACAGCTCCGCCGCCTTGTCAGGGTAGAACACCGTGCCGCGCTGCTGGATGCCGTTGATGCAGGGCGAGCCCTCGAGGCGGTATTCGAAGTTGGGCGCGGCAGCGCCGTCGCGGCAGAACGCCAGCGTGCGCACCCGCTCGTGACCCGGGCCCACCACCTCGCCGATCATGGCGTGATCGGCCGGCAGCTCGCGACACAGGTGATCGACGAGCGACTGGAAGAAGGCGCCGCCCAACTCTGTGGAGACGCCGCGCGCCAGGTTGGCGAGCAGCGCCTCGGCCCGCTTGCGCGCCGAGATCTCACGCACGAAGGCGAGCACGTTGCCGTCGGGCAGGCGCCCGGCGCGGATCTCCACCGGAATCAGGCCGCCGTCCCGGCGCCGCGCCTTGACCTCCACGCGGCTGGTGCCGCCCGCCAAGGCTTCGGCCAACGTGCCGGCGTAGCGCTCGAGCGGCGCCGGCTCCAGCAGCAACTGGAACGGCTGGCCGATCAGCTCGTCGCGCGCATAGCCGGTGTCGCTGCAAGTGACGGCGTTGACGTCGAGGATGGTGCCCGCCGGCGAAAGGACCACGATCCCGTCGAGCGCCTCGTCGAACAGCGTGCGGTAACGGCGCTCGGACTCGGAAAGCGCCTGCTGGGCGCTGCGCAGCTCCGAGACGTCGCGCCCCAGCCACATTGCGCAAGGCTCGCCGTTGAACTCGATGAGCGCGCCGGAGATCAGCGATTCGCGCTTGCTGCCGTCGGCGCATGTGAAGGCCACGAGGCGGTTGTTGACATACCCCTCGCGCCTGAGGTCTTCGAGCATCGGCGTGCGCGATTCCGTCTTCCACACCCCGATTTCTGCCGAAGTGCGGCCGATGGCCTGCTCGCGCGGATAGCCGTTCAGGCGCACCCAGGTGTCGTTCACCGCGACGAGGCGGTGGTCGGCAAGGCGCGAGATGGCGATCGGGTCCGGGCTGTGGTTGAACGCCGCGGCGAAGCTGCTCTGCGCCTGCTGCAGCTGGCCTTCGGCGCCGTGCTGGCCATTGGGGCTGCGCGCCGTGCCCTTCGCACGCTGCGCTTTGGCGCTGCGAGCCGCGGGACGCGATCGGCGGCGCGTGGCGGGCCGGCCCCTCTTCCTCGTCGTCGTCGGCACTGCACTCCCGGGGGTAGCTGCGTACAGTGTACCCGCGGCGCAGGCGTGGACGCTCGGATAAGAGGCTCCCTAGTGGCGGGCGCGTGCCTCGGCGCGGCGGCGAAAGCGCCCCGGGTCGAGCGCCGCGGCAAGCGGCGCCTCGAGGGGCAGCGGCTCTCCGTCCATGAGGCTGGCGAGCAGCTCCGCGCCCATGCCCGCCCAGAGCAGGCCGCGCGAGCCGTAGGCGATCGCGGCGTATAGCGCTGGCGCCTCCCCCAGCGCGCCGATGAGCGGCAGCCGGTCCGGCGCCACCGTGCGAAAGCCGACGCGGCCCTCGAGCTTCGCGGGATCGAGCCCGCGCGCGGCGCCCGGGATCAGGTGCTCCAGCCGCTCGAGATTGCCCGCATGGCTGTCCGCGCGCAGCGCGCGGTCCTCGTCATCCAGGTCGAAGCTCGCGCCGGTCACCGAGACGCCGTCGATCGCGGGGAGCGCCATGCCGCCGCGCAAAACCACCGCCTTCAACGCAGCGATCGGCGGCAGGTAGGTGAGCTGCCCGCGCACCTTGCGCAAGCGGATGTGCGGCGCGGGCGCAAGGCGCAGCGCATCGTCCGCGTTGGCGAGCACGACGGCGCCGGCCTCCACGATCGCTTCGCCGAGGCGATCGCGCAGCACCCAGCGCGGGCCCGCGCGCTCCAGCGCCGCGGCCTCGCGGCCATAGAGCGGCTTCGCGCCCGAGCGCTCGATCAGCGCGCGCGCGAGGCTCGCGGGCCGGATCCAGCCGCCCTCGGGAAACCACAGGCCGCCCGCGGCGAGCCGCACCCCGGCGCAGGCGCTCGCCTGCGTGGCGTCGAGCACCTGAGCGTACTCCGGTGGCAGCGCGAGCGCGGCGACCGCCGCGCGCTGGGCCGCGTCCTCGCGCGAGTCGCGCGCGAGCTGCAGCACGCCGCAGCGCGCCCACTCGGGCGAGGCGCCGATGGCGTCGAGCTGCCGCCAGTGCTCGAGCAGCCAGCTGAACGCGGCGCGTGAGAGGCGCGCCGGATGGCTGTCGTCGCGCGTGACGAGCGGGTGAAAGGCGCCGGCGTGGTTGCCGGAGGCCTCCTGCGCCGGCGCGTGATGGCGCTCGACGAGCGTCACTTCCCAGCCGCGCGCGGCGAGCCGCTCGCATACGGCCGCGCCCGCGATCCCGCCGCCGACCACTGCCGCGCTGCGTTCCGCGGGCCGCGCACTCGCCCGCCGCAAGCTGCGCGGCGGAACGAACTGCGCCACCAGCATCTCGCTCTTGCGCGCAAAGCCCCGGCGCTTCTCCGCAGCGAAGCCGGCTGCGCGCAGCGCCTCGCGCACGCTCGCCGCCACGCTCCAGGTCGCTGCAGTGGCGCCCGGCGCGCAGAGCCGCGCCACCGCCTTCATCAGCTCGGGCGACCACATCTCCGGGTTCTTCGCCGGCGCGAAGCCGTCGAGAAACACCGCATCGGCCGCCAGCCGCAGCTGCGGCAGCAATCGGGCCGCGTCGCCGAAGGCGAGCGTCAGCACCACGCGCCCCTGCTCGAACTCCAGCCGGTGCAGTCCCGGCACCAGCAGCGGCCAGGCGTCGCGCAGCTCGCTGGCAAACGGCGCGAGTTCGGCGTGCGGCGCGTGCAGCACGGCGAGATCCTGCGCGCTGAAGGGATGCTTTTCGACCGACACGAAGTGCAGGCGCGCGCCGCGCCGCGGATCCTCCTGCCAGGCGTGCCACGTGGCGAGGAACGACAAGCCAAAGCCGAACCCCGTCTCGAGGATCGTGAAACGGGGCGCCGCCGCCCAGCGCGCGGGCAGCCCGTTGCCGTGCAGGAACACGTACTGCGCCTGCGCGACGCCGCCCTGCGCGCTGTGATAGAGGTCGCCGTACTCCGGCGACCAGGGCGTGCCGTCGTCGCCGTACGCGAGGCGCGCGGGGGTGACGACTTCCGGCATCAGGCCGCGAGCAGGCGCACTTCGCGCTGCGGCAATGGGATGACGATGTCGCGCGCGCGGAACGCTTCCAGGATCGCCTTGCTGACCTCGGCGCCAGCGGGCACGCAGTCCGGCACGTTGACCCAGGTCCTCACCGCGATCGCGACCTGCGAGGCGGCAAAGCGCGCGACGCCGATCACGGGCCCGGGGTCCTGCAATACGCGCGGATTGGCGCGCAGCGTCTCCTCGACCGCGCGCAGGGCGGCGCTGACGTCGCTGTCGTAGGCTACGCCGACCTCGATGTCGAGCTGCCGCAGCTTGCCGTAGTTGTGCAGGATCTCCCCCACGATCTTGCGGTTCGGGATCACCACGCGCGACAGGTCGGGGTGGCCGAGCACGGTGCTGAACAGGCTCATGTCGAGCACCTCGCCTTCCTCCTTCTGGATGGAGATGTAGTCGCCGACGCGGTAGGGGCGCGTGAAGATGATGGTGAGGCCGGCGACCATGTTGCCCAGCACGCCCTGCATGGCGAGCGCGATGCCCGCGCCCGCCATGCCCAGCGGCCGGCGAAGTAGCCGGCGAGCAGGATCAGGATCGCGACCAGCACCCGCGGCCCGAAGCGCGTGGCGAGATCGATGGCGGTGCTGCTGACCTGGTCGATGGCTTTCAGTGGTTCATCCATTGCGGTGTCTCCCTGTGATGAGGCGCGGCGGAATCGCTACTTGCGCAGCGCGGCGCGCAGCAATGCATAGCCGCCCAGCGCAGAGATGAGCGAGCCGGCGAGGATGCCCAGCCGCGTCAGCTTGGCGTATTCGGGGCCCAGACCCTCGAAGGCGAGGCCGGCGATGAACAGGCTCATGGTGAAGCCGATGCCGCAGAGCAGCGCCAAGCCGATGAGCGATCCCCAGTTCGCGCCAGCGGGCATCTGCGCGACGCCGAGCCGGATGGCGAGGAAGGACACCCCGAATACGCCGAGCGTCTTGCCGACGATGAGGCCCGCGGCGATGCCAAGCGGCAGCGGCAGGAGGAACGAGGCGAGCGAAACGCCCGCCAGCGGCACGCCCGCGTTGGCGAACGCGAACAGAGGCAGGATCGCGTAGGCCACTGGCGGATGCAGGTCGTGCTCGAGCATCCGCGCCGCCTTGCGCGGGATGAAGAAGGCGAGCGCCACGCCCGCGAGTGTTGCGTGCACGCCCGACTTGAGCACCGATGCCCACAGGATGACGCCGATCAGGAGATAGGGCGTGGCACGCCGCGCGCCCATGCGGTTGAGCACGAACAGGGCAGCCAGCGCGGCGCCGGCGATGCCGAGCGATCCCGGCGCCAGGTTGTCGGTGTAGAAGAGCGCGATGATCACGATGGCGCCGACGTCGTCCAGGATCGCGAGCGTCATCAGGAACACCTTGAGCGCCACCGGCACGCGGTCGCCCAGGAGCGACAGCACGCCCAGCGCGAAGGCGATGTCGGTGGCCGCGGGAATCGCCCAGCCGTGCAGCGTCAGCGGGTCGCCCCAATTGAACCAGGCGTAGATTGCCGCGGGCGCGGCCATGCCGCCCACCGCGGCGAGTGCGGGCAGCATCACCTGCGAAACGTTCGAGAGCTCGCCTTCCAGCACCTCGCGCTTGAGCTCCAATCCGACGAGGAAGAAGAACACCGCCATCAGGCCATCGTTGATCCACAGCAGAAACGGCTTGGCAATGTCGAACTTGCCGATGCGCACTTCGACCGGGGTGTCGAGGAACCCCGTGTACAGGTTGTCCAGCGGCGAATTGGCGAGCAGCATCGCCGCAAGCGCCGCGCCGGCGAGCAGGATGCCGCCCGCCGATTCGAGCGCCAGGAAGTCCTTGATGGCGACGACGACCCGCATTTGGCATACATTATCGCAGTCGCCGCACGGAGCATTCCGCAATGAACAAGCCCGCTGATCTCAAGCTCGAAACTGTCCCCTGCTGGATCGGGGGGAAGCCCGTGGTGCCCGCCGGTCGCATGGGGGAGGTCTACAACCCTGCCACCGGCCAAGTGACCAAGCGCGTGCCCTATTGCGACGCGGCTGCGATCGACGCCGCCGTCAAGGCCGCTTCCGCGGCGCTGCCGGAGTGGCGCGATGCTTCGATCCTGCGGCGCGCGCGCGTGATGCAGAAGTACCTCGCACTGCTGCAGGCCGGCCAGAAGGACATCGCGCGCCTCATCACCGAGGAGCACGGCAAGACGCTGCCCGACGCGATGGGCTCGGTGCAGCGCGGCATCGAGGTCGTGGAGTTCGCCTGCGGCATCCCGCAGCTGCTGAAGGGCGAGTACTCGGAGAACGTCGGCACCGCGGTGGACACCCACACCGTGCGCCAGCCCGTGGGCGTGTGCGCCGGCATCACGCCGTTCAATTTTCCGGCGATGGTGCCGATGTGGATGTTCCCGATGGCGATCGCCTGCGGCAACACCTTCATCCTCAAGGTCTCGGAAAAGGTGCCCTCGGCCGCGGTCCGCATGGCGCAACTCTTCAAGGAAGCGGGGCTGCCCGACGGCGTCTTCAACGTGGTGCACGGCGACAAGGTGGCGGTGGATGCGATCCTCAATCATCCGGGCATCGCGGCGGTGTCCTTCGTCGGCTCCACGCCGATCGCCAAGTACGTCTACGAGACCTGCGCGCGCAGTTCCGGACCGAACGGCGGCAAGCGCGTCCAGGCGCTCGGCGGTGCCAAGAACCACGCGGTCGTGCTGCCCGATGCGGACCTGGAATTCGCCGCGGAAGCGCTCACCGGTGCGGCCTACGGCTCGGCGGGCGAGCGCTGCATGGCGATTTCCGCCGTGGTGGCGGTGGGCGCCGCGGCTGATCCGCTGGTCAAGCTGCTGGAGAAGAAGGCGCGCGCGATCAAGGTCGGACCGGGGGACAAGGACGGCATGGACATGGGCCCGCTCGTTACCGCCCAACATCGCGACAAGGTGGCGTCCTACATCGGTAAGGGCAAGGCCGAGGGCGC
>Ga0180077_1000058_pt1 | contig 12998 bp, 7 predicted proteins | sample EasRiv466_16_10D_FD_123014 | JGI IMG/M metagenome (GOLD analysis project Ga0180077, IMG submission 123014) | Soil microbial communities from meander-bound floodplain in the East River, Colorado, USA - East River metaG ERMLT466_16_10D | ecosystem: Environmental > Terrestrial > Soil > Floodplain ...
GAGCCGGAACAGGTTGGTGGCGTACAGCGTGCTCGACTGCTTGGCCAGGCGGCTGGGCAGGTCGCTGTAGCCGATGATGGTCACGCCGTGCGCCACGGTCACCTGGTGCGGCACGGTCAGCTCGCAGTTGCCGCCCTGCTCCGCGGCCATGTCGACGATGACGCTGCCCGGCTTCATGGATTTCACCATGTCGGCGGTGATGAGCCGCGGCGCGGGCTTGCCCGGGATGAGCGCGGTGGTGATGATGATGTCCACGTCCTTCGCCTGCGTGGCGAACACCTCGGCCTGCGCCTTGAGGAAGCCCGCGCTCATCACCTTGGCGTAGCCGCCGACGCCGGAGCCTTCTTCCTGGTACTCCACGGTCACGAACTCGCCGCCCATGGACTTGACCTGGTCGCCCACTTCCGGGCGCGTGTCGTTCGCGCGCACGATGGCGCCCAGGCCCGCCGCCGTGCCGATGGCGGCAAGACCGGCGACGCCGGCGCCGATCACGAATACCTTGGCCGGCGGCACCTTGCCCGCCGCCGTGATCTGGCCGGTGAAGAAGCGGCCGAAGTGGTGCGCCGCTTCAATGACGGCGCGGTAGCCGGCGATGTTGGCCATCGAGGACAGCGCGTCCAGCTTCTGCGCGCGCGAGATGCGCGGCACGCTGTCCATCGCCAGCGCGGTGGCCTTCTTCGCCGCCAATGCTTTCAGCAGCTCGGGGTTCTGCGCCGGCCAGAGGAAGCACACCAAGGTTCCGCCCTCGCGCATCAAGCCGATTTCCTCGGCGCTCGGCCCGCGCACCTTGAAGACGATGTCGGCGGCCCGCCAGAGCCCCGCGGCGTCGGCGACGATCTCAGCGCCCGCAGCGCTGTAGGTGTCATCGCTGAAGTTCGCCGCGTCCCCGGCGCCGGACTGCACCGCCACCTTGAAGCCGAGCTTGATGAGCTTTGCCACGACCTCGGGAACGGTGGCCACGCGTTTCTCGCCCGCAGCGGTTTCCCTTGGCACTCCGATGACCTGCGACATGGATCTCCCCTATGGATTGCCGGATCGAAATTCGGTCGGGGCCCTTGCCCCAAGCCACGCAAGTCTACTTTCGCCGCCCGCCGCGAATTTGATCTGCATCATACCTTCCCTTGCGCCAGGGCCTTTCGCATCCATCCGAATCGGCGCTCGCCGAGCTCGAACCCCCATTGCACGACCAGGGCGAGGGCGGCCGCCGGCACGGCGCCGGCCAGCAGCATTGCGTTGTCGTTGAGCGCGAGGCCGGACACGATGCGCTCGCCGTACCCGCCGGCACCGACGAAGGCCGCAATCGTCGCGGTGCCGACGTTGATCACCGCGGAGGTCTTGATGCCGGCGAGGATGGCAGGCAGGGCGAGCGGGATCTCGATGCACCACAACCGGTCCCGCGCCGAGAGGCCAAGCGCGAGCGCCGCCTGCCGCATGCCCCGGCCGACCGACTCGAGACCGGCATGCGTGTTGCGCACGATGGGCAGCAGCGCGTAGAGGAACAGCGCGATCAGCGCGGGCACGACGCCGATCGCGCCGAGCAACGCGATCAGGAAGGCAAACAGCGCCAGCGACGGGATGGTCTGGATGACGCCGACGGCGCCCAGGATCCACTGCGCCGCGCCCGGCCACTTCGCCGCGGCGACGCCGAGCGGCATGCCGACCGCGATGCTGCCGGCAAGCGAAACGAACACCAGGATCAGGTGCTCCCGGGTGAGGCGCCAGAAATCCGCGCCGAGGAGCGCGCCCAGGAATGTCCGCCCGCCCGACGTTCCCTGGCTGGGGCCGCCATCCAGCAGCGCGGCGGCTTGCGCGAAGCTTTTTCCCTGCAGCTCTGCGGCCGCATTCAGGCGGATCATCGTGCGCTCGTCGATGCGCCGCTCCAATGCCTGCAGCCGCGCCCAGGCCTGCGGCGCGCGCCGAGGCAGGTCCAGCCGGTAGAACAGCACCGCGTCGTAGCGCGGGAAATACCCGCGGTCGTCCTCGAGCGCGTGCAGCCCGTAGCGACCGATCTTCGCGTCGGTGGTGTAGATGTCCATCACGTCGATGCGGCCGGCGGCGAGCGCTTCGTAAGCCAGGCCGTGGTCCAGGCCCGAGGGCGTGGCGAACGGCAGGCCGTAGAGGGACTTCAGGCCCGGCCAGCCGTCCGCGCGGCCGATGAACTCCTGCGACAGACCGAGCTTCAGTGCCGGGTGCTTCGCCAGGTCGCCGAGCGTGCGGATGCCGAGCGACTGCGCGCGCTGCGCGCGCATCGCCAGCGCGTAGCTGTTGTTGAAGCCGAGGGGCACCGCCACGCCAAGGCCCTGGAGCGCGAGGGCGCGGTTGAGCTCGTCGAGCCCCGGATTGCCCTGCATCCTGAGGATTTCCCTGGCGAGCGTCCCGGTGTACTCGGGGTACAGGTCGATCGAGCCGGCTTTCAGCGCCGCGTACAGGATGCCGGTATTGCCGAGGCCCGGCCGATGCACCGCGCCGCCCGCCGTGCGCGCGATGACTTCGCCGAGGATGTAGGACTCCGTGAACCGCTTCGAGCCCACCTTCACGCTCTCCGCCTGCGCGGAAAGCGCGAACAGGCAAAGCAGGACCGCGAGCCCCTTCATGCGGCGCGTTCGAGCGGCCGCCCCCCGGCGTCGAGGAACTGCAATCGCGCCAGGCTCGCGTAGAGGCCGCCCTCGCGCATCAGCTCCGCGTGCGTGCCCTGCGCGACCACCGCGCCGCGGTCCAGCACCACGATGCGGTCGGCGTGCTGCACGGTGGCGAGCCGGTGCGCGATCACCAGCGTGGTGCGGCCGCGCTCGAGCGCTTCCAGCGCCTGCTGCACCAGGCGCTCGCTTTCGGCGTCGAGCGAGCTCGTTGCCTCGTCGAGCAGCAACAGCGGCCGGTCGGCGAGCAGCGCGCGCGCGATCGACAGGCGCTGGCGCTGCCCGCCCGAGAGCGTCACGCCGCGCTCGCCCAGGGGCGTGTCCAGGCCCTGCGGCAGACGCGCGACGAACTCCATGGCGCAGGCCTGCTCGCAGGCGCGCTCGACCTCGGCGCGTCCGGCCTCGGGGCGACCGTAGCGCACGTTGTCGACGACGCTCGCCGCGAAGATCACCGGCTCCTGCGGCACCACGGCGGCGAGGCGCCGCAGCGCGCGTGGATCCATGGCGCGCAGGTCCACGCCGTCGATGCGGATCGCGCCGGCTTGCGGATCGTAGAAGCGCAGCAGCAGCGCCAGCACCGTGCTCTTGCCCGCACCCGAAGGCCCCACCAGCGCCACGCGCTCCCCCGCCGCGAGGCGCAGCGAGAAGCGCTCGAGCGCGTTCGCGCCGGGCCGCGCCGGGTAGGCGAAGCTGACGGCGTCGAACTCGATCGCGCGCGGCGCCGCGGGTGCTGGCTGCGGACGGGCGGGCGCGACGATCCCGGGCCGCGCGTCGAGCAGCTCGAACAGGCGCTCGGTCGCGCCCGCGGCACGCTGGATCTCGCCCCAGACCTCGGAGACGGTGCCCGCGCCGGTCGCGACCACCGCCGCGTAGAACACGAAGGCCGAGAGCTCCCCCGCCGTCATGCGCCCTGCGAGCACGTCGTGGCCGCCCACCCAGAGGATGACGCCGACGGCGCAGAACGCGATCAGCATCACCACCGCGATGAGGAAGGCCTTCTGGCCGATGCGCGCCGCGGCGGCCGCATAGGCGGCTTCCGCGTGCCGCGCGAACGCGGCGCGGTCCAGGTCCTCGTGCGCGTACGCCTGGACGGTGCGCACTTCGTGCACGGCTTCGTCGATGTGCGAGGCGACGTCGGCGACGCGATCCTGGCTCGCGCGCGACAGGCGCCGCACGCGGCGGCCGAGCAGCAGGATCGGCACCAGCGTCGCGGGCACGCCGAGCAGCACCAGCAGCGCCAGCTTCCAGCTGGTGACGAACAGCATCACCGCGGCGCCGGTCATCATCAGGAGATTGCGCACGAACATCGACAACCCGTAGCCGATCACCTGCTGCAGCACGGTGGCGTCGCCCGCGAGGCGCGAGATCACCTCGCCGGTGCGCGTGGACTCGAAGAACGACGGCGCGAGCCCCAGCAGGTGATCGAACACCGCGCGGCGCAGGTCGGTGACGACGCGCTCGCCGATGGTCATCATCAGGCGGAAGCGGAAATAGGTCGCCGCCGCGAGCACGGCGGCCAGCGCCACGACGGCGGTGAGCGCCTGGTCGAGCAGGCGCGGCTCGCCGCTGCCGAAGCCCCGGTCCACCACGAACTTGAGGCCCTGCCCGAGGGCCAGCACGCAGGCCGCCGCCACCACCAGCGCGGCCAGTGCGGCGGCGATGCGCCCGCGGTATGGCGCCAGGAACTGCGCCATGCGCAGCATCGCGTGCATGGGACCACTCTACCGCAGCACGCGCCCCGCGCGCCATCGCGCGCCGCGCGCGGGCGCGGCTAGCGGGCGTAGAAGCAGAAGTGGTTGCGGCCCGATTGCCCCACGCGGTACATCGCGGCGTCGGCATTGCGCAGCAGCGCGTCGCCGTCGCCCGCATCGGCCGGGTGGATCGAGATGCCGATGCTCGCGCCGATCGAGAACTCTCGCCCGTCGGCGTGGAACGGGGCCTGCAGCGCGTGCAGGATCTTCTCCGCCACCACGCTGCAGTCGGACTCCTGCGCCAGGTCGGGAATCACGATCACGAACTCGTCGCCGCCCTGGCGCGCCAGGGTGTCGGCCTTACGCACGCAACCAGCCAGGCGCTCGGCCACCTCGCGCAGCACGGCGTCGCCCGAGCGGTGGCCGAGCTCGTCGTTGACGCGCTTGAAGTCGTCGAGGTCCACCAGCATCGCCGCCACGCGGCGGTCGCGCCGTTGCGCCAGGTGCAGCGCCTGGCGCAGCCGGTCATCGAGCAGGCGCCGGTTGGGCAGCCCCGTGAGCGTGTCGTGGTAAGCGAGGAACCGTTCCTCCTCCTCGCGGCGCTTGCGCTCGGTGATGTCCTGCGAGACGCCGATCATGCGGCGTGGGCGGCCCGAAGCGTCGGGCAGCGTCTTGGCGTGCGAGGACAGCCACACCACGCGGCCCTCGCGGGTCAGCACGCGGTACTCGTTGCTGCAGGACCCCGCCTGGTCCCAGGCCGCCGCGACCACCGCGAGATAGCGCTCGCGGTCCTCGGGATGCACCGTCTCGCGGTACTCGCTCCAGCGCGTCGCCTGGCCGTCGGCCGCCTCGCTCAGCCGGCCGGGATTGCGGCCCCAGTAGAGCCGGTCGGCGTCGCGGTCCCACTCCCAGTACACGAGCTCGGCCGCGTCGACGGCGAGCCGCAGCTTCTCGACGCTCTCGTGCAGCGCGGCGGCGGCGGCGCGCTCCTCCGAGATGTCGCGCGCCGTGCCGGTGGCGCCCACGATCTCGCCGCGCGCGTCGCGCAACGGCACCGCGTTGAACGACAGGTCGACCGTGGAGCCGTCGCGCCGCAGATGGCGCGTCTCGTGCCGGAATACCGGCTCGCCGGCGAGCACGCGCGCGAATATCGCTGCATCCCGCTCGCGCAGCTCCGCCGTGGGCAGGTCGTGCATCGGCGTGCCCAGCAGGTCCGCCGCCTTGCCGTCATAGATGCGGCGCACGGCCGCCGGGTTGAGATAGGTCCAGCGCCCCTCGAGGTCGATCGACCAGACCAGGTCGTTCGAGGTCTCGACCAGGCTGCGGTACAGCCCCTCGCTGCGGCGCAGCGCCCGCTCCGCCGCATGGCGCTCCGTGACGTCGGAGAACACCACGATGGCGGACTCCTGCGGCGCCTCCGGGTTGACCGCGCGCGCGAGCGCCCGGCACCAAAGCCGCGAGCCGTCCTTGCGCGCAAGCGCGCCCTCGCCCTGGTAGATGCTGCCGCCGCGCAGCTCCTCGTACGTCCGGCCCGCGTGGCGCCAGGACTCCTCGCTCGGATAGAGCACCCGCGCCGAGCGCCCTTCGAGCTCGCCCGGCGCGTAGCCGAGCATGCGCTCCAGCCGGGCGTTGCAGCGCGCGATCACCCGGTTCTCGAGGAACACCACGCCGGCCGGCAGCACCTCCAGCACCATGTGCTCCTCGTCGAGCACCGCCTGGTAGGCGGCCTGCGCCTGCCGGGTGTCCGTGATGTCGATGAACACGCTGACCGAGCCGCCGCGCCGCGTGCTGACGAAATGCCCCTGCTTCCAGCGGCCGTCGCGCGTCTGGTACTGGCGCACGGTGGCCCCGCGCCGGCGCCGCTCGAGCCGCTCGGCGATCCAGGCCGCGCGCCCGCCGGCGGGGGCCGCGGAGACGATCTCGGCCTCGTAGGCGGCCTCCGTGATCGCGCGGTAGGGCGCGCCGACCAGCGCCTCGCAGGACCGGCCCGCCCCGTAGACGCGCGCGTACTCCTCGTTGCACACCACGAGGCGGTCGCTCTCGTCGAACACCGCGATGCCCTCGGGAAAGCCTTCGATCGCGTCGCGCAGCCGCTCCTCGCTGTGCGCCACGCGCTCCAGCAGCGCTTCCTTCTCGACGCGCGCGCGCAGGGCACCGACGATATTGCGCTGGATGTCGCCGAAGACGCGCACCATCACGGCGGCGAACACCAGCACCACGCCGCCCATCAGCTGGTAGGTGCGGTCGGCCTGCGCCAGCAACTGCGCGGCCATCGCGGCGAGCGGCAGCAGGCAGAACCCGTAGAACGTGAGGGCGCTCGAGGCGTAGACCCCGCCGGCGCCCACCAGGCTGCCGGCGGCGACGAACAGCAGCGCGAACTGCCGTGGCGGGTCGCTCTCGGGAAACAACACCACCAGCGGGAAGCTCCAGGCGGCGCCGGCGGCGAGCGCGCCCAGAGCGAAACGCCGCTCCCAGGCGAGCGCGTGCCCCGGTTGCGTGCCACTGCGCAGGTAGGCGCGGTGCAGCGCCACGCGCGTCACGGTGATGGCCACCACCGCCGCGAACCACGTGAGCAGCACGCCGCGCCCCGGCAGATCCCACAGCAGCACGAGCGTGAAGGCCGCGACCAGCGGCGAGGACAGGTACACCGAGCGCCCCACGCTGTAGAGCGCGGCGACGCGCGCCGACTGCAGGCGCTCTTCGCCCGTGTCGCTAGGGAGCCTGAGGCTCGGCGCGTTCAACTTGCACCAGGCAGTCGTAGAAGGTCGCCCCGCCGCCGAGGTCGGCGGTGCGCTGCGCGGTGAGGTTGTTCGCGTTGCCGCGGTCGGGCGAATGCTTCTTCCACCACACCGAGGGCGCGACCACCACGCCGCGGCGCGGCTTGCCGTTGACGCGCGCGCGCAGCAGCAGGCTGCCGCGCGCGTTGAACACGCGCACGCGCTCGCCGTCGCGGATGCCGCGCGCGGCCGCGTCGTCAGGGTGCATCTCCAGGCGCGGCTCGCCTTCCAGCTCGCGGAAGCGCTTCAGGTGCGCGAAGCTGGAATTGAGGAAGTTGCGCGCCGGCGGCGACAGGAACGCCAGCGGATAGTCGCGCGCGAGGCCCGGGTTGCTGGCCGCCGACTCCGCAGGCGGATTGAAGAACGGCAGCGGGTCGATGCCCTGCTTCTCCAGCGCCGCGCTGTAGAACTCGCACTTGCCCGAAGGCGTGGGAAAGCCGCCCTCGGCGAACGGCGCGAAGCGCTCGGCGACGGCGAGGCGCTGCCAGCCGGACTCCTTCACGGCTTCCCAGCCGATGCCCTGCATGCGCGGGCTCGTCGAGCGCAGCGCCGTGCGGCACAGGTCCTCGTCGCTGTCCTGGAAGCACGCATCCGTGAAGCCCATGCGCGCGGCGAGGCGGCGGAACACTTCTGAATTGGGCAGCGACTCGCCCACCGGCGCGATCGCCGGGTTGTTGGCCACCACGTACAGATGCCCGTAGGACTTGTGCACGTCGGCGTGCTCGAGCTGCGTGGTCGCCGGCAGCACGAGGTCCGCGTAGTCGGCGGTATCGGTGAGAAAGGAGTCCATCACCACGCAGAACAGGTCCTCGCGCCGGAAGCCCGCGAGCACCTTCTCCGAGTCCGGGCACACGGCGACCGGATTGTTGTTGTAGACGATCACCGCCTTCACCGGCGGCTGCGCGGCGGTCAACGCTGCGCCGATGGCGGCATGGTTGATCACGCGCGGCTTCCTGCCGCCGAGCAGGTCCGGGCGCTCGAGCGCGGCGTGATCGAAGCCGTAGAAGTCGGCGGTGGTGAGCACCAGGCCGCCGGCCGCATCGCGCCAGGCGCCGGTGAGCGCGGGCAGGCAAGCGATGGTGCGGGCGGCGATGCCGCCGCCGGCGTGACGCTGCATGCCGTAATTCAGCCGGATGGCGGCCGGCTTGACCGAGCCGTAGTCGCGCGCGAGCTGCACCACTTCCGCCTTCTCCAGCCCGCAGGTGCGCGCCGCCCATTCGGGGGTGTATTGCCGCACGCGCTCGGCGAGCTGCTCGAAGCCGAGGGTGTGGCGCGCGATGTAGTCGCGGTCGATCAGGCCCTCGGCGATCAGCACGTGCATCATGCCCAGCGCGAGCGCGCCGTCGGTGCCGGGCAGCAACGCCACGTGCTGCGTGCATTTCTCCGCCGAAAGGCTCTTGTAGGGATCGATGGCGATCAGCTTCGCGCCGCGGCGCTTGGCCTCCTGCGCGCGCGACCACAGGTGCAGGTTCGACACCACCGGGTTCGCGCCCCACAGCAGGATCAGCTTCGAGTCCTCGAAGCGCTCCGGGTCCATGCCGACCGATCCGCCGAGGGTCGCCTTCAGGCCGAACTTGCCTGCGGAGGAGCACAACGTGCGATCGAGCTGCGAGGCGCCCAGCCTGTGGAAGAAACGCCGGTCCATCGAGCTGTACTGCACCATGCCCATGGTGCCCGCGTAGCTGAGCGGCAGGATGGTCTGCGGATCTTCCGCGGCGAGGGTCTTGAGGCGCGCGGCGATTTCGTCGAGCGCCTCGTCCCAGGAAATGCGCGCGAACTGCCCACCGCCCTTGGGGCCGACGCGCTTGAGCGGATGCAGGAGCCGCTCGGGCGCATAGGTGCGCTCCAGGTAATGCGCGACCTTCGTGCACAGCGTGCCGTCGGTGAAGGGCATCGTCGGGTCGCCCTGGATCGACACGGCGACGCCGTCCTTCACGCCGACCAGCATGCCGCAGGTGTCGGGGCAGTCGTGCGGGCAGGCCGCGCGCACCAGCTTGACGGCCGGGTCGGCCCTCAGCGCTTCCTTCGTAGGGGCGTTCATGCGCCTATGCTAATCCCGGTCAAGGAACTCGATCCAGTGGCGCACCGGCACCTGCGCCTCGCCTTGCAGGTGCGTCAGGCAGCCGATGTTGGCGGTGGCGATCGCCTCGGGCGCGCGATCCTGGAGCGCGGCGAGCTTGCGCGTGCGCAGCTGCGCCGCGAGCGCGGGCTGCAGGATCGAGTAGGTGCCCGCCGAGCCGCAGCACAGGTGAGGTTCCGCGACCGGCGTGAGCTCGTAGCCCGCCTGCGCGAGCAGCGCCTCGACCTTGCCGCGGATTTGCTGGCCATGCTGCAGCGAACAGGGGGACTGGAAGGCGACCCGGCCCCTGGCAGCGCCGGGGACCGGCGGTACGACCTCGCTCAAATCCCTCGCGAGGGCCGCGACGCGCGCTGCCTTGTCGCGGTATTCGGGATCGTGCGCGAGGTAATGTCCATATTCCTTGATGGTCGAGCCGCAGCCGCTCGCGGTGACGACGATGGCTTCCACTGCGCCGCGCTCGACATAGGGCCACCAGGCGTCGATCCGCGCGCGCATGTCCGCGCGGCCCGCTTCCTGGTCGTTGAGGTGGAAGCGCAGGGCGCCGCAGCAGCCCGCGCCCGGCGGTTCGACCAGGGATACTCCGGCGCGATCGAGAACGCGCGCGGCAGCCGCGTTGATGCGCGGCGCGAGCACCGGCTGCACGCAGCCGGCGAGCACCAGCATGCGCCGCGAGTGCCGTGCGGCAGGCCAGATCCCCGCAGCGGCCGCGGGCGCGGGAACCAGACGCGGCATCAAGAAGCGCACGCGCTGGCCCAGCCACAGCAGCACCGCAAACAGCCTTGTTCGTGGCAGCGCAAACGCGAGCGCGGAGCGCCGCAGCCGCTCCCAGGCGCCGCGCGGCACCCGTTCCTCCACCACCGCGCGGCCGATGTCGGCAAGGCGCCCGTACTGCACCCCGGAAGGGCAGGTGCTCTCGCAGGCGCGGCAGGTGAGGCAGCGGTCCAGGTGCAGGCGCGTCTTCGCAGTCACGGGCGCGCCTTCCAGCGCCTGCTTGATGAGGTAGATGCGGCCGCGCGGGCCGTCGAGCTCATCACCGAGCAGCTGGTAGGTCGGGCAGGTCGCGGTGCAGAAGCCGCAATGCACGCACTTGCGCAGGATGGCGTCGGCCTCGCGCCCCTGCGGCGTGTCGCGGATGAAATCGGCCAGGTCGGTCTGCATCGAAGTGGCCGCTATACTCGCCGCATGAAGATCGCGATGGCCCTGATCGTGCTGGCCGTCTTCGTCGGCGGCATCGCCTGGATCGTCATCTCCCTGCGCAAGTTCCAGGCGCGCAAGGCCTTCGAGCGCGAGCGGGAGGCGAGCTTCCTCGCAGAAATACTGAAGGCCAAGCCGGCCCCTGCCGGCTCGGCCACGCCCGCCGCGCCGGCATATCCCGCGCGCGTGGCCGCGCCTGCCGCCCCGCTGAGCGCTGCGCCCGCCGATCCGCTTGCCGCCGTCGCCGATTCGATCAAGGCGTCGCTCACGGCGGGGCGCGGCGCGGATGCCGCCAAAGCCTTCCTTGGGGTCCGCTCCCAGCGCACCCAGCTCACCCTGGAGCCGCCGGTCTGGGAAGGGCTGGGGCGCGCGCTCCTCGCACAGGGCGCGTACCTGGAGGCGGCTTGGGCGCTGCACGCGGGCGCAGTGCTCGCCAACGACCTCGCCGGCGCACAGAAGCGCCTGGTCGAAGTGGCCACGCGCGCGGGCGACGCGGGGCAGCCGCAGAACGCGCTCAAGCTGTACGCGACGCTGCTTGCCAAGTATCCGCAGTCGCAATACGCCGATTTCGTGCGCGCCAACATGAAGCAGGAAGAAAGAAAGCTCGCCAAGGGGTGATTGCGCGCGGCCGGCTGCACGGTCAGAGCTCGGGGTAGAGCCGGCCCGGGTTGAAGATTCCCGCCGGATCGAACGCCGCCTTCAGACCGCGGTGCAGCTTGAGCAGCGCCGGCGCGAGCGGCGCAAAGGCGCCCTGGCTCTTGTCCCCGCCGCGGAACAGCGTCGCGTGGCCGCCCACGCGCACCGCCGCCGCGCGCACCGCCGCTGCATCGGCTGGCGTGCGCAGCCAGCGCAGCGCGCCGCCCCACTCGATCAGCTGCTCGCCGGCAAGCTCGAGGCGCGGCGCGTGCGAGGGCAGCGACAGGCGCCACAGCGGTGCAGCGCCCGCGAAGAACGCATCCGTGTGCTCGCGCACGCCCAGCCAGTAGCGCTCCGCCTGCGACGCCTCGAGCGGCTCGCCGCCGATTCTCTGCGCGGCGGCCTGCACGGCGCTCGGTGCTCCCGACAATCTCACGGCCAGGGCGCCGCTGCGCCACGCGCTCGCCGAGATCGGCAGCGGCAGGCCGGCCCAGCGATTGAGCGACTCGAGCGCCTGGTCCTCCGCCAACTCGAGGCGCAGCGTGCGCCCGGCCACAGGGCGCGGCAGCACCTTGAGCGACACTTCCAGGATCACGCCGAGGATGCCGAGCGAGCCTGCGAGCAGGCGCGGGATGTCGTAGCCGGCGACGTTCTTCATCACCTGCCCGCCGAAGGCGAGCTCGCGCGCGCCGCCGTCCATGAGCCGAGCGCCCAGGACGAAGTCGCGCACCGCGCCTGCCGCCGCGCGGCGCGGCCCCGAGAGGCCCGCGGCCACGCAGCCCCCGAGGGTCGCCGCGGCGCCGAAATGCGGCGGCTCGAAGGCAAGCATCTGGCCGCGCGCGGCGAGCGTCGCCTCGAGCTCCGCCAGCGGCGTGCCGCAGCGGGCCGTCACCACCAGCTCGGTCGGCTCGTAGCTCACCACGCCGGCGTGGCCGCGCGTGTCGAGGATTTCGCCCGACAGCGCACCGCCATAGAAATCCTTGCTGCCGCCGCCGCGCAGCCGCAGCGGGATCCTGCGCGCGGCCGCGTCGCGGATGCGCTCGCGGAGTTCGGCGAGCATCAGAAGCGCGGCAGCCCGGCGTGCGCCATCGTGCCGGCGCGCACGTGACGCCGGCCGAACTCGCCGCAGCGCGCGAGCGTGGGCACGCCCTTGCCGGGATTGAGGAGCCCCTGCGGGTCGAAGACGCGCTTGACCGCGTGGAACGCCGAAAGCTCGGCGTCGCCGAACTGCGCGCACATCTGGTTGATCTTCTCCACGCCCACGCCGTGCTCGCCGGTGATGGTGCCGCCGACCTCGATGCACTTCTCCAGCACCTCGCCGGCGAAGGCCTCGGTGCGGCGCAACTGGTCCGCGTCGTTGGCGTCGAACAGGATCAGCGGGTGCAGGTTGCCGTCGCCCGCGTGAAACACGTTCGGGCAGCGCAGGCCGTACTTCTTCTCCATCTCGCCGATGAAGTTCAGGATCTCGCCCAGGCGCTTCCTGGGGATGGTGCCATCCATGCAGTAGTAGTCGGGCGAGATGCGGCCCATCGCGGGGAACGCGGCCTTGCGCCCGGACCAGAACTTCAGCCGCTCGGCTTCGTCGCGCGAGACCGTGAGGCGCGTGGCGCCCGCGCGCGCGAATACCTCCTTCACCTTGGCGATCTCCTCCTCGACTTCCTCCGGCATGCCGTCGGCCTCGCACAGCAGGATCGCCTGCGCCTCGAGGTCGTAGCCGGCGCCCACGAACTGCTCCACGGCGTGCGTCGCCGGCCGGTCCATCATCTCGAGCCCGGCGGGAATGATGCCGGCGGCGATCACGGCGGCCACCGCGTCGCCCGCCTTCTCCACGTCGTCGAAGGACGCCATCACCACGCGCGCGGCGAGCGGCGTGGGCAGCAGCTTCACCGTGATCTCGGTGGCCACCGCGAGCAGGCCCTCCGAGCCGATGCAGAGCGCCAGCAGGTCCAGGCCCGGCGCATCCAGCGACTCGCCGCCGAAGTCC
>Ga0180077_1000059_pt1 | contig 12989 bp, 11 predicted proteins | sample EasRiv466_16_10D_FD_123014 | JGI IMG/M metagenome (GOLD analysis project Ga0180077, IMG submission 123014) | Soil microbial communities from meander-bound floodplain in the East River, Colorado, USA - East River metaG ERMLT466_16_10D | ecosystem: Environmental > Terrestrial > Soil > Floodplain ...
GAGCAGCTTCTCGCCCACCTCGCGCGACACGGCGCGGCGCGTGAGCAGGTGCTCGGCGCCGTAGATCTCCGGCGTCTCCGAGAGGATCGGCGTGCCGCCGTGCCGCACCAGCAGGTCGGCGGCCGCGCCGAGCGCGGGGTTGGCGCTGATGCCCGAATAGCCGTCCGAGCCGCCGCATTCGAGGCCCAGGATCAGGTGGCTTGCGGGCACCGTCTCGCGCTTGACCCTGTTCGCCTCGGGCAGCAGCGCCTTCACGCGCGCGATGCCGTCCTGCACCGCCTTGGTGGTGCCGCCCTTTTCCTGGATGGTGAAGGCCTGCAGCTTGTCCGATACCCGCAGCTTGGCGCTGCCCATCCACGTATTGATCTGGTTCGCCTCGCAGCCCAGGCCGATGCTGATGGCCGCGTGGAAGTTGGGATGCTGCGCGTAGCCGGTGAGCGTGCGGCGCAGGAGCTCCATGCCCTCGCCTTCGGAGGCCATACCGCAACCGGTCTTGTGCGTGAGCGCCACCACGCCGTCCACGTTCGGGTAGTCGCCGAGGTTGTTCTTGAAATGGTCCGCGACCATGCGCGCGACGGTGGCCGAGCAGTTGACGCTCGTGAGGATGCCGATGTAGTTGCGCGTGGCCACGCGCCCGTCGGCGCGCACGATGCCCTGGAAGGTCGCCGGCGGCTTCAAGTAGTCCACCGGCTTCACGCCGGTGCAGAAGGCGTAGTCGCGCTCGAACGCCCCCATGGCGAGGTTGTGCACGTGCACGTGCTCGCCGGGGCGGATGGTCTGCGTGGCGAAGCCGATGATCTGGTTGTAGCGGCGCACGGGCTTGCCCGATTCGACCGCGCGCGTGGCGAGCTTGTGCCCGGCGGGAATCGCCGCCTCGGCGCGCACGCTTTCGCGCTGAATCAGCGTGCCCGCGGGAATCTCGATGCGCGCGATGACGACGTCGTCGTCCGGGTGGAGACGGATGGTCAGTTCAGCGGCCTGGAGCATGGCGTTGCCCTCGCCGAAAGATCGGTCTGTTCATTCTGACAGTAAGGTGTTGCTGCGCAGGCCCTCTCTGCGCTGCAACACATCGTCGTTCTAATGATTATCGCGCGGAACGAAGCTCCCGCTCTTGCCGGCGAGGAAATCGAGGTCCGCGCCCTCGTGCGCCTGCTGCACGTGGTCGAAGTACAGCTTCCAGTAGCCGCGCGCGAGCGGCGGCTTGGGCTTTGTCCATTTCGTGCGGCGTTTCGCCAGTTCCTGCGGCGATACCATCAGCTGCAGGCGCCGCTTGCCGACGTCGAGCTCGATCGGGTCGCCGTTCTCCACCAGGGCGAGCGCGCCGCCCGCTGCGGCCTCGGGCGAGATGTGCAGGATCACCGTGCCGTACGCGGTGCCGCTCATCCTCGCGTCCGAAATCCGCACCATGTCGGTGACGCCCTTCTTCAGGAGCTTGGGCGGCAGCGGCATGTTGCCCACTTCCGCCATCCCGGGGTAGCCCTTGGGCCCGCAGTTCTTCAGCACCATGATGCACTTGGCATCGATGTCGAGCCGCGGGTCGTCGATGCGCTTGTGGAAGTCCTCGATGTTCTCGAACACCACCGCGCGCCCGCGGTGCTTGAGGAGCTTCGGCGTCGCCGCCGAGGGCTTGACGATGGCGCCGTCGGGGCAGAGGTTGCCGCGCAGCACCGCGATGCCGGTGTCCTTCTTGAAGGGCTTCCCGAAAGTGTGGATCACATCGCGGTTCCAGCACGGCGCGTCCTTGTTGTTGTCCCAGATGCTGCGCCCGTTGGCGGTCACCGCGCTCTTGTGCAGCTTGCCGTTCTCGCCGAGCTCGCGGATCACCGCGGGCAGGCCGCCGGCGTAGTAGAAGTCCTCCATCAGGTACTTGCCCGACGGCATCAGGTTGACGAGCGTGTGCACGCCGCGCCCCAGGCGGTCCCAGTCCGCGAGCTTCAGGTCCACGCCGATGCGCCGCGCGATGGCGATGAGGTGGATGACCGCGTTGGTCGAGCCGCCGATGGCGGCGTTGACGCGGATCGCGTTCTCGAAGGCCTGCATGGTGAGGATCTTCGAGAGACTGAGCTTTTCCTTCACCATCTCCACCGCGCGCCGGCCCGCCATGCGCGCCAGGACGTTCCGGCGCGCGTCCACCGCCGGAATCGCGGCGTTGCCCGGCATGCCCACGCCGAGCGACTCGACCATCGAGGCCATGGTGGAGGCCGTGCCCATGGTCATGCAGTGGCCGTGCGAGCGGTGCATGCAGGACTCGGCCTCGTGGAATTCCTCGACGCTGATCTTGCCCGCGCGCAGGTCTTCCGACATCGACCAGACGTTGGTGCCCGAGCCGATGTCGGTGCCGCGGTACTTGCCCGAGAGCATCGGCCCGCCGGAGACCGCCACCGTGGGCAGGTCGACGCTCGCCGCGCCCATCAGGAGCGATGGCGTGGTCTTGTCGCAGCCCACCAGCAGCACCACGCCGTCGATGGGGTTGGCCCGGATCGACTCTTCGACGTCCATGCTGGCAAGGTTGCGGTAGAGCATCGCGGTCGGCCGGAGCAGCGTCTCGCCCAGCGACATCACCGGGAACTCGAGCGGGAAGCCGCCCGCCTCCAGCACGCCCGCCTTCACGTGCTCGGCGATGGTGCGGAAGTGCGAGTTGCAGGGCACCAGCTCGGAGTAAGTGTTGCAGATGCCGATGACGGGGCGGCCGTCGAACTGGTCCTGCGGGATGCCGCGGTTCTTGGTCCAGCTGCGGTAGATGAAGCCGTAGATGTCCTGGCGGCCGAACCACTGCACGCTGCGAAGCGGGATCGTCTTCTTGGCCATATGCCCCAAGCCCTTTCTCTTTCTGACCGTCTGTGTCGCAGCGCAGGTTCTATCTGCGCTGCAGCACGTTGTGGTTCTTCGCTACGGCGCAGGTCTCCTCTGCGCTGCAGCACATCGTGGTTCTTCAGTACGTTGCCCTTCCGCCGGAAATGTCGAACACGCCGCCGGTGGTGAACGAGCAGTCCTCGGAGGCGAGCCAGCAGGCCATCGCGGCGATTTCCTCCACCTTGACGAAGCGCCCCATCGGGATCTTGGAGAGCATGAACTTCGCGAACTCGGGTGTCACCTGGTCGAGGATCGCCGTCTGCGCTGCCGCCGGCGTCACGCAATTGACCAGCACGCCGGTTTGCGCGAGCTCCTTGCCGAGCGCCTTGGTGAAGGCGATGAGGCCGCCTTTCGCCGCGGCATACGCTGCCGCGTTCGGATTGCCTTCCTTGCCTGCGATGGAGGCGATGTTGACGATGCGGCCGTAGCCCGCCTTCGCCATATGGGGCACCACGGCGCGGCAGCACAGGAACGGCCCGTTGAGGTCGATGTCGATGACCCGCTTCCAGTCCGCGACCGGATAGTCCACGACGGGCATCGTCGGTCCCGCGATGCCGGCGTTGTTGACCAGGATGTCGATGCGGCCGAAATCGGCGATGGCCTTGGCGGTCGCACGCTCGACCGATTTCTGGTCGGCGACGTCCACGGGCTCGTCCTTCGATCCCACATCCCAGACGCGCACCTTCGCGCCCGAGGCCTCGAGGCGCTTCACGATCGCCGCGCCGATGCCGATCAACCCGCCGGTGACGACCGCCGTGCGGCCCTTGAGATCGAGTTGGTTCACGTTGCTACTCCTTGACTGCGCCGGTCATGGCCGACACGTAGTGCTCTACGAAGAATGCGTACAGGATCACCAGCGGCAGCGAGCCGACCAGCGCGCCCGCCATCAGCGAGCCCCAGCGGTACTGGTCGCCGTCGGTGAAGGCCGTGACGATCGCCACCGGCACCGTCTTCTGGCTGGTGGTGTTGATGAAGGTGAGCGCGTAGATGAACTCGTTCCAGCATAGCGTCATGCAGAAGATGGCGGCGGAAATGAGCCCCGGCACGGCGAGCGGCAGGATGATGCGGATCAGGATCTGCCAGCGGCTCGCGCCGTCGATCAGCGCGCACTCCTCGAGCTCGTACGGGATGGTCTTGAAATAGCCCATCAGCAGCCAGGTGGAGAACGGGATCAGGATCGTCGGGTAGGTGAGGATCAGCGCGAACGGCGTGTCGAACAGGCCGTACTGGAATACCACCGTCGACAGCGGAATGAACAGGATCGACGGCGGCACCAGGTAGGCGAGGAAGATCGAGCCGCCGATCCACTGGGCGCCGCGGTAGCGGATGCGCGTGATGGCGTAGGCGGCGAACACGCTGGCCACGATCGACAGGATCGTCGCCGAGACCGCGATGAACATGGTGTTCCACAGCCAGAGCGGGTAGTCGGTCTTGAACAGCAGCGCCTCGATGTGCTCGAGGGTCGGGCTGAGCGTCCAGAACGGGCTGTAGGTGTTCAGATCGAGCAGGTGCTCCTTCGGCTTGATGGCCGTCATGGTCATCCAGTAGAACGGGAACAGCAGCACGATCATGATGATCGACAGCGGCAGGTAGAGCGTCACCAGCCGCTGCGGCAGCGTCGACAGGTAGCTCATGCCGACGCTTTCGTCGCCACGGGAGCCCGGCTCAGTCATTGTCTTCCCCCTGCTGCCACTTGCGCCGCTGCAGCCCGAACCAGGAGACCATGATTGCAGCGAGCAGGAACGGCACCATCGCCGTCGAGACCGCGGCGCCCTCGCCGATGCGCGAGCCGAGGATCGCGGTGTTGTACGACATGGTGGCCATCAGCTCGGTGGCGCCTGCGGGCCCGCCGTTGGTCAGCACCTTGATGAGCTGGAAGTCGGTGAACGTGAACAGCACCGAAAAGGTCATGACCACCGCGATGATCGGCGTGAGCAGCGGATAGGTCACATGCCGGAACAGCTGCCAGCGCGTGGCGCCGTCGAGCGTCGCCGCCTCGTACAGCGACGGCGGCAGGGTCTGCAGTCCGGCGAGCAGCGAAATCGCGATGAAGGGCACCCCGCGCCAGACGTTGGCGAAGATGACGCTCCAGCGCGAGTTCCACGCGTCGCCGAGGAAATTGATGTTGCCGTCGATCCATCCCATTTGCCTGAGCGACCAGGAGATGACCGAGAACTGCGGATCGAAGATCCACCAGAAGGCGATGGCCGACAGCACGGTCGGCACGATGAAGGGAATCAGGATCACCGCCCGGATCATGGCCTTGAACGGCATGTTCTGGTTCAGCAGCAGCGCCAGGTACAGGCCGATGGCGAACTTGAACGCGCTCGCCACCAGCGTATAGAGCAGCGTGAAGAACACCGCGGTCTGGAACTTCGAATCGCCGATGATCCACTCGTAGTTTTCCAGGCCGATGAAGTTGCCCGGCGTGCCGATGCGCGCGTCGGTGAAGGACAGCCAGATGCCCAGGCCGAGCGGGTAGACCAGGAACAGCAGCAGGAACGCCGCCGTGGGCAGCATGAACCAGAACCCGAGCCAGTCGCGGTTGTTGCGCAGCCGCTCCCATGTCGTGGACTGGTTCATGCCATGCCCGTCGGCAACCGGCTAGCGGTAGATGCGTCGCGCCTGCCGTTCGGCCACCGCGATCGCATCCTTGATGCTTGCGCGGTCGGTGCAGACCGAGGCGAACATGTCGAGGATGACGAAGTCGGCCAGGGCCGAGGCCGCCTTTTCGCCCACCGAGCCGAGCCCTCCGGCCGTGAGCGTGCGCTTGGCGCAATCGCGCGCGACCGACAGCTTCGGATCGGAGGTCCACACCGGGTTGGCGTCGTAGGCATTCAGCGGGTGTGTGATGTAGGCCACCGCCGCCTGCAGCCACGGGTTGTAGTTCTCCGCTTCGAGCGTGAAGGCGAGGAACGCCTTGGTGGCCTGCGGGAACTTGGTGTAGCGCATGCCGAGCATCGGGTAGGCGACGTGGAACTCGGTCGGCTTGCCCGCCGGCCCGACGGGCCACAGCGAATGGTTCATGTCGTCCATGACCTCCTTCGCCTTGGGGTCCTTCGCGGCGTTCGCCTTGGCCGCGGCGTAGATCGACACGCCGTTGTTGGTGAGCGAGATCTGGCTCTCGAGGAAGGCCTTGTTGTTGAAGGAGTCGTTCCACGCCGCGCAGCCTGGCACGAAGTGCGTCGACATCTCCTTCGCATACTCCAGCGCCTTGACGGTCTCGGGCGAAGCGAGGATCACCTTGTCCTTGGCGTCCACCAGGTTGCCGCCGTGTGCCCACAGGCACCAGTGCACCCAGGCATTGCCGTCTCCCGAGGCGCGGCCGAGCGCGAAACCGCCTGCGACGCTCTTCGCCTTGAGCGCCTTCATCAGTTCCATGAACGCCGCGGTGTCCTTCGGCACCTCCTTGAATCCCGCCTTCTCGATCATGCTCTGCCGGTAGTTGATGACGTTGCCGTTGTAGCCCACCGGGATCGCGATCCAGCCCTTGCCCGACTTGCCGTAGGTGACCGCGCTCGGCACCCAGCCGCCGTATTTCTTGCCGAGGTAGTCGGCGACGTCGGTGACGTCCAGGCACTTGGACGGGAACAGGTGCGGCAGCGAGTAAAGGCCCCAGAAGATGTCCGGCCCCTGGCCGGTGTTCGCCGCCACCGAGGCCTTGGGCTGCACGTCGTCCAGCGACTCGTTCAGCACCGTGACCGGGACCCCGGTCGCCTTGCTGAAGGCGGCGACCAGCGCCATGAAGCCGTCTTCCTCGGACTGCACGAAGCGTTTCCAGCGCAGCAGTTGCAGCTTGGCGCCCTTTTCGGGCTTCCATGGCGCGGCCTGCGCCCAGGCGCGCGCGAAGGCGGCGAGATTGGCTGACTCGAGCACGCCGGCGCCCGCGATCGCGGCACCGGCCTTCAGTGCGTCACGGCGTGTGAATTTGCGTTCCTTGCTCATGGTGTTCGTCTCCTCTGGCGGATCGTCGAAAAAAGCGCCGGGCGGCCTCAGATCCTTTGGCCGCTCGACGGATCGAAAAGGTGCAGGCAGTCGGCCCGCGGGCGCAGCCGGATGCGCTGGCCGGGGACGAACTCGTGCCGCTCCCTGAACACTGCCGCGATCTCCTGCCCGCCGAGGCGGGCGAAGAGCTGGGTTTCCGAGCCGGTGGGCTCGATCACCACCACTTCGGCCTCGAAGCCGTCGGCGGCGATCTCGAGGTGCTCTGGGCGGATCCCCAGGATCACCTCGCGGTTCTCATCCAGCTTGGCGCCGGCGGCGACCGAATAGTCCGCGCCGACGATGGCAACGCGCCCACCGCTCGTCCTGCCGGTGAGGAAGTTCATCGCGGGCGAGCCGATGAAGCCGGCGACGAAGCGGTTCGCCGGCCGGTCGTAGAGCTCCAGCGGTGCGCCGATCTGCTCCACCAGGCCGTCGTGCATCACCACGATCTTGTCGGCCATGGTCATCGCCTCGATCTGGTCGTGCGTGACGTAGATGGTGGTGGTCTTCAGGCGCTGGTGCAGCTCCTTGATCTCGGTGCGCATCGCCACCCGCAGCTTCGCGTCCAGGTTCGATAGCGGCTCGTCGAACAGGAACACCTGCGGGTCGCGCACGATCGCGCGGCCCATCGCCACGCGCTGGCGCTGCCCGCCGGAGAGCTGGCGCGGGTAGCGCTCCAGGTAGGGCGTGAGGTCGAGGATCTGGGCGGCTTTGCGCACGCGCTCCTCGACGAGGCTCTTCGCCTCGCCGCGCAGGGCGAGCGAGAAGCCCATGTTCGCCGCCACCGTCATGTGCGGATAGAGCGCGTAGTTCTGGAACACCATGGCGATGTCGCGCTCTTTCGGATGCACGTGGTTTACCACCCGGTCGCCGATGCGGATCTCGCCGCCGGTGATGTTCTCCAGGCCCGCGATCATGCGCAGCAGCGTCGACTTGCCGCAGCCCGAGGGCCCGACCAGCACGCAGAACTCGCCGTCCTCGATCGCGATGTCCACGCCGTGCACCACGGCGGTCGTGCCGAACGCCTTGCGCACGCCGCTGAGCGAGACCGCCGCCATGCTAGTTCACCGGTTCCTTCCAGTCCTTCGTGTAGCGCTGCCGGGTCTTGTCCATGTGCCGGTGCATCGCGGCACGCGCCGCGGAGGGCCGGCGCGCCAGGATCGCCCGCAGGACCGCCTCGTGCTCGCGCAGCGTCTCGGCGGCCATCTGCGGATACTCGAGCTTGATCTCCAGCGCGCGGTACAACGGTCCGACGCGCTGGTCCCACAGCGTCTGCACCACCAGCACGAGCGCGCTGTTGCCGGTGGCTTCCGCGATGCGCACGTGGAAGGCGCGGTCGGCGCCAATCGGATTGTGGTGGCGCTTCGCCTCGCGCGCAAGGTCCGCATGCGCCCTGCGGATGGCGTCCAGCTGCCCGGCGGTGCCGTGCTTCGCCGCGAGCGCCGCGCAGTCGCCCTCGATCATCCAGCGCGCGCGGATCACCTCGAAGGGCCCCGACTCGCCGCCGAGCGCCGCGGCGCGCGCGCTGCTGCCGGGCCCGGCGACGTAGATGCCCGAGCCCACGCGCACGTCGAGCAGGCCTTCCACCTCCAGCGCGATCAGCGCCTCGCGCAGGCTGGGCCGCGACACGCCGAGCTGCCGGGCGAGCTCGCGCTCGGCGGGCAGGCGTTCGCCCGGCGCCACTGCGCCCCTGGCGATCAGCCTGCGGATCTGCTCCGCGATCTGCAGATAGAGGCGGCGCGGCTCGACGGCCTGCAGGCGCATGGTCCGCGCAGCCTAGCGGTCGGCCGAAAGATTGGTCAAGTGGTCAGACCGATTTCGCCATGCTGCGCTGCGCCAGCGCTTTCTTCTTGACGCCGCGCGCGCGGGTGTGATTTCCTGCGGGCGCAGGCAAGGGGGAAGCATCTTCGCCGCGGGGGCAGGGAGCCGCCACGGCACAAGGAGGAGGTGCGCGTGGAGGAACGGATCCGGCCCGTCGTGCGGGCTTTTGATCGCGTCGCGGACTGGTCGGGCCAGCTTTTCTGCTGGCTGATCATTCCGCTGATGGTGTCGATGGTCTACGAGGTGATCGCGCGCTACGCCTTCCATGCCGCGACCGTCTGGTCCTACGACATCGCCTACATGATGTACGGCTCGCACTTCATGCTGGGCGCGGCCTACACGCTGCTGCGCGGCGGGCACATCCGCACCGACATCTTCTACATGAACTGGAGCCCGCGCACCAAGGGCATCGTCGACGCGAGCCTGTACCTGTTCCTGTTCTTTCCCGGCATGGCGCTGTTCTTCTGGATGGGGCTGCAGGAGGCGCTGCATTCCTGGGACATCAAGGAAGTGTCGGACGCGAGCCCCTGGCGGCCCATCATCTATCCCTTCAAGATGGTGATTCCCGTCACTGCGGCCCTGCTCATCCTGCAAGGCATTTCCGAGTTTCTGAAGAGCCTGTACGCCGCCCGCAAGGGCGTGCCGCTATGAGCAACGAGTACCTCGGGCTGATCCTGCTCGGCGCGCTGCTCGCCGGCATCTTCGTCGGTTTCCCGATCGCCTTCACGCTCATCGTGCTGTCGGTGGTGTTCGGCTACATCGGCTTCGGCGAGACCGTGTTCTACCTGATGGTGTTCCAGACCATCGGCCTGATGAAGGAGGAGACGCTCGCCGCGGTGCCGCTGTTCATCTTCATGGGCCACGTGCTGGAGCAGGCGGGGCTGATGGAGCGATTGTTCAAGTCCTTCCAGCTGATTCTCGCGCCGCTGCGCGGCTCGCTCTACCTCGGCGTACTGCTCACCGCGACGCTGTTTGCCACCGCCACCGGCATCATCGGCGCCTCGGTCACGGTGATGGGCCTGATGGCAGCGCCCACCATGATGAAGGCGGGCTACGACCCGAAGATGTCGGCGGGAGCGATCGCGGCGGGCGGCACGCTGGGCATCCTGATTCCGCCGAGCGTGATGCTGGTGGTGATGGGCCCCGTGGTGGGCGTGTCGATCATCAAGCTGTTCGCTGCCGCGATCATCCCCGGCCTGATCCTCGCCGGCCTGTACATCGGCTACTGCATGGTGCGAAGCCACCTCGACCCGAAGCTCGGCCCGCCGCTGCCGCGCGAGATGTGGGCGACCTCCGTCGGGCAGATCGTGAAGGAGTTTGCCGCCGGCATCGTGCCCATGGCGACCATCATGTTCGCCTCGCTCGGCAGCATCATCTTCGGCTTGGCCACGCCCACCGAGGCGGCGGCGATGGGCGCGGCCGGCGCGGTGCTGCTCACCATCGCCTACGGCAGGCTGAGCCTGAAGAGCATCCGCGAGGCCTGCCTGAAGACGCTGGAGACCTCGAGCCTGGTGCTGTTCCTGGCGGTGGCCTCCAACATCTACGGTGCAGTGTTCACGCGCCTGGGCACCAGCACCATGATCGCGGACGCCATGCTGGCGCTGCCGCTGCCGCCGACCGCCATGCTGGTGTTGCTGATGGCGGTGATCTTCGTGCTCGGCTGGCCGCTGGAGTGGCCGGCCATCATCTTCATCTTCCTGCCGATCTTCATGCCGGTGGTGGAGGGCCTGAAAGTCGACCTGGTCTGGTTCTGCACGCTGGTGGCGGTCAACCTGCAGACGGCGTTCCTGTCGCCGCCGGTGGCCATGGCGGCGTACTACCTCAAGGCCGTGGCGCCCAAATGGGAGCTGGGGCAGATCTACCGCGGCATGACCGCCTTCATGCTGCTGCAGCTCGTGGGCCTCGGCATCGTGTTCTTTTTCCCGCAGACCGCGCTGTGGCTGCCGACCAAGCTGTTCGGCAAATGACGGCCTGCGCGCTTGCCGGACGCTTGTAACCAGGAGGTTACTTGTCTTGACAGGGAGGCTCGCCAAAGCCTAGATTGGATAAAGTCAAGCTTCGTTTCGAGTGTTTCGTTTCAGATGCGTCCGCGCCGCGGACGCGTTCATTAGGAGGAGGAGATATGCGCAAGCTTGCACATGCGTTACTTGCCACGGCGGCGGCTGGCCTCGTGGCGGCAGTACCGGGACCGGCCTGGTCCCAGAAGCCGATCGTCCTGAAGGGGCAGTCCTCGCATCCGGCGTCGTCGAACTTCCACTTGGTGTTCAAGTCCTGGGGCGAAACCGTGGAGAAGATGTCCGCCGGCCGCGTGAAGATGGAGACGCTGCCGGCCGGCGCGGTGGTGCCGGCGTTCGAAGTGTTCGATGCCACCTCGCGCGGCGTGCTGGACGTGGGCGCCTCGCCCTTCGGCTACATCCTCGGCAAGAGCCTCGCGGGGATTCCGCTTTCGCACGGGCCGCTGTTCGGCATGGATGGCGTCGACTACTACGGCTGGTACAACGACGGCGGCGGCACGAAGCTGCTGGAGGAGTTCTACCGCGACATCATCAAGCTGAACCTGGTGAGCTTCCCGGTGCCGACCGACTACCCGCAGGGCCTGGGCTGGTTCAAGAAGCCGATCAAGAGCCTCGCCGACCTGAAGGGCATCAAGTACCGCATCTACGGCATCGGCGCGGAGACCTACGGGCGCCTGGGCGTCTCGGTGGTGACCCTGCCCGGCGGTGAGATCGTGCCAGCGATGGAGCGCGGCGTGATCGAGGGCTCGGAGTGGATCAACTGTCTGGAAGACAAGAAGCTCGGCCTGCACAACGTGGCGAAGTACTACTACACGCCAGGCATGCACGAGCCCGTCACCGGCGGGCAGCTGATGATCAACGGCAATACCTGGAAGAAGCTCGGCCCCGACGTGCAGGAGATGCTGAAGGTGGCGAGCATGTACGCGGTCACCCAGCGCAACATGATCTTCGTGCGCGAGACGGCCGAGGCCTGCCAGGAGCTCATCAAGGGCGGCACGCAGATGATCCGCACGCCCGACGACATCCTGAAGAACTTCCTCGACGAGTGGGAGAAGATCCAGGCCGAGTACGCGAAGAAGGACCCGTTCTACAAGAAGGTGATCGACAGCCAGCGCAAGTACGCGGAGCTGATCGTGCCGTTCCGCCTGTCCTGGTACCCGCCCTACGATTTCGCGGGCAAGTACTACTGGAAAGACAAGGTGTACCTGAAGTAGGGCGCGCCGCCGCAACGGCAGCCTGATTCGCGGGCGCCGGGTTCCCCCGGCGCCCGTTGCATTTATAATCGCTGCGCGGCCCGCAAACACCAAGAACGAAGAGAGCGACGCATGGCAGGCAGACTCGCCGGCAAGACCGCATTCATCACCGCCGCAGGGCAGGGCATCGGCCGCGGCGCCGCGCTCGCCTTTGCGCGCGAAGGCGCGAAGGTGTGGGCCACCGACGTCAACCCGAAGACGCTCGCTGATCTCGAGGGCCAGGACGGCATCCGCACGCGCGTGCTCGACGTGCTGGACGAAGCGGCGATCGCAAAGGCTGCGGCCGACATCGGGCCAGTCGACGTGCTGTTCAACTGCGCGGGCTTCGTGCATCACGGCACGATCCTCGACTGCGCGCCGAAGGACTGGGACTTCAGCTTCAACCTGAACGTGAAGTCCATGTACCTGGTGACGCGCGCCTTCCTGCCCGGCATGCTGAAGAAGGGCAAGGGCTCGATCATCAACATGTCCTCCATCGCCTCGAGCGTGAAGGGCCTGCCCAACCGTTTCGTCTACGGCGCCACCAAGGCGGCGGTGATCGGCCTCACCAAGGCGATCGCCGCCGACTACGTGAAGCAGGGCATCCGCTGCAACGCCATCGGCCCGGGCACCGTGGACACGCCTTCGCTGCACCAGCGCATCAATGCCTTCGCCGATCCGGTGCAGGCGAAGAAGGATTTCATCGCCCGCCAGCCGATGGGCCGGCTCGGCGCCGTCGAGGACATCACGGGCATTCTCGTGTTCCTCGCCTCGGACGAGTCGCTGTTCGCGACGGGCAACATGGTTTCGATCGACGGGGGAATGACCATATGAAGTTGTGCCGCTACGGCAAGGACGGCTTCGAGAAGCCGGGGATGATCGATGGCGAAGGCAAGCTGCGCGACCTCTCCAAGGTGGTGTCCGGCTTCGGCCCGAACGAGATCTCGCCGCGCGGACTGAAGATGCTCTCGAAGGTCAAGCCCGAGACGCTGCCGGTGGTGTCCAACAATCCGCGCCTGGGTGTGCCCTACGTCGGCATCGGCAAATTCGTCGCCATCGGCCTGAACTACAGCGACCATGCCAA
>Ga0180077_1000060_pt1 | contig 12893 bp, 12 predicted proteins | sample EasRiv466_16_10D_FD_123014 | JGI IMG/M metagenome (GOLD analysis project Ga0180077, IMG submission 123014) | Soil microbial communities from meander-bound floodplain in the East River, Colorado, USA - East River metaG ERMLT466_16_10D | ecosystem: Environmental > Terrestrial > Soil > Floodplain ...
AGAAAGTAGCCGGCGAAGATCTCGGTGCCGGTCACCAGGACGTTGGTCCACCAGCCGTAGTTCGGCTGCAGCAGCGCATCCAGCGTCGCCGCGGGCGAGGGCATGACGAACTTCGGCACGTTGCCCAGCTTCACGAACAGGTACCACGCCAGTATCAGCGCGACGTGCGCCAGCACCGCGAACGTCCAGCGTTGCAGGTTCTCGCTCATGGGATCCTCGTGTTCACGACAGCCAGCGGGAAAGATTCTCGCGCACGAAGGCGTCGTCCGCGAGATCCGCGTGCTCTCGGATCACCCGGTCGATCTCCTCGCGCTGCCCCGGCGAGAGCGTCTCCTTCGGGTCGAGGCACCAGATGCCCTCCAGCAGCCCCTGGCGCCGGAGCACCTCGTGGCAGCCCGGGATGCAGCCGGCGAAGTCGTGCGCCACGTCGAAGAACGCGCTGTTGCAGTCGGTGACGCGCGCATCGAGCGCGAGCAGGTCCTCGTCGAGCGGGCCGCGCTGGATGCGCGCGAGCAGCTCGACCGCAGTCTTGGTCCACACGCTCCAGTGGCCGAGCAGCCCGCCCCGGATGCGCAGCCGCACCTCCTCCTGCCCGCGCTTCACCGCGAGCGGCGCCACGAGGTCGAGCACGATGTGGTCGTCGTTGCCCGTGTACAGCGTGACGCGGTCCTCGGCGCGCGCCGCGACCACGCCGCGCGCGACATCGAGCGTCCGGTAGCGGTCGAACGGCGCGATCTTGATCGCGATCACGTTCTCGATCAGGGCGAAGCGGCGCCAGAACTCCACCGGCAGCGCGATGCCCCCGACCGCTGTCTGCAGGTAGAAACCCACCAGCGGAATGTCCGCCGCCACGGCGGAACAATGCGCTACCAGTTCGTCGACCGACGCGCCCTGCATGGGCGCGAGCGACAGCATGCCGGCGTGATAGCCCTGCGCCAGCGCGATGGCGGCTTCCTGCTTCGCCTGAGCCGTCCTGCCAGACAGCCCCGCGATCATCACCAGCGGGCGCTTCGTCCACTCCCGGGCGGTATCGGCGGCGAGCTTGAGCACCGGCTCGTAGAGGCCGCGCTCGCGGATGGCGAACTGGGTGGCGTGCACACCCACCGCCAGCCCGCCCGCGCCGGCGTCGACGTAGTAGCGCGTGAGCGCGCGCTGGCGCCGCGCATCGAGCCTGCGCTGCGCGTCCAGCGCCAGCGGGTGCGCCGGGATCACCGTTCCCCGGCGCAGCAGCGCGAGCGTCTCGGGCGGCAGCCCAGTCCAGTGCAGCGGCATGCGCGGATATTAACCGCCCAGAAGGCGCCGCCAGACCCGCGCGAGCCAGCGGCGGATTCGCCCGGTGCCGGTCGGCGCCGGAGGTTGCAAAGGCGAACCGGCAGCGAAGCGTTTGCCAAGGCAGTCGGCAAACTGGGCGGTGCGCTCGGTCGCCCTGCGCTCGAACAGGCGATCGACGATCGCCTTGAGCTGGCCCTCGCCCTTCACGTTGAACAGGCTGAGCAGCTCGGTGCCTGATCCAGTCCCGCGCAACGTCACGTCGATGGCCATGGTCAGGTGCTCGGCCCTTGCGGTGGCATGAAGCCTGTGCGGCGGCTCCTCCGAATCGATCTGCGCCCTCAGCGCCAGAACAATGGGCACGACGCCGATCTTTTCCCGCACCGTCAGCTCGGCGGTCCTGTCGTCCAACACGTTGATGCGTTCCACTCCGGGAATGCAGGTGCACAATGAGCGGAAGTCGCGAATGAATCGCCACAACTCCTCGGGCGGGGCGTTCACCGTGAACTTCGCCTCGCGCTGGGGCATCAGTCCCGCCACTTCTTCAGCTTGAAATCATCCACGATCACGGCAGCCGCGTTGTGCCCCGCTCCCGCGTGCACGCCGCCGCCGGGATGGCAATACCCGCCGCACATGTAAAGGCCTTCGACCGGCGTCCGGTAGCTGGACCAGCCGGCGAAGGGCCTGAAATACCCCATCTGGTCGGGCGTCATGTCGCCCACCACATCGACGCCATTCACGAGATTGTCGTTGAGCCGCTCCGTATCGGTCGGATCCTGAATCGCCATGCCGAGGATCTTGTCGCGCGTGATGTTCGGCGCGTAGGACCTCCACAGATCCAGCAGATGCGCGGCATACTCCTCTCTCAGCTTCCTCCATCCTTCCGGGCCGCCGGGCTCCACGCTATACGGCGCGTACTGCCAAACCACCGTCGTGTGCTTGCCTGCGGGAGCCTGCGAAGGATCGAACAGCGTCGGCAGCGTGATCTGCAGCATCTCCTTCCGGGGCGGCTTGCCCATCGCGATGTCCTGGTAGGCGCGGACCTGGTCCTGCACGGTCCCGCCGAACATTTCCTGGCTGAACGCCGCGTTGACCGGCGGGTTGCCCGCGCCGGCCCGGTACTGCGGCGGCTCGGAAAGCGCGAGGTGCAGGACGAAGAGCGACCGCCCGCGCGAGTGATAGTTCTTGACTCGCGCCGCAAAGGACGGCGGCAGGAACTCTTCTCCCACCATTCGCAGGAAGCTCTTCTTCGGCTCGACGTTGGTGACCACGGCCTTGGCGGCTTCGATCCGCCTGCCGTCCTGCACCTCGATGCCGAAAGCCTGGTTGCCGCGCAAGAGGATTCGCTTGACCTCCATGTCCGTCTGCACGACGCCGCCGTGCGCCTCGACGGCGCTCCTCAGTCCGTGCGCGAGCTGCTGCGAGCCTCCCACGCAGATCGGCGCCTCCGCCTTCAGGATGCGGAACAGGCAGATCCATCCCTGCCCGAATTGATCGGGCGCGAATCCCAGCACGGTCATCCTCGCGAGGAAGTGAACCTTCACCTCCTCGCTCTCGAACAGTTCGTCGAGCAGTTGCACCGGCGTGCTCGCCTGCCACTGCATGAGCGTCCTGCCTTCCCCGGATTTCTCCAGTTCCGCCGTTTGCAGCGAAGGCGGCAGCGGCGGCGAATACATCAATGGCAGGTAGGTCGATTCGATGAACTCGCCGTAGTCCTCCACCAGCTGCTTGAACGTTCGCGCATCCCTGGCGGAGAACCGGCCCAGTTCGGCGGCCATCTTCCCGGGCTCCCGGTACATCACGAGGCTCCTGTGGTCGGGGAAGATGGTGCCGCGCAGGTGCTCCGGGTAGACGTAGCGGACGCCGTGACGCTCGAGCTCCAGGTCGCGGTAGACCGGGCTGGTGGGAATGTGGGTATGAACGACGGAGCACAGATTGTGCTTGAAGCCCGGCAGCGTCGCTTCCGCGGTGTGGCAGCCGCCGCCGACACGCGAGCTGCGCTCGGCAACCAGGACCTTGGCGCCCGCCTTTGCCAGGTAGGCGGCGCAGGCGAGGCCATTGTGGCCGCCGCCGACAACGATGAAATCGTAGGACACAGCGAACACCTCCGGTCAGTCGCCAAATCGGGCCGAAAGTCCTGCGAACTTCCCATCCGCAACTTAACTGTCTGGTTAATGCCGAGTCAATCGGCATCCGCCCATCCATTGACACGCCGCCGCGCACCCCGATACCATTTTCGCCTCGTTCTCCCAAGGAGGAACCATGCGCAAGATTCTTGTCGCGGCGCTCGTCGCCGCTGCCGCCGGTTTCGCCGCCTCCGCCGCGGCCCAGACCAGGCTCGACTTCATCCTCAACTGGGTGCCGGGCGGCGACCACGCGCCCTACTACTACGCCAAGGCCCAGGGCTGGTACGCGAAAGAAGGCCTGGAGGTGAACCTCGAGCCGGGCAAGGGCTCGATGCTCGCGGCGCAGAAGGTCGGTGCCGGCGCCAATCCCATCGGGCTCGCCGACATGGGCAACGTGCTCATCGCCAAGGGCAAGGGCGCGGACATGGTCGGCGTGTACAACGTCTACGCCAATTCGCCGCAGGGCCTGTACTGGCTGAAGAGCTCGGGCATCAAGGGCATCAAGGACTTTGCCGGCAAGAAGATCGGCAATCCGGCCGCCGACGGCGCGCGGCCGATGTGGCCGGCGCTGGCGAAGGCGAACGGCGTCGATCCGAAGTCGGTGATCTGGGTGAACGTGGACGCCAACGCCAAGCTCTCGGCGCTGAAGGCCAAGTCCATCGACGTCACCACCTCGTTCTACAACATCCACCACATCTTCCAGCGCGAGCTGGGCGACGACATGGGCTTCGTCGCCTGGCGCGACGTCGGCCTCAACCCCTACGGCAACTCGGTGGTGGTGAACGCCGATTTCCTCGCCAAGAACAAGCCGGCGATCGACAAGTTCGTCAAGGTCACGCAGCGCGCCTTCGCCACCTGCGTCAAGGATCCCAAGCCCTGCGTGCAGGCGCTGGTGGACGCCAACGGCGCGCTCAAGTTCGACAACGAGATGACCAACTGGAGCCTGGTGGAAGTGCTGATGAGCGACAAGTACACGCGCGAGGTGGCGCTCGGCATCCACGACGACGCCCGCATGAAGGCGGACTACGAGCTGGTGCGCGACTACGTCGGCATCGAAAAGCCCTTCGAAGTGAAGAGCGTCTACACCAACGAGTTCCTCGACCGCAAGGTCAGGATGGCGAAGTGAGGCTTTCCGGCAGGTAGAGGCTGTCGATGGGCTGATCGAGGTCGTTGCCCGAGCGCTCGAAGCCCTTGCGCCAGTCCTTCAGGTGGCGGCGCGCCCACAGGCGCCCCGCCTCCACGTCGCGCCGGCGGATCGCATCCAGCAACATGCGGTGCGCTTCCAGCAGCCGCGCCGGGCCTTCCTTCACCTTGGACAGGATCATCTTGGTGGTCGGGTAGACCAGCAGGTCGGAAGGCTCGCGCGCGAGCTGCAGCACGCGGTTGCCCGAGGCGCGGCCGATCATGGCGTGGAATTCCGAATCGAGCTCCGCCACCGCCGCTGCGTCGCCCAGCACGTGCGAAGTGCGCTCGACGTTGTCTTCGAGCGCCACGATCATCTCGCGCGTGGCGCGCTGCGCCGCGCCCTCGATCGTCGCCAGCTGCAGCGCCATCGCCGCCTCGTAGAGCTCGCGGAACGTGACTTCGTGCAGCACCATGGCGCGCGTGGTGCGGCTGGCCAGGCGCTCGTAGTGCGGCAGGCTCACCGCGAGGCGCCGGTTGGACTGCCGCTGGATGATGCCGTCGTGCTCCAGGAGCCGGATGCCTTCGCGCACCGTGGAGCGGTTGACGCCGAACTGCCTGACCAACTCGGCCTCGGTGCCGATCGGCTCGCCCGGGCGGATGCCGCCCGTGAGGATCCTGCGCTCGATCGCCTCCGCGACGAGCTGGTACGCCGGCGTGGAATGGATCCGCCGGAACTTCTCGGCGAGCTCGGTCATCTCTTTTCTTGACTGTTGCGGAATTATCGTCCGACAATCCGACACAACAAGCAAGAGCGCCCACGCGGCGCGCCGGTGCGAGTCCTTTGGAGGAGGAGCGATCGAACCGATTGCCACAGGAGCGTTGTTGCGCGTCGAGGACGTGGGCGTGCGCTTCGGCGGCATCGTCGCGCTCGACAGCGTGTCCTTCGACGTCGAGGCCGGGCGCATCGTCGGCCTGATCGGCCCGAACGGCGCGGGCAAGACGACGCTCTTCAACTGCCTGTCGCGCCTCTACGAGTGCGGCAGCGGCGACATCCTGTTCAACGGCCAGTCTCTGCTGCAGGTGCCCAAGCACGGCATCGCATCGCTGGGCATCGGCCGCACGTTCCAGAACCTCGCGCTGTTCAGGACCATGACGGTGCTCGACAACGTGATGGTCGGCCACCATTGCCGCACGCGCGCGGGCTTCGCCGCCAATGCGCTGCGCCTGCCGCTCGTCAAGCACGAGGAGCACGCCACGCAGGAAAAAGCGCAGAACCTCATCCGCTTCCTCGGCCTTGACGCGGTGGCGGGCTCGCGCGTGGCCGACCTGCCTTTCGGCACGCAGAAGCGCGTGGAGCTCGCGCGCGCGCTCGCGAGCGACCCGAAGCTGCTGCTGCTCGACGAGCCCGCGAGCGGCCTCAATCACGAAGAGGTGGGCGAGCTCGGGGTGCTGATCCAGGAAATCCGCGACCGCCTCGGGCTCACGGTGCTGCTGGTCGAGCACCACATGAGCCTGGTGATGAGCATCTCGGATCGCGTGGTGGCGCTCAATTTCGGCAGGAAGATCGCCGAGGGCACGCCGGCGGAGGTGCAGAAGCACCCGGAAGTGATCCAGGCCTACCTGGGGACCGCGTGATGGCGGCGCTGCTCGAGATCGCCAACCTGCATGCGGCTTACGGCCTCACGCGCGTTCTGCATGGCGTCAGTTTCAACTTGGAGGAAGGCTCGATCACGACGCTGCTCGGCGCGAACGGCGCGGGCAAGACGACAACGTTGCGCGCCCTCTGCCAGATGGTGAAGACCGAGGGTGAGGTCCGCTTTGCGGGCGAGCGTATCGACCGGCGCGCGACGGAAGACATCGTGCGCCTGGGCATTGCGCACGTGCCCGACGGCCGCGGCACCTTCGTCAACCTCACCACCGAGGAGAACCTGCGCCTGGGCGCCTACGCGCGCAAGGACCGCAGCGGCGTGGAGCAGGATCTCGAGCGCATCTACGGCTACTTCCCGCGCCTGCAGGAGCGCCGCGCGCAGCAGGCGGGCACGCTCTCGGGCGGCGAGCAGCAGATGCTGGCGGTGTCGCGCGCGCTGATGCTGCGTCCGAAGCTGATGCTGCTGGACGAGCCCTCCTTCGGCCTCGCGCCGCTCATCGTCAAGGAACTGTTCGGCATCCTGCGCGCCGTCAACCAGAAGGAGCACGTCAGCATGCTGGTGGTGGAACAGAACGCGGCGATGGCGCTCGAGCTCGCCGATCATGCCTACCTGATCGAGACCGGTCGCGTGGTGCTCTCGGGCACCGCCGCGGATATCAAGCGGGACGACAACGTGCGCCGCTCCTACCTCGGGTATTGAAGGGACGACCATGGACGCCTTTCTGCACCAGGTGCTCGCGGGGCTCGCCACCGGCGGCATCTACGCCAGCCTCGCGCTCGCGCTGGTGATGATCTACCAGTCCACGCACCTGGTGAACTTCGCGCAGGGCGAGATGGCGATGTTTGCCACCTACTTTGCGTGGAGCCTGATCAACGCGGGCGTGCCTTATTGGCCGGCATTCCTTCTCACCGTGTTGTTCGCATTCGTGCTCGGCGTGGTGATCGAGCGCGTGATCATCCGCCCGGTGGAGAACGCGCCGGTGCTGGCGGTGGTGGTGGTATTCATCGCGCTGCTGGTGATCCTGAACAGCGTCACCGGCTGGATCTACAGCTACACCATCAAGACCTTTCCGAGCCCGTTCCCGCCCGAGCCGATGTTCGGCAAGTACATGTCCACCCACGAAGCGGGCGCGATCGGCGTGACGCTGGTGGTGCTGGTGCTCCTCTACCTCTTCTTCCGCTTCACGCCGCTGGGGCTCGCCATGCGGGCTGCCGCGCAGAACCCCGATTCCGCGCGCCTCGTCGGCATTCGCGTGGGCTGGATGCTCGCGCTCGGCTGGGGACTCGCCGCCGCGATCGGCGGCATTGCCGGCATGATGGTGGCGCCGATCGTCTATCTCGATCCCAACATGATGGGCGGCGTCCTGCTTTACGCGTTCGCCGCTGCGCTGGTCGGCGGCATCGACAATCCCTGGGGCGCGGTGGCTGGCGGCTTCATGGTCGGGGTGCTGGAGAACGTGCTGGGCGCCTTCGTCATCGGCAATGAGCTCAAGCTGGTGGTGGCGCTGGTGCTGATCATCGGCGTGCTCGTCGTGAGGCCCTCGGGCTTCTTCGGCAAGGTGTTCGTGACGCGCGTATGACCAGGCGTCAGCTCATCCTCATCGCCCTGCTGCTGCTCGCGGCCTGCGTTCTGCCGTTCGCAGTTTCCGACTACCGCGTGTTCCAGTTCAACCTGGTGCTGGTGTACGCGATCGCGCTGCTCGGCCTCAACATGCTCACCGGCTACAACGGCCAGATCTCGCTCGGCCACGGCGCCTTCTATGCCATCGGCGCCTACTGCGCCGCGATCCTGATGGACAAGTACGGCGTGCCCTACTGGGCGACGCTGCCGGTGGCGGCGATCGTGTGCTTGGTGGTGGGGTTCCTGTTCGGGCTGCCTGCGCTGCGCCTGGAAGGACTCTACCTCGCGCTTGCGACCTTTGCGCTCGGCGTATCGCTGCCCCACCTGCTCAAGTACCACCACCTGGAAAAATGGACCGGTGGCGTGCAGGGCATCGTCATCACGAAGCCCGAACCGCCGTTCGGATTGCCGATCAACGCGGACCAGTGGCTCTACTACTTCACGCTCGCCGTGGCGGTGCTGATGTTCGTCCTTGCCTGGAACATGCTGCGCGGGCGCATCGGCCGCGCCATGATGGCGATCCGGGACCAGCACATCGCCGCGGAAGCCATGGGCATCAACACCGCCATGGTGAAATCGCTCGCCTTCGGCGTCTCGGCTATGTACACCGGCGTCGCCGGGCGCTGGGCGCCATCGCCATCCAGTTCGTCGCCCCGGACAGCTTCAACATCTTCCTGTCCATCGTGCTCCTGATCGGCATCGTGATCGGCGGCCTCGCCTCGATCTCGGGGGCGATCTACGGGGCCCTGTTCATCCAGTTCGTGCCCAACCTGGCGGATGAGATCTCCAAAGCCGCCCCCTGGGCGATCTTCGGAATATTCCTGATCGGCTTCGTGTATGTGATGCCGATGGGGATTGCGGGCGCCGTGCGCATGGGGCTAGCCCGGCTGCAGCGGAAGGCGCAGAATAAGTCACATTCCACCTGAGGAGGAGGAACACATGAAACTCGTACCGATCGCAGCACTGCTGGCCGCCGCGCTGGCATCGCCGACTGCCTTTGCGCAGAAGAAGTATGACCCGGGCGCGAACGACAAGGAGATCAGGATCGGCAACACCAACCCCTACAGCGGGCCCGCGTCTGCCTACGGCACCATCGGCAAGGCGATCGGCGCCTACTGGAAGATGGTCAACGAGCAAGGCGGCATCAACGGCCGCAAGGTGGTGTGGCTTTCCTATGATGACGGCTACAGCCCGCCGAAGACCGTCGAGATGGTGCGCAAGCTCGTCGAGCAGGACCAGGTGCTGTTCGTGTTCCAGACGCTCGGCACGCCGCCCAACACGGCGATCCACAAATACATGAACCAGCGGAAGGTGCCGCAGGCCTTCGTCGCCACGGGCGCCACGAAGTGGAACGACCCGCGCAGTTTCCCCTGGACCGTGGGCTGGCAGCCGAACTACCAGACCGAGGGGCGCATCTACGCCGCGCATATCCTGCAGAACAATCCCAAGGCGAAGATCGGCATCCTCTACCAGAACGATGACTACGGTAAGGATTACCTCAAGGGGATGAAGGACGGCCTTGGCGACAAGGCGAGCATGATCGTCAGGGAGGTGTCCTACGAGGTGACCGATCCGACAGTGGACTCGCAGATCGTGCAGCTGCAGGGTTCCGGTGCGGACACGTTCTTCAACATCACCACGCCGAAGTTTGCCGCGCAGGCGATCCGCAAGGCCTACGACATCGGCTGGAAGCCGACGCACTATCTCAACAACGTCTCGGCCTCGGTCGGCACGGTGCTCATGCCGGCGGGCTTGGAAAAATCGGTGGGCCTGCTCTCGACGCAGTACTACAAGGACGCGACCGACGAGCAGTGGAAAAACGACCCGGCCGTCAAGGAATGGGAAGGCTTCATGAAGAAGTACTACCCCGAGGGCAACGTGCTCGACGCGGCCAACCACTATGCCTACCTCGTCTCGCAGACCCTGCATCAGGTCCTCAAGCAGGCTGGCAACGACCTGACGCGCGCCAACGTCATGAAGCAGGCGGCGAACTTGAAGAGCTTCCGGCCAGAAGGCCTGCTCCCCGGCATCCGCATCAACACCGATACCAACGACTTTGCGCCGATCGAGTCGGTGCAGCTGATTCGCTTCGATGGTAAGCAGTGGCAGCGCTTCGGCCAGGTCATGGGCAAGTAAGCGCTTCGGCGTAGCGAGAGCAAAGGGGGGCGGACGCAAGAGCGTCCGCCCTTTTCCTTTCCCGGCGCCCCTGCGCACGAGCTTGCACCCGCCTGTCCGCGCTAGCCCAGTTCGGGACCGGCGGGGCAGAAAACGAGCGCGGCGTCGCCCGGCGCTTGCGGCGCTTCGCCGGCCCCGTGCACCATGCGCGTGAAGGGGCGCTGGAACTTGAAGCCGAGGGACTCGAGCCAGGCGGCGATGCCCGGCTCGCGGTCCACCAGGTCGAGATACACCGGCGGTGGCACCCGCGCCAGCGCCTCGGCGAGCAGGGCGCGCGCCGCGCTGCTGGAGCGCGTCACCAGCGGCCCGATCTGGCGCGCCTCGCGCCCCTCGCGCCCCAGCAGGTATCCCGCCAGCGCGCCGTCTTCCTCCGCGACCAGGGCCGCCTCGGGCAGGCGCGCGGCGAGCGCGCGCAGCAGCCGCTCGCGGCTCGCGCCGAAGGCCCGCGCGTCGAGCGCAAGCAGCGCCGGCCAGTCCGCGTCGCGCAGCGCCCGCACTTGCGTGGCGCGCTCCAGCGCGGCGATAGTTTCGTTCAGCTGAAAGCGCCGGAAGCCCCAGGTGTCGCGAAAGCCCTCCAGCACGTAGACCTCGCGGCCCGCGGGTGTCGCGTCGAGGATGGGAGTCAGGCCGCGCGCCATGAGATCGGCGAGTGCCATGCGCAGCAATTGGGTGGCGAAGCCCTGGCGCCGCTGCTCGGGCAGCACCAGCACCATGCTCACCCAGGCGAAACTGCCGTAAGGCAGCACCACGGTGGAGGCGGCAAGCGTGCCGTCCGCAAGCGTGATGCCCCAGCCACGCCCGATCTCGAGCATCAGGCGCCAGTCGGCCTCGTTCTGGTTCCAGTGTGCGGACTTCGACAGCGCCAGGCAGCCTGGCAGGTGCCGGGGGTCGAGCGCGTGCTCAGTACTTCCCATCCCGCGCTTCGAAATGCGTGGGCTTGCCGAGGCTCGAGCCGCCGCGGCGGATCCACTCGGCCTGCCAGTCGATCATCGTCTGCAGCGAGACGCGCGGCGCGCCCAAGAGCGCCTGCGCGGCGCGCGTGTCCACCAGCCATGCGCTGCGCGCTTCCTTGCCGGTGATCGCGGGCGTCTTGCCAAAGCGCTTGGCGAACTCCGCGGCCAGTCCGCGCACGCTCACCACCTCGGGTCCGCTCACATTGATCGGCGAGGCGGGCGCCGTGCAATGCGCGAGCAGGCGCAACGCCTGCTCGTTGGCCTCGCCCTGCCAGATGACGTTGACATGGCCCATGGTGACGTCCACCGGCTCGCCCCTGAATACCTTGGTGCCGACGTCGTGCAGCACGCCGTAGCGCATGTCGATCGCGTACTCCAGGCGCACCAGGCGCCCCGGCGTGCCGTGCCTGAGCGAGCCGTAGGCGAAGGCCATTTCGCGCGCGACGCAGGACGCCGCGTAGTCGCCCGGCGGCGGCAGCGTCGGCGTGTCCTCGGCCGCCCCGCGCCCGGTCACGTCGGCGAAGGGATACACGCAGGCGGTGGAAAACACGACGATGCGCGAGGCGCGGAACGCCTCCGCCACCATCCAGGGCACGCCGGCGTTCATCGCCCAGGTGAACGCGGGGTTGCCCGCGGCGCCGAACTTGTGCCCCGCCATGAACACCACGTTCGGCGCGCGCGGCAAACGCTCGAGCGCGGCGCGCTCGAGCAGGTCGCAGGCGATGCACTCCACCCCTTGCGCCTCCAGCTTCGCGCGCACGCTCGCGTCGGAGAAGCGCGCCACGCCGATCACGCGCCGATCCGGCGCCGCGCGTTTCGCCATGCGGGCCAGCGTCGGGCCCATCTTGCCGCCGACGCCCAGCACCAGGATGTCGCCGGGCGCGCGCGCCAGGCCCGCCTCGAGCGCGCTCGTCGGGCGCGTCATGAACTCCTCGAGGGAGTCCGCGCCGTCGAAGTTAACCATTCGGTGAATTATAATCGGCGGCCATGCCCGCGCCCCGTATCCAGACCACCGTCGTCGGCTCGTATCCGGTTCCCGACTGGCTCGCCGCCGCGCCTTCCGAACAGGCGCTGATCGACGCGACGCGCGTCGTGCTGCACACGCAGGAGCAGGCGGGCATCGACGTGGTGTGCGACGGCGAGCTGTACCGCTTCGACCTGAACCATCCCGAGACCAACGGCATGATCGAGTACTTCGTGCGGCCGCTGTCCGGCGTGCGCGCCGACATCGGCTTCTCCGAGTGGCTCGACTACGCGAAGGCCTCGGGCATGCGCTTTCGCACCCGGCCGCCCGGCGTGGTGGTGGGGCCGATCGGCGCCGGCACGCTCAACCTGCCGATCCCCTGCGCGCGAGCGAAGGTGCTCGCCACGCGGCCCTTCAAGTTCACGCTCACCGGACCGCACATGCTGGCGAAGACGCTGCACGACCGGCACTACCGCAGTCCGGAGAAGCTCGCGCATGCGATCGCCGGCGTGCTGGCGGAGCAGGTGAAGCGGCTGGATGCCGACGTGGTGCAGGTGGACGAAGCCAATCTCCCGGGGCATCCGGAAGAATGGAAGTGGGCCGCGGCAGCGATCAACAAGGTGCTGAAGGCAGTGCCGAAGAAGGCGAAGGCCGCGGTGCACCTGTGCTTTGGCAACTACGGCGGGCAGTCGATCCAGAAAGGCACCTGGGCGAAGCTGTTGGGCTACCTGAACGCCCTCGCGGTCGACCACGTCGTCATGGAGTGCGCCCACCGGCCGCCCGCGGAGCTCGCGGTGTTCAAGGACCTGCGCAAGGACATCGGCTTCGGCTTGGGCGTGGTGGACGTCAAGCGCACCGAGATCGAAACGGCAGACGAGATCGCGCGCGCCATCGAGCGCGCGGAGAAGACGCTCGGCCGCGGGCGCATCAAGTATGTCCACCCCGACTGCGGCTTCTGGATGCTCAAGCGCAACATGGCGGACGGCAAGATCCGCGCGCTGGTGAAGGGGCG
>Ga0180077_1000061_pt1 | contig 12800 bp, 9 predicted proteins | sample EasRiv466_16_10D_FD_123014 | JGI IMG/M metagenome (GOLD analysis project Ga0180077, IMG submission 123014) | Soil microbial communities from meander-bound floodplain in the East River, Colorado, USA - East River metaG ERMLT466_16_10D | ecosystem: Environmental > Terrestrial > Soil > Floodplain ...
CCGTCCGTGCCCATCGGGTTGTTCCACGGCGTGAAGCTCATGGCGCAGTATAGATCGGGGTCAGGGCACGATGATCGCAGGGGCGGGAGCAGGCCCGGAGATCCCGCGGTGCGGAAATCCGGCCCGGCCGCGGCTTCCCGTGCCACCGGAAATCCGGCCCTGACGGTGATTGACATTCACTTGTGAATTTTCGATAGAAGCGGTCCGGAAAGCGTGATTCCGTTCTAACGTCCGTCCTGCCATGGAGCACCCGCAACTCATCCGTCTCATGATGGTCGGCGAGGACCGCGTATTCGCGGGCCGGCTGGTGCGCGTCCTGCGCGAGGCCGAGCCCGGCACGCTGGTGCTCGTCGGCACCGTCGCCGGAAGCGAACAGGCTTGCGCGCTCGTCGGCAGGGCGCGTCCCGACGTGATCCTGCTGGACCTCGAGACGGTCGGGTTCGAGGGGTTGGGGCAGATCGGCGCGCAATGTGCGGCGCTCATCCTGGCCGTCGCGGCGCAGCGCGACGCAGTCGCCGGTGCGCGCGCGGTGCGCATGGGGGCTCGCGGCATCGTGCTGAAGACCGACGCGCCCGAGACGATCCGCAAGGCGTTGCGCAAGGTGAAGGAAGGCGAGATCTGGCTCGACCGCCGCACCTCCAGCCAGATCCTGCGGGAGGTCATTGTCGGCCACAGGAACGGCGAGCTTGCCGCCAACGAGGGGATCGCCTGCCTGACGTCGCGCGAGCGCGACATCGTGTGCGCGCTGGTCCGGCACGACGGCGCGAATGGCCGCACGCTCGCGGCGCAGTTGGGCATCAGCGACCAGACGCTGCGCAACCACTTCAGCGCGATCTACCGCAAGCTCGGCATTCCCAACCGGTCCGGCCTCGTCGCCTACGCCACCCGGCTACGCCTGGACGCCGCCGCCTAGGGCGCAGCGCCCCCGGCAGCCCGCCGGGCTTTGCCGTATGCTATTGATTTGACGGCTTTCCCTGCCGAAAGCGATGCGCGAATTCCTCGCCCAGTTCCGAGCCCACTTCATCGCCGCGGCGTTTTTCAGCCTGGTGATCAACGTGCTGATGCTCGCGCCTGCGCTGTTCATGCTGCAGGTGTTCGACCGCGTGGTGAGCAGCCGCAGCGTGGAGACGCTGGTGATGCTGTTCGTGCTCACGCTGATGGCGCTGGTGGTCATGGCGTACCTGGACGCGATCCGCACGCGGCTGCTGGCGCGGGCGGCGATGAAGCTGGAGCGGCTGCTCGGCCCGCGCATCCTCTCGAGCATGCTGCGCCAGAGCGCGCGCTCCAACCGCGCGCAGTCGCTGCACGGGCTGCGCGACATCAATGCACTGCGCAGCTTCCTCACCGGGCCCGGCGTGGTGGCGATCTTCGACGCGCCGTGGGTGCCGCTGTTCATCGCGGTCATCTTCCTGTTCCACCCGCTGCTCGGCTCTGTGGCGCTCGGCGGCGCGCTGCTGCTGGTAAGCCTCACGGTGCTCAACGAGCGGCTCTCCCGACGCTCGATCGAGGCCATGCAGACCGATGCGCGCCTGGCCGGGCGCTTCGTGGACCAGAGCCTCGGCAACGCCGAGGTGGTGGGCGCGCTCGGCATGGTGGACAACGTGACGCAGGACTGGAGCGAGAAGAGCCAGAAGGTGCTGCAGTCGCAGTTCGAGGCGAACCAGATCGGCAGCTTCCTCACCAGCACCACGCGCTTCCTGCGCCAGATGCTGCAGGTGGTGATGCTCGCGGCGGGCGCCTGGCTCACCATCGAGCAGCTCTCGACCCCCGGCGTGATGATCGCCGCCACCATCATCCTCGGGCGCGCGCTGGCGCCGATCGAGTCGCTGACCGCGGGCTGGAAGAGCCTGGTGGAGGCGCGCGGCGCCTATCAGCGGCTCGCCAAGGTGATCGAATCGGAGCCCGCCACGGCGGATCCGATGGACCTGCCGGCGCCCAAGGGGGCGCTCAACGTCGAGAACCTGCTGTTCGGCTTCCGCGGGCAGGAGTTGCCGGTCATCCGCCGCGTGTCCTTCGCGCTCGCGCCGGGCGAGTCGCTCGCCATCATCGGGCCGAGCGCGGCGGGCAAGTCCACCCTGGCGCGCCTGCTGGTGGGCGTCTGGCACCCGATTTCCGGCGCGGTGCGCCTGGACGGCGCCGACATCCGCTCCTGGCCGCGCGAGCGGCTCGGGCCGCACATCGGCTACCTGCCGCAGAGCGTCGAGATTTTCGCCGGCACGGTGGCCGAGAACATCGCGCGCCTGGGGCAGGTGGACTCGGAGGACGTCATCAAGGCGGCGGTGCGCGCCAACGCGCACGAGATGATCCTCGCGCTGCCGCAGGGCTACGACACGCCGGTCGGCGAGGGCGGGATGCTGTTGTCGGCAGGACAGCGCCAGAGGATCGCGCTGGCGCGCGCGCTCTACGGCAATCCGCGCCTGGTGGTGCTCGACGAGCCCAACTCGAACCTCGACACCAAGGGCGAGGCGGCGCTGGCGGATTGCATCCGCCTGCTCAAGGCCGAAGGCGTGACGCTGGTGGCGATCACCCACCGCCTGCCGCTGGTGTCGGCGGTGGACAAGGTGATGGTGCTGATGCACGGCGCGATCGAGAAGTTCGGCACGCTCGCCGAGGTGATGCCGCGCACCAGCCAGGCCTCCGATCCCGCGCACACCGTGGTGGCGGGCAAGATCGGGCCGAGGACCTGAGCGCTTGACCGAGGAGATCGACAGCCCGCGCTGGCTGATCCGCGCCGGCATCGCCGCGATCCTGGTGTTGTTGGCCGCAATGGCGGCATGGGCCGCGCTCGCGCCGGTGAGCGGCGCGGTGATCGCGCCCGGCTCGGTCAAGGTGGACATGTACCGCAGGACGGTGCAACACCAGGAGGGCGGCATCGTGGACGAGATCCTGGTCCGCGACGGCAGCCGCGTGAAGGCGGGCGATGCGCTCGTCGTCCTGAAGGACGTCAAGGTCGAGGCGGGCATCGAGGTGGTCCTCACCCAGCTCGACGGGGAAATCGCCAAGAGCGCGCGCCTGCAGGCCGAGCAGGCCTGGGCGACGGAGGTGACCTTCCCCGCCGATCTGCGCGCGCGCGCCAGCCAGCCGCGCATCGAGGAGCTGCTGCGGCGCGAATCGGAGCTTTTCCACACGCGGCGCGACTCGTACCGGACGCAGCTCGGGCTGATCCAGCAGCAGATCAAGGACACCGAGAACGAGATCCGCGCGCGCCAGGCGCAGATCAAGGCCGACCAGGCCGCGCTCAGGTTCCAGAGCGAGGAGCTCGAATCGAACCGCAAGCTGCTGAAGGAGGGCTTCATCAGCAACGTGCGCATCCTCGCGCTGGAACGCGGCCTCGCCGACGTCGGCGCGCGGCTGAGCGAGCACGAGGCGGACCTCGCCACCGCGCGCAGCAAGGGCTCGGAGCTGCAGCTCAAGGCGGTGAACCTGCGCACCACGATGATGCAGGAAGCCGCCAACGAGATGCGCCAGACCACGGTGCAGATCCTCGACCTGCGCGAGCGGCTGCGGCCGCTGCAGGACGCGGCCACGCGCCAGCGCATCGTTGCGCCGATCGCGGGCCAGGTGGTCGGGCTCAGGATCACGACCATCGGCGCGGTCATCGGGCCGCGCGATCCGATCCTCGACATCGTGCCGGAGAACGTCGAGCTGATCGTCGAGGGGCGCGTGCGCCCCGAGGACGTGAACTACGTGCACGTGGGCGCGGACGCCGACGTGCGCCTCACCTCGTTCCGCCAGCGCATCACGCCGGTGTTCGGCGGCTCCGTGATCTACGTCTCGGCTGACCGCATCGAGGACCGCGAACAGCGCACCGGGTTCTACGTCGCGCACGTGCGCGTGACGCCTGAGGCGCTCGCGAAGGCGGGCGACCTCAAGCTGCAATCGGGCATGCCCGCCGAGCTGTACATCAAGACCGCGCCGCGCAGCGCGCTCATGTACGTGCTCGACCCGGTGACCGGGTTCCTGCAGCGCTCGCTCAGGGAGCCGCTGTACGAGCGGGGCGAGCCGAAATCTCCGCCCAAGCAGTAGCCGCCGGCAGCCTGGCGCGCTGCCCTCTCCGATTACTTGCCGCTCGCGGCCCCTTCATTGCCGGCTGCCACCGCACTCTTGCGGCACGCCACCAGCACGGTGATGGCGCGGCCGGTCGCCGCGACCTCCGTGTTCTCGACTTTCGGCCCCGCGGCGCCGCTGCGAAAGGCCACCGCGTGCCGCTCGAGGAAGGCCTGGGCCACTTCGCCGCGCACGCCGAAACTGATGTTCTGCGGCAGGTCGCCGGTGCGCTTCTGCACGGCGAGCGCATCGAGCTTGGAGGTGACGATGCCGATCACCTGCCCGGCCTGGTCGAGGATCGGGCCGCCGCTGTTGCCCTTGTGGATCGGCGCGGAGATCTGGAAGCGCGTGGAGTCGCCGCGCAACCCGCCCGTGGCGCTCACGTAGCCGAAGTTCACGTTGGGCTCGAAGCCGAGGACGCTCGCGAGCGGAAATCCCACCACCGTCACCGATTCCCCCGCCTGCAGCGGCGCGCCCCTGCGGAAGGTTGCCACCGCGGGAAAGGCCCGCTCAGCCCTGAGGAGCGCGAGGTCGTTGGCGAGGTCGGCGCCCACGACCGTCGCTTTGGCGCGCTCGCGCCCCCCGTCCAGCACCGTGATGGAGGTGCAGGTCTGCGCCAAGTGGTGATTGGTGAGAATCAGGCCCTCGGTGGAGACGACGATGCCGGCGCCGATCGAAACTGCCGCGGTACGCGCCGCCGGCGGGCTCGGCTTCTCGCCCCTGGCAATCGCACAGGCGTGCTGCAGCAACCGCGCCTGCAGTCCGTCGGTGCCGACGTCCGTGAGCGCCTCGCGCCAACGCTCCGGCGTGCGCGTGCTCTCCGTGAGGCGCGTCCCCGTGGCGTCGAAAAGTGCCGCCGAGGTGACCGCGACCTTGCGCGCCGCGCAATCCGCTGCCTGGGTGCTCACCGAGCTGCTATAGCGGAACTTGCGGTCGCGGCTGTCGCGCGGCTCGCTGTATTCGATGCGCACCCGGTAATGGACGTATCCCTCGTCGGTGCGCACCGAAGCGCGATCGAAGAAGACCTTGGTGGTCCTGGCGGTGGCGAAGGGCTCCCAGGATTCTGCTGCGGCGGGCGCCGCGGCGAGCAGCAGAACGAGCGCAAAGAGCCGGGCGGCGGGAAGTGGGTGCATGGTCTGCGGCAGCGCGGGCTGCACGTGCCGCCGCAGATCATGACACAGCGGCCCCGTGACGGGGCAGCGGCTGCTCAGCCCATGATCATGTCGTACGTGATCGTCGTGTCCGGCGTCAGACCGCTCGCGGGAGCGGTGTCCGCATCGGCATTGCATCCATCGCGTAGTAGTCCGTCGTGTCGCCATGCGTGATCGCGACACCGAGCAACTCCCTGATCTCGGCGACCGCTCGCGTGAACAAGCTGGCCAACTGCTCGAAGAAGCAAGCACCAAAGCTCATTTGACGCCCTCAGGGAAACGGCTCGATGCTGTCCGCGCCAAGGCGGTGCCTGTAGCGCGCGTGCGGGAGCGCGCGCGACGCGGACTCGAGCGGACCGCTCAGCCGAAGCGCACGGGGAGCTTGCGGAAGCCTCTGAAACGGATACGCCGGTCGCGCTCGGGCTCGCCGGCAAGCTCGATTCGCGCGAAGCGCTCGAGGAGCCTGCCGAGCGCGATGCGGCCTTCCATGCGCGCGACATTCATGCCGACGCAGACGTGGTCGCCCTGGCCGAATGCAACATGGCGGTTCGGCTTGCGCGCGACCTCGAAGCGCTCGGGATCAGCGAACTGGCCGGGATCGCGGTTCGCCGCGCCGATGCCGATGGTGATCAGCGTGCCCTCCGGCAGCGTCTTGCCGGAGAGCGTCATGGGCGCGGTGAGGCGGCGGTTGTTCAGCTGGATTGGCCCGTCGTAGCGCAGCATCTCCTCGATCGCCAGCGGCACCAATGCGGGGTCCGCGCGCAGGCTCGCCATTTCACCGGGATTGCGCAGCAACGCCCACAAGCCGTTGCCGATGAGGTTCGTGGTGGTCTCGTGCCCCGCGTTGAGAAGAAAGATGCACTGGTGGTAGAGCTCCTTTTCCGTGAGCTTCTCTCCATCCTTCTCCCCCTGGATGAGGCGCGTGAGCACGTCGGACTCGTAGTCGCCGGGCTTCCTGCGCCGCTCGTCGATCAGCACCTTCAGGTACCCGATGAACTCGGTCACCGCGCGGTTACCCGCCTCAAACATCTGCGGCGTGAGCGTGGGCTCCAGGCCCGAAAGGATCGCCACCGACCAGCCGCGCAATGGGCTGCGCTCGGCGCGCGGGATGTCGAGGAGGTTGCCGATGACCTCGATGGGGATCTGCGCGGCGAAGTCGTCAATGAAGTTCGCCTCGCGCTTCGCCGCCATTTCGGCGAGCAGCGCATCCACCAGGCGCTCGACGTTCGGTTCCATGCGCGCGATCGCCCTCTGGTTCACCGCGCCCATGATGATGCGCCGCACGCGCGTGTGCAGCGGCGGGTCGTTGAAGACGAGGCTCGTCGTATGGTGCTCGTAGAGCGGCGAATCGCCGAGCTTGGGGCGGAACTCGGCCTTCTTGTCCGAGCTCGCGTGCGGGCTGCGGTACACGGCGAGCGCGTCCTCATAGCGCGAAAGGAACACGCCGCCGCCCTCCAGCTCGTGCACCGGGTCGTGGCGGCGCAGCGCCGCGTACCACGGGTAGGGGTTGTCGAGGAACTCGGGCGGCGCTCGCGTGAGCTGGAAGTCGCGCACCGCGTCCGCGGAAATCATTCGGCTATTATGCCGCCATGCAACGCGTCCCCAATGTGGAGTTCGAGCCCGCCCTGAAGAAGCGCCTCGAGGAGCTCTGGGGCAGTCCGCCCAACCTTTACCGCGCGCTGGGCAACCACGCCGCGCTCACCGCCGCCTGGACCGAGTTTGCGCGCGCCATCCGCTACGAGAGCCGCAATCCGCGCGAGCTGAGGGAGCTGATGATCCTGCGGGGCGCGCAGCTCATGCGCTCGGAGTACGAGTGGGCGCAGCACCTGAAGATGGCGCGCAAGGTTGGCGTGCGCGAGGCGCAGATCGCCGCGCTCGCCGACTGGCGCGCCTCGCCCGAGTTCACGCCGCGCGAGAAGGCGGCGCTGCTGCTCGCCGAAGCGGTGACGCAGGCCAACGTCACCGACGCGGTGTACGCGGAAGTCTCGAAGCACTTCGGGCACCAGGACTTCGTCGAGCTCGCGCTCACGGCGGCCTTCTACGCCATGGTGGGGCGCATGCTCGATGCCATGCGCATCCAGCTCGAGCCCGAGGCGCGCGAGTACTCGCCCAGGCTGCCGTGACGACGCCGAGGCGCCAGTACCGCTATTACGAGTTCGTGATGGCGGCCTTCGTCACGGTGCTCATCTGCGCCAACCTGATCGGCCCGGCCAAGATCGCGCAGGTGGAGCTGCCGCTCTATGGCACGCTGATCTTCGGCGCGGGCGTGCTGTTCTTCCCGATTTCGTACGTGTTCGGCGACATCCTCACCGAGGTCTACGGCTACGCGCGCGCGCGGCGCGTGATCTGGGCGGGATTCGCGGGCCTCGCCTTCGCCGCCTTCATGGCCTGGGTGGTGGTGGCGCTGCCGCCGGCGTCGTTCTGGAAGAACCAGCAGGCTTACGAGGTCGCCTTCGGCACGACGTGGCGCATCGCCGGCGCGTCCATGATCGCGTACTTCTGCGGCGAGTTCGTCAATTCCTTCACGCTCGCCAAGATGAAGATCAGGACCGCGGGCAAGTGGCTGTGGACGCGCACCATCGGCTCGACCATCGTCGGCGAGGCGGTGGACTCGGCGCTGTTCTACCCGCTGGCGTTCTACGGCGCCGGCATCATCCCCGACGAGCAGTTGCCGAAGGTGATGGCCTTCCAGTTTGTCGCGAAGGTGCTGGTGGAGGTGGTCTTCACGCCGGTCACCTACAAGGTCGTGGCGGCCCTGAAGCGTGCCGAGCACGAGGACTACTACGACCGCCACACCGACTTCAGCCCGTTCAGCCTCAAGACCTAGGGACTCGCATCCCGGACTCGCATCCCGGCCAACTTCCGCACGTTTTGCGTGCGGTATGACCCATTCTGACCGTTACGGACGCCGCGTCTTGCGGCGCGCCCTTGCGCTGCGCGGGCAGTCAGACGACTCTTAGCGCGTCACTTGCATATCTCTGAAAGAGATGGCTTCCGAGAGTTCCCTGCTGGCAGTCACCGATCGCGCGCCGCCGATGCGCGTCCTCATCGTGGAGGACAACACGAGCGACGCCATGGTCGCGCAAGCGGCAGTGGAGCGCGCCGCGTTCGGGTCCGCGGAGATCCAGCGCGCGGGTAGCCTCGCCGCGGCGCTCTCCGTGGCCGCGAGTACCGAGCTGCACCTGGTGCTGCTCGACCTGAACATGTCCGATAGCCGCGGGCTCGGCACGCTCGAGCATATGCGCGCGGCGGTGCACTGCCCGATCATCGTGATCACGGCCGAGGACCAGACGGGCCTCGATGAGGAGGCGGTGGAGAAGGGCGCGTTCGAGATCCTGCACAAGGGCAAACTCACCCCCGAGGCGATCGCGCGCGTGCTGCGGCTCGCCGAAGGACAGCGCAAGGTGCAGGCCTCGCTGGAGAGCGCGGAGCAGCGCTACCGGCAGCTGATCGAGGTCGCCCCGGACGCGATTTTCGTGCACGCCGACTGGCGCATCGTGCTCGTCAACCCGGCGATGGTGCGGCTGTTCCGGGCCGAGCGGGCGGAGGCGCTGCTGGGACGCGAGGTGCTCGAGTTGACCGCTCCGCAATCGCGCGCGATCGTGCGCGAGCGCATGCGGCGCCTGTACGCGACCCAGCAGGCGGTGCCGCAAGCGGAGATCGAGTACCAGCGCCTGGACGGCACGCTGTTCAGCGCGGAGGTGACGGGCGCCTCGTTCCTGTATGGCGGGCGGCCCGCCGCGCAGGTGGTGGCGCGCGATGTCACCGAGCGCAAGAACGCCGAGCTGGCGCTGCGCGAGAGCGAGGCGCGCTTCCGCAGCCTGACCGAGCTCTCGGCCGACTGGTACTGGGAGCAGGACGCCGAGCTGCGCATGACCTTCCATTCCAAGGGCTTCGCGCACAGCTCGGGCACCACCTCCGACAAGCTGCTCGGCAAGCGCCGCTGGGACGAACCCAACCGCGTGCCGCTCCTCGGCACCTGGGACGAGCATCGCGCCACGCTCGAGGCGCGCCTGTCCTTCAAGGATTTCGAGTACGTGCGCATCGGCGATGACGGCAAGCGCCATTACCTGTCGCTCAGCGGCGTGCCGATCTTCGACGCGGCGGGCGAGTTCAAGGGCTACCGCGGGGTCGGCCGCAACATCACCGAGCGCAAGGAAGCCGAGGCGGCGCTGCGCCAGAGCGAGGCGCGCTTCCGCAGCCTCACCGAGCTCTCCTCGGACTGGTACTGGGAGCAGGACGAGCGCTTTCGCCTCACCTACGTTTCCTCCGGCTTCGCCAAGCGCGCCGGCGTCGACCCGGCGGCGGTCCTCGGCAGGCAGCGCTGGGAATTCGAGGGCATCATGCCGGTGTCCGGCTCGTGGGAAGAGCACCGGCGCGTGGTCGAGGCGCGGCTGCCGTTCCGCGACTTCGAGCAGGTGCGCGCCAATGCCGACGGCTCGCGCACCTACCTCTCGAGCAGCGGCGAGCCCATTTACGACGAGGCGGGCGAGTTCAAGGGCTACCGCGGCGTGGGCAGCAACGTCACCGAGCGCAAGAACGCCGAGGAAAAGCTCGAGCGCATGGCGCAGTTCGACGCGGTCACGGGACTCGCCAACCGCAACCTGCTGCACGAGCGGCTCGAGCAGGCGATCGCGCAGTCGCAGCGCCGCGGCCGCGGCGCCGGCGTGCTGTTCATAGACCTGGACCGCTTCAAGCTGGTCAACGACACGCTCGGCCATCACATCGGCGACGAGCTGCTCGCGCAGGTGGGCAGGAGCCTCAAGGATTGCGTGCGCCGCGACGACACCGTCGCCCGGCTGGGCGGCGACGAGTTCGCCGTGGTGATCGCGGATCTGGCGCGGCCCGACGACGCGGCGATCGTGGCGCAGAAGATCCTCGATTCCTTTGCGTCGCCGTTCGCCCTGGGCGGACACGAGGCCTTCATCACCGCCAGCATCGGCGTGGCCACTTTCCCCAGCGACGGCGACGGTGCGGAGGCGCTGCTCAAGTGCGCCGACGCGGCGATGTACCGCGCCAAGGAGTCCACGCGCAACGCGTTCTGCTACTACACCGCGGAGATGAACGCGCGGGCGACCTCCAAGCTGCGGCTCAACACCGACCTGCGGCGCGCGCTGGAGCGGCGCGAGTTCCTGCTGCACTACCAGCCCAAGGTGGACCTCGCCACCGGAAGCATGATCGGCATGGAGGCGCTGCTGCGCTGGCAGCACCCGGAGCGCGGCATGGTGTCGCCGCTGGAGTTCATCCCCGCGCTGGAAGAAAGCGGGCTCATCCTCGCGGTGGGCGACTGGGTGGTGGCGGAGGCCTGCCGGCAGATGCGCGACTGGTCGCACGCGGGGCTGGAGCCCTCGCCGGTCGCGGTCAATCTCTCCGCGCGGCAGTTCCGCCGGCGCGATCTCGACCTGGTGATCCGGCGCATGCTGGCCGAACACGGCCTGCCGCCCGCGCTGCTGGAGCTCGAGATCACGGAGAGCAGCCTGATGGAGGATCCCAAGGACGCCATCCGCCAGCTGCAGGCGCTGCGCGAGGCGGGTCTGAGGATCTCGGTGGACGACTTCGGCACCGGCTACTCGAGCCTCGCGTACCTCACGCGCCTGCCGCTCTCGACGCTCAAGATCGATCGCACGTTCGTCAGCGCGGCGATCACGGAGCCGGGCTCCGCGGCGATCGTGCAGATGGTGATCGACATGGCGCACCGCCTGAACTTCGATGTCGTCGCCGAGGGCATCGAGACCGAACGGCACGTGCAGTTCCTGCGCGAGCACGGCTGCGCGCAGGGCCAGGGCTACCACTTCGGCCGGCCGATCCCCGCCGCCGTGATGGCGCCGCGCATGAAGCGCCGCAGTGGGGTCTGACCCCGATCTTCCTGGCCCCGGCTTCTAAGCCGCCGCTTTAACCCGCGCAGCGCGATAGCGCTGCAGCAGCTCGGCCTGCTTCGCGCGCGCGGCGTCCACGCTCTTGGCCTTGATGTGGCCGAAGCCGCGGATCGTCTCCGGCAGCGAAGCGACTTCGACCGCCAGCGCGTGGTTGTCGCGCGTAAGACCCGCGAGCAGCGTCTCCACGGTGCGCTCGTATTCGGCGATCAGCGCACGCTCCGTGCGCCGCTCTGCCGTGCGGCCGAAGACGTCGAGCGCGGTGCCGCGCAGGAATTTCAGCCTCGCAAGCACCTTGAAGGGCAGCATCATCCACGGCCCGAATTGCATCTTCCTCGGCTCCCCCGTGCGCGGGTCGGGCTTGGCGAGCAGGGGCGGCGCAAGATGGAACTTCAGTTTGTAGCCGCCCTCGAACATGCCCTCGATCTTCTTCATGAACGCGCCGTCGGTGTACAGGCGCGCCACCTCGTACTCGTCCTTGTAGGCAAGGAGCTTCGCGTAGTAGCGCGCGGCCACCTCCGCGAGCTTCGTACCGCCGACGCGCTCCTGTTCCGCCGCGCGCACGCGCTCGACCAGCCCCTTGTAGCGCGCCGCGTAGGCCGGGTCCTGGTAGCCGGTGAGGAACTTCACGCGCCGCTCGACCAGCTCCTCGAGATTGCGCGAGAAATGCTCGCCGATCGCGACCACCTCGGCCGGGATGGCGATTCGGCGCACGCGCTCGAGGTCCACTGCCGCGCGGCGGCCCCACAGGAAGCTCTGCAGGTTGAAGTCCACCGCCACGCCGTTCAGCTGGATGGAGCGCTCGATCGCCTGGCGCCCGAGCGGCACCCAGCTCTTCTGCCAGGCGTAGCCGAGCATGAACATGTTGGTGGCGATGGAATCGCCCATCAGCGCGGTGGCAAGCTCCGCCGCCGGCACGAACTCGGCGTTCCTGCCGCCGCAAGCGGCGGTGATGTCGTGCTGCAGGTCCGAACCCGGCAGCTGCCAGTCCGGGTTCTTCACGAACGCGGCGGTGGGCGAGGTGGTGCCGTTGACCAGCGCGCGCGTTTTCCCCGTATCCATCTTGTCCAACGCATCGCCGCTTGCCGTCACGACGAGGTCGCAGCCGATGACCAGGCGCGCGTCGCCCGTGCCCAGGCGTGCGACGTGCACGTCCGCCGCGCTCGCGGCGATCTTGACGTGCGACATCACCGCGCCGTACTTCTGCGCCAGGCCCGACATGTCGAGCACCGACACGCCCTTGCCCTCCAGGTGCGCCGCCATGCCGAGGATCTGCCCGATGGTGATCACGCCCGTGCCGCCGATGCCGGTAACGAGCACGCCGCAGGGCTGCTCGAGCGGCGCGGGCCTCGCTTCGGGCAGCGCCGGGAAGTCATCGGTCGCGCTGCGTGCGCCGGAATTGCCCTTCTTCAGCTGCCCGCCCTCCACCGTGACGAAGCTCGGGCAGAAGCCGTTCACGCAGGAATAGTCCTTGTTGCAGGTGGACTGGTTGATGGTGCGCTTCCTGCCGAACTCGGTCTCCAGCGGCTCGACCGACAGGCAGTTCGACTTCGCGCTGCAATCGCCGCAGCCCTCGCACACCAATTCGTTGATCACGGCGCGCTTGGCGGGATCGGGGTAGGCGCCGCGCTTGCGGCGCCGGCGCTTCTCCGAGGCGCAGGTCTGGTCGTAGATGAGCGCGGACACCCCGGGCATCTCGCGAAGCTCGCGCTGCACGGCATCCAGCTCG
>Ga0180077_1000062_pt1 | contig 12656 bp, 13 predicted proteins | sample EasRiv466_16_10D_FD_123014 | JGI IMG/M metagenome (GOLD analysis project Ga0180077, IMG submission 123014) | Soil microbial communities from meander-bound floodplain in the East River, Colorado, USA - East River metaG ERMLT466_16_10D | ecosystem: Environmental > Terrestrial > Soil > Floodplain ...
CCTGGCGCACGACCACGTTGCAGGGGAGCAAGGCCCCGATCTGCGGCTCCATTTCGAGCGCGCGCGCGGCGAATTGGGGATTGCAGGCGCCGAGGATCTTGTACGGCGGCCGCTCGAGGCCGAGCTTCTTCTTCAGCGTCGCGGCGACGTCGATCTCGGTGAGCACGCCGAAGCCCTCCCCGGCGAGCGCCTGCGTCACTGCCTGCACGGCCTGCTCCTGGGTCATGGCGACGGTCTTGCCGAATGCGTACTTGCTCATGTTGCACTTCCTTCGGGGGTTGCGATTGAGGCCCAGTATCGGCTGCGCGTGGAAATCCCTCAGTGACCCAGGTCCCACTCGCCTGCGGGACCTGGGTCACAGACCGCGAGCCGCCCTGCGCGCGCTGTGGTCCCCGGGGGCGACCGAGGGCGTGAACGGCGTCACACCTGCTTTCGGCGTGACCGCCGCATAATGGGCCGACTCATCGAACCGGAGAGCCCATGAGAATCCGCAAGATCCTGCTCCTGGCGGCAACCTTCTGCGCAGCCTGCTCGGCGGAGGCCGCCGGCATCGGCGTGCGCGCCGGCACCATGGGCGTCGGGGTGGATTTCGGCTGGAGCCTTGCGCCCACGCTGAGCGCGCGCATCGGCTACTCGGGCCTGAGCTACAAGACCACGCTCGAGGAGACCGACGTCTCCTACGACACGAAGCTCAAGCTGTCCAACCTGAACGGCTTCCTGGACTGGAGCCCGCTCGGCCCGTTTCGCATCACTGCAGGCATCATCGGCAACGGCAGCAAAGCGGACATGACCGGCATGCCGGCAGGCGGCACCTTTACAATCAACGGCGTACCGTACAACGCCGCGGACGTCGGCACCCTCAGCGGCTCAGTCGAGCCCGGCAGCAGCGCCGCACCCTATCTGGGGATCGGCTACGGCAACGTCGCCGGCGCGGGGGTCAACTTCTACTTCGATCTCGGCGTCATCTTCCAGGGCGCGCCCACGGCGAGCCTCAGCGCGAGCTGCGGGCCGGCGGTGCTGCCGGCGCAGTGCACGCAGATCCGCAACGACGTGGCAGCCGAGCAGCAGCGGCTGCAGGAGACGCTGGACAAGTACAAGGTGTTTCCGGTCCTCAACATCGGCGTGACCATCGGCTTCTGACCCCGCCGGGCACCTCGGCTAGACTGGGCGGCTGAAGCAGCCAGCCGCCCAGATGCCCGCCACCGCCGCACTCGACAAGGACGCGACGCGCTCGAAACTGCTCGAGCGCTTTCCCGTTTTCCGGCAACTCGACGCGACGCGCCTCGCCCGCCTGCTCGCCGAAGCGCAGCTCCTGCAGGTGCCCGCAGGCACCGTACTCTTCGACGCTTCGCAGCCCTGCCGCGGCTTTCCGCTGGTGCTCGAAGGGGCCGTGCGCGTGGCGAAGTTCGCACCCAATGGCCGCGAGATCCTGCTCTACCGCGTGGACCCGGGCCAGGGCTGCATCCTCTCAGGCGGCTGCCTGCTCGGCCACTCCGACTACACGGCGCGCGGCGTCGCCGAACAGGACGTGACGCTGCTCGCCGTGCCGCCGGCGCTGTTCCACGAGCTGATGCTCGAGTTCGAGCCTTTCCGGCGTTTCGTCTTCGGCATGTACGGCGAGCGGCTCGCCGAAGTGATGGAGCTCGTGGAGGAAGTCGCGTTCCGTCGGCTCGACGAGCGCCTCGCGCAACTGCTGATCCACCGCGGCCCGCTGCTGGAAGCCACCCACCAGAAGCTCGCCGACGAGCTGGGCAGCGTGCGCGAGATCGTCAGCCGCCTGCTGCGCAGCTTCGAGGACCGCGGCTGGGTGAAGCTCGAGCGCGAGCGCATCAGCGTGCTCGACCCCAAGGCGCTCGCGGGGCTGTTGGCGAAAACCTCCTAGCGCTCGCCGCCCCGTGGGGCATCCCGGCCGCCTGTAGACTGCGGGGCATGGGCGTCTCCGAAAAGCATTACCTCACGCCGCTTTTCGAGCCGCAGTCGGTCGCGCTGATCGGCGCGAGCGAGCGCGCGGGCTCCATCGGCGCGGTGCTGGTGGCCAACATGCTCGCCGCCAAGTACCGCGGCGCGCTCTATGCGGTGAATCCCAAGTACAAGAGCGTGCAGGGCGTGCAATGCTTCGATGTCATCGGCAAGGCGCCGCCGCGCGTGGACCTCGCGGTGATCGCCACGCCGCCGCGCGTCGTGCCCGAGGTGATCGAGCAGTGCGGCCGCGCCGGGGTGCGCGCCGCGGTCGTGATCACGGCAGGGTTTTCGGAGATCGGGCCCGCCGGCGCGAAGCTGGAGCGAGCGATGCTGGAGAACGCGCGCCGCCATCGCCTGCGCGTGGTGGGGCCCAACTGCCTCGGCCTGATGCGCCCGGAGCTGGGCCTCAACGCAACCTTCGCCCGCGGCACGCCGTACGCCGGCTCGCTCGGGCTCATTTCGCAGTCCGGCGCGATCTGCACCGCGCTCCTCGACTGGGCGCGTCCGCACAAGGTCGGATTCTCGAGCGTCGTCTCGCTCGGCGGCTCGACCGACGTGGATTTTGGCGAGATCATCGACTACCTGGTCGAGGACCCGAAGACCGACCACATCCTGCTGTACATCGAGGGCGTGAGGAGCGCGCGGCGCTTCGTCTCGGCGCTGCGCGCGGCGGCGCGGGTCAAGCCGGTGATCCTGATGAAGGTCGGGCGCCACCCGGCGGGCTCGCGCGCGGCGGTGTCGCACACCGGCGCCATCGTCGGGCTGGACGACGTGTTCGACGCGGTGGTGAAGCGCGCCGGCGTGGTGCGCGTGACCACCATCGGGCAGCTCGTCGCCGCGGCGCAGGCGCTCGCCGCGCACGTGCGCCCGCAGGGCGAGCGCCTGGCGATCGTCACCAACGGCGGCGGCCCCGGCGTGATGGCGGCGGACCGCGCTGCGGATCTCGGCATCCCGCTGGCGCAGTTCACGCAGCCCACCATCGAGGCGCTGAAGCGCTCGCTGCCGGAGAGCTGGTCGCACGGCAACCCGATCGACCTGATCGGCGACGCGCACCCCGAGCGCTACCGCACCGCGGTGGCGGCCTGCCTCGCCGACGAGCAGGTGGATGGCGTGCTGGCGATGCTCGCGCCGCAGGCGATGACCGCGCCGGCGGATGCCGCGCGCGCGGTAATCGAGGCCGCCAAGGGCTCCTCCAAACCCGTGCTCGCCTGCTGGATGGGCGAGGAACAGACCGCGGAGGCGCGGCGGCTGCTGGGGGAAGCGCGCATTCCCGTGTTTCGCACGCCGGACCCGGCGGTGCAGATGTTCGGGCACCTGTCGTCCTTCTACCGCAACCAGCGCGCGCTGCTGCAGACGCCCGGGCCGCTCGCCGCGCAGGGCGTGCCCGACCTGGAGGGCGCGCGCCTCATCGTGGAGGCGGCGCTCGCCGAGCGGCGCGCGCTGCTCTCGGAGATGGAGTCGAAGGCGCTGCTCGCCGCTTTTCGCATCCCGATCGCGCACACCGTGGTGGCGCGCTCCGCGCACGAGGCGATGCTGATCGCGGGCGAGCTCGGCGTGCCGGTGGCGATGAAGATCGACTCGCCCGACATCACACACAAGAGCGACGTCAACGGCGTGCGGCTCAATGTGGCCGGCGCGCCGGCCGTGCAGTCGGCCTACCAGCAGATCCTCGACGACGTGAAACGGCTGCGGCCGGAGGCGCGCGTGAACGGCGTGACCGTGGAGCCGATGGTGCGCCGCCAGAACGGCCGCGAGCTGATGGTCGGCGTGATCCGCGACCCGGTGTTCGGCCCGGCGATCGTGTTCGGCACCGGCGGCACCGCCGTGGAGGTGCACCGCGACCGCGCCGTGGCGCTGCCGCCGCTCAACCAGTTCCTGGTCGCCGACATGATCCGCGGCACGCGCGTGGCAAAGCTGCTGGGGGAGTTCCGGCGCATGCCGCCGGTGGACATGGACGCGCTCGAGGAAGTGCTGCTGCGCGTCTCGGAGCTGGTGTGCGAGGTCCCGGCGCTCGCGGAGCTCGACATCAATCCCCTGATCGCGGACGAAGCCGGCGCCATCGCGGTGGACGCGCGCGTGGTACTGCGGCCGCCCCCGCCGCAGCGCGACCGCTACGCGCACATGGCGATCCACCCCTACCCCGCGCACCTGGTCGGCACCTGGCAGCCGGCGCAGGGCCCGGCGGTGACGCTGCGCCCGATCCGGCCGGAGGACGCCGAGCTGGAGCGCGCTTTCGTGCGCAAGCTCTCGCCAGAGAGCCGCTACTTCCGCTTCATGGACACGCTGCGCGAGCTCACGCCCTCGATGCTGGTGCGCTTCACGCAGATCGACTACGACCGTGAGATGGCCTTCGTCGCCACCGTGCCAGGCAATGCGGGCGAGGAAGAGATCGGCGTGTGCCGCTACATCACCAACCCGGACGCCGAGAGCTGCGAGTTCGCCCTCGTCATCGCCGACGACTGGCATCGCAGGGAGCTCGGCCGCCGGCTGATGACGCAGTTGATCGACGTGGCACGCGCGCGCGGCCTGCGCAACATGGTCGGGCACGTGCTCGCCGAGAACCGGGGGATGCTTTCGCTGTGCCAGGGGCTGGGCTTCGTCATCAGCGACAGTCCCGAGGGCCCGATGCTCAAGCGCGCGACGCTCGCGCTCGCCTAGGGAAGCTCTGCACAAGTCGCTCTGCGCTGTGTCGCCCGGGGGCTCCGCGCCTTCGTTTGCCAGCCGCGCACGGAATCGCGTTGCACTCCGGTGCAGCCCAGCTATCGCGCTGGAAGACAGCCTCGCTGAACCACAGCCTTGTCCCGTGTACTGCGGCCCATCACAGGATCGATGTCGCCACCCTGTGAGGCAACGCCTTGATCGGAAGAGACATCGACAACAGCCCGAGTAGAAGAGGACTAAGATAGGCCGCAATTTTCCTGATTGTTGAAGGTTCGGCGTCGCAGGAAAAGCGATGCACAGCAAGTGACTGGAGGGTCGGATGAAAAAGTTCTGGCTAGTGACCGTTCCGCGAGTGGTCCTAGGGCTCATCTTCCTCGCCGGCGCTATCGACGGGTTCTCTTTCATTCTCACCGGCACCCACGTCATCCATCCCCCCACATCGGATCGCGGACTTCAATTCGAGGCCGCGCTAAAGGCGACGGGTTTTTTCTGGCCGCTCATGAAGGTGGTGGAAATCATCGGCGCCATTTGTCTGTTGTCGAACAGGGCTCCTGCCTTCGGTCTGGCGATTCTTTCTCCCATCATGACCGTTGTCGTGCTGTTCCACCTGTTTCTCAACCCACAAGGTATTCCGCTCGCCTTTCTGCTTGTCATTTGCGGCGGGCTTTTGCTGCGGGCGTATGCAACTCGATATGCGACCGTTTTCGGGTCGGGCGACGCCGAACCCGTCGTTGCAGCGGACGCGCCGCAAGCGGCGCGCCGCTGAACTCCAGCGTTAAGCGCCGCTAGGGAATGACGTGCTGCTACTCATGTCGCTCCTGGCCTGGCTGATCATTCTTGGCCTGGCAATAGCCAACGGCGCCTTACGCGAGGCGGTCTTGATCCCTTCTCTTGGCAAGCCCAGCGGCCTTGTCCTGAGCGGAGTCCTGCTGTCCTCGCTCGTAGCGCTGGTCGCGTACGGCCTTGTTCGGGTCCAGCAGGGCGTCACGGCCTCGCGGGGCCTTCTCATCGGCGTTCTTTGGCTGAGCCTCACGCTCGCCTTCGAATTCACCTTTGGTCGCTACGTCCAGCACAAGTCATGGACCGAACTGCTCGACGCGTATGCGTTCAAGGACGGCAATATCTGGCCCGTGGTCCTCGTCGCCACGCTCCTGTCGCCGTCCGTAGCCGCCCACCTTCGAGCAAGGTCCCGGAACGGGAAGAGCGGCGCTTGACCCGTCATCTGCCTGCGAGCGCAGCGCGCAGGCAACTGCGCGTAGCCCGGCGGCGGCGCAAGGGGCCCCATCGCGCTGCGCCGAGCCGGGCCGCGGGCGGAGGAGCACGGCGAGGATTGTCTGAGCCCTGAGCGCCCTTGCGAGGGGCGAGTTCCGCAGACGTACGACGCACGCGGCGGTGAGGCGAGGGGCCTTCGCGGCGCTGGGGAAAGCGCCGCCGCCGGGCTACGCGCCGGGCGCGAGCGTGCGCAAGCAGGTCAGAGGCTGCCTACGCCGCAAGGTCGATGGACTGTCCCGCCGCGGCCACCGCGGCGCGCCAGTGCAGGCGCTTTTCGATCTCGCCCTTGAGCGCGTCTGCGGCGAGCGGCTCGCCGTGGACCACCCACGTTTGGCGCGGCGGCTTGCGAAAGGCGCCGAGCCAGCCGAGCAGCGCCGACTGGTCGGCGTGCGCCGAGAGCCCGCCGATGGTGAAGACGCGCGCGCGCACCGGGTACTCCTCGCCGAAGATGCGCACGCTTTGCGCGCCGTCGACGATGCGCCGGCCAAGGGTGCCCGCCGCCTGGAAGCCGGCGAAGACGATGGCGCACTCCGGGCGCGACAGGTTGTAGCGCAGGTGGTGCTTGATGCGCCCGCCCTCGCACATGCCGCTCGCCGAGATGATGGCGGCGCCCGCCTTCACGTGGTTGATGGCCATCGAGTCCTCGACGCTCTCGGTGAAGCGCACGTGCTCCAGCTCTGGCAGCTTCGCGTATTTCAGCGTGATGCGCGTGGCGGCGAGCGCCATGGGCGAGTCCACGTACACGTCCATCTTCGGCAGCCGGCCCTGCGCGCGCAGCTCGCCGATGAAGTGCAGGATGTCCTGCGTGCGGCCCACGGCGAAGGCCGGGATCACCACGTTGCCGCGGCGGCTCGCCATGGTGTCGTTCAGCGCGTAGGCGAACTCGTCCATGGTCTGCGCGAGGCTCTTGTGGTCGCGGTTGCCATAGGTGGACTCCACCAGCAGCACATCGGCGTCGGCAATTGGCGTGGGATCGGCGACGACCGGGTGCCCAGGCTGGCCGAGGTCGCCGGAGACGACGAGCTTCGTCTTGCCGAGGCGGATCTCCAGGATCGCCGAGCCCAGGATGTGCCCGGCGTCGCGGAATACGCAGCGCACCTCGGGGTGTGGGCGGACTTCGACGCCGTACTCCACCGCCAGCAGCCGCTCCAGGCTCATCGCGGCCTCGCGCTGCGTGTAGAGCGGCGTGCCGCCCTCGCGCTCGGCCTCGCGCTCCTGCAGGTGGCCGCTGTCTGGCAGCATCACGGCGAGCAGGTCGCAGGTCGGCGGCGTGGCGTAGACCGCACCCTTGAAGCCCTGCGCAACCAGGCGCGGGATGAGGCCCGAGTGGTCGATGTGCGCGTGCGACAGCAGCACGAAGGCGATGTCGCGCGGCTCGAAGGCGAGGCGGCTGTTCTTGCGCTCGGCGTCGGCGCTGCCCTGGAACATGCCGCAGTCGATGAGGAACCGCACGCCGGCGTGCTCCACCAGGTAGCACGAGCCGGTGACTTCGCCCGCCGCGCCGAGGAAGGTCAGCTGCACCGCGGAAAGCCTACTTGGCCAGTCGGTAGTGCGACTGGTTCAGGTACTCGGCGATGTCGTCCTGCTCGTCCGTCGAGAAGCGCCGGCCCGCCTGCTCGGCACGGCGCGCGACCTCCACGCGCAGCTGCGGCAGCGTGCGCACGAGAGACCGCGCGGGGTCGCGCTTGTGGATGCGCTCGTAGTGGCAGCCCAGGCAATGCGTCTGGTAGAGCTCCTTGCCGCGGCCGGCGTCCTGCGCTTGCGCGGACGTCGCGAGCGCGGCGAGCAGCAGGCCAGTGACGGCCGCGCGCGTGTGCGCCGCCACCGGCCTAGGAAGCTTGGGGGCGATTGACTTCATCGGCTCGGCGGCGCAGGTAGCAGGTGAGCGCGCTGGAGGAAGCGGCGAACGCCCAGCACAGGAAGAAGCCGATCGTGTAGATCGCGTGGCGGCTGAGCGTCGTCGGCTCGCCGAAGAGGTAGAGCTGCCGCGGGTCGAACACGGTGAAGAACAGCACTTCGCCGATGCCGCCGACGATGAACGACGGCCACAGGATCACCATCCAGTTCTTCATAGGCCCTCCTGCACGAGGCGCCATTCGCGGCGCGGATCTTCCAGCACCACGCGCCAGCGGCCCGCCGCGAGCGGGGGCAGTTCCGCTTCGTACACGCCCGGCGCGGCTGGCGCCAGGCGCAGGCGCTGATCGTGCCCCGCGCGCGTGGCGTGCGCGAGCTGCACGAACAGCGCTTCCGGCGCCGCGCCGGCGAGCGCGACGCGCAGGCGCCCTTCCCGCGCCACGGCGTGCGCGCGCACGCCCAGGCGGCGCGCATTCTCCTCGCGTGCCAGCACCTGGTTGATGGCGAGCCCGCGCTTGTAGTAGTCGTCGGCCACCAGGCCGTCGGCGCTGCCGACGGCGATCCAGATCGTCGCCGCGCCCGCCACCACCACCGCGGCGGGCCCCGCCATCAGGATCCAGGGCCAGGGCTCGCGGTACCAGGGTCGGTTCATGGCGTCACCTTACGATGAAAACGGATTTCTCGCGCACTTCGACGCCGGCGATCCCGACCGCGCTCACCTGGAAGTGGATCGGGTGCGTGCCCGGCTGCGCGGCGCCCGGCCCGATGCGCACCCGCACCGTCACCATGCGGCTGGAGGCGCCCTCCACATCGAACTGGCTCTGGCCGCCCAGGTGGATGCCCGGCAGCCCGCTCACGACGACGTAGTAGTAGCGCTCCTCCTCCTCGGTGTTCATGATCTGCAGGCGATAGACGTTCTCGATGCTGCCGCCTTCCACCTCGCGCGCGATGGCCGCGCGGTCGCGGATCACGTCCACCTTGAGCGGCACGCGCAGCCACAGGCTCACGCCCGCCGCGATGACGATGCCGGCGAGGATCGCGCTGTACAGCAGCACGCGCGGGCGGAAGGCGTGGCGGAACATCTGCGCGCGCGTGAGCTTCTGCTCCATGGCGTGGGTGGTGGAGTAGCGGATCAGGCCCTTGGGGTAGCCGACCTTCTCCATCACCTGGTTGCAGCCGTCGATGCAGGCCGCGCAGCCGATGCACTCGTACTGCAGGCCGCTGCGGATGTCGATGCCCGTGGGGCACACCTGCACACAGATGTTGCAGTCCACGCAGTGGCCGAGCCCCAGCGCCGCGGGGTCGGACTTGCGCGAGCGCGAGCCGCGCGGCTCGCCGCGCTCGCGGTCGTAGGTGATGATCAGCGTGTCCTGGTCGAACATGGCGCTCTGGAAGCGCGCGTACGGGCACATGTACTTGCACACCTGCTCGCGCATCCAGCCGGCGTTGCCGTAGGTGGCGAAGCCGTAGAACAGGATCCAGAAGGTCTCCCAGGGCCCGAGCAGGGGCGCCGCGCCGCCGGCGAGCCACGGGCCCACGCTGAGGACCTCCTGCCAGAGCTCGCGGATCGGGGTCACGTAGCCCACGAAGGTGAAGCCGGTCCACAGCGCCACCGCGATCCAGGCGCCGTGCTTGGCGGCCTTCAGGCCCGCCTTGCGCGCGCCGAGCGGCGCCGCATCCAGGCGCATGCGAGCCGCGCGATCGCCCTCGATCTTCTGCTCGATCCACATGAAGATCTCGGTGTACACGGTCTGCGGGCAGGCGTAGCCGCACCAAAGGCGCCCGGCGACCGCGGTAAAGAGGAACAGCGACAGCGCCGAGATGATGAGCAGGACGGTGAGGTAGATGATGTCCTGGGGCCAGAAGACGAGCCCGAAGATGTAGAACTTGCGGTGCACGATGTCGAAGTGCAGCGCCTGGCGGTCGTTCCACTGCAGCCACGGCAGGCCGTAGAAGACGAGCTGCGTGGCCCACACCAGCGCCCAGCGCCAGGCAGCGAACCACCCGCGCACGGCGCGCGGGTGGATGGTCTTGCGGACTTCGTAGAGCGACTGCTCGACGAGCCCTTCCGCCGCCGCGCCCTCCTTGCTCACTTCTGCTGCGAAAGGGAATACACGTAGGCGGTGAGCAGGTGGATCTTGGTCGGCGTGAGCAGTTCCTTGTGCGCCGGCATCTGGTTGTTGCGCCCGCGCGTGACGCCCTCGATGATCGCCGCCTCGCCCGCGCCGTAGAGCCAGGTCTTGTCGGTGAGGTTGGGCGCGCCCAGCAGCGGATTGCCCTTGCCCTGCGCGCCGTGGCAGGCGGCGCAGATCTGCGCGAACAGCGGCTTGCCGCGCGCGCTGCGGATGCTGTCGTGCGCCATGCCGGAGAGCGACATCACGTAGTGCGCCACATCCTTGGTGCCCTGCTCGCCGAGCGCCGGCGCGAAGGGCGGCATGATGCCGTTGCGGCCGTTGGTGATCGAGGCTTTGATCGCCGCCGGGTCGCCGCCGTAGAGCCAGTCGTTATCCGTCAGGTTGGGAAAGCCGCGGCTGCCCGCGGCATCCGACGCATGGCACTGCGCACAGATATTGAGAAAGAGCTTCTGGCCGATGGCGAGCGCCTCGGGGTTCTTCGCCAGCTGCGCGACCTCCTGGCCCGCGAACTTCTCGTAAATAGGCCCGAACTGGGCCTCCGCCTGCTTCGTCTCCTGCTCGAGCTGGCCCACCTGGGTCCATTTCCAGTAGCCCGCGAAGCTGCCGAGGCCCGGATAGAGCGCGAGGTAAGCCAGGGCGAAGACGATGGTGATCCAGAACAGCCACATCCACCAGCGCGGCAGCGGGTTGTTGTATTCGCCGAGGTCCTCGTCCCAGGAGTGGCCGGTGGTTTCGCTTTCGCCGCCCGCCACGCGGCGCTTGCCCTGCGCCAGCAGCAGCACGCCGCAGGCGAGGATGCTGACGACGCTGATCACGCCGATGTAGTAGTCCCAGAAGCTGCTCGTGAACTGGCTCATGCCTACTCCCCGTCGTCCAGGGGCAGGCGCGCGTCGCGCTCGAAGCGCTCCCTGCGCGCAGGCCCGTATGCCCACCACACGATGCCGAGGAACGCGGCGAAGGCCGCCAGCGTCACCAGGCTTCTTGCCAGATTGAGGTCCATGTTCAGTTCGCCTTCTGCTTGAGGGCCGTGCCGAGCACCTGCAGGTAGGCGATCAGCGCGTCCAGTTCGGTCTTGTCATTCAGCTCGGCCTTCGCCCCGGCGATGTCCTGGTCCGAGTAAGGCACGCCGAGCCTGCGCAGCGCGCGCAGCTTCGCCTCGATGTCCTCGGCGTTGGCCGCCGACTTTGCCAGCCAGGGGTAGGCCGGCATGTTGGATTCGGGCACCAGGCTGCGCGGGTCGTTCAGGTGCAGGCGGTGCCATTCGTCCGAATAGCGGCCGCCGACGCGGTGCAGGTCGGGCCCGGTGCGCTTGGAGCCCCACTGGAACGGATGGTCGTAGACGAATTCGCCGGCCACCGAGTAGTGGCCGTAGCGCTCCACCTCGGCGCGAAACGGCCGCACCATCTGCGAGTGGCAGTTGTAGCAGCCCTCGCGGATGTACACGTCGCGCCCGGTGAGCTGCAGCGGCGTGTAGGGCTTGAGGCCCGCCACCGGCTCGGTCACCGCTTTCTGGAAGTACAGCGGCACGATCTCCACCAGCCCGCCCACCGCCACCACCAGGATCACCAGGAGGATGAACAGCGCCTGGTTGCGCTCGACCATGTCGTGCGTGAGTTTCATCGTCGTTCCCCTAGGCGTGGGCCAGTATGGGCGCCGGGATCGGCGCGTCGACGGACTTGCCGGCGTTCACGGTCTTGAACACGTTCCAGGCCATGATCAGCATGCCGCCGAGGAACAGAACGCCGCCGAGCAGGCGGATCGCGTAGAAGGGATAGGTCGCCTTGACGCTCTCGACGAAGGTGTAGGTGAGCGTACCGTCCGCGCCCACCGCGCGCCACATCAGGCCCTGCATCACGCCGGCGATCCACATGGCGGCGATGTAGAGCACGATGCCGATGGTCGCCACCCAGAAGTGCACGTTGATCAGGCGCACGCTCCACATCTCGGCGCGGCCGAACAGCTTCGGGACGAGGAAGTAGATCGAGCCCATCGACACCAGCCCGACCCAGCCGAGCGCGCCGCTGTGCACGTGGCCGATGGTCCAGTCCGTGTAATGCGAGAGCGCGTTGACCGTCTTGATCGACATCATCGGGCCCTCGAAGGTGGACATGCCGTAGAACGACAGCGACACGATGAGGAACTTGAGGATCGGATCCTCGCGCAGTTTGTGCCACGCGCCCGACAGGGTCATGATGCCGTTGATCATCCCGCCCCAGGAAGGCGCAAGCAGCACCAGCGAGAACACCATGCCGAGCGACTGCGCCCAGTCGGGCAGCGCCGTGTAGTGCAGGTGGTGCGGGCCCGCCCACATGTAGGTGAAGATCAGTGACCAGAAGTGCACCACCGACAGGCGATACGAATAGATCGGGCGGCCGGCCTGCTTCGGGATGAAGTAGTACATCATCCCGAGGAAGCCCGCGGTGAGGAAGAAGCCGACCGCGTTGTGCCCGTACCACCACTGCACCATCGCGTCCTGCGCGCCCGCGTACGCCGAGTACGACTTCCAGAAACTCACCGGCACCGCTGCGCTGTTGACGATGTGCAGCAGCGCCACCGTGAGGATGAAGGCGCCGAAGAACCAGTTGGCGACGTAGATGTGCGGGACCTTGCGCTTCCACAGCGTGCCGAAGAACACGATGGCGTAAGCCACCCACACCAGGGCGATGAGGATGTCGATCGGCCACTCGAGCTCGGCGTACTCCTTCGACGAAGTGATGCCCAGCGGCAGCGTGACGGCGGCGAGCACGATCACCGCCTGCCAGCCCCAGAAGG
>Ga0180077_1000063_pt1 | contig 12555 bp, 12 predicted proteins | sample EasRiv466_16_10D_FD_123014 | JGI IMG/M metagenome (GOLD analysis project Ga0180077, IMG submission 123014) | Soil microbial communities from meander-bound floodplain in the East River, Colorado, USA - East River metaG ERMLT466_16_10D | ecosystem: Environmental > Terrestrial > Soil > Floodplain ...
ATGGCGAGCCGCCTGTGGGGCCGCAGCGGCCACTACCAGTCGGGCGGCGCTTTCGGCTTCCGCGACCAGCTGCAGGATGTCATGGCGCTGGTGCACGCCGAGCCGCAGCTGGTGCGCGCGCACCTGCTGTTGTGCGCCTCGCGCCAGTTCCCGGAGGGCGACGTGCAGCACTGGTGGCATCCGCCTTCCGGGCGCGGCGTCCGCACGCACTGCTCGGACGATTACCTGTGGCTGCCGCTGGCAACCTGCCGCTACGTGCTGAGCACCGGGGACAGCGCGATCCTGCAGGAGCAGGTCCAGTTCCTGGACGGCCGCGTCGTGAACCCCGGGGAGGATTCCTATTACGACCTGCCGCAGCGCTCCGCGCAATCCGCGAGTCTGTACCAGCACTGCGTGCGTGCGATCCACATGGGCCTGAGGTTCGGCGCGCACGGCCTGCCGCTGATGGGTTCCGGGGACTGGAACGACGGCATGAACCTGGTGGGCCTGCAGGGCAAGGGCGAGAGCGTGTGGCTGGGCTTCTTCCTGCACCAGGTGCTGACGCAGTTCGCCGTGCTTGCGCGCCTGGCGAACGACGCGCCTTTCGCCGAGCGCTGCGAGCTGGAAGCCGCGCGGCTGCGCCTGAACATCGAGGAGCACGGCTGGGACGGCGCGTGGTATCGCCGCGCCTACTTCGACGACGGCACGCCGCTGGGCTCGGCGTCGAATGCCGAATGCCAGATCGACTCCATCGCGCAAAGCTGGTCGGTGCTGTCCGGTGCGGCCGAACCCGGACGCGCGCGGCTGGCGATGGATGCGCTCGATCAGCGCCTGGTGCGCCGGGACCACGCGCTCATCCAGCTGCTGGACCCGCCGTTCGACAAGTCGGGCCTGGATCCTGGATACATCCGCGGCTACGTGCCAGGGGTGCGCGAGAACGGCGGCCAGTACACCCACGCGGCGATCTGGGCGTCGATGGCCTTCGCCGCGCAGGGCGATGCCGCGCGCGCGTGGGAGCTGCTCGGCATGATCAACCCGCTGCAGCATGGCGCCTCGCCCGACGGGACTGCCCGCTACAAGGTGGAACCCTACGTCGTTGCCGCCGACGTCTACGCCGTCGCCCCGCATACCGGGCGCGGCGGCTGGACCTGGTACACCGGCTCCGCCGGCTGGCTGTACCGCCTGATCACCGAATCGCTGCTCGGATTGCGGGTGACGGCGGACCGCCTGCGTTTCACGCCCTGCCTGCCGGCGGATTGGCAGGAATTCCGCTTGCGCTATCGCTTCCGGCAAACCACCTACTACATCACCGTGCGTCAATCCGCCGGCGCCGATGCCGAAACGAGCGTCAGCGTGGACGGTATCGTCCAGGCGGAACCGGAGGTCCAGTTGCGCGACGACCGCGAGGAGCACCAGGTGGAAGTCCGACTGCCGCCGCCCGCGAGCGGCGGCATGTGCGCCAGCGCACCGAGCGTTGCGCACGGCACGCGGACAATCCCCCAGACGCTTGCCGTTCGGACATAGCGTGAATCGAGGAGCAACGCAATGACACTCGGGACCGTAATACTGATCGTGCTGGTGCTGGCGCTGCTGGGCGCGTTTCCCAGCTGGCCTCACAGCAGGAGTTGGGGTTACGCACCCAGCGGGGTGCTCGGGGTGGTGGTGATCGTACTGCTGGTGCTGGTCCTCACGGGCCGCTTGTGATGGGATCCGCTCGCGAAGCGCCGCTGCACGCATTGCCGGCCCTGCCCTACGCCTATGCGGCGCTGGAGCCGCACATCGACGCGCGCACCATGATGCTGCACCATGGCAAGCACCACGCGTCGTACGTGGACAACCTGAATGCAGCCCTTGCGGACTGCCCCGAGCTGCAGCATCGCTCGGCCCTCTGGCTGCTGCTCAACGCGGGCGAGATCCCGGTGGCTGCGCGCACGGCGGTGCGCAACAACGCCGGCGGGCATCTGAACCACAGCCTGCTGTGGCTCGCAATGTCGCCCGGCGGCGGCGGCGAGCCCTCCGGCGCGCTCGCCGACGCGATCAAGCGCGACTTCGGCAGTTTCACGCAGCTCAAGGCGCGCTTCGCCGAAGCGGGCAACAAGGTGTTCGGCTCCGGCTGGGTGTGGCTCGCGCGCGCGCAGAGGGACGGCGGCAAGCTGCAGGTGACCACCACCAGCGGCCACGAGAACCCGCTGACGCAGGGTCATTTCCCGGTGCTGGTCAATGACGTCTGGGAACATGCCTATTACCTGAAGCACGAAAACCGGCGGCTCGATTACCTCAATGCCTGGTGGGCGATCGCCGACTGGGACGAGGCCGCGCGCCGCTATGAGATGTCCGGCAAGGCAGCCGCGCGGCCGTGGGAGAACGAGGACTGGCGCACGCTGGCCCCCGCGGCACCATGAGTTTCAAACCCAGGAGACAGCCATGATCAATCAGTCGGTGAAGGAGTTCGACCGGGCCGGCAGCAGGATCGCCGCCGATTTCAGGGCCATGATCGCCGACAGCGAGGATCTGCTGAAGGCCGCAGCGACGATGTCGGGCGACGGCCTGGCAGCGGCGCGGGCGAAGTTCGAGGCCAAAGTGTCGCGCGCCAAGATCGCGCTGGCGGACGCGTCGCAGCCGATGTTCGACAAGACCCGGGAAAGCGCAGCCGCCGTCAATGGCTACGTGCACGACAACCCGTGGTCCGCGGTCGGCGTCGCGGCGACGGCCGGCCTGCTGATGGGTATCCTGGTCGCCAAGCGCTAGCCGTCGGGCGGCGATCGCTCGTCCCGAAGGTCTTGCCGTGCACGGCATGCGCTGCGCAGTGGTCGGCTTGCTCGCCGTTGTGATGGGCTGCGCCACCGTCGCCGACGCGCCGCCGGCTCCGGCGAAGCCATCCGCTGCACCCGCCGTCATCGCACCCACGGGCGTCAAGCCAGCCCAGGCCGCGCGGGCCAAGAGCGAGACCGCCAAGCCCGCGCCAGCACCCACGCTGGACGTTGCGGCCCTGAAGGAGCGCCTGCGCAGCACCGACGCCATCGGTGTGTTCACCAAGCTGGCGCTCAAGAACCAGATGGACGACCTGCTGCAGCAGGTCCGGGCGGTTCACCAGAGCGGTGGCGCAAGCGGCGTCGGCGCGCTGCGTCAGCCGTACGACATGCTGGTGCTGAAGGTGCTCGCCGTCCTCCAGGACGGCGATCCCTCCCTGGCGCGGATGATCTCGGGCTCGCGCGAAGCGATCTGGGGGATCCTCGTCGACCCGGTGAAATTCAATGCGCTCGCCTGACCGAAGGAGAAGCGTCGTGTCCATCAAAGCCCGGGCTGCGGCCCTGCTGTTCGCGTTCGCCACGCTCGTCGCGGCGCCGGCGCCGGCCGTGGACGACCCCGCGCTGCTGAAAGACCTGACCGCGGTTCTCATGCTGCTGGCGATGCCGTGCGGCGAAGTCGTCAGCGCCAAGCGGCAGGGCGACAACGACCACATCGCCTCCTGCAAGGACGGCAATCGCTACCGGGTCTTCGTCAATGCAGAAGGCCGCGCCACCGCGCAAAAGCTTTGACAGTGCGCGCTGTCGCACCGAACGCCGGGGCTGGAAGGGACACAGTACAGCCTCACACAAAGGACCAGTTCATGAACAGCATCGTCTACATCGTCGGCGCGGTCGTCATCGTCCTCGCGCTACTGTCGTTCCTCGGCCTGCGCTGAGCGCAGCGAGTTTCTACCGCTCCCCGGGGCCGCGGCCGGCATGCAGCTGCTGCAGTTCCGCAAGGACCTGCGCAATCGCCTGCTTGCGCGCCTCTGCGGAATCATGCGACCCCGGGTTGCGCCGCTCCTCACCGCTTTCGAGCTGCGCCAGCTTGTCGAACAGCACCAGGGCCCGCCGCGCATCGTAGCCGGCGGCAAAAAAGATCGCCGCGCCCAGCCGGTCCGCCTCGCGCTCCTGCAGGCGCGCCTTCGGTTGGAACGCCAGGGCATAGGAATCCTGCGCGAGAAACTCGCGCAGCGCCAGGCTCGCGGTGGGCACCTTCTCCCGCCCGACGACCTCCGCCATGAATGAGAGCTTCTCCAAGGCATGCCCGGCGAGGACATGCGCCGCTTCGTGGGCGAGGATCATGGCCAGCTCCTCGTCGCCGAGCTGCAGCCGGCGCACGAACTTCGCGTCCATGAGGATGGTCTGCCCCGGGAACGCCGCTGCGCCGTGGCCGAAGTCCTCGATCAGGATGGCCCTCCAGGTGGCGCCGGCATAGCGTGCATCGACGGCGGCCACCGCCGCGCCGACTGCCGCCATCACGGTATCGACGCGGGCGTTCAACGCGGGATCCCGATCCACCGCGCGGTCCTTGAGCGCCTGGCGCACGTAACTCGAGGCGAGCGCGCGCCACGCGGCCGCCGCTTCGCTCTCGGGATAGCCTTCGGCAAAACATGTCGCACCGAAGAGCAGGAGCACTGCCGCCACGCACGCCTTCACGGTTCCCCCCTTGTGCGCGCAGGCTCCCGCTTTTTCCAGCAGGATGCCGCCGCGGCCCGAGTATGGGGCAGCCGCCCGCAGATCACAATGGCGGGGCCCGGACTGTGCGCTGGCGCCCCCAGCGCGCGTTATTCCGACTATTCCGACTGCAGGGCGATGCCGAACACGCGCTTCTTGAGCTCGGCGAGGCGGTCGCGCAGGGCCGCCGCCTTCTCGAACTCGAGGTTGCGCGCGTGCGCCACCATTTCCTTCTCGAGGCGGCGTATCTCGCGGGCTACCTGCTTCTCGCCCATCGCCTCGTAGCGCGCCTCCTCTTGCGCGGCCTTGCGCTCGGTGGCGGCGTCCTCCGCGTCGTAGACGCCGTCGATCAGGTCCTTGATGCGCTTGGTGACGCCGATGGGTGTGATCTTGTGCTGCACGTTGTAGGCGAGCTGCCGGTTGCGCCGGCGCTCGGTTTCGCCGATCGCGCGCCGCATGGAATCGGTCATCACATCGGCATACAGGATGGCTGAGCCGTTCAGGTGCCGCGCCGCGCGGCCGATGGTCTGGATCAGCGAGCGCTCCGAGCGCAGGAACCCTTCCTTGTCGGCGTCGAGAATCGCCACCAGCGACACTTCCGGCAGGTCGAGGCCCTCGCGCAGCAGGTTGATGCCCACCAGCACGTCGAACTCGCCCAGGCGCAGGTCGCGGATGATCTCGACGCGCTCCACCGTGTCAACCTCCGAGTGCAGGTAGCGCACCTTGATGCCGTGCTCCGCGAGGTACTCGGTCAATTCCTCGGCCATGCGCTTGGTCAGCGTCGTCACCAGCACGCGCTCGTGCTTGTGCACGCGATCGTGTATCTCCGACATCAGATCGTCCACCTGCGTCGCGGCGGGCCGCACCGTCACCTGCGGGTCCACCAGCCCGGTCGGACGCACCACCTGCTCCACCACCTGCGCGGACTTCCCGCGCTCGTAGTCCGCCGGGGTCGCAGAGACGAATACCGTCTGCCGCACGACCCGCTCGAACTCGTCGAAGCGCAGCGGCCGGTTGTCCAGCGCCGAGGGCAGGCGAAAGCCGTACTCGACCAGGTTCTCCTTGCGCGAGCGATCCCCCTTGTACATCCCGCCCAGCTGGCCGATGGTGACGTGGCTTTCGTCGATGAACATCAGCGCGTCCGGCGACAGGTAATCGATCAGCGTCGGCGGCGGCTCGCCCGCCTTGCGCCCGGAGAGATGGCGCGAATAGTTCTCGATGCCCTTGCAGAATCCCAGCTCGACGAGCATCTCCAGGTCGAAGCGCGTGCGCTGCTCGATCCTCTGCGCCTCCACCAGGCGGCGGGCTTTCTGGAAGAAGTCGATCCTTTCGCGCAGCTCGGCCTTGATGGCCTCGATGGCGCGCAAGGTCGTCTCGCGCGGCGTCACGTAGTGGCTCGACGGGTACACCGTGAAGCGCGCGAGCGCGTGCAGCGCGCGCCCGGTCAGGGGATCGAAGATCTGCAGATGCTCGATCTCGTCCTCGGCCAGCGTGATGCGCACCGCGTGCTCGGCGTGCTCCGCGGGGAAGACGTCGATGACGTCGCCGCGCACGCGGAAGGTGCCGCGGCGGAAATCGACGTCATTCCTTTCGTACTGCATGGCCACCAGCCGCGCGATCACGTCCCGCTGGGTGCTCTTCTCGCCCTGGCGCAGGTGCAGGATCATGCCGTGGTACTCGGAGGGGTCGCCGATGCCGTAGATCGCCGACACCGTGGCCACAATCACGCAGTCGCGCCGCTCGAGCAGCGACTTGGTGGCCGACAGGCGCATCTGCTCGATGTGCTCGTTGATCGAGGAATCCTTCTCGATGTACAGGTCCCGCGCCGGCACGTAGGCCTCCGGCTGGTAATAGTCGTAATAGGAGACGAAGTACTCGACCGCGTTCTCCGGGAAGAACTCGCGGAATTCGCTGTAGAGCTGCGCCGCCAGCGTCTTGTTGGGCGCCAGCACCAGCGCCGGCCGCCCCAGGCGCGCGATGACGTGGGCCATGGTGTAGGTCTTGCCCGAGCCGGTGACGCCGAGCAGTGTCTGGAAGGCGAGGCCGTCGCGCACCCCCTCGGCAAGCTGCTCGATCGCTTCCGGCTGGTCGCCCGACGGCGCGAACGGCTGGTGCAGCCGGTACGGGCTGTTGGGGAAAGTCGCCGCCACGGGTAGAATTTCGCCTGGATAAACGATCGATGCTAGCACGATGAACGCGCCTCACTCCCCCTCCCTCCTCGCCGCGGTGCCGATGGCGCCGAAGGATCCGATCCTCGGCATCACCGAGCTCTTCGTCGCGGACCAGAACCCGGGCAAGGTGAACCTCGGCGTGGGCGTGTACTACGACGAGAACGGCAAGGTGCCGCTGCTGGAGTGCGTGCGGCGCGCCGAACAGCAGCGCGTGCAGTCGGGCGCGCCCAAGCCGTACCTGCCGATCGACGGACTGCAGGCCTACGATCAGGCCGTGCAGGCGCTCGTCTTCGGTGCGGACGCCCCGGCGCTGAAGGACAAGCGCGCCATCACGGTGCAGGCGCTCGGCGGCACCGGCGGCCTCAAGATCGGCGCCGACTTTCTCAGGCTGCTCTCGCCGGGCGCCCAGGTCTGGATCAGCGAGCCGAGCTGGGAAAACCACCGCGCGCTCTTCGAGGGCGCCGGCTTCAAGGTCGGCACCTACCCCTACTTCGACCCGGCCACGCGCGGACTGCGCTTCGAGCCGATGCTGGCCGCGCTCAATGGGCTGCCGGCGGGGGACATCTTGGTGCTGCACAGCTGCTGCCACAACCCGACCGGCGTCGACCTCGCGCCGGAGCAATGGCAGAAGGTGCTGGCCGTGGTGCGCTCGCGCGGCCTGGTGCCGTTCCTCGATCTCGCCTACCAGGGCTTCGGCGACAGCATCGATGCCGACGCCTACGCGGCGCGCCTGTTCGCGGGCGCCGCGTCGCCCGTGTTCCTGTCGAGCTCCTTTTCCAAGTCGCTCTCGCTCTACGGCGAGCGCGTGGGCGCCTTCAGCCTGGTGGCCGGCAACGCCGACGAGGCGGCGCGCGCGCTCTCGCAGGTCAAGCGCATCGTGCGCGCCAACTACTCGAACCCGCCGACGCACGGCAGCGACATCGTCGCGCGCGTGCTCACCACGCCCGAGCTGCGCACGCTGTGGGAGCAGGAGCTCGGCGGCATGCGCGAGCGCATCAAGGCGATGCGCAAGGCGCTCGCCGACGGCATCGGCAAGCGCGTGCCGGGCGCCGACTGGTCCTTCGTGCTGCGCCAGAACGGCCTGTTCTCCTACACCGGGCTGACCAAGGCGCAGGTCGAGCGCCTGCGCGCGGAGTATTCCATCTACGCGATCGAGACCGGGCGCATCTGCGTCGCCGCGCTCAACGCGAAGAACATCGACTACGTGGCCGAGGCGATCGCGCGCGTGCTGCGCTGAGCGCCGGCCGCCCCGAGCCGCCCGCGGGACGCTCGGCAAGCGCCCCTAATAGAGGTAGTACCGGGCCGTGAGCTGGATGCGGCTGTCGTCCGCCCGCGTCGCATCCACGCGCTCTGCCCTGCCCCACAGGGCCTCCGCACCAAGAAAGAGGTTCGTGCGCAGCCGGTGCACGAGGTTCGCCGAAACGTATTCGATGCGCTGGAGATCGGCAGCCGGCCGCAGGCTTTCACTGCGCGTGCGCAGCGCGCTCACCCCGGCTGTCGTGGTCCAGCGCTCGGCCCACGTGCGCTCGTAGTAGAGGTACGCGCCCGTGAGCTTGAGTGGCTCGAGCGTGCCGCCGGCGTCGTAGACCGCGCCGAGGCTGCTCAGGCCGTCGTTGAAGTAGCGGCCGATCGCCTCGCCCTCGTTCCATTGCACGAGCAGCCGGTCGCCTTCGCCGATCTGCAGCGCCGCTGAGGCGCTGACGCCGTAGCCCGAGACGGTCCGGCGTACGCTTGCGAGCGACGCGAGCTGCGCCGAGTAGGTGACCGAGCGCGAGAGGCCGGCTATCTGAGCGTGCAGCCGCTCGCCCTCGTAACGCAGCCGCGCCACGATATCGGGCCGGTCCGCTTTCGCCGAGGCGGTGAAGTTCGGCCCGCCTACCGACTCGTTCGCCTGCGGATCCTCGAGGGCCGCCTCGAGCCGCAGTCCCTCGCCGATCGGCACGCTGCCGCGCACGACGAACTGGCGCACGAACACGGCGCCGCTCGGCCCGTTGTAGTCGAGCGTGGAGGGCCAGGCGGTGTCGTCCATGAACGTCGTGTAGGTCTTGCCCACCGTCAGCCACTCGCCGAAGCGCAGCGCGAGCTGGGTGAGGTTCGGCTTCGCGCCCTCGTCGTAGGCGAAGAGGTCCAACTGAGCGTGCCCGGTGAAGCCGCCCCAGTCCGTCGGCGTGCGCACGATGGCATTGAATTGCGAGGCGCGGATGCCGAGGCGCGTGTCCTGGTCCGCGGCGCCGAACGGGATGGCCGAGGCGAGAAAGGTGTCCTTCTCGTCACCGCTCAGCTCGCGGCGGGTCCAGAGCCCATCGAGCTGAAGGTATCCGGCGATGAGGTAACGGGTGTCTGTGCCTTCGATGGTGCGCGCGCTCGCCTTGAGGCGCTCCTCGAGGCTCGCGTCGGCCTGCGCGCCCCGCTCCACCGTGTCGCCCTCGCCCCGCGCGGCGCCCGCCGCGCAAAGGGCGACCAGCAGTGCGAGCGCCGCTCTCATCCGCCGAGCGCCACGCACAGGACGGCGAGCACGACGCCGACCATGGCGAGCAACGCGCCCGACCACAGGGGCGAAGCCCCGGACCAGCGTCCGAGCTTCCAGCCGAGGACGAACAGCATGACCACGGCGATCGCATGCGACGCACGCAGCGCCAGCACGGGGTCCTGCATCACCATGAAGGGCACGACGAGTGGAAACGTGGAACCGAAAACCAGCGCGCAGATGAGCCCTGCGGCCGCAATTTCCTGGCGCGACCAGAATGCGGGCCTCGGGCGCGCGTAGGCCTGCACGGCCCGGCGGATGCAGGCGTAGGAATCGGCGGTCATGGCCTGCGCGACGAGCGGCGGCACCTCGGCCGCGACGCGCTGGCGGAACGCCTCCTCGGCCTTGAGTTCGCGCAGCTCCAGGACCATGCGGTGCACGCGATGGCGCTCGAACTGCAGCTGCAGCAGGTAGATCACGCCATCGATGAGCCCCCATGCCAGATTGCAGCCGAGCGCCGCGATCATCAGTGCGCGCACATCGGCTTCTCCGCCAGAGGTGATCTCCGCCGCGGCCGTCACCGAGATCGCCATCAGGATGCCGAAGATGATCTCGGCCCCGCGCTCGAACGGCGAGAGCACGGCGGCGGCAACGTCTTCTGGCTGGTGGCTCATGGACGGACAAGCGCGATTGGCCGCCACAGTATAGCGGCTCAGGCGCTATAGTTGCGCCGATGCTCCGCAACGCGCAGCATGGATTGACCTGCCTGCTGCTCGGCTTCGCTCTGGCGAGCTGTATGAACCTGCCGACGGACTACCCGCGCAAAGAAAGCTACGCGCTGACCGACACGGGGAGCACGCGTCTCGCGCGTGCGCTCGCCCCGCTGCTTGCGCGGCAGGCGCCGCGCTCCGGCGCCTTCCCCCTGGAGAGCGGACTCGACGCGTTCGTCGCCCGCGTCGTGCTCACCGAGGCCGCTGAGCGCAGCCTCGACCTCCAGTATTACATCTGGCACGGCGATGCCAGCGGCAAGCTTCTGCTCAATGCGCTGCTGCGCGCGGCGGATCGCGGCGTGCGCGTGCGCCTGCTGCTCGACGACGTCGGCACCGCCGCCAACGACGCCGACCTGCTCATGATCGACGCGCTTCCCAACGTCGAGGTGCGCCTGTTCAACCCCCTGGCGATGCGCGGCGCGCGCACCCTCGGCATGCTCACCGAGTTCGAGCGCACGAATCGCCGCATGCACAACAAGTCGTTTACCGCCGACAACCAGCTGGGCATCGTCGGCGGCCGCAACATCGGCGACGAGTATTTCGCGGCGCGCGAGGACGTGGAGATGCGCGATTTCGACGTCATCGCCGTCGGGCCGGTGGTGCCGCAGGTATCCGGGGCATTCGACCTGTACTGGAACAGCGCCATGGCTTACCCAATCGAGGCGCTCGCGCGCGATAGGCCGGACGCGCAGGCGGCCGCGCAGGCGCGCGCCGCCCTCCACGCGTTCGTCGAATCGCAGAAGGACGGGCCGTACGCACAAGCCCTGCTCAGGAGCCCGCTTGCGGCGCGGCTGCGTGCCCACACCCTGGAATACTTCTGGGGCGATGCCCGCATGGTGTTCGACGATCCGCAGAAGATCGAAGCCCCTCCGACGGAGCAGGAAACCCACCTGCAGTCCAGGCTGCGCAGCGAAGTGACGCCGCCCGAATCGGAACTGCTGGTGCTGTCGCCCTACTTCGTACCCGGCGAGAAAGGCGTGGAGTCCCTGCGCCGGCTGCGCCAGCGCGGCGTGAAGGTGCGGATCGTCACCAACTCGCTCGCCTCGACGGACGTCGTCTCGGTGCATTCCGGCTACCAGCGCTATCGCAAGCCCCTGCTCGAGGCGGGCGTCGAGCTCTATGAGCTCAAGCCGAGCGCGGCCCAGAAACAGGATGCGGCGGCCAAGCGCACCGACACGGCGCATGGCGTGAGCGGGTCCTCGCGCGCGGCGCTGCATGCCAAGACCCTCGTCGCCGACCGGCGCACCCTGTTCGTCGGTTCGATGAACCTCGATCCGCGCTCGTTGTTCCTGAACACCGAGATCGGCGTCATTCTCGAGATGCCCGAGATGGCGCGCGCATTCGTGCAACGGCTCGATGCCGATCTGCGCGGCTCGGCGTATCGCCTGGCGCTGGCGCCGGGGGACGCAGCGGGCTCCGGCAGGCGCGTAGAATGGATCGCGTTGGAAGACGCACGCGAGATACGCTACAAAAGCGACCCCGGCGCGAGCTTCTGGCGCCGGCTCGGGGCGGGCCTCTTGTCCCTGTTGCCAATCGAATCGCAACTCTAGGCCGACATGAACCGAATCCTGCAGGAAATGCGCAAGACGCCCATCTTCTGGCTGCTGGTGCTGGCGCCGGCCGTGCTCATCGCGGAGCACCTGGCGCCGAAGGCGCACACGCTGCTGTTCTTCCTTTCCGTCGCGGCCATCGTGCCGCTGGCGGCCCTGCTCAGCCATTCGACCGAGGCCGTCGCCTCGAAGACCGGCGACGCCATCGGCGGCCTGCTCAACGCCACCCTCGGCAATCTCACCGAACTGGTGATCGCCATCACGGCCCTGCGCGCGGGGATGTTCGAGCTGGTCAAGGCATCGATTGCGGGCGCGATCGTCGCCAATACCCTGTTCATGCTGGGCGCGGCGCTGCTGCTGGGCGGCTTGCGCCACCGGGTCCAGGAATACAACCCGCTCGGCGCGCGCCTGCAGGTCAACATGCTGATGCTCGCCACGGTGACGCTGATCGTGCCTTCTGCGCTCGTCGGGGCCAGGGGCATCGATGCGCCGGAATTCATGTCGGACTTGAGCATCGGGCTGTCGATCCTGCTGATCACCATTTATGCGCTGGGCCTGCTGTTCTCGCTCATCACGCATCGCGAGTTCTTTGCAGGCAAGGGCCATGCCGAGGGGGACGAAGAGAAACCCTGGCCGCTCGGCGTGGCGATCGCGGGCCTCGCGGTCGCAACGGTGCTCATCGCGCTGGTGAGCGAGGTCTTCGTCGAATCCGTGCAGCAGGCGGCGCTCACGCTCGGCATGTCGCCGGCGTTCGTGGGCTTCGTCGTCGTGGCGCTGGTCGGCGGCGCGGCGGAATCGATGACGGCGATCGCGGCGGCGCGCAAGAACCGCCTCGACCTGAGCGTGGGCATCGCCATGGGCAGCGCCGCGCAAATCGCGCTGTTCGTCGCGCCCGTGCTCGCGCTCCTGAGCTACGTGGTGGCGCCCACGCCCATGGATCTGAGCTTCACGCCCGGGCAGGTGCTGGCCGTGTTCATCAGCATGCTGACCGCCGCGCTGGTGGCGATCTCCGGCAAGTCGGCCTGGTTCAACGGCGTGCAACTGCTGGCCGTCTATGCCGTGTTCGCGATCACCCTCTACCTGCTGCCGGGTTGAGACGATCGTTGCGTTGCTGCGGCGCGTAAAAATCTCTAGAATGCCGCCTCTCGCACG
>Ga0180077_1000066_pt1 | contig 12412 bp, 13 predicted proteins | sample EasRiv466_16_10D_FD_123014 | JGI IMG/M metagenome (GOLD analysis project Ga0180077, IMG submission 123014) | Soil microbial communities from meander-bound floodplain in the East River, Colorado, USA - East River metaG ERMLT466_16_10D | ecosystem: Environmental > Terrestrial > Soil > Floodplain ...
CGCGGCGCTTGCGGCTGGGGCTGTTCTCGCGGCGTGGGGCCTGGCACAAGTGGGCTTCGCGGGCGTCGCGCGCGCACACGCACTTTTCGAGACGCCGGCCACCTTTGCGGCGATCGTCAATCTGCTGCTGGTGCCGCTGCTCGCGCTGTTGCTCGTGAAGCGACAGGAATCCCCGCTGCTCGCGCTCGCTGTAGTGCTGGCGGCGGCGCTGTTCGCCAGCGCGAGCCGCGGCGGCCTGCTCGCCTTGGTAGCCGGGACTTGCGTCGCGATGCTGCTCGCGGTCCGCGCAGGCAACCTGCAGCGCAGGCGCGTCCTCGGCGTACTCGGCCTGCTCGTCGTGGGATGGACGCTCGCCGCGGGCCTTCGAGTGCTTCCGGCACCGGGCGGCTTGCGCGAAGCGCCCCTGAGTGCGCAGGAGCAGGACGAGTCCTCGCGCTCGCGGCTCGAACTCTATGGGGCGTCCTGGCGCGCATGGCAGGAGCGCCCGCTCGCCGGCACCGGTTACCTCACGTTCCGTTACGTGCTCGAGCGCGACCGCGCCCGCGTGCCGAGCTACGGCGAAGCCTCCGAGACCTGGTTCACGCACAACGACTATCTCCAGACGCTGCAGGAATTGGGACCCCTCGGTCTGGCAGGCCTGCTTGCCCTGGTCCTGCTTCCGGCATTTACGGCGTACTGGCGACTGCCAGGGCTGGCCGAGGGCGACCGGGCGGTGGCGCTGGCGGCGACGTCGGCACTGGCGGCCACGGGCGTTCACGCGCTGGTGGACTTTCCGTTCTACATTCCGGCGTGCCTCGTGCTCTTCGGCGCGCTGCTCGGCGTCCTCGAGCGCCGGATCGAGGGCGTGCGAGCGACTGCGGCGTCGCGCGCCCCGCGTACGCACTTGGGCCGGGCCGCGGGCGCAGGCGCAGCCGCAATCGCGGTCATCCTCTTCCTGAAACCGGTGCTCGCCGAGGCCGCGGCGGAATGGGGCCTGCATCGCTACGCCGGCGACCATGCGCAGTCGGCGGCTTTCTGGCTGGAGGCGGCGCGCAGGCTGGAGCCCGCCGACTGGCGCTACCACTGGTATGCCGGCCAGTTCTGGGACGGCACGGCGGCGGCATCGGGCAGCCGCGATGCCGCGAGCCATGCGAACGAGGCATTTGCCGCCGGGGTGAAGGCCAATCCCCTCGAAGTGCATAATTTGCTGGGGATGATCGCCTTGCACCGCCGCCACGGGCGCCTGCTGGCGCAGCCGGCCGATCCGGCCGCACTCGCCCACTGGGTGGCGCGTGCCGAGGCGCTCGCACCGCGGAACGCGGTCGTGCGGCGCGAACGCGCACTGCTGCAAGGCAGCAAATGACCGCCATTTACGCCCGCGGCTATTCTCTCGCCGAGCTGGTGATCGTGCTGGTGATCGCGGGGATCATCACCGCGATTGCCATCCCCGCCTTCGGGCCGCGCGAGATCGACGCGGCGTGGTACCACGAGCAGGTGCGTTCAGCCGTGCGCCATGCGCAGCGCACCGCCGTTGCACAGCGGCGCCCGGTGTTCGTCGTGGTGGAAGCGGCGCCGACGCGGCTTTCGCTGTGCTACGCCGCCGGCTGCGGCGCAGGCACGCGGCTCTCGCAGCCCGGCTCCACCGACACCTTCGAGGTTGCCGCGCCCGCCGGGGTGGCGCTTGCGATCTCGGCCAGTCCGCTATCCTTCAACGGCCTCGGGCAGCCGAGCAGCGGCGCGACCGTGACCGTCGGGCCGAATAGCGTCACCGTCAACGCGGAGACCGGCTATGTGCAGTAGCCGCCAGGGCGGCTTCTCGCTCCTCGAGGCGGTGATCTTCACCGTCGTGCTGGGCATCGGCATTGCCGGCATGGCCGTGCTCTACAACCAGATCACGCAGGCGAGCGTGGATCCGCTCATCCGCAAGCAGGCGCTGGCGATCGCCAATTCCCTGATGGAGGAGATCCAGCTCAGGGCGTTCACCTACTGCGACCCGGACGATCCCGCGGTGTTCACGGCGACGGTACCGACCGACTGTGGCACGCAGGAAGGCATCGGACAGGAAGGGGGCGAGACTCGCTACGCCGATCCGCGCTTCGACAACGTCAGCGACTACAACAGCTTCCCGACTATGGTGGGTATCCTCGACGTCAACGGCAACCCCGTCGCCGGGCTGGGCGGCTACAGCTTGAGCGTCACGGTCGCGAACGCGGGCGGCGACCTCCCCGCGGCGATCCCGGCCGACGCGGCGCTGCTCATCACCGTGACGGTCACGGGCCCGGCCAACGTGAGCGTCGCCCTGCAGGGGTACCGGCTGCGCTATGCGCCCAATGCGCCCTGAACGCGGCGTAACGCTGATCGAGCTGGTGGTGACGATCGTCGTCATCGCCATCATCGTGACGGCCGTGTCCTTCTTCCTCACCCCGCTGCGCCAGAGCGCCGACGTGGCGATGCGCGCCGAGCTCTCGGACATCGCCGACAACGCGCTGCAGCGCATCGGGCGCGACGTCAAGCTCGCGTTGCCCAACAGCGTGCGCGTCGCCAGCTCCGGCGGCGCGCTATACCTCGAATTCCTGGCGGTGCGCACTGCCGGACGCTACCGGGGCGAGGGCGGCGGCAGCGCCGCCGCCAACGACTGCCCGGCCGACGATGCCCCGCTCGGCACGCCGGCCAACGACCAGCTCAGTTTCGATACCGTGAACGACACCTGCTTCAAATCCATCGGGGAGGTGGCCGACGCGGCAACCATCGCCGTGGGGAGCGACCGGCTCGTGCTCAACAACCTCGGTGTCGGCTTTCCGCAACAGGACGCCTATGAACTCAGCCCGGCGAACGTGGCGCAGATCACCGCGGTGGACCACACGACCGAGACGAATCGCGATCGCATCGTTTTCGCGAGGCCGTCGCCGTTTCAGCGCACGCTGCACGACTCGCCGGGAAAGCGATTCTTCGTCGTGCCGGGCCGCGCAGACCCGGTACGCCCGGTGAGCCCGGTGAGCTATGTCTGCGATCCGGCACTACGCACGCTTCGCCGCCATTGGGGCTACACGCCAAACGCGCTCCCCCTCCAGACGATCGCGTTCACCGACGGCAGCTCGGCGCCGATCGCCGACCACGTCAGCGGCTGCGGCTTCGACTACACCAACGTCGGGCCGCAGCTCAATCTGCTGACCATGCGTCTCACGCTGGAGCGGGCGCGCTTCGACGGCACCAACGAGACCGTGAGCCTCTACCACGCGGTTCACGTGAACAACACGCCATGACTGCGCTGCCCCGCAACGCACGCGGCTTTGCGCTCGTTTTGGCGGTGTTCCTGATCGTCTCGCTTGCGGCGATCGGCGCCTACCTCGTCACCGTCTCCAACGTGCAGGTCGAGTCGAGCACCAAAGACGAGCTGGGCGCCCGCGCCTACCAGGCGGCGCGCGCCGGGCTGGAGTGGGGCGCCTACCGGGTGCTGCGCGACCTGAACTGCGCGCCTGGACCGGTCGTGATCGCATTCGGAACACCGCAGCTGGCGGGGTTCCAGGCCGAGGTGACCTGCGAGGATTTTGGGCCGGAAACCGAAGGCGGAGGGACGGTCAATACCTTCCGCATCGTCTCGACCGGCTGCAACCTCAACCCCTGTTCGGGCGCCCCCGGCCCCATCTACGTGAACCGCCAACTTCAGCTGACGGTGACCCGATGACCCGCGTACCCCGAAAATCGGACAATCGGGAATGGGATAGAATTATGGAAAATGCATTGACAACAAGTGCTTATTGATCTAATTTGAAGTCAAATAAGCGGTCTGGGGTGGGGCGGAGATGAAATGGCCATTCGCGCGCGCTACGCGCGAGCCCGGTTGGCTCGTCGTCAGCCTGCGTCCGACGGAACTGAGTTTCGTGCACGGCCAATACGCGCCGGGCGGCGCTTCCGTCGTCGACCGCTACGGCACACGCGTGCTGGCGGGTGATTTCGAGGGCGTGCAGCGGTTGGCGAAGGAACTGGGACTTGACCGCTATCAGTGCTCGACGCTCCTCGACCCAGGCGAATACCAATTGCTCCTGGTCGAGGCACCGAACGTGCCTGCCGTCGAGCTGAAGACCGCGATCCGCTGGCGCATCAAGGACCTGCTCGACTACCACGTGGACGACGCCACGGTGGACGTGCTCGAGGTGCCGCGCAATCCGGCCGGCGGCGAGCGCGGCCACTCGATGTACGCGGTCACCGCGCGCAACGACGTGGTCAAGTCCTGCATCGGGCGTTTCGAGGCGGCGCACATTCCGCTGACCGTCATCGACATCGAGGAGACAGCGCAGCGCAACGTCGCGGCCCTCTTCGAGCGCGACGAACTCGGGCTGGCGCTGCTGCACCTGGGCGAGGAGCAGGGCTTGCTCACCATCAACTACCGTCAGGAGCTGGTGCTCGCGCGCCGCATTGAGGCCGGCATGCGCGCGTTGCTCGCCGGGGACGGTTCGGCGCGCGAGGAACACCTGCAACGTGTGCTGCTGGAGCTGCAGCGCACCTTCGATCACTTCGACCGGCAGTTCGCCTATGTGCCGGTGTCGAAGCTCATGCTGGCGCCCGGTCCCCAGGACTCGGGCCTGCTCGAGTACCTGGCGGCCAACCTCGACATGCCGGTGGAGCGGGTGCGCCTGTCCAGCGCGATCGCGTTCGGCGCGCGCGCAGAGCTCGAGCCGGAGGAGGAGTGGCGCCTGTTCCACCTGATCGGCGCGTCGCTGCGCCACGAGGCCAAAGCGCTGTGAAGCCGGCTGCATGAGCCAGCAGATCAACCTGTTCAACCCGCTGTTCCTGCGCAAGGAGAAGTACTTCTCCGCGCGCACCATGCTGCAGGCACTGGGATTGATCGCGCTCGGCATCGCGGCGCTCTATGCCTACGCGGTATTCCAGACCCGGGGCCTGGAGCGGGCGGCTGCGGAGAATGCGCGCCAGTTGACCGGTCAGCGCGACCAGCTCGTTCAGCTCGGCGGGCAGGGGCGCAGCAAGCTCCTCGAGGCGGAGGTGGCGCGGCTGGACGCTGAGGTCAAGGAACGACGTGCGCTGGTCGCGAAGCTGCAGGGCGGAGAACTCGGCAATACCGATGGCTTCTCTCAATATTTCGCCGCCTTCGGGCGTCACCCGATGCGCGGCGTGTGGCTCACGGGGTTCAGCGTGGGCGACAGCGGCAACGAACTGAAGATTCGCGGCCGCGTGCTCTACCCCGACCTCGTGCCGGCGTACCTGAAGTCGCTGAACGCGGAGGACGTCATGCGCGGCCGCCAGGTGACGGACCTCAAGCTGGTGGCGCGCGATGAGTCGCTGGCGCGGCGCGGCGCGACCGGGGCAAGTCCCGCGGCAGGGCCGGAGCGCTTCGTGGAGTTCGATCTTTCGGCCCCGGTGCGGATCGCGGACGCCGCCAAGGCGCCCGCCAAAGGCGGCAGGCCATGAAGGAACAGCTCAAGCGCTACCTGGAGCGCATCGACAATGCGACCCTGCGGGAGCGCGTGCTGGTGTTCGCCGCCGCCACGCTGGTACTGGTGTTCCTCGGCAATGCGCTGCTGCTCAAGCCGCTGCGCGACGCGCAGCGCCGGCTGTCGGGTGAGATCGCGCAACGCCAGACCGAGCTGCGCTCGGTGCAGACCGAGCTGCAGCGCATGGTCCGCGGGCGAGATGCGGATCCGGATGCCCGCAATCGCGAGCGCCTGGCCGCGCTGCGCGCCGAGGGAACGGTGCTGGCCGCGCAGCTCGCGGAAGAGCAGCGCCGCTTCACTTCTCCCCAACGCATGCGCGAAGTCCTCGACGAGATGCTCGAGCGCAACAAGCGCCTGCAGCTCGTCGACCTGAAGACACTGCCGATCACGGACCTGGCGGCGACGCAGGGCCCGGCCGGCAGGCGCATCTTCCGGCACGGCGTCGAGCTGACGCTGACCGGAGGATATCTCGACCTGTACGCCTACCTGCGGTCGCTCGAGGAACTCACCACGCAGCTCTACTGGGGCAAGGTCGAGATGAACGTCACCGCGTATCCGTCGGCAAGCCTCAAGCTGACCGTGTACACGGTCAGCTTCGACAAGGCATGGCTCATCGTATGACGCGAGTCCTGATGCTCGGCTTTGGCCTCGGCCTGGCCTGCGCCGCACCGGCGCAGACCAGGCCGCTCGCCGACCCGACGCGTCCGCCCAACGTGTCGGCCGAGGCCGCCGAGGCCGTGGTCATCGAGGGCCCTCGGCTGCAGTCGGTACTGATTTCACCCACACGGCGCGCGGCAGTGATCAGCGGCACCGCCGTGGCGCTGGGCGGGCGCTACGGCAATGCCAGGGTCGAAGCGATCTCCGAGTCCGCCGTCGTGCTCCGCTATGCCGATCGCAGGGAAACACTGCAGTTGCTGCCCCGCCAGGACAAGCGGGAGCGCCGCGCTGCCGCCACCCAGAAGGAAAGCGCACGATGAAGCCATTGATCGCAGGTATCTGCCTAGTCAGCGCCGCGGCCTGCAGTTATCCGCCCCCGCGACTCACCAGCGTCGACCCCGAGATCAAGGCGCAGCTTCCCGATCCGGCCGTGGGCCGCAAGCCGCCGGCGGGCGCGCTGCCGGACCAGGCGCTGCTGCCGCCCCTGCGCATGGAGATGCCCGCCGTGCAGGGGCGGCCGATGGACCCGCGCTTCGACCTCTCGGTCAACAATGCGCCGGCGGCCCAGGTCTTCATGTCGATCGTCTCGGGCACGCGCTATTCGATGCTGCTCAACCCCGAGGTCTCGGGATCGGTCACGGTGAACCTGAAGGACGTCACCATCGTCGAGGCGCTCGACTCGCTGCGCGAGCTCTACGGCTACGAATACCGCATCGACGGCACGCGCATCTTCGTGCAGCCGGCGGGGCTGCAGACCAAGATCTACCGGGTCAATTACCTGGTCGGCAAGCGCAAGGGCAAGAGCGACCTGCGCGTGCAGTCGGGTTCGCTCGCCGACACCTCGGGGACCACGACCCCCCCGGTGCCAGTGAGCTACGCCTCGCCCTACCCGCCAGGCCAGTCTGCGGCGGACTCCGCTGCCAGGTACGGGTCCGGGCGCACGGTCGAGAGCACGCGCCTGGAGACCGAGACGAATAGCGACTTCTGGGGCGACCTGCGTATTGCGCTGCATACCATCGTGGGCGGCGGCGCCGGGCGGCAAGTGGTGATCACGCCGCAATCGGGGATCGTGCTGGTGCGTGCCTATCCGCAGGAGTTGCGCGCGGTGGATAATTTCCTGCGCGAGACTCGCATTACGGTCGAGCGGCAGGTGATGCTCGAGGCCAAGGTCGTCGAGGTGACGCTGAACGACGGCTTCCAGTCGGGGATCAACTGGGGCCTGTTCCGCACCAACGAATCGCCGTTCGGCGCGATCGGGCAGTTCGGCAACAACACGAGGCTGGGCACGTCCACCAGCGGCGTCAACAACACCAGCGGCGGCATCTCGGTCGATCCGCTGCTTGGAACGGTGACGACGCTGACGACGGCCGCAAAGAGCCCGGGATCGGTCTTCGGACTTGCGTTCCAGACCTCCAACTTCTCGGCGCTGCTGTCGTTCCTGGATTCCCAGGGCACGACACAGGTGCTCTCCAGCCCGCGCATCGCCACGCTCAACAATCAGAAGGCGGTGCTCAAGGTCGGCACCGACGAGTTCTTCGTCACCAACGTCGCCACCGTCACGACGACGACAGGAACGACCACGCAGCAAACGCCGACGGTGACGGTGGCGCCGTTCTTCTCCGGGGTGATGCTCGATGTCACCCCGCAGATCGACGAGGGCAACAACATCACGCTGCACATCCATCCGTCGATCAGCGAAGTCACCGAGTCGCGCACGGTCGTGGATCTGGGCGGCTCGATTCCCTCGATCACGCTGCCGCTGGCGAGGTCCCAGATCAACGAGTCCGACACCGTCGTGCGCGTCACCGACGGCAACATCGTGGCGATCGGCGGGCTGATGTTCATGGCGCTGCGCGACAACCGCACGGGCATCCCGGGTGTGGCGGACGCCAATGTGCTGCTGCGCAATACCGACCGGGCGAAAACGAAGCGCGAGATCGTGATCCTGCTCAAGCCGACCGTGATCCAGAACGACCTGAGCTGGGTCGAGGACATGCGCGATATGCGGCAGCGCTACGAACGCATGATTCCCCCGGCGCCCGAGGCGAAGCCCCAGTGAACTACCACACCCACTTCGGACTTCGCGAGGCGCCCTTCGGCATTACCCCCGACACCAGCTTCTTCTACGCCTGCCGCAGCATCCAGGAAGGTCTCAACACCCTGCTGATCGCGATCTCGAACGGCGAGGGATTCATCAAGATCACCGGCGAGGTCGGGACAGGCAAGACGCTGCTGTGCAGGAAGTTCCTTGCCACGCTGGGTTCCGGCTGGGCCAGCGCCTACGTGCCGAATCCGAGCCTGGAGCCACGCGCGCTGGTGCAGGCGATTGCCACCGAGCTCGGCGTGCGCGCAGATGGCAGCGTGGACCAGCACCAGTTGCTCAAGGGCATCACGCTCGCGCTGCTCGGCCACGCGCGCCACGGCAGGCGCGTGGTGATTTGCATGGACGAGAGCCAGGTGATGCCGCTGGAGACGCTGGAGACGCTGCGGCTGCTGACGAACCTGGAGACCGAGAAGCGCAAGCTCCTGCAGGTGGTGCTGTTCGGTCAACCCGAACTCGATCGCAAGCTGGCCTCGGAGTCGATCCGGCAGTTGCGCCAGCGCATCACCTTCCAGTACGACCTCACCGGGCTGGATCGCGAGGAGATCGGCGCTTACGTCGAGCACCGGCTGCAGATTGCCGGGCACGCCGGCGCGGCGCTGTTCGATCGCGGCGCGCTGGCCGGGCTGCATCGCGCCAGTCGCGGCGTCCCCCGCCTCGTGAACATCCTTGCGCACAAGGCGATGTTGCTGGTGTTTGGCGAGGGGGGCCAGCGCGTCTCTCGGCGCCACGTGGATCTCGCCGCCGAGGACACGCCGGCGGCGGCAGCGCCGCGCTCGTGGTGGTGGCCGCGCCTGCGAGCGAGCCGGGCTTCGTCCGACTAGACTGGGCAATGAGCATCATCAACAGAATGCTGCGGGAGCTCGACCGCCGCCGGGCCGCGGGCGACCCAGGCAGTGAGGCGTTGCGCGCGCAAGTGCGCGCCGTCGCCGCGCCCGGGCGCGCCAGCAGCGAGTGGTTCTGGCGCGTGGTGGCCATGTTGATGCTGTTCGCCGCGTCGTGGACCGTTTGGGTGATCTACCACCTGCAGCCGCGGTCCGTGGCAACCGAGTTGGCGCAGCGTGCCGCGGAGGGCACTCGCCGCCGCACGCCGGCCGCGCCGCCCGCCACGCCAGCGCCGCCCGCCACGCCAGCGCCGCCCGCCACGCCAGCGCCGTCCGCCGCCCAGTCCCCGTCTCAGCTGCCGCCGACCGCGATCGCAGAAGCATCAGCCGCCTCTGCCGTTCCGACTCAAAAGCCGGCGCCCGAGAAGCTGGCCGCCCCAATCGAGATGCTGCGCCTGGCGCTGACGATCGATACGCCGCTCGCACCGCGCCCGGCAAAGGCTGCCGCCAAGCCTGCGGCGGGCGCGCCGGCCAGGCTCACGCCGTCCCAGCCGGCGGAACGAGTCGCGGCCGCGCCGGGGTCCGGCAGGGTCGAGAAGCGCGATCGCGTGCGGGGGGCAGGCGACCACGCGGAGGTGGAGTTCAGGCGCGCCGCGACGCTGCTCAACAGCGGGCGGGTGGCGGACGCCGAGGACGCCCTGATTTCCGCGCTCGGCGCGGACCGTAGCCACCAGGCGGCGCGTCAAACGCTCATCGCCCTGTACATCGAGCAACGTCGCATCGACGAAGCCCTACGCCATCTGCAGGAGGGATTGAACGCCAACCCCAGTTTCGCCCCCTTTGCGGTGGCGCTGGCGCGCATCCATGTGGATCGCCGCAATTACGACGAGGCGCTCCAGGTGCTGGAGCAGTCGAAGGCAGCGGGGCAGGGCAGCGCCGACTTCCATGCCCTGCGTGGCGCGGTGCTGCAACGCCTGTCGCGCCAGGCGGAAGCGGCAGACGCCTATCGCATGGCGCTCAACAGCGGTCCGCAGACAGGCGTGTCCTGGGTCGGCCTGGGCATCTCGCTGGAGGCCTTGGGGCGACGGCCCGAGGCGGCGGAGGCATTTCGCCGCGGCATCGCGACCGGTGCTCTGACGGCCGACGTCAGGGCCTACGCCGAGCAGCGCGTGCTCTACCTGCAGTAGCTCAGGCCGCGCTCGGCGCGTCTTCGCCGGTCTTCTCCAGCCGGTAGCCGTAGTTGTAGATCGGCACGACGCGAAAGCCAGTCTCGACGCGCAAGTCGAGCTTCTTGCGCACCTGGCTGACATGCGTGTCCACGGTGCGCGTGACCAGGTCGCCGCTGCGTCCCCATACCGACTCCTGCAGGTGGCCGCGCGACATCAGGCGGCCGACGTTGCGGAACAGCACCACGGTCAACTCGAATTCCTTGGGCGTCAGCTCGATCCTCTCGCCGTTGCGCCGCACTTCGCCGTGCGCAATGTCGATCTCGAACGGCGGAAAGGAGAGCCGCTTCTCCTCTTCGCGTGGATACGCGCGGCGCAGCAGCGCATGCACCCGCGCAACCAGCTCCTGGCGCCGCGCCGGCTTCACCATGTAGTCGTCGGCACCGTTCTCCAGCGCAAAGACGATGTCCTGCTCCGAATCGCGCACCGTGACGAAGAGTACCGGCACGGTCTTGGACACGTTGGTGCGCAGCCACATCAGCACGTCGGCGCCGGACACGTCCGGAACCTGCCAGTCGAGCACGAACAGGTCGAAGCTCTCTCGTCCGGCATGCTTCATCGCGTCGCGTCCGGACAGATAGCCGTGCACGTCGTGGCCGTCGTCGGCCAGCCAGCGCTTGAGCAGCGCCAGCTGGTCCGGGTCGTCTTCGAGTATCGAGATGCGCATCCGTGGCTCCCTTGTGACAATGATACTGCGACATCCCGGGGCACCGGAACTGCCTTGTGGCAGAATCCGCCCTCCCCCGGGGCCCCACATGCGGATCGCACTGCTCGGCGGCGGAACCATCGCGCGCCTCATTCTCGAGCACGCCAAGGGCGGCACTCTTGCCGGCATCGACGTGGTCGCGGTGTCCGGGCGTGCCGAGGGCTCGCGCGGCGAGGCCTTGGCGCGTGCCCACGGCGTTGCCTTCGTGGTGGGACGCGAGGCGCTGCTCGCCTCGCGCCCGCAGGCGGTGGTCGAGGCAGCGTCCCACGAAGCGGTGCGGGAGCACCTGGTCGGCATACTCGAGGCTGGCGTGAGCGTGGTCGTGCTGTCGGCGGGGGCGCTCGCCGACGACGCGTTGCGCAAGGCTGCCGAGCGCGCAGCGCAGCGCACCGGGGCCCTGCTGTACGTGCCCTCGGGCGGGATCGGCGGGCTCGACGCGCTCAAGGCCGCATGCATCGCGGGGGTGGACGCGGTGAGCATACGCGTCGCCAAACCGCCGGCGGCCTGGAAGAACATTCCCTACGTGGATGCCATGCGCCTGGACCTGGACGCCCTTCGCGCCCCGCGCGTTCTCTACGATGGCCCGGCACGGGCGGGCGTGCCGCACTTCCCGCAGAACGTCAACATTGCCGCGGTCCTCTCGCTGGCGGGCATCGGTTTTGACCGTACGCGGCTGGAGGTGGTCGCCGACCCGGCGCTGAGCCGCAACACCCACACCATCCGCGTGTCGGGCAAGGCCGGCAATTTCACCGTGGTGCTTGAAAACGTGCCGTCCCCGGACAATCCGAAGACTGCGTGGCTGGCGTGCTACAGCGCGCTCGCGGCCCTGCAGTCGCTCAGCTCTGGCGTTCGCTACGGCACCTGAGGCTTTGATGCGTTTCGCAGCGAGCTTCCGCAGGCCTCGCCGCCGATTTCGCGAGGCACGCTTGGATTTCGGTGTGGAATTGTTGACCAAGCAGCGGATAAGTCAGATAATTTTGGGTTCCGCCGGAGGGGTGCCCGAGCGGCTAAAGGGGGCAGACTGTAAATCTGTTGGCCTTGCGCCTACGTTGGTTCGAATCCAACCCCCTCCACCAGCGATCCGGTCGGGGCCGGCGGCGGAACGGCGAGAGGCGCGAGCGAGTGCGTGGGTGGGGTGAACAGGCGGGTGTAGCTCAATGGTAGAGCAGAAGCCTTCCAAGCTTATGACAAGGGTTCGATTCCCTTCACCCGCTCCAGTGAGCAAGGAGAATTCGGCCCATGTAGCTCAGTGGTAGAGCACTCCCTTGGTAAGGGAGAGGTCACGCGTTCAATCCGCGTCATGGGCACCAGGTAACCGCAACGAGACTAGATAGAGGCAGTCCGCAATGGCAAAAGGCAAATTTGAGCGTACCAAGCCGCACGTGAACGTGGGCACGATTGGGCACGTGGATCATGGCAAGACGACGCTGACGGCGGCGATGACGCACGTGCTGGCGAAGAAGTTTGGC
>Ga0180077_1000067_pt1 | contig 12349 bp, 12 predicted proteins | sample EasRiv466_16_10D_FD_123014 | JGI IMG/M metagenome (GOLD analysis project Ga0180077, IMG submission 123014) | Soil microbial communities from meander-bound floodplain in the East River, Colorado, USA - East River metaG ERMLT466_16_10D | ecosystem: Environmental > Terrestrial > Soil > Floodplain ...
CGTTAGGCCCCGCAACGTGAGCCACTCGGCGCGCCAGCAGAGTCAGCGCCTATCGGCGTGGATTGAACAGCCACACTGGAAAGAGGGCGCAAGCTGCCTACAACCCTTGGAGGCCGCTTACGAACCCCACCGGTGCCAGTACGGCCGACTGCATCACGAGCGATAAAATGCACAACTACCGAGCAAACAGGTATAGGTAGTCGACGAGTCGGGCGATCTCCAGCGGTTCGCAAGAGAGGTTGAATATGGAACAAAGTAGCAATGCCGTCGGTGCTCCAGTTGATCGCCAGCCTGCGCTGCCATTGTCCGCCACGTTTGGGCTGGGAGATCGCGTACGAAAGAAGTCGGGCGCCGCGTGGCAGGGCCGAGTCGTTGGCTGGTACAGCACGAAACTGACGCCTGAAGGCTATGCCGTCGAGTCCGAAGCTCACCCAGGGGCGGTACAGATCTACCCGGTCGCGGCGCTTGAACGCGTGGCCTAACCCCTCGCTGAACCGGACACGCAACGGCGTGCCGCGCTTGGACCTCATCTTATTCTGGCCCAAGCGCTTCACGCCGTCGCGCGCCGGTTAGCTCGAAGGTTAGGCAGCCTGATGATTAGGCTCTACACGGCGATCTATTTGGGCTTCTGGGTTGCGCTGGCGGTAACTATCGCGTACTTCGGTACCACAGCTGGCGTCTCGCCCTGGCTTTCGGCTAGCCTGGTTTTCATCGCATTCTTCTTCATCAACGGGTCCCTCGCCTATCTCTTCCTGTCGCGCCGGCTCAAGGGCCAGGGCAAGACGCCTCCGCCATTTCTCCAATACCTGTTTCAGACAGAGAAGCTTAATCAACCGACACCGGTCCCAACGCCTGTCCGGGTCGTGTTGGGCTTGATCGTGATCTTTGGTGGAGCCTTGTTTATTTTGGGAGGCGGCGTCTTCGTGTCGAATTTCGATCGTGCGGCTGTCTTGCTGGTCGGATTCGCTTTCCTCTTTCTTGGGTTCGCGTTCCTGTACGTTGGCTATCGAGTGATTCGAATGAATCGACCGAATCGGCGGCTCTTCGGTCCAGACAGGGTAACGGGGCTGCCTGACAATTCGCTGCAGCCGACGCCGAACGACGGCGCGGCTGAGCGCACACGTTGAGCCGCGCCACTCAGCAAGGCGAGGCGTAGCCCGGCGCCGGCGCTAGGGGCCCATCGTGCCGCGCCGAGCCGGGCCGCAGGCGGAGGGAGAAGGCCGAGCACTGTTCGAGCCCGTAGGAGCAGGAGGGCGAGTTGCGCAGGCCTACGACGCCCGCGGCTCAAAGGCGAGGGATTCGCGCGGCGCTGGGGAAAGCGCCGGCGCCGGGCGATGCCGCGCGCCGCAAGAACGCCTAGCGGACCACCAAAACGGGGATGCGGGAGTGGGTGAGCACCTTCTGCGTCTCGCTGCCGAGCAGGGCGCGCGCGAGGCCGCGCCGCCCGTGCGAGGCCATCACGATGAGGTCGCACTTGCGCCGGTGCGCCGCGTGCAGCACGCCCGACCAGGGCTCGGGGGCGTTCGCCGCCAGCGTCTCGCAGACCACGCCCGACTCGCGGGCGAGCCGCGCCGCGGGCGCCAGCACCTTCTTCGCGAGCGCGTCGGCGCGCTGCTTGTACAAGTGCCGCGTGACGCCAGGCAGGTATTGCGCGGCCTCGCCGTAAGCAGGCAGCACGTACGGCGGCATGATGAAGAGCACCGTGAGTTTCGCGCCGCAGGCGCGCGCGAGCTTCGCGGCGATCGCCACCGCCTTGCGCGCGCGCGGCGCGCCGTCGGTGCAGGCGAGCAGGTGCCGGTAGCTCACCGGCACACGAGCACGGGGATCTTGGAGTGCGTGAGCACCTTGGTGGTCTCGCTGCCGAGCAGCAGCCCGGCGATGCCGCGCCGACCATGCGAGGCCATCACGATCAGGTCGCAGCGCTTGGCGCGCGCGGTCTTCAGGATGCCGTCCCAAGGCTGGTCCGCGAGCGGCGTGGCGCTCGCGCAGGCAACCCTGCCGCGGCGCGCCTCGGCGCCCACCGCATCGAGCGCCTTCTTGGCTGCCTTGGCCATCAGTTCCTTGTGGCGCCGCGGGCCGATGTCGGCCACGTAGAGCATGCCCTCGGCGTACACCGGCGGCACGTAGGGCGGGATCACGAAGACACCCGTGATCCTGGCGCCGCAGGTTCTTGCGAGCGCGACCGCCGCGCGCACGGCGCGCGCCGAAAGCTTGGTTCCGTCGGTGGGTACCAGGATGTGCTTGTACATGGAGCCTCCTTGAAAGATCCTGATCAGTATCGTCCCGGTACCTGGCGCCCGGTTTGACTTGCGTCAATCCGGCGCCGCCGCAGAAAAGTGGCTGGCGCCCGGTTCCGGCCGCGGCGCGCATCCGCGCCAACAGGCCAGAGGCTCCCTAGCCCGGCTGTCCGTCGAGGCGCGCCCGAGAGAGGATCGGCACGTAGGCGACGGTGAAGGCGGCGAAGGCGGCGAACCAGAAGAGCGCCGAGGCGAGCGTCGCGGCGAGATAGGCGCCCGGGAACGCGAGCGGCACCAGCACGCGCGCCACGGCAGCGAGCTGGACCAGCAGGTAGGCGGCGGTTTCCGCCGCGCCCGCGACGAGTGGCCGCGCCGTGTGGCCGCGCGCCGTGCGCGTCATCATGCCGAGCGTGAGCCCGCCGATGGCGCCGACCGTGAGCGCGTGCGTGGCGAGCGCGACCGGCACGAGGCCGAAGCCCGCCAGGCCGCGCAGCAGCAGGTGCACGACGATCCAGGCGTAGGCGATGTGCAGGATCCAAACGATCGGTTTGCGCAGGGTCCTGTGCGGCGACCACAGCGCGAGTCGCGCGCCGTGCGCGGCTGCGGCCGCCAGCGCGACCGCCGCCGCGGGCAACACGAGCTCGAGGGCGTCCAGCGCGATCAGCGCGAGGATCGCGCCGAGCGCTGCCTTCTCCAGCCAGGCGATGCGCCGCGCGCCCGCGCCCGCAACGGCATTGTTGGTGAACATCGGCACCACGCGGCCGGCGACCACCGTCATGACGAACAGCACCGCGTCCAGGCCGAGCGCGATGCCGAGCTGGGGCCAGACCTGCAGCAGGAGGCCTGCCGCGCCGAGCCCGAGCACCAGCGCGATGAAGAACAGGTTGCGCCGGTTGCCCGCCGCGACCAGCGGCCGGCCGATGCCCCAGGCGACCGCCACCGCGAAGAACGCTCCCGCGACGGCCGCCGCGGGCAGCGACACCAACGCCAGCCCGCGCGCGAGCAGCCACAGCGCGGCGATCGCCGCGAGCGCGGCGCCCGTCGGCGTGGGGCGCCCGGTCCAGGCGCGCACCGCGGTGAGCAGGAAGCCGGTGATCACCGCGAACGCATAGCCGAGGATCATCTCGTGCGCGTGCCAAAGGATGTTCGCGCCCGGCAGCCACCCGGCGTACTGCAGGGCCCAGAGCGGGACGGCGAGCGCCGCGTAGGCGCCGGCGAGCAGGTAGAAAGGCCGGAAGCCGAGCGCGAAGAGCGCGAAGCCGGGCGGGGCTTGCGGCGTTGCGGGAGAAGGCGCGGACAGTTGCACGTCGCATGCATCCTAGGAGTCGGGGGAGGTCGCCGGGTTGACGCACATCAAGCCATCCGTGCCCGGCCACCGGATACTTCACTTGAAGCAATGACAGAGAGACAGGAGAAGCCATGAGAACCAAATTGGCATTGACCATCCTCGCGGCAGCGCTCGCAGTGCCTGCGCTTGCGCAGCCCGGTCCCGGACCGCGCGCGGACTTCGAGCAGTATCGCGAGCAGATGTGGGCGCGCATGCAGACGATGCATGAGCAGATGGACAAGATCCGCGCGACCAAAGACCCCAAGGAGCGCGAGAAGCTCCTGCGCGAGCACTATGAAACGATGCAACAGGGCTTCGGCGCGATGCGCGGCTACGGCCCGATGATGGGCGGGCCCGGCCCGGGCTACGGTCCCGGCTATGGCGCAGGCAAGGGCCCCGGTGCAGGCAAGGGGCCCGGAGCAGGTGCGGGACCTGGTGCGGGCAAAGGACCCGGCACAGGGCCAGGCGCGGGCATGGGACCTGGAGCAGGCATGGGGCCCGGGGCCGGCATGGGCCCGGGCGGCGGCATGATGGGGCGCGGCTTCGGCCGCGGGCCCTATGTCGCGAGCGTGTGCACCAGGCTCGACGATCCGGCCGCGAAGCGCGACTGCATCCTGGAGGAGCGCCTCGACATCATGCAGGACATGATCAACCAGCTGCTCGATCGCGAGGGCCTGCGCGGCACGCCGCGCGCCAAGTAACGCGTTTCCGCGGCGGCTACAATCCGCCGCATGAATGCCGCACCGGGGCAGGGGACTGCCGAAGCGCCGCCGGCGGTCCTCGGCCGGCTCGAGCGCTATTTCAAGGGGAACGAGCGCGCCGTGGCCGCCGCGTTCTTCGCCGCCGGCTTCGTGTTCGACATGCTGACGGTGGGGCGCATCGATTCCTGGCTCACCATCGGCCAGCAGGCGGTGTACCTGGCGGTGATCATGGCGGTGCTGCTGCAGATGTTCCGCGAGCAGGGCCAGCCCGCGCCGGAGCCGGCCGCGATGCCCAGGCTCAGGCGCTGGGTGTTCGAGTACCGCGGCGCGGCCGTGCACTTCCTGCTCGGCGCGCTGCTCAACCTCTACGCCATCTACTACTTCAAGAGCTCGTCGCTCGTGGTGTCGTTCGCGTTCCTCGGCTTCCTGGTGGTGCTGCTGCTGGCGAACGAGTCGCGGCGCTTCAAGGCGCTCGGGCTGCCCGTCAAGTTCGCGCTGCTCGCGCTGTGCTTCTTGTCCTTCTTCGCCACGCTGTTGCCGGTGCTCGCCGGCTCCATCGGCCTTGCCATGTTCCTCGCGTCGATGCTCGTCGGCGCCCTGCCGCTGGCGGGCGCGGCCTGGCGCATCCGCCGCTCGGCGCCGGAGCGCTTCGCGCTCGCCCGGCGCCAGATCCTCGTGCCGCTGGGCTGCGTGCTGCTCGGCTTTCTCGGCTTCTACCTCTTTCGCCTCATCCCGCCAGTGCCGCTGTCCATTCCGTACATCGGCGTGTACCACTCGGTGGAGCGCACCGCGGAGGGCTACCGCCTCACCCACGAGCGCGAATGGTGGCGCTTCTGGCACAACGGCGACCAGGCGTTCCGCGCGCAGCCCGGTGACCGGGTGTACGTGTTCTTCCGCATCTTCTCGCCGTCGCGCTTTGCCGACCAGGTGCAGGTGCGCTGGTACTGGCGCGCGGGCGGCGGCATCGGCGGCTGGGCGCTGCACGACTCGATCCCGATGGGCATCGTCGGCGGCCGCGAGCAGGGCTTTCGCGGCTACGGCTTCAAGGCCAATTACCAGCCCGGCAGCTGGAAGGTGCAGGTGGAGACCACGGACGGGCGCGAGATCGGGCGGATCTATTTCGACCTCGAAGCGGCGGCGCAGGCGCCGCGCATCTGGCAATCGCAATTCCAGTAGGGATGATGGCGCGGCACAGACGATGAAGGCGACATTGATTCCCGGCATCGCCGGCAGGAAGGTGATCCACGTGGACGACGGCCGCTGCATCGCTTTCATGGGGCCGGAGAACGCGGTCTATGCGACGCCCCACATGGTGAGCGACGTCGAGTACGCGATCCGCGACTTCCTCCTCGGCTATCTCGATCCGGGCGAGGACACGGTGGGCACGCACGTGACCATTGACCACCTCGCCGCCACGCCGATGGGCATGCGCGTCACCATCGAGTACGCAGTCACCCGCGTGGACGGCCGCAGCGTGCGATGCGCCTTCCGGGTGCGCGACGAGCTGGAGGAGTGCGGCACCGGTGTGCACGTGCGCTTCGTGGTGGATGCCGAGAAGACGCGCCAGCGCCTGGCGAAGAAGCGCGCCGCGGCGAAGAAGGCCTGATGCACGCCGCGGCGAAGCGAGCGTGAATCGCGTCTCACGCCGGCGCTTCCTCGGCGCCTGCGGGGCGCTCGCCGCCCTGCCGCAGGCGCGCGCGCAGCAGGCGCCCGCCGGCGCGTCCGCGCGCGAGATCCGGCTCGAGGCGGGGCCCGCGCGCATCGCCGTAGTCGGCGCGCCGCATCCCGACACCGATCTGTGGGCCTACAACGGCGCCTTTCCCGGCCCCGTGCTGCGCGCAAGGCAGGGCGAGACGCTGCGCGCGCGCCTCGTCAACCGCCTGCCGCAGGAGACGACGCTCCACTGGCACGGCATCCGCCTGCCGAACGCGATGGACGGCGTGCCGCACCTGACGCAGAAGCCCGTGGCGCCCGGCGGCGAGTTCCTCTACGAGTTCGCGCTGCCCGACGCGGGCACCTTCTGGTACCACCCGCATGCGTCCAGCCCGGAGCAGCTCGGGCGCGGCCTTTACGGCGCGCTGATCGTCGAGGAGCGCACGCCACCCGCGTTCGACCGCGACGTGGTCTGGGTGCTCTCCGACCTGCGCCTCGATCGCGAGGCGCAAGTCGCCCGGGATTTCAACGCGCCCTTCGACGCCAGCCACGCCGGGCGCCTGGGCAACACCGCGCTGGTCAACGGCCGCGTGCCCGATGCGTTCGCGCTGGATGCGGGCCAGCGGGTGCGCCTCAGGCTCGTGAACGCCGCCAACGCGCGCATCTTCCGCCTGAACTTCGAGGGCCACGCGCCGCGCGTGATCGCGCTCGACGGCCACCCGGTCGCGCCGCATGCCCTTGCCGGCGGGCTCACGCTCGGGCCCGGCATGCGCGCGGACCTGCAGCTCGAGGCAAGCGGCGAGCCCGGCCGCCGCTACGCGGTGACGGACGACTTCTTCCCGCGCCGCGCCTATCGCGTGATCGACCTGGCCTACACGGAGCGGCGCGCACCGGCGCGCCTGCTGCCCATGCCGCAATTGCCGCCCAATCCGCTTTCGGCGCCGGACGTGGCGCGCGCCGAGCGCCACAAGCTCGTGCTCGGCGGCGGGGCCATGCGCCCGCGGCAGCCGGAGGGACTCTGGTCGATCAACGGCCGCTCGCCGCGTGGACACGCGCACGAGCCGCTGCTGCGCCTGAAGCGCGGCCGCAGCTACATTCTCGAAGTCGAGAACGACACCGCCTGGCACCATCCGTTTCACCTGCACGGCGTGGCGTTCCGCACGCTCAACGAGTCGCACCAGCCCTGGCGCGACACGGCGCTCGTCGATCCGGGGGCGCGCGCGGCGTTCGCCTTCGTCGCCGACAACCCGGGCGACTGGATGATCCACTGCCACATCCTCGAGCACCAGGAGTCGGGGATGATGGCGGTAATGCGGATCGAGTAAACTCCGCCGCATGCGTTTGATCCTGGCGGGACTGCTCGCGCTGGCGCCCGCGCTTGCTCATTCCCAGCAGAAAGCACCGCCACCGATGCCCGTGATGGCCGTCGCGGCGAAGCTCTCGCCCGCGGTCGACGAAGTCACGGCGGTGGGCACGATGCGCGCGGACGAAGCGGTGACGGTGCGCCCCGAGATCGCCGGGCGCATCGGCGAGATCCGCTTCCAGGAGGGTGGCCGCGTCGCGCGCGGCGACGTGCTGGTGCGCCTGGACCAGAGCGAGCTCGGCGCGGTGCTCGCCTCGAGCAAGGCGCAGGCGGAGCTGGAAGCGCAGCGCCTGGTGCGCGCCGAGGACATGCACAAGAAGGGCTTCATCGCGCAGCAGGCGCTCGATGAGCAGCGCGCGAACCAGCAGCGCGCGCTGGCGAAGGTGCGCGAGGACGAGGCGCGCCTGGCCAAGACGGTGATGCGCGCGCCGTTCCCGGGCGTGATGGGCCTGCGCCAGGTGAGCGAGGGCGCCTACGTGGCCGCGGGCACCGACATCGCGCGACTGGAGAAGATCGACCAGCTGAAACTGGACTTCCGCGTGCCCGAGGGCTACGTGGGGCGCATGAAGGCCGGCCAGGGCGTGCGGCTGCAGGTGGACGCCTATCTGGAGCGCACCTTCCCCGGACAGGTCTACGCCGTCGAGACGGCGGTGGACGAGGCGACGCGCACGGTGCTGGTGCGCGCGCGCGTCGCCAATCCCGATCTGCGGCTGCGGCCCGGAATGTTCGCGCGCGTGCAGGCGCAGATCGGCGTGCGCGAGAAGGCGGTGTGGATCCCGGAGGCGGCGATCGTGCCGCGCGGGCAGGACAGCTTCGTGTTCCGCGTGGCGGAGGGCCGCGCCGACATGGTCAAGGTGCGCACCGGCGTGCGCAAGGTGGGCGAGGTCGAGATTACCGAGGGCCTCGCCGCCGGCGACCTGGTGGTCACCGAGGGCAACCACAAGATCGGCCCGGGCTCGCCGGTGAGCGTCATGCAGGGCACACCGAAGCCCGCGGCGGCGGTAGCCGGGAAAAAGGGCTAGCGCAGGCGCCAGGCCTGCCGCGTGCGCCATGCAGCTGCCTGAACTGTGCATCAAGCGTCCCGTCTTCGCGACGGTGCTGAGCCTGATGATCGTGCTGCTCGGCGTGATCTCCTTCCAGCGCCTGACGGTGCGCGAGTACCCGAAGATCGACACGCCGGTGGTCTCGGTGCGCACCGTCTTCAAGGGCGCGAGCCCGCAGGTCATCGAGTCGCAGATCACCCAGCCGCTGGAGGATGCGCTCTCGGGGATCGAGGGCGTGCGCGCGATCAAGTCGGTGTCGCGCGAGGAGGTGAGCACCATCACCGTCGAGTTCGTGCTCGAGAGGAACGTCGACTCGGCGGCGAACGACGTGCGCGACCGCGTGGCGCGCGTGCGCGCGCTGCTGCCCGCCGCCGCGGACGAGTCGGTGGTGTCCAAGATCGAGGCGGACGCGCAGGCGATCATCTGGCTGCGCCTGTCGTCCGAGCGCCACGCGGCGCTCGAGATCTCCGAGTACGCGGACCGCTACGTCGCCGACCGCCTGAAGACGCTGCCCGGCGTCGCCTCGGTGATCATCGGCGGCGAGCGCCGCTACGCCATGCGCCTGTGGGTCGACCGCGACCGCCTCGCCGCCTACGGCCTGACGCCGCAGGACGTGGAGAACGGGCTGCGCAAGCAGAACGTCGAGATCCCCTCGGGGCGGATCGAGTCGGCCCAGCGCGAGTTCACGGTGCTGACCGAGGCCGACCTGCGCACCGAATCGCAGTTCAACAACATGATCCTGGCCGAAAACCGCGGCTACGCGGTACGGCTGCGCGACGTGGGCGTGGCGCGCCTGGGCGCGCTCGACGAGCGCAACATCGTGCGCGTGAACGGCAACCCGGCGGTGGGCATGGGCGTGGTGAAGCAGTCCACCGCCAACACGCTGTCGGTGGCCACCGCGGTGAAAGCGGAAATGGCGCGGCTGCAGCCGACGCTGCCCGCGGGCATGTCGCTCGCCGTGGCGTTCGACTCCTCGGTGTTCATCGACCGCTCGATCGTCGCGGTGTACCGCACCATGCTCGAGGCGGTGCTGCTGGTGGTGCTGGTGATCTTCGTGTTCCTGCGCTCGGTGCGCTCGACGCTGATTCCCTTCGTCACCATCCCGGTGTCGCTCATCGGCGCGTTCTTCTTCCTGTGGCTGATGGGCTTTTCGGTCAACGTGCTGACGCTGCTCGGCCTGGTGCTCGCCATCGGCCTGGTGGTCGACGACGCCATCGTGGTGCTGGAGAACTGCCACCGCCACGTCGAGCTCGGCAAGAGCCCGCGCCAGGCCTCGATCGACGGCGCGCGCGAGATCGCCTTCGCCGTGGTGGCGATGTCGCTCACGCTCGCCGCGGTGTTCGCGCCGCTCGGCTTCATGACCGGCAACACGGGCCGCCTGTTCACCGAGTTCGCGCTCACGGTGGCGGCCGCGGTCGTGGTCTCGGGCATGGTCGCGCTCACGCTCACGCCGATGATGTGCTCGCGCATCCTGAAGGAGCACGAGTCGCACGGGCGCCTCTACCAGGCCATGGAGCGGTTCTTCACCGGCATGACACAGGGCTACCGCCGTTCGCTCACCTTCGTGCTCGCGTGGTGGTGGGCGGTCGTGGTGGCGTTTGCCCTGGTCTTCGGCGGGGCGTTCCTGCTGTACAAGTCGCTCAAGTCCGAGCTCTCGCCGCTGGAGGACCGCGGCTTCTTCATCACGCTGGTGATCGCGCCCGAGGGCGCCTCGATCGACTATACCGACCGCTACATGCGCGAGGTGGAGAAGCTGTTCTCGCAGGTCCCCGAGATCCGTTCCTACTTCACCGCGGTCGCGCCGGGACTGGAGCGCCCCAACCCGGTGAACTTCGGCATCGGCTTCACCCAGCTTGCGCCCTGGGAGGAAAGGACCCGCAAGACGCAGGCCATCACCGCGGAGCTGGGGCCGAAGCTGTTCGCCACGCTGCCCGGCGTGTTCGCTTTCCCCGTCAATCCGCCCTCGCTCGGGCAGAGCTTCCGCAACCCGCCGGTGCAGTACGTGGTGCAGGCGAATTCCTACGAGGACCTGGAGCGCATGACCAACGCGCTGCTCGCCAAGGCGCGCGAGTCCAGGGTGCTCGCCAATCCGGACACCGACCTGCGCCTGAACAAGCCGCAGCTCGCGGTGGACATCGACCGCGAAAAGGCGGCGGCGCTCGGCATCGACGTGGAGACCATCGGCCGCACGCTGGAGACGCTGCTCGGCGGCCGCCAGGTGACGCGCTTCAAGCGCGAGGGCAAGCAGTACGAGGTGATCGTGCAGCTCGAAGCGAAGGACCGCAACACCCCTGCCGACCTCACCTCGATCTTCGTGCGCGCGCGCGACGGCACGCTGGTGCAGCTCTCCAACCTCGTCAAGGTGCGCGAGACGGTGGGGCCCAAGGAGCTCAACCACTTCAACCGCCTGCGCGCCACCGTGCTCAGCGCCAACGTGGCCCCGGGCTACACGCTGGGCGAGGCGCTCGAGGTGCTGGACGCCGCGGCGAAGGACACGCTGGATGCGAGCGCGCGCGTCGAGCTCGACGGCCCGTCGCGCGAATTCCGCGAGTCGGGCGCCACCCTGGTGCTCACCTTCGTGCTGGCCCTCGCCTTCATCTACCTGGTGCTCGCCGCGCAGTTCGAGAGCTTCGTCTCGCCCTTCGTCATCATGCTGACGGTGCCGCTCGCCATGACCGGCGCGCTCGCCGCGCTCAAGCTCACCGGCGGCACGCTCAACGTCTATTCGCAGATCGGCCTGGTGATGCTGATCGGCCTGATCACCAAGCACGGCATCCTGATCGTGGAGTTCTCCAACCAGTTGCGCGAGCGCGGCATGGCCGCCGGCGAGGCGGTGGTCGAGGCGGCGACGCTGCGCCTGCGCCCGATCCTGATGACCACCGGCGCCATGGTGCTCGGCGCGCTGCCGCTCGCGCTCGCCACCGGCGCAGGCTCGGAAGCGCGCCAGCCGATCGGCTGGGTGATCGTCGGCGGCTTGCTGGTGGGCACGGTGTTCACGCTCTTCGTGATTCCCACCGCGTACCTGCTGCTCACAGGGCGCGGCCGCGCGGCAGCCGCGGAGCCGCACGTTGCTGCTGCAGAGTGACACCGCGCTGGTGACGGGAACGGGCGGGGGCATCGGCCTCGCCATCGCGCAGGCGCTGGAGGAAGAGGGCGCGCAGGTGATGCGCGCCGACCTCAAGGATGCGGACCTCTCGCAGCCGGGCGCCGCGCAGGCGCTCGCCGCGCGCGCAATCCGCGAGCTCGGCCGGGTCTCGATCTTCGTCCATGCCGCCAGCCCGCCGCGCCGCGAGGCGCAGACCGCGCTGGCAGTCACCGAGGCCGAGTGGCGGGCGATGCTGGAAGTGAACTTGAATTCGGGCTTCCTGATCGCGCAGGCGCTCGGGCGGCACATGCGCGAGCGCAAGATCCGCGGGCGCATGCTGTTCGTCACCTCGCTGCACGCGCACTCGCCGCGCAACCTGCCGCACTACTCCGCGTCGAAGGCGGGGCAGACCATGGTGATGAAGGAGCTGGCGCGGGCGCTCGGGCCCGACGGCATCCGCGTCAACGCCATCGCGCCGGGCGCGGTGCCTGGGGCGGGCTTCAAGGGTTCGCCCGGCCTGGTCGACAGGATCGCCCTCGGGCGCGTCGGCACGCCCGCGGACATCGCGCCGATGGCGGTGGCGATCCTTTCCGAGAAGTACGGCGCCTACATGACCGGCGCCACGGTGGTGGTGGACGGCGGCATCGCGCTCTACAACTGGCTGGACGTGCAGGGCTAGGGCTGGCCGGTGGCCACCGACCTGTTCCGGCTCGCGCCCTGGGGCTATGCCGGCACCGTCTTCTCGCGGAACTGGGACAATGCCGTCAGCACGGTGAAGGCCAACCGCTGCGGCTTCACCGAGATGATGGACAGCGAAGACATGATGCGGCGCACCTTCGGCGAGTTCCGCGCGCGGCGCGTCATTCCGCAGGCGCCATGGATCGATCCGTTGGAGGACGCATGAAATCTCGCTACCTGGTGCGGCAAGCCGATGTCACCC
>Ga0180077_1000069_pt1 | contig 12287 bp, 9 predicted proteins | sample EasRiv466_16_10D_FD_123014 | JGI IMG/M metagenome (GOLD analysis project Ga0180077, IMG submission 123014) | Soil microbial communities from meander-bound floodplain in the East River, Colorado, USA - East River metaG ERMLT466_16_10D | ecosystem: Environmental > Terrestrial > Soil > Floodplain ...
AAATGGTCACGATGATGAGCCGAACCGTGATCAGCCGCCCCAACCTGGAAAAGGTGATCCGGATGGCTGACATGGACATCGGTCTTAGGACCCCCGAGGACCGTCAGAAATTGATCGGGCACCTGACCAGGGAACTCGCCATCGTGAGTGCCGGCAGGGAAAACCTGTACACCATCTCCTACGCCGACAAGGACCCCCAGCAGGCAAAGCGGGTGGTGCAGTCGCTGCTTACGCTATTCGTCGAAGGTAGCCTCGGCGACAAGCGCAAGGATTCCGATTCCGCGCGACGCTTCATCGACAACCAGCTCAAAGGCTACAGCGAGAAGCTCGTGGCCGCCGAAAATGCGGTCACGGCATTCAAGCGTCGGCACCAAGGGCTCATGCCCGGTCAGGGTGCGGGGGGGGATTACTTTGTGCGGCTGAGCGATGCTCGGACTGCCCTGAGGCAGGCCGAGCTCGCACTGAGGGAGGCCGAAACTTCCCGCGATGCCATCAAGAAGCAGCTTGCACGTGACGACGAGATCATGTCCCAACCTGCCGGCAGGGGCGCCACTGTGGGAGCCTTCTCAGAGATCGACACCCGTATCAGGACGCTCGAGGAGAAGCTCGACGGACTGCGGCTTACCTACACCGAGCAGCATCCCGACGTCGTCGCCTTGGTGCGCATCATTGCCCAGTTGAGGGAGCAGAAGCAGGCGGAGGACAGGAGTGGGAAACCTGTCGCACGCCAAGGGCCGGTGTATGAGCAGTTAACGGTTGCCCTGGCGACGGCCGAAGCGAACGTGGCCGCCATGAAAGCCCGGGTCGCAGAGTTCGGCATTCGTTACAACGAGCTGCAAGCTTCGGCCAATGCCTTGCCCCTGATCGAGGCGGAATTTGCGCAGCTTAATCGCGACTACGATGTGATCAAGCGCCGCTATGACACGCTACTGGAAAGGCGCGAGTCGGCGCAGATCTCAGGGGATGTGGAGGTGAGTGACAGTGCGATGGGATTCCGGGTAGTCGATTCGCCCCAGGTGCCGCTTGCGCCAAGCACGCCGAACCGCCTGCGGCTGAACTCGCTTGTCCTGCTTGCGGCGCTTGGGGGCGGGTTCGGCATCGCTTTCTTGATCGGCCAGTTAAGGCCCACGTTCAGCGACGAGCAGAGGCTGAGGGAGGTGAGCGGGTTGCAGGTGCTCGGGACAGTCGCGATGGCCTGGACCGATGAGCAGAGGAAACGCCGGATGCGAGGGTTGGCCGTCTTCGTGTTTTCCTTCCTGAGTCTGCTGGCGGCCTACGTTGCAGTCATGGCGTCGATCGTGTTGACGGTTTCCAGGGCCTAGGATGAGCATCATTGAAAGAATCGCGGAGCTTCTTGGATCGGATCCCCAGGCCCAGCAGAAGCATTCGGCGGTGGGTCAGGGGGCCGTCATCGCCACGCAGGACCCGTTCGAGCGGGCCGCCGGCGAAATCATCGGCCGCCCTGATTTCCCTGGGCTGAGAGATCCATCCTCGGAATCCCGCTCGAGCAAACCGGCGCACTCCGCCAACAGGGCCGCGCGGACTTTCAGGATCGATCGGGATCGGTTGCGAAGGCAGAACGTGATCACTCCCGATGGCGAGCGCACCACGATCACCGAGAGCTTCCGGCACATCAAGCGGCAAATCCTGGCGAACGTTGCCCGCCCCGGGACCGACGCACCACCGGCCAACCTTGTGCTGGTGACGAGCGCCCTGCCAGGGGAAGGCAAGACGTTCTGCGCAATCAATCTTGCGATCAGCATCGCTCTGGAAATGGACCGGACCGTGCTGCTCGTTGACGCGGATGCGGCGAAGCCAGGTGTACCAAAGGCACTCGGTCTCGAAGTGGAGAAGGGATTGATGGACGTATTGGTCGACCGCCAGCTTGACCTGGCGGAGGTGCTGTGCTGGACCGACATCGACAAGCTCACGATTCTGCTAGCTGGCACGGCGAACCAGCACGCCACAGAGCTGCTGGCGAGTGACGCGATGCGCGTGCTGCTCCAGGAAATGACTGGACGCCATCGCGACCGCATCGTTATCTTCGACTCCCCGCCGCTCCTCGAGGCAAGCGAGGCCGCTGTCCTCGCGGGCCAAGTGGGTCAGATCATTGTGGTGGTGGAGGCGGGGAAGACCTCCGAGGCGGCACTAAAGGACGCACTTAGCCGTATCGATTCGAGCAAGGTGGCCGGTTTGCTGCTCAACAAGCGGGATGGCCACAGGCTGGGAGCATACGGCTACGGCGTCTATGGCTAAGGCGCGAGGCGGCGCGAGGCGATCGTTGCAGGCATACCCGGGCAGCGGAGATTTCTCTCGCAACCTGAATTGGTTCCTGTCGCTTTCCGCCGCGCTGCTCGCATTGGTCGCCTGTCCTACCTGGGCTGCCCGGTGGGACATCGTCCCCACGCTGTCAGTCACAGAAACCTATACCGACAACCTGTCGCTGACGACGGACGCGCTTAAGCAGAGTGATTGGGTCACGCAGGTTATTCCGGGGATCTCGATCACTGCCACCGGAGCCCGGCTGAAATTTGATGTCAGATACGCTCCCGAGGTCACTTACTATGCCCGAGGGAAGCAAGACAACACGGTATTCCATCGGGGCAATGCATTCGGCAACGCGGAGCTTGCGAAGGGGCTCCTGTTCGCCGATGCCGGCGCCCGTGTCGATCAGTACAACGTTAACCTCCAGGGCCCCATCACGACAAGCAACATCAATACCACCGGAAACGTCGCCACCGTCGGGACATATTTCGTAAGCCCATTCCTTCGCCGTGAATTCGGGTCGGCCGTTCAGGCAGAGGCGCGGTTTACGTACAGCGTGGTGAACTCCGACGAACAATCGGACCTCTTGAACAGCGTGGGGGACCGCATCGATCTACGCCTGGCAAACGGTCCAGCGTACAAGCTGCTGACCTGGGATCTCGCCTACAGGAAGGAGACCATTGACTACGAGACTACGGGGGACACGGACATTGAGGTAAGCAACCTGAAGGCGCGGTGGCTGATCACCCCCACCGTGGGCCTGCTAGCACAAGGGGGCTACGAGTACTATAAGAGGGGGCTCATCCCACCGACAGAAGGGCCATCGTGGAGCGCAGGGATCGATTGGGAACCGTCACCCCGCACGCGACTTGCGACGACCGCTGGTCAACGTTTCTTCGGCCCTGCCTACACCTTCGATTTCAATCACCGCACGCGCCTCACGACGTGGAGCGCTGGATATAGCGAGAACGTCACGACCGCACGCGTGGATTTCCTCATTCCGGCCACGACGAGTACGGCCGGATATCTGGACACATTGTTTTCGGCACGGTTCCCCGATCCGGTGGCCCGGCAGAAGGCGGTGGAGGAATTCATCGCCCGGACGGGGATTCCGCCGAGCCTCAACGATCCGATCAATATCTTCACCAGCCAACTGTTCCTCGTGAAGAGATGGAACGCATCGGCCAGCATCCTGGGGGTCAGAAACGTTTTGATCGCCAATGTATTCGGGCTGACCAGCGAGGGGTTGGCTGGCGACTTGGTTCTGCCCGCCGCGCCCAACACCAGCATTCAGACCGGGGCGAGCCTTCTGTGGAATTGGCGCATGACGGCGCGCAACGCCTGGAACCTGGCCCCGGCATACCGCCGTAACGAGTCTCGCAACACCGGCGAAATCGCTAACCTTACCTACGTCACGATGGGTCTCACCCGGCAGTTCCAGCGGCGGATTTCCGGCTCCCTCAACTATCGCTTCCAGCAGAATGATTCAAACTTTAGCGCGTCCGACTACACGGAAAATGTAGTGTTCGCGACCCTTCGATTGGGGTTCTGACGTTCTATGTACGAAGCTTTCTACCATCTTCATGCCAAGCCGTTTCAGCTGACTTCCGACCCCCGCTTCTATTTCTCCAGCAGGGGCCACCGGCGTGCCATGGCTTACCTGGTGTACGGCGTGCATCAGGGCGAGGGGTTCATCGTCATCACGGGAGAGATTGGCGCCGGCAAGACCATGCTCGCGACCACCCTCGCCCACAACCTGGCGTCGCGGAACCTGGTGCTGGCGAAGGTGGTGAGCACCAATCTGGAGGCCGATGACATGGTGCGCACGGTCGCTGCGTCGTTCGGCCTGCCCCAGGAGAACAGCAAGTCGGCCTTGCTCAACGCAGTGGAGCAGTTCCTGCTCGCCTGCCACAGACAGGGCAAGCGAGCGCTCCTGGTGGTGGACGAGTCGCAGAACCTTCCTGCGAGATCTGTGGAGGAATTGCGGATGCTGTCGAACTTCGTGTGCGCCGACAAGCCCCTGCTGCAGACCTTCCTGCTGGGCCAGCCGGAGTTCCGCAGGACGCTGCAGAGCCCCGCAATGGAACAGCTCAGGCAACGGGTCATCGCCACCTGCCACCTAGGCCCGATGGACGGAGCGGATACCGAAGCCTACATCGTGCACCGGCTGAAGACCGTAGGCTGGCGCGAAGATCCATCGTTCAGCAAGGAGGCCTTTGCTGCCATTCACCAGCAGACCGGCGGCATTCCGCGGAAGATCAACATCTTCTGCGACCGCCTGCTGCTAATGAGCCGCCTGGACGAAAAGCACGCGATTACCTTCAATGCGGTGGCCGTTGTGGTCAACGAGTTGCAGCACGAGTTTGCGCCTGCCGACTTGCACGTCGGCCAGAAAGAGGGAGCCTGATGCCAACTCGGGGCATCGGTGCCGCCAAACCGTGTGTAGTTGCAGTTGTCGGTTTGGGATACGTGGGTTTGCCGCTCGCCGTCGAGTTCGGCAAGAAGCAGGAGACCATTGGCATTGACCTGTCGCGAGCGAAGGTCGAGAGCTACCGGCGGTTTGTCGATCCGACCGGCGAACTGTCGAGCGAGGACCTGCGCGCGGCCGCGCAGCTCAGCGTGACGACCGATCCGGCAGCGCTCGCGCAGGCTGATTACATCATCATCGCTGTGCCAACGCCGGTGGATTCCGTTCACCAACCCGATTTCGGCCCGCTCGCTGGCGCCAGCGAGTCCGTCGGCCGACACATGAAGCGCGGTGCGATCGTCGTATACGAATCGACGGTCTATCCTGGCGCCACCGAGGAAGTCTGCGTCCCGATCCTCGAGAAGTTCTCCGACATGCGCTGGCGGCAGGACTTTCACGTCGGCTACTCTCCCGAGCGCATCAATCCCGGTGACAAGGAGCACACGCTCACGCGAATCCTGAAGGTCGTGTCGGGGGACGATGCGGGAACGCTCGAGAAGGTTGCCGCGCTCTACCAGAGCATCATCACCGCGGGGATATTCCGGGCTTCGAGCATCATGGTCGCCGAAGCCGCCAAGGTGATCGAGAACACGCAGCGCGATCTGAATATCGCTCTGATGAACGAACTTGCCATCCTGTTCGACCGAATGGGTATCGACACGCTCGAAGTGCTGCAGGCCGCCGGTACGAAATGGAATTTCCTGCCATTCCGGCCCGGCCTAGTCGGCGGGCACTGCGTTGGCGTAGACCCGTACTACCTCACCCACAAGGCCGACAAGATCGGCTATCACCCTCAGGTGATCCTGGCGGGGCGGCGCATCAACGACGGCATGGGCAAGTTCATCGCCGAGCAAACCGTCAAGCACATGATCCGCAACGGCTCGCCCGTAAAGGGCTCGCGGGTCAGCGTGCTGGGCCTGACCTTCAAGGAGAACTGTCCCGACATCCGCAACACACGGGTGATCGACGTGATCCAGGAACTGAGGTCGTATGGTGTCGAGGTCCATGTGCACGATCCGGTGTGCGACGCTGCAGAAGCTCGCCACCAGTACGGGCTGGAGCTCGAGCCGTGGGAGTCATTGCCGCGGGCCGATGCCCTGGTGGCCGCCGTCGCGCATCGTCAATTCGTCGCGAAGCCGCTCGGCGACTACCTCGCGAAGGTGAACGAGAAAGGTTGCTTCATCGACGTCAAGGGCCAGTTCGACTTGGCTGCATTGCAGAGGGCGGGCCTCACGGTGTGGCGGTTGTGACCAGCTGGCATAAGGGCTCCAGGTACCAGGAAGTCCAGCGCGCGATCCGGCAAGGCCCTCGCCGCTGGCTGATCACGGGTGTCGCGGGCTTCATCGGCTCGCACCTTCTCGAGACTCTGCTCAAGCTTGGCCAGACCGTCGTCGGTCTTGACAACTATGCGACCGGCTATGCCCGCAATCTGGACGACGTAAAGGACGTGACCAGCGCCGCAGCCTGGCGAAACTTCACCTTCATCGAGGGCGACATCCGGGCGCTCGCAGACTGCAGGCGGGCCTGCGCGGGAGCGGACCTCGTGCTGCATCACGCGGCGCTGGGCTCGGTGCCGCGCTCGGTGGAAGATCCCCTGGCGACCCACGAATCCAATCTCACTGGCGTCGTGAACATGCTGCTGGCCGCCCGCGACGCCGGCGTTGCGCGCTTCATCTACGCAGCCTCCAGCTCCACCTACGGCGATCACCCCGGCCTGCCCAAGGTGGAGGACGCGATCGGCAGGCCGCTCTCGCCCTATGCCGTCACCAAATACGCGAACGAGCTCTACGCCGATGTCTTTGCCCGCTGCTACGGCATGAACTCAGTTGGCCTGAGGTACTTCAACGTGTTCGGGGCGCGCCAGGATCCCGAGGGTGCCTACGCGGCTGTCATTCCGAAATGGATTGCCCAGCTCACGCGCGGTGAGCCGGTGTACATCAACGGCGACGGGGAAACCAGCCGCGACTTCTGCTACGTCGAGAATGCAGTCCAGGCGAACGTGCTCGCCGCAAGCATCGAAGACCCTGCGGCGCTAAACCAGGTCTACAACGTTGCGGTGGCGGAACGCACCACCCTGAATGAACTGTTCGAAATGCTGCGCGTGCTGCTGATGGAGCATTTCCCGCAGGTACGCGAGCGTCGGCCGCGTTATCGCGAGTTCAGAGCAGGCGACGTGCGCCACTCCCTGGCCGACATCTCCAAGGCGCAGAACCTCCTACGGTATGCGCCGACACATCGAGTCCGCGAAGGGCTCAGTGAAGCGTTGGGCTGGTATATCCACAGCTTGTCGCACCAGCTTTGAGGACACCACCTGTCGGCGCCGGCCAGGCCTGCACGGCTCAAACCATCTCCTCTACAGCTTCCGCGCGACTTGGACCCTCGGATAAGCTATCTAGAGAGTCTTTCATCTTGGTTTCATGGCGTTGTCCGTAGAACCTCTCTTATCACATTAAGATTTCATCGACAGAACCTTGCGTTGAGCATCACAAAAACGCTGCATCTCTCGGACGGACAACTGTACTGGGGGGGCTGGCTTTGGGGCGGCCGCAGACGTACATTGTGCGCGCTGCATCCAAGCGATGCGCGGGGGCCCGGGGGGGATCTTGCAGGCTGTTCGTCTTGTGTCGGGCGCTTTTCGAATTGACTCGGCCGTACTCGGGTCAACTGACTGCGCACGAGATTTGACAGTCAATCGGGCGGCAAGCGCCGCACAATCCGGCAATCGAATTCCTGAGCAGCGTCTCTAGCTGCACAGTCTGTAACGATCGCGTTTCTAACAACCCAAGCGATGATCAACCTTTTCAGCCACTACGTTCCGGGGAGACTGGTGATTCTGGCGACCCTGGAAGGCGTGGTCCTGTTGATCGCGGCTCAGGTCGGCATTTCTCTTCCGTTTGGCGGATCCGGCGCTGCAATCCCGGGCACTGGCCCGGCAGTGCCGGTTGTGGCGGCTGCCTTTGCCGTGGGCATGATCGTCATCATGCTGAGCATGGGTCTGTACCAGTGGGACGGATGGAACAGCACCCAATCCATCAGGGTCCGCCTCGTTGCCGCGTTCGTGCTGGGCTTCGCGATGATCGGCCTGGGCACCTATCTCGTGCCCTCGCTGCACGGTGGGCCGCTTGCGCTCGGCGCCACGGTGATCGCGCTGGCGCTGGCCGGCAGCCTGCTTGTCCGCGCCGCCTTCGACAAGTGGAACAATGCGAGCGCGTTCAAGTCGCGCGTGCTGGTGCTGGGGACGGGTTCGCGGGTTGCGAAGCTCGCGGAGTACGCGAAGCGCAACCTCAATCATCAGGTGGTCGGCTATGTCTCGCTCCAGCCCGCGAAGCATTTTGTTCCCTCGCTGCAGGTGCTGGCCGTAGGTCAAGGTGAGTCGCTGCTGTCGCTGGCGCAGAGGCACGCGATCGACCAGATCGTCGTCGCGGTCAGGGATCGCCGGGGCGGCGGGCTTCCGGTGCAGCAGCTGCTGGAGTGCAAGGTGAAGGGGGTCAGGGTCGTGGAGCTGCCCACCTTCTTCGAACGCGAGTACCGGCAGGTGATGCTGGAGTCCCTCAATCCGAGCTGGATGGTCCTTGGGGATGGTTTTCGCCAGAGCTTCGTCGGAAACATGGCGAAGCGCCTTTTCGACCTGACCGTGAGCGGCGTACTGCTGCTCGTGTGCCTGCCTGTCCTGCTTGTCGCCGCGCTGTGTATTTACCTCGAGAGCGGCCTGCCCGTGCTCTTCAGGCAGGAGCGCGTCGGCCGCGGCGGGCGCGTTTTCACGCTCTACAAGCTACGCAGCATGAGGACCGATGCGGAGCGTGGCGGCCAGGCGCAATGGGCAAAGGCCAACGATGACCGCAACACGCGGGTTGGGCGGATCATCCGCAGGTGCCGGCTCGACGAGTTGCCGCAGATCTTCAACGTGCTCAAAGGGGAGATGAGCTTCGTGGGCCCGCGGCCTGAGCAGTCGGTGTTCGTCGACCAGCTCGGGAAGCAGATTCCCTACTATGCACTGCGGCACAGCGTGAAGCCGGGCATCACGGGCTGGGCGCAGATCCGCTACGCCTATGGCGCCTCAGTCGATGATGCCATCGAGAAGCTGCAACATGACCTGTACTACGTGAAGAATCACTCGGTCTTCATGGACATCATGATCCTGATGGCCACTGTGGAGGTCGTGCTTTGGGGGAAAGGCGCCAGGTAAGGGCCGAAGACACGCGTTGAAGAAGCGCGAGAACGGGGGCGCATCCCGCCAGAGAGCGGGCGCCGTATCGCAGCGTTTGAGATACGAGGAAATTTGCGGGAGGGATGACATGCATTACCTGACCAAAGAAAAGACCAAGGTACTCTCTGAAAAGAACGGCTGGTCGCTGGCCCATGCAGAAGGCTTTGTCGATGGCGAGGCCTTCCGCCGGCGCGGCTTGACGCCTTCGAAGCACGCGCAGGTTGGTATCGACGACTATTCCCTGGGGTTCCGGGCTGGTTACTACGAGCGCAAGAATCCGGCGCCCGCCAAGAGCCCCGCGGTGCCGTTTGACAGTATCCTGAGAGAGGCCGCGAAGGGTGTTCAGGAACTCTAGTTGTCGGTTTCCTGCGCGGGGCTGACTCCCCTCCCCGCGCACCGCATCACGGCCGCACGAGCTGATTCATCTCGATGATCGGCATCAGGATGGCCAGCACCACCAGCAGCACCACGATGCCCATCGCCACGATGACAGCGGGCTCCAGGATCCCCGTGAGCAGGCGGATGCGGCGCTCGTTCTCGAGCTCCTGGTGGCGGGCGGCCTGCTGCAGCATGTGCGTGAGGCGGCCGCTCGATTCGCCGGACGAAACCAGGTGGATGAAGATCGGCGGAAAGATCCTGCGGCTGTCGAGGGCGCGGTGCAGGGTGCTGCCTTCGCGCACCAGCTTGGCTGCTTCTTCGACTGCTGCTTTCAGCGGCAGGCTTCCCATCACGCGGGCGCTCGCCGCGAGCGCCTGAAGGAGCGGGACGCCCCCGCCCACCAGGATCGCCAGGGTGCTGGCCAGGCGCGCGGTGCCGATGCCAAGCAGCAGCGGCCCGATCACCGGCCAGCGAAGGATCCGCGCCTGCCAGCTCGCGCGCCACGACTCGCGCGCCCAGGCGAAGCGGGCGCCGACGACGAGCGCCACGGCAAGTGTGACGATCAGCCAGAGATTTCCCCGCAGAGCTGCGCTCAGCCAGAGAAGCGCGCGCGTGAGGAATGGCAGCTCCTGGCGGCTGTGCTCGAACACTTCGACCACCTGCGGCACGACGTAGGTCAGCAGCCCCACCACGATCAGCAGCGCCACCGACGCCACGATCGCGGGGTAGAGAAGCGCGAGGCCGGCCGTCTGCGACATCGCCTGGCGGCTCTCCAGGTAGTCGGCAAGGCGCGACATGACGCCCGCGAGGTCCCCCGACTGCTCGCCTGCGCCGATCAGCGCGCGGTAGATGTCTGGGAATGAAGCCGGAAACCGGTCGAATGCGGCGGCGAGACTTTGGCCCGACAATACCTCGGCTCGCACGGCGGCGACGATGCGGCCGCCCGCCTCGTCCTGCGCCTGCTCGATGAGCGCGTCCAGGCATTGCTCGATCGTCAGTCCCGCCTCGAGAAGCAGCGCAAGGCGCCGGGTAAACAGCACCAGCGCCCCGGTGGAAAGGCGCAGCCGTCGCCCCCGCCAGCCTGCCTTGCCCGGCGCCGCCGCCTCCGGCTCGACCTCGGCCAGCTCCAGGGGCACGAGGCCATCGCTGCGCAACCCCGCGCGCGCCTGGCGCGGAGCCTCCGCCTCCACGACGCCGCGCCGGGTCCGGCCCTGCGCGTCCACGGCGACATAGCTGTACGCCGGCATGATTCAACCCCGGCGCGGCGATCCGCGGGGCGCGCGCTCAGGACTCACGCGTCACCCGTACGACTTCCTCCAGGGACGTAACGCCGGAAAGCACCCAACGCAGGCCGTCCTGGCGCAGCATCGCCATGCCCTGCTTGAGCGCGTACTCGCGCAGGAGCTGCTCGCCGTCTTCGGCGTGGATCAGGCGTTTCGCCTCCGCGTCGACGACGAAGAGCTCGTAGATCCCGGTACGCCCCGCATAGCCGGTGCCGTGACAGGCGGCGCAGCTGCCCGGACCGAACAACTGCGCGGCGCCGAGGCTCGCGCCGAACTCCGCGAGCTCGGCGCTCGTCGGCGCATAGGCGCGCTTGCAGGCCGGGCACAGCTTTCGCACCAGCCGCTGTGCGAGGACGCCGAGCAGGCTCGAGGACAGCAGGTAGGGCTCGACGCCCATGTCGATCATGCGCGTGGTGGCGCTGATCGCGTCATTGGTGTGCAGCGTGGCGAGCACCATGTGCCCGGTGAGGCTCGCCTGCACCGCGATCTGCGCGGTCTCCAGGTCGCGGATCTCGCCGATCATGATGACGTCGGGATCGTGGCGCAGGATCGAGCGCAGCGCGCGCGCGAACGTCATGCCGATGCGCGCATTGACGTGGGTCTGCGATACCCCGGTGAGCTCGTACTCGACGGGATCCTCGACGGTCATGATGTTGAGGCCGAGGGCGTCGATGCGCGAGAGCGCCGCGTACAGCGTCGTGGTCTTGCCGGACCCGGTCGGCCCGGTCACCAGCACGATGCCGTGCGGCTGGTGAATGAGGTCGTCGATGCGCGCCAGCGTCGTGGGTGCCATGCCCAGGCTCGACAGTTCCAGCTTGCCGTCCTCCTTGTCGAGCAGGCGCAGCACGGCGCGCTCGCCGTAGCTCGTCGGCAGGGTGGCGACGCGCACGTCCACCTGGCGGCCGGCAAGCCGCAGGGAGATGCGCCCGTCCTGCGGCAGGCGCTTCTCGGCGATGTCCAAGTTCGCCATCACCTTGATGCGCGAAAGCATGGCGGCGTGCAGCGCGCGGTGCGGCTCGACGACGTTCTGCAAGGTGCCGTCGACCCGGAACCTGACGACCGAGCGGCCTTCGTAAGGCTCGATGTGGATGTCGGAGGCGCGCTGGCGCAGCGCCTGCGTCAGCAGCACGTTGATCATGCGGATGATGGGCGCATCGTTCTCGGAATCGAGCAGGTCCTCCACCTTCGGCATCTCGCGCACGAGGCGCGAGAGATCCATGTCGTGCTCGAGGTCGTCTGCGACGAGGGCCGCGGACTGGTTCCCTCGCGTGTACGCTTCGGCCAGGTGGCGCTCGAACGCCTCGGTCGGCACCATGCTCGCCACGCGCACGGGCACGCCCAGCACGCGGCGCAGCTCGGCGAGCGCCTGCGGCCGCGCTCCCTGCCGCAGGCAGACCGACGCCTGGTCCGCCGACAGTTCCAGCACGAGCGCGCCATGCGTCTTCGCAAACTGGTAGGGCACCAGCCGGACCGCGGCGTCGCGGACGGCGTCCATGCTAGGGAGCCTCTGGGCTATTCGCGCGCATGCGCGTTGCGGCTGGCTAGGGCCGGTTCGGGTCGACTGGCGGCAGCAGCGGCCCCGGATAGTCCGGCAGGACGGGATGCGCCGGCGGCTTGAATTTCTCCTGCTCACCCAGCATCAGCCGGTAGCGCTCGGCCGTAAAGCCGCTATAGGCGGCGCTATCGC
>Ga0180077_1000070_pt1 | contig 12220 bp, 13 predicted proteins | sample EasRiv466_16_10D_FD_123014 | JGI IMG/M metagenome (GOLD analysis project Ga0180077, IMG submission 123014) | Soil microbial communities from meander-bound floodplain in the East River, Colorado, USA - East River metaG ERMLT466_16_10D | ecosystem: Environmental > Terrestrial > Soil > Floodplain ...
CGGATCTCGATGGAGAAGCGAAAACTGGGGTTGCGCGCGCAGAAAGGCCCCAGCGCCAGCTGCAGCAAGCCGTGGGCGACATGCGCCTGCGCAAGGATGCGCAGCGGTACATCGCGCCGCTCGCGGATGCTCCGCGCCGCAGATTCGATTTCGGAGAGGGCGGAAAAGGCGCGCTCGCTTTCGCGGTAAAAGCTCAGACCCTCCGCTGTAGGCAGGAGCCGCCCGCCCTCGCGCCGGAAGAGCGCAAACCCGACCGCCGATTCGAGCTGCGCGATCAGGCGGCTCACGACCGGTTGCGTGCGGTGCATGCGTTGCGCCGCCGCGGTGACCGTGCCTTCAGTGATCACCGCCCCCATTGCAACGAGCGCTTTCGGATTGAGGCTCATGAGTGCTCCGTTTCCAACCATGCGAATTCTGCATGATCCCGGCCAATTTTGCATTGGACTGCATAGGGTGGAAGGGACAAGATAGCCACTGCAGGCTTTACCAGGAAGGAGGAGCCATGAAACGAGCGCTCCTTTCGGCGCTGATGATCTTCACGCTCACAGTAACCGAGTCGGCTGTGAGTGCCGATCGTTCGCCTAGCCCAGCTGTCCGTGCCCGGTTTGACCTGGCTTCCGTCAGCGGCGCCCCCTTCCCGAGCGACCTCTACACCGTTGCGGATCGGCGTAATAGAACGGGACGGCGGGTGAACCTGCCGCTTCCGGATTGCTCGACACGGCCGTCGGACTGCAATGATCTCGCCGTGGTGAACACGCTGGATGGCTTCAATCTGATGCCGCGCATCTCGATCCCCTTTGATGGCCCGATCACTCCCAGCACCGTTTCCACCAGCTCCGTCTACCTCGTGGAGTTGGCGCAAGAGCGATGCCCACGATCGGGGCACCGCGCATGCCGCGGCCGCCATGAAGGTGGGGAGACCATCGTCGCCAACACGGTTGGCATCAACCAAGTCGTGTGGGATCCGGAGACACTCACGTTGCACGTAGAGTCGGATCAGGTGCTGCGCCAAACCGCTCGCTACGCGGTGATCGTCACCGATGGGATCCTGGACACCTCGGGACGGCGAGTGAAAGCGTCGCATGAATTCAAGCGGTTCGTTGACCTCGACGACGACGACGACGACGACTCGAAACTTGGAGACGAGCTCAAGGAGTACCGTAGAGCGCTGATTGCGGCACTGAAGGCGCTCAAAGCGGTAGGTGTGTCCCGGAAGGATGTGGTGGCGGCCAGCGTTTTCACCACCCAGACCGCCACCGCGACGCTTGAGAACGTTCGCGATTTCCTGAAGGGCTCCCCGCTCCCAGCTCCCGTCAACTTCGCCATCGGTCCGGGTGGGTCACGCGCGGTCTTCGCCCGGTCCTCGATCCAAACCATCACTTTCAGGCAGCAGATGTCGACGACCTCTTTTGTGAACGCGGCCGTGCCGCTCGCAGTTCTTAACGCCTACACCGACGGAGTCGTGGACACTATCGCGTGGGGCACCTTCGTCTCTCCCCAGTTCGTCGACAGCAATCCGGTGATGACCCCCCACGGGACGCTGGGTGGGGTGCCGACGCAGCTCAGCGATGCAACCCTCGAGTTCGTGCTGTTCGTGCCCACCGGTACACGCCCCGCGGCTGGTTGGCCGGTCGCCTTCCTCGGGCACGGTGGTACCACCAATATCCACACCGCCGCGGTTTGGAACTTTGCAAGTTCGCTCGCGGCCCACGGTTTTGCCTCGATCGCCATCAATGCCATCGGCCGTGGTTTTGGTCCGCTGGGCACGTTGAGGATCCTGCTGACCAACGGGACGACGGTCGAGATCAATGCCGGCGGGAGGACGATCGATCAGGACGGAAACGGCGTCTATGTGAACCAGGAAGGCGCGGCTGCGCTGGCGCCCAACCTGATCGTCGGTCAGCGGGACTCTGTGCGACAGGTCGCTATCGACTACATGCAGCTCGTACGCGTCATCCAGGCTGGATTTGACGTCGACGATGACGGCTCATTCGATCTCGACGCCTCGAACATGATGTTTCTCGGCAACTCGTTCGCGGTCGGCTACGAGATGTGCTTTCTCGCGGTCGAGCCCGATGTCCGCATTGCTGCGGTTGGCTCGCCAGGCGGACTTCCCGGCCGCAACGACCTGCTCAGCATGCGCCCCTCGGGACGCACCATGGTTGGCACCGCGCTCGACGCGCGCAATCCGTCGCTACTGAACGCGGCAGATGGTCTCACCTCTCTGGGCGGCATCCCTGCCACTGCGCCGTTCTATAATGAGAACCTCCCGCTGCGCGATCTCGCGCCCGTGACCAACACGATCCCCGGGGCAATGGCAATCCAGGAGTACTTCGACCGCATCGAGTGGGTGCAGGCGAGCAGTGACGCGGCCACGCAGGCTCCGCACCTGGAGTTTGAGCCGCTGACCGGCGTTCCCGCGAAATCCATCCTCGTCCTCTACGCCAAGGGCGACATGACGGCTCCCAATCCCAGGACCACGGCCTTGGTACGGGCTGGCGTGCTGCGCGAAAAGACGATCTTCTTCCGCAACGACATCGCCTTTGCCGAGAGCCCTGCGGTTCCCAAGGATCCCCATACCTTCCTGCAGCCGCTCACGACCGCCGGCATCCCCGGTGAGGTCGCCCGCGGCGGGCAGACGACGATCGCCCAGTTCTTCGTCTCGGGCGGGACCACGATCAACCAGCCCGAGCCAGTTCGCTTCTTCGAGTTCCCGATCCAGATCCTTCCCGAGAACTACTCCTACATCCCGTAGTCGCACAGGGCGCGCAGCTTAGGCAATATCGAAAAGGCGCTGACTGGTTCGGCGAGCCCGCGCTCGGCGATATTTCCAACGGCGATGAGTTCCGCCTTCGGCAGCGCCTTCGCAGTGGTGCCGAAAGCGGCTTGAGAAGAGGATTGGTAGGCCGTGGCGGATTCGAACCGCCGACCAACGGATTAAAAGTCCGCTGCTCTACCAGCTGAGCTAACGGCCCCCGGGGAAAGGGCGCGATTTTATCAGCCCTCGCGCCCGATTCGCCAGCAAAATCAGGCGGCGTAGCGCGTGGTGTCGGCGACGCCCGCATCGGCGAAGCCCGCCTTGCGGATGCGGCACGCGTCGCACACCCCGCAGGCGCGGCCTTCGGCGTCCGGTTGATAGCAGGTCACCGTCTCCGCGACATCGACGCCCAGCTCCAGCGCGAGCTTCACGATGCCCTTCTTGGGCAGGTCAATGAGCGGCGCGCGGATGGCGATGCGCCGGCCCGCCATCGCCGCCTTGGTGGCGAGATTCGCCATCGCCTCGAAGGCCTGCAGGTATTCGGGCCGGCAATCCGGGTAACCGGAGTAGTCGACCGCGTTCGCGCCGATGAAGAGGTGCTGCGCGCCCAGCACTTCGGCCCACGCCAGCGCGAGGGAGAGCAGGATCGTGTTGCGCGCCGGTACGTAAGTCACGGGAATGCCGGCCTGCACGCCGCCGGACGGGACTTCGATCTTCCGGTCGGTGAGCGCCGAGCCGCCGAACTGCGCGAGGTCGATCCTGACAGTGCGGTGTTCCGCCGCGCCGAGCCGCTTGGCGACGTGTTTCGCCGCCTCGAGCTCGGCGCCGTGGCGCTGGCCGTAGTCCACCGACAGGCAGTGGCAGGCGTAGCCCTCGCGCCGCGCCCAGGCGAGCGTGGTCGCCGAATCCAGTCCGCCGGAAAGGAGGACGACCGCCTTCAGCGCTTGGCCGCCTGCGCGAGCCGCAGCTTGGCGTTCGCCGCCGCGGGCGTGCCGGGGTACTTGGCCATGACGTTCTGCAGCGTCTTCTGCGCCGCCGCCTTGTCGCCCATCGCCTCCTGCGAGCTCGCGATCGAGAGCATGGCGTCCGCCGCCTTGGGGTCGGTGGGCCAGGTGGCGATCACCTTCTGATGCGCGGCGATGGCGTTCTTGTAGTCGCGCTGCCCCGAATAGCCCATGCCGATCCAGTACTGGGCGTTGGGCGCGAGCTTGCTGTCGGGGTAGGTGACCAGCAGCCCCTGCAGCGTCGAGATCGCCGCGGAGTAGTTGCCGAGCTTGAACTGGTTGAGCGCGGCCTCGTAGACCTTGTTCTCCGCGGCCGTGGGCCCCGTCTCGGCGGCGGGCTTCTCGGGCGCCGCCGCCGCCTGCTCGCGCGCCTGCTCCAGGCGGCGCAGGCGCGTGTCGAGGTCCACGTGCAGGTCCTTCTGGCGCTTCTCGATGGTTTCCAGCTGGTGCAGGATCACCTCGATCTGCCCGCGCGAGCGCGCGAACTCCGCGCGCAGCGCCTCGATCTGGCCGGCGAGGTCGAGGATCACGCGGCGCTCCACCGCCGTGGCCTCAAGGTTGGCAATCCGCGCCTCGATGCGCTTGTTGCCATCCTGCAGTTCCCTGCCCAAGTCCTCGACGCGGCGGCGCATCTCCGTGTCGGTGAACAGCTGCGCGGAGCCGGCGCCCGCCCAGGCGAGCGCCGCCGCCGCTACGAGCCAGCGCGCCGCGCGCATCAATACTCGCCCTGGTAGAGCATGTCGCCGCGCCGGTTCTGCGTCCAGGACGCCTCGTCATGGCCCGGCGCGCGCGGCTTTTCCTCACCCAGGCTCACCGCCTCGATCTGGTCCTCGCGTCCGCCGAGCAGCAGCAGCATGCGCTTGACCGCCTCGGAGCGCCGCTGGCCGAGCGCGATGTTGTACTCGCGGCTGCCGCGCTCGTCGGTGTTTCCCTGGATCAGCATCTTCGCGCCGCCGTTCTCGCGCAGGTACCTGGCGTGCGCCTCGATCTGCGGCTTGAACTCGTCCTTCACGTCGTACTTGTCGTATTCGAAGAACACCGAGCGCTTGGACAGGATGTTGTTCGGGTCCTTCAGCGCGGCGGCGCCGGCGGCCCGGCCGGTCAGGTCGACGCCCGTGAGGGGCTTGGATTCGACCGGCTGGACGGCGGCGCCGGGCTTGGCGCCGGCGGGGCCGCGGTCTTCCACCGCTGCGGGCGCCTGCTGCTTCGGCGTCTCGGTGGACGCGCAGGCGGCGAGCAGGGACAAGGCGAGGATGACGAAGACGATTCTCATGGTTGTGCTCCTTCTTCTAATGGGCAAGGGGGCCCCAGGCCGGCTCGCGCACATCGCCCGCCGAGAGTGTGAGACGTTGCTTCACGCGGCCGTCCGTGGAAACCGCCGAGAGCACGCCGCGCCCGCCGATCACGGTCGCGAGGAGGATCTGGCGGCCGTTGGGGGCGAAGCTCGGGGATTCGTCGAGATCGCTGTCGGTGAGGACCTGCACCTGCCGCGTGGCGAGATCGAGCAGCGCGGCCTGGAACTTGCCGCCGGAGCGCATGATGTAGGCGAGGCTCTTGCCGTCGGGGCTGACGCGCGGCGACACGTTATAGCTGCCCTCGAACGTCACCCGCTGCGCCTCGCCGCCGCTGGCGCTCATGCGGTAGATCTGCGGGCTGCCGCCGCGGTCCGAGGTGAAGTAGATCCACTGCCCGTCGGGCGAGAAGCGCGGCTCGGTGTCGATGCCGCCCGAACTGGTCAGCCGCCGCAGGTTGCTGCCGTCCGGATTGATCAGGAAGAGCTGCGAGTTGCCGTCGCGCGAGAGCGATACCGCGAGCGTCTTGCCGTCCGGCGACCACGCCGGCGCCGAGTTCGAGCCCTTGAAGTTGGCCACCACGTTCTGCTTGGGCACCTCGATGTCCTGCACGTAGACGATCGGCTTCTTGTTCTGGAAGGAGACGTAGGCGATGCGCTTGCCGTTGGGCGACCACGCCGGCGAGATGATCGGCTCGTTGGACACCAGCATCGCCTGCTCGTTCGCGCCGTCGGCGTCGGCCACCTGCAGCTCGAAGCGCGCGCCGCGCTTCACGACGTAGGCGATCCGCGTGGAGAACACGCCCTTCTCGCCGGTAAGCTTCTCGTAGATGGTGTCGGCGATGCGGTGCGCGGTGGCGCGCAGCTGCTCGCGCGACACGGTGTAGGCCACGCCGCCGATCGCGGCCTGCTTCACCACGTCGTAGAGGCGGAAGCGCACTTCGAAGCGGCCGTCGGGCCGCACCGCGATCGAGCCCAGCACCAGCGCGTCGGCGAGGCGCGCCTTCCATTCCGCGAAGTTGACGTTCGAGGCCTCGGTCGGCTGGGGCACGAGCGGCGGCAGCTCGAGCGTGCGGAACAGGCCGCTTCGCTCCAGGTCCGCGCGCACGATGCTGGTGACGCCGGGCGGCAGCGCCGCCTCGCCCGCAAAGGGCGCGATGGCGATCGGGATGCGGTTGGCGCCCGCGCCGGTGATCTCGATGGAGAGCTGCGCGTGCGCGCAGAATGCGGCGAGCCAGGCGAGCGCCGCGACGGCGAGCTTTCTCATGTCGCCGATTATATTTCACTCCCTCGGGCGGAACGTGAGCTTGAGCTCGCGCTCGAACAGCCCCGGAGTGTCGGGCTTGGGCAACGGCGAGGACTTCAGGATCGCGCGGTGCACCGCCTCGTCGTAGGCCGAGTGGCCGCTCGAGATCACCAGCTGCGCCTGCAGCACGTCGCCGGTGGGCAGCAGCGTGACGAGGAACAGCGCCTCGGGATTGCCCTTCAGGTCCGGCGGCAGCACGATGTAGCCGCGGATCCTGTTGCGGATCTTGTCGGTCCAGGTCGCGAGCGCGCGCGAGCGCGCGGCGGCGGCATCGCGCGTGAGCTGCTCCTTGATCCTCTGCTGCTCCTGGGCGACAGCGAACTGCTGCTGCTCGCGCTGCAGCGCCTCCGCGAGGAGGAGCTTCGCCTGCGTCTCGTCCGGCTGCGGCTTGGCGACGGGCGGCGGCTTGGCGACCGGCTTCGCCTTCACCTCGGGCTTGGGCTTGGGTTTCGCCTCGGGCTTGGGCTTTGCCGGCTCCTTGAGCGCGATGTCGGGTTTCTCGATCCGCGGCTCCGGCTTGGCCACGGGCGCCGGGACCGGCTTGGGCGGCGCCGGCTCGACGACGGGCTGGGGCGGCGGCGGGGGGGGCGGCTGCCACAACTCCACCTGAACCACGTCCGGCGCACGGCTCTGCCAGCGCACGCCGAGCGTCAGCACGACCGCGAGCAGCACGTGCACCGCGAGGGCCAGCACGATGGCCGGCTTGAAGCTCTCCTCGTACCGTTCCTCGAGCAGGTGCCCGGCGAGCGCGGCGCTCATTGCGCGGGCTTCACCAGCAGGCCCACGCGCTTCACCTGCTGCTTCTGCAGCTCGTCCATGACCTCCAGCACCGCCTGGTAGCGCACGTCCTTGTCGGCGGCGATCACCACGGGCTGGTCCGGATCCTTCGCCTGCCGGTCGCGGATGACGCGCGCGAGATCGGCGCGGCCCACGCGCCGCTCTTCGGTCAGCGCGCCCTTCGCGTCGCGGGCGCGGATCATGATCGAGCGGTCGGCGCGGATCACCACCTCGAGCGGCGTGACGGGCGCGTTCGACGCCTTCGACACCGAGGGCAGGTCGACCACGCCCGGCGTCACCAGCGGGGCCGTGACCATGAAGATCACGAGCAGCACCAGCATCACGTCCACGTAGGGCACGACGTTGATCTCGTGCATCGGCGCTCTTTTGTTGCGGAGACTCATGCAGGGGCTGGTGGTTGGGGAGGGGGTAACGGGGGAACCGTAGGGTTCCCCTGTTCCTATTTCACAGCCTGCCTCTGCAGGATGTTCGAAAACTCCTCCATGAAGCTCTCGAAGCGGATGGCGATGCGGTCGATCTGGTGCGAGTAGCGGTTGTAGGCCACCACCGCCGGAATCGCGGCGAACAGGCCGATCGCGGTCGCCACCAGCGCCTCGGCGATGCCGGGAGCGACCTGGGCGAGGGTCGCCTGCTGCACGTTGGCGAGGCTCCTGAAGGCGTGCATGATGCCCCACACCGTGCCGAAGAGTCCCACGTAGGGGCTCACCGAGCCCGTCGAGGCGAGAAACGCCAGGTGGCGCTCGAGGTGGTCCATTTCCCGCTGGTAGGTTGCGCGCATCGCACGGCGCGCGCCGTCCACCATCACGCTCGGATCGGTGGCCCCGCGCTGGTTCCTCAGCTTGGCGAACTCGCGAAAGCCCGATTCGAAGATGCGCTCCAGGCTGCCGATGGTGGGGCGGTTGTTCACCGCGCCCTGGTACAGCAGGTTGAGGTCGCTGCCGCCCCAGAATTCGCGCTCGAACTGCTCGGTCTGCGCGCGCGCCCGGCGGATGGCGAACGCCTTGCTGAAGATGTACATCCAGGAAAGGAACGACACCGCGAGCAGCAGCAGCATCACCGCCTTCACCACCAGGCTTGCGCCCAGGATGAGGGTCCAGATTTCGAGGTCGGCCGTGACGTTCATCGGGTGTTCATCGAGGGTTCATCGAGTCGCTTGGTTAGTCGCGCCAGGAGCCCAGGGGGCAACGGCGCGGGCTTCAGGTCGGCACAACGCACGCACGCGGCTTGGACCAGCGCGCGCGCCATGGGTTCGCCCTGGCGCAGCGCCTCCTGCTTCAGCATGAGCGAGGCGCGTTTGCGCTCGGCAACGCCGACGGTGATCTCCAGCTCGTCGTCCAGGCGCGCGCCGCGCAGGAAGTCGATCTCGGCGCGCCGCACTACGAACTGCAGCCCGGCGTCGCGCGCGAGCCCCTGGTGCTCGATGCCGAGCGCGCGCAGCCACTCGGTGCGCGCGCGCTCGAAGTAGCGCAGGTAATTGGCATAGTAGACGACGCCGCCGAAATCGGTGTCTTCGTAGTACACGCGCAGCGGCCAGCGGAAGACGTGCGCGGGGTCTCGAGGCACCCGGCGATTGTAGCGCCTGCGCGGCCTCCCAGCCGCGCCAACGGCTCAGGGCTTGCCCAGCAAGTCGTCGCTGCCCGACGGCGCGACGATGCCGAAATGGCGGTACGTCGCGAGCGTCGCCATGCGCCCGCGCGGCGTGCGCTGCAGGTAGCCCTGCTGGATGAGGTACGGCTCGAGCACGTCCTCGATGGTGTCGGCTTCCTCGCCGATGGCGTGCGCGAGGTTCTCCACGCCCACCGGCCCGCCGCCGAACTTCTCGATCACCGCGAGAAGCAGCTTGCGGTCCATCATGTCCAGGCCCAGGGCGTCGACATCCAGCATGCGCAACGCGTCCTCGGCGACTTGCCGCGTGACCGCGCCCGAGGCCTTGACCTGCGCGTAGTCGCGCACCCGGCGCAAGAGGCGATTCGCGATGCGCGGCGTGCCGCGCGCGCGGCGCGCGATCTCGGCACCGCCCTCCTCGGCCAGCTCGACCGCGAGCAGCCCGGCCGAGCGGCGCACGATGGTCGCGAGCTCGGCCGCGCTGTAGAACTCCAGGCGCGCGACGATGCCGAACCGGTCGCGCAACGGGTTGGTGAGCATGCCGGCGCGCGTGGTGGCGCCCACCAGCGTGAAAGGCGGCAGGTCGAGCTTGATCGAGCGCGCCGCCGGGCCCTCGCCGATCATGATGTCGATCTGGTAGTCCTCGAGCGCCGGGTACAGGATCTCCTCGACCACGGGCGACAGGCGATGGATCTCGTCGATGAACAGCACGTCGCGCGGCTCGAGGTTGGTGAGCAGCGCCGCGAGGTCCCCGGGGCGCTCCAGCACCGGGCCCGAGGTGTGGCGCAGGTTGACGCCCATCTCGCGGGCGATGATGTGCGCGAGCGTGGTCTTGCCCAGTCCCGGGGGACCGAACAGCAGCACGTGGTCGAGCGCCTCGCCGCGGCCGCGCGCCGCCTGGATGAAGATCTCCAGCTGGCCGCGCACCTTCTCCTGGCCGACGTACTCGGCGAGCCGCGCGGGCCGCAGCGACCTCTGGAACTCCTCCTCCTGGGTCGAGGCCGGGGCGGCAGCGAGCAGGCGGTCGGTCTCGATGGACATTGTGGGATTCTGCCAGAGCCGCACGCGTTGCCCTTGTGCCGGCACGATGCCAGGCATACCATTTGTGCTGTGCGCAAGCTGAAGCAGATCCTGCTCGCGGCATTCGCCGCTGGGCTTCCGGTGCTCCTGCAGGCCCAGCAGCAGCCGGACGGCGGCTGGTACCTCGGCAGCGGGCTCGTCCTGCCCAAGCCGCGCCCCGAACTGCGCATCATTCCGCACCCAAGCGAATCGCGCGAGACCCTGGAATCGACCCTCCAGCAATTCGGCGGCTATCGCTTCGACCAAAACTGGAGTGTCGGCGTAGGCTATAGCGCGACCTCACAGTCGAGCGCGTGGACCCTCGCCGGCAGCGGCCTGCTGCCCATCGGACGATCCTTCTCGCTGCAGGGGCATCTCGGCTTGGCCCTGCCGGCGGCCGACAACTCGATCTCCTCCGCCACCGACGCCCTGGCGGGGCTCGCCTCGCTCGACCCAGCGAAGTCCCGCGCGGGCCTGCTGTGGGGATTTGGCGGCCAGTACGAGTTCAGCCCCGGCGTCGGGCTGCGCATGGACTTCAACAGCCGCTACGGCGAGGACGCTGCCGCCACCCGCGCGCGCACCGACCTCTGGTCGATCAACGCCGTCGTCCGGTTCTAGGCCAGCGCTGCGCGGGTCGCGCGGCGTCAGCGTTGCGCTTCGTCAGGACTTCGCCAGCGCCTTGAGCGCGGCGCGGATGCCTTCGGCCACCGGCACGCCCGGCGGCAAGCCTTTCAGGGCCGCAAGCGCTTCCTTCTCGCTGTAGCCGAGTCCCAGTAGGGCGTCGAGCACGTCGGAGGCGCCGGCGGACGCTGGCCGCACATCGGCGAGCTTGCCCTTCAGCTCGAGCAGCAGCCGCTCCGCGGTCTTCTTGCCGATGCCGGGGACCTTGGTAAGCCGCCCCGCTTCCTGCATGGCGACTGCCTGCGCGAGCTCCGCCACCGACATGCCCGAGAGCACCGCGAGGGCGGTGCGCGCGCCAACGCCCGAGATCTTCAGCAACTGGCGGAATGCCGAGCGCTCCTCCAGCGTGCCAAAGCCGTAGAGCGTTTGCGCGTCCTCGCGGACGACGAGATGCGTGTGCAGCGTCACCGCGTCGCCGACGCCGGGCAGGTTGTAGAAGGTGCTCATCGGCACGTCGAGCTCGTAGCCGACGCCGTTGCAGTCCACCAGCACCTGCGGCGGATGCTTGCCAGCGAGCTGGCCCCTGAGCCGGCCGATCACGGACGGCGCCCCTTCTTCCGGCCGATCACGGACGGCGCTCCCTTGGGCGGCGCATCACGCCAGCCTGCCGCGCCGCAGGCGCAGGCCGCGCGTGGAATAGGCGCCCAGCCGCGCGCCGTGCGCGTGGCAGATGGCGCAGGCAAGCGCGTCGGCCGCGTCCGGGCCTGGCACCCCGGGCAGTGCGAGCAAGCGCTTCACCATCTGCTGCACCTGTTCCTTCTTCGCGTGGCCGCTGCCAACCACCGATTGCTTCACCTGCAGCGCAGTGTACTCGGCGACCGGAAGCCCGGCGAGGACGGCGGCGCAGATCGCCGTGCCGCGCGCCTGGCCCAGCGCGAGCGTCGATTGCGGATTGACGTTGACGAACACCTTCTCGATCGCCGCCTCCGCGGGACGATGCGCGCCGATGACTTCTTGCAGGCCTTCGAGCAGGATGCGCAGCCGCTCGGCGAGCTCGCCGCGGCCCGAGCGCACGCAGCCGCTGGTGACGTAGCGCAGCTGCTGGCCCTGCTGGTCGATGACGCCGAACCCGGTGACCTGCAATCCGGGGTCGATGCCCAGGATCCTCACGCGTCTTCCAGCACCGCGGTGGTGTACACGTCCTGCGCGTCGTCGAGGTTCTCCAGCGCATCGAGCAGGCTGCGCATGCGCTGCGCGTCGCCGCCGGCGAGCACGGACTCGTTCAGCGGCTTCATCGTCACTTCGGCCAGCTCGGGCTTGAGCCCGGCCTTCTCCAGCGCCGCCTTCACCGCGTGGAAATCGTTGGGCGCGCACAGCACCTCGAGCGAGCCGTCCTCATGCGCCGCCACGTCCTCGGCGCCCGCCTCCAGCGCCGCGTCCATCACCTTCTCTTCGCTCGCGCCGGGCGCGAACACGAATTGGCCGCAGTGCTTGAAGAGGTAGCTCACCGAGCCGTCCGAGCCCATGTTGCCGCCGTTCTTGGTGAAGGCATGGCGCACTTCCGCCACGGTACGCGTGCGGTTGTCGGTGAGGCAATCCACGATCACCGCGGCGCCGCCGGGACCGTAGCCCTCGTAGCGGGCCTCCTCGTACGACACGCCCTCCAGCTGGCCGCTGCCGCGCTTGATCGCGTTTTGCACGCTGTCCTTGGCCATGTTGGCCTCGCGGCCCTTGTCCATCGCCAGGCGCAGCCGCGGGTTCATGTTCGGATCGCCGCC
>Ga0180077_1000071_pt1 | contig 12110 bp, 13 predicted proteins | sample EasRiv466_16_10D_FD_123014 | JGI IMG/M metagenome (GOLD analysis project Ga0180077, IMG submission 123014) | Soil microbial communities from meander-bound floodplain in the East River, Colorado, USA - East River metaG ERMLT466_16_10D | ecosystem: Environmental > Terrestrial > Soil > Floodplain ...
CGCGTCCAGGCGCAGCAGGCGGCGCACCGCCGCGTCGTCGAGTTGGAGAGCGATCTGCAAGAGTGATTGAGGAGGCTGGTGTCGGCTGGGCGACATCCCCAGAACGGGCGATTGTAGGGCGGCCGGGCCGAGGCGATCATATTGCGGGGCTGACTTCAACAAAGGGGGGCTTTGCCATGAAACTGCAGATTTCCGCCATTTCCGCATCGTTTGCCACGGCCGCGATCCTTGCGTGGCCAACCGCAGCCTCGGCGCTCAAGGACCTGGTCATCGACGTCAATTGCGCGAGCGGCGACCGCATCGCGCGCGCCTTGGATCGGCCCAACGTACTCGACCGGCGCATGGTCATCGTCGTCAACGGCAACTGCAATGAGAACGTGACGATCGAGCGCGACGACGTGACGCTCAAGGCGGGCACGTCGGGCGGCGGGGTCACTGCTGCCGATTCGTCCAAGCCGGCGGTCCAGATCAACGGGGCGAGGCGTGTCGCAGTCGAAGGTCTGGGCCTTACCGGCGGACTGCACGGAGTGCAGGCAATTGGTGGGGCGGTGGTCGCCATTCGTGCCGCCGCCATTCGCAACGCCGTACAGAACGGCGTGTTTGTCTTCGGCAGCTCAACCGCGACGATTGACGGGAGCACGATTGAGAATCACGGCAACAGCGGGGTTGCGGTGGTTGCCGCTTCCAGCGCGACGATGACAGGCTCCACCGTGAGAGGCAATGCGCTGTATGGTGTGGCGGCCAGTCGAGGGGGCAGCGTTCTTCTAGGCAACTTCGACGCCGCCGGCACCGTCTGCTGTGGCAACTTGATCGAGAACAATGTTTTCGACGGCGTACTGGCCGCCGAGGCCTCGGCCGTTCACCTGTACGGAAATACCATCCAGGGTAATGGAACTACCACCGGCCGGTTCGGCTTGCTGGCCGTCCGGCAGAGCTCGATCGTGTTGCGCGGCGGCAACGTGGTGCGCCAGAACGGAAGTGCCACGGGCGGGGGCGGAGCATTCGCCAGGGCATCGACGATCAATACTGGGCCCGGCGACACGCCAATTAATCCGCCGACCAATGATTTTTCTGGAAACACGTTCGGCGTCCAGGGTGCGAGCAACTCCTTGGTGGAACTGCGGGCGGGCGTGAGCGTCACTGGTAACCGCTTCACGGGAGTCGTCGCCGACACCGGCACCACCGTCCGCTCGGATGGCAGCACGATCACGGGCAATGGTGCCCACGGCATCTTCGCGCAGCGCGACTCCAGCGTCGAGCTTTTTGGCGCCATCACCACTGTAACTGGCAACACGGCCTACGGTCTGTATTGCAACGACCCCGAGACCAGCTACTCGGGTAACGTAAGCCAGATTACCGGGAACACGCTCGGAGACGTAGCCCCGTCCTGCACAGGCTATTGACGCCGGTCGCGCCGCATGCCCCGGTCGAGGCGGGCGGCGCGCTGTCGCTGCGGCACTAGCTACCGCTTGTCTGCAGCATCCGCACCGCCCAGAACGTGAGCAGCGCGAGCGGCAGGATGATGGCGAAGAACATCGCCTGCCGGTTCTCGAAGCGGGCGCCGCGCTTGCGCTCGATCAGGTCGAGCAGCCAGTCGGCGGCGAAGTAGATGCCGATCGCGATGACGGTGAAGTAGATGACGTCCATGTGCTTGCTGGCCTTTCCGCTAGTAGCGGGCTGACGCGGGGCCGCCGGAGCGCGCTTCGGCGGCACGCATCGCCTGGATCACGACGACGATGAATAGCAGCCCGCCGATCACGGCGAGCAGGCCGCCCAAGCCCATGAGGCCCATCGCCGCCACCTGCTCGGCGCCCCGCAGCACCTGCTCGGCGCCCGCCACCTTGCGCTGCACGCCGTAGCCGCCCGACCACAGCAGCCCCAGCACGTGCGCGAGCTGGCCCGCGCCGTAGAGCGTGGGCTGCAGCGTGGCGAGGCGCCCGCGCGGCGCGCGGTAGCCCAGTTGCGGGAGGAGCCAGTAGGCCAGGCCCATGAAGGCGAGGGTCACGCCGACGATGCTGCCGTGGTAGTGCGCCGGGATCTTGACGTTGCTGCCGTGGATGGCGAGGCCGATCAGGCCGCCGGCACCGAAGAGCACGAGCGACCAGGCGAGCGCGGCGCGCAAGGGGCGCGCCTCGGGCCCTGGCGGCGGCGCGGTGACGAGCGCCCAGCCGATTGCGGCCGCGAAGGGCACGATCGCGAGGCCCCCGCCGATGCGCATCAGCCACGTCTGCATGCTGTAGTGCTCGACCGACACCACGTCGTAGGCGAGATAGATGACCGGCGTGGCGAACACCGAGGCGAGCCCGATGCCGAAGAGGAGGATCGCAATGCGCGGAGAGAGCGGCGCGCGCGCGCCGATCGCCTCGGTGAGCCACAGCCACGCGGCGAACATGAGCAGCGTCCAGGTGAACTGCAGCACGTGGCCGCCGCCCCAGAACAGCACCTCGTAGTAGGCCTTGCCGTCCAGGCTCTTGGGCAGCTCCAGCCATGACCACGCAAAGGCGATGAGCGCGACTGCGGCCGAGACCGCCGCGGCGTTCAAGCCGAAGCGGCGTGCCGCTGCGGCGTCCGGGCGCGTGCCGACCCGCGGGGCCGCGAGCATGCCGCGCAGGACGAGCAGCGTGCAGCCGGCAGCAAAGACGAGCAGCCCCGTGAGGAACACGCGGCCGTCGAGCACCGGCACGTAGTTGCTCATGATCGGCGGCGCGGCCTCCAGAAACGGCGCCGCGCACATGAGGAGAGTGCCGAGGGCGCAGAAGGCGAGCGCCGCCCAGCCCGCCTCGATGAGGCGCGCCGTGCCGTTCAGCGTCCACAGGATGCCGGCGAAGGCCGCGAACCACACCAGCACCGAGAGGTCCACGTGCACGATGAGCGCGACGCGGAAGAAGTCCGCGAACGGAAAGGCGTCCTTCACGTAGGGCGCGCGCGAGAGCACCAGCAGCACCGAGAACAGGCCCGCGCCGATCAGCGCGGCGAGCGCGAGCCACAGCCAGCCCGCGGCCAGCAGCCGGCGCGATCCCGCCGCAGCGGGCAGCGCGACTTCAGCGGAGAGCGAAGGTGTAGCCATCGTTCAGTCTTTCGGCGCGCACATTGCGGCGCAGGTGCGGCTCGCGCGTGCCGCCGAAGCGCCCGGCGGCGAGGTCCATGCCCAGGCGCCACTTGCACGCGCCCTCGCGGCAGCCGACCGCCTCCACGCGGCGCGCGCCGCGGCGCAGCGCGTATTCGACGAAGGAGGGCGGCAGGATGGCGAGGCAGCGCAGCGATATTTCGCCGCCCGCGGCGGGCTGCGCCGCGTGCTCGCAGCGGAACACCACGTTCTGCGGGCGCGTCTCCAGCGCCGCCTGCAACTGCCTGCGCAGGTCATGCACCGTGAAATCGGGCAGGTCGATGCCCGAGACAAGCTCGACGACGCTGCGGAACGGCGTGGCGGAGGGGCAGGCGCCGGCGCAGATGCCGCAGGCCGCGCAGCGATCGGCGAGTACGACCGCCCTCTTGTCCGGACGCCGCGTCACCGCCTCGTAGGGGCAATCGGCGATGCAGCGGCCGCAGCCGTTGCAGTTCTCGAGGTTCACCACCGCTGCCGGCAGCCGTTGCCGGCGCGTGAGCCAGGGCAGCGCGGCGAGCAGCAGCGTCGTGCCCAGCACCAGCGCCCAGAGCGCGGCGGGCGAGGTCGCATACATGAGGGGGTGAAGAAAGTGCATGTACCAGTCAATGGCGACCGTCTGCGGCACCGCGCCGGGATCCCAGGGCAACTCGGACTTGACGGGGAGCACGAGGGCGAGGGTGAGCAACAGGCCGAGCGCGCCGAGCGCGAGCTTGCGCGGCATCACCGTCGCCGGCTGGCCGAGGCGCTGCACGTGCACCCACATGCCGGCGAGCAGCGCGAGCGGCAGGCCGATGTGCAGGAACACGAAAAGCGAGAACAGGCGGTCGGAGATCTGGTCCGCGCCGAGGAAGTTGCGCGCCATCGGCTCGGCGCCGATGCCGGCGGCGAACATCCACTCGGCGGTGGCGAGCGCCGAGAATTGTGCGCGCGTGTCCCACACCAGCCAGTACCCCACGATGCCCGAGGCGTACATCAGCCACAGCAGCGGCACGCCCGAGACCCAGGAGAAGGCGCGAAAGCCGCGAAAGCGCCCCGCCAGCAGCTCGCGCACCAGGTGCGCGAGCACCACGATGACGAAAGCGTCGGCGGCGTAGCGGTGCAGGCTGCGCAGCACGCCGCCGAACCACCACTCCAGTTCGCCGATCGAGTCGTAGGCGCCCGCCACGCTCGTGTCGAAGCGGATGTAGAGATAGATGCCGCTCGCGGCGAGCAGCCAGAAGAGCAGGAACCCCAGCGTGCCGAGGTAACGCAGCATCAACTGCAGATGACGCGCCATCAGCCCCGGAACAGGAAGCCGCCCTTGGCGTCGACGAAGTCGATGAGCAGCACGCGCCCGGGCGCGAGCTCCACGGTTTCCTCGCGCGTGTAGTCGAAGCCTTCGCCGGGGCGGTCGCGCAGGCGCACGGCGATGGTGTGCCGGCCCGCCGGCACCGGCAGGCGGAGATAGACGGTGGCGTTGCCGTCGCGCTTCAAGCCCGCCGGCTGCACTTCGCGCCGCAGCACCAGCTTGCCGTCGAGCTCGAGCTCCACCACGATCGGCGAGCGCTCGCGCGGGCAGTCGAGCGCGGCGCGCATGTTCGGGGCGAGCTTCGCCAGCTCCTCGGGGCTGCGCTCGCGGCAGGCTGCCTTGCGCTGCGCGGCGTGGATGAAGGACAGGCGCAGCAGCGCTTCGGTCTCGCCGACGGGGGAGAACCTCGGCGCGGTGGAGAAATAGCCGATCAGCGCCATGAGCGGCACGTACAGCAGCAGCTGGGCGGCGATGCGCAGGGCCTGCTTCACGGGGTGCCCCCGAGCTTCACCATCTCGGCCGCGGCCGTGGGCGCGAGCCGGAATGCGTCCGCGAAGCAGTCATCCTGCGCGAGCCCGTGGGAGCGGAACGCCGGGTGCGCCGCCTCGACCATCGCCGCCGAGCCGCAGGCGTACACCTGGTAGCCGCCGAGGTTGGGGAAGTCGTTGAGGATCGCCTCATGCACCAGGCCCGTGCGCCCGGTCCAGTGGTCTTCGGGAGCCGGATCGGAGAGCACCGGCACGAAGGTGAAGTTGTCGTGCTCGCGCGCCCACTGGCGCGGCAGCTCGCCGAGATAGAGGTCCTGCAGTCGCCGCACGCCCCAGTATAGGAGCATCCGCCGCTTCATGCCGCGCGCGAACGCGTACTCGAGCATGCACTTCACCGGCGCGAAGCCCGTGGAGCCGGCGACGAAGATCATCGGCTTGTCGGAGTCTTCGCGCAGGAAGAAGGAGCCGAGTGGCCCCTCGAAGCGCACGCGGTCGCCGGCGCGCATCTTGTCGAACACGTGGCCGGTGTAGCGCCCGCCGGGGATGAGGCGGATATGCAACTCGATTTGCTCTGTTGCGCCCGGCGCAGTGGCAAACGAGAAGCTGCGCTTGCCGCCATCGTCCAGCAGGATGTTGATGTACTGCCCGGCGTAGAAGGCGATCGGCTCGGCGCCCTCGAGCGCGAGGCGCACGCGCATCACGTCGGGAGAGAGCAGGTCGAGGCTTTCCACGGTGGCGCTCCAGGTGCGCGTCGCGAGGCCGCCCGGCGCCTGCGCGGGGACGTATTCGATCTCCAGGTCGCCGAGCGCGGTCGCGGTGCAGGCGAGCACCTTGCCCGCTGCGCGCTCGGCATCGGTGAGCATGTCGCGCTGATAGGCGCCGTAATCCACGGCGCCGTAGGCGAGCGTCAGCTTGCACTTGCCGCAGCCGCCGTTGCGGCACTCGAAGGGCAGCTCCACGCCCTCGCGCAAGCCCGCATCGAGCAGCGTCTCACCCTCGCGCACCGGCACGATGCGGTTGTCGGGCCGCACCAGCATGTAGTGCCCCGCGGCCTTGCGCCGCGGCGGCAGCCACGGCAGGAGAACGAGCAGCGCAGTTCCGGCGCCCACCAGCAGCCAGACGGCGCCGGGCGTCCAGCGGTAGAGCAGGGCGTAGACCGGCAGGTAGAACCAGTCGAACTCGAGCGCGAGCCCCGTGCTCGCCGCGTCGGCGTTCGCCTGGCTGAGCGCCGGCTTGTAGAGCGAGAGCGCCACCAGCGCCACGGTGAGCGTGAGCGCCACCGGCAGCGGCGGCGCGGTGCGCGCCTGCGGCACGCGCTGCGTGTGCACCCATAGCAGGGCGAGCACCGCGAGCGGCACGCCGATGTGGATGAAGGAGAGCAGCGAGAACAGGCGATCGTTGACGTTCTCCTCGAAGATGAAGTTGCGCACCAGCGTGCCGTTGAATACCGGCAGCCAATCGAGCCACTCGGCGGTGGCGACGACGGTGAATTGCGCAAGGCGGTCCCAGGGCAGCATGTAGCCGTTGATGCCCGCGGTGTAGACGAGCCACAGCACCACCACGCCGCTGACCCAGGAGAACCAGCGGAAGCCCCGGTAGCGGTCGAAGGTCCAATGGCGCACGAGGTGCAGCAGCATCGTGATCACCACGCCGTCGGAGGCGTAGCGGTGCACCGAGCGCAGGATGCCGCCCGCGTAGCGCTGGCCGTGCGTCAGCGCCTCCACCGAGTCGTAGGCGCCGGTGACGCTCGTCTCGAAGAAGGCGTAGAGGTAAAGCCCGCTCGCCACCACCACCCACATCAGGTAGTACGAGATCGGGCCGAGGTAGTAGAGCGGGTTGTTGCGCTCGCCGAAGGCGAGGTTGAACAACCCCTCCACCTTCATGAAAAACCACTGACCGATCAGGTGTATACGGCGGATCACCCCTGCATGCTAGGTGGGGGTGTGGGCCTCGGACTTGATATGTGTCAATCGGAGGTGGGCGGGCATCTCGTCATCCGCTTCTGCGGATCACGCGTTCAAGAGATCCGTGTGCTCAGGAGCGTATTGTCAGGTCGTATCCTATAAGATACACTGGCCGTGATCGAAATCCGGCAGACCGAGGTCTATGCGCGGTGGTTCGAGAAGCTGCGGGACCGACAAGCAAGGGCACGCATCGACGTCCGCATCCGTCGGCTGTCGCTGGGCAATCCGGGGGATGTCAGAGCTGTGGGCGAGGGTGTGCTTGAGCTTCGCATCGACCATGGGCCGGGGTATCGCGTCTACTACGTCCATCGCGGACGGAGCGTCGTGATCCTGCTCGCCGGTGGCGACAAACGGACGCAGGATCGAGACATCGGGACTGCCCAAGAACTCGCGCGCGAACTAGAGGAGTAGTGGATGGCAAAGACCCGGAGCAGGAAATGGGATGTTGCGGATCATCTGAAAGGCGATGCGGACATGGCCGCGTATCTCGAGGCCGCATTGGAGGATGGAGACCCGGCTCTGGTGGCGGCGGCCCTGGGTGATATCGCGCGAGCCAAGGGCATGAGCGGTATCGCCAAGGAAACGGGATTGGGCCGCGAAAGCCTCTACAAAGCGCTATCGTGGGACGGAAATCCGGAGATATCCACGGTTCTGAAAGTGGTCAAGGCGCTCGGCTTGCAATTGCACGCAACCGCGGCGCGCTGACGGCGCCAGCCGGCTGAATCAGGCGGCCTGTGTTTTCGCCGCAGAATGGGCGCGGCGCCGGCGGCGCCACTCGATCACGAGGAAGCCGATGCCGCCCAGCATGACGCTCGAGCCGACCAGCAGCTCGATGATCACCACGTAGTTGAGCCGGTAGCGGCCCGCCGAGGGGTCGTACACGGTGCACAGCAGCTTCACCTGCTCCCAGAGCGCCAGGACGGTGTTGTCCGCGACGGGCGCGTTCTGCGCGAGCTGTAGCAGCGGCCCCACGAAGAGCGGCGCGTCGAAGGAGTCGCCGTACACCTGGCGGTAGACGCGCCCGCCCTGGTCGACGATGCTCACCTGCAGCAGGTGGTCGAACCCGGCCGCCGTCGCCTCGTAGCGGAAGCCGAAGTCGGCGACGAGCGCGGGCAGCGTCTCCGGGTCCGGCGTGAGGAACAGCCAATTGGGCGAGGCGAAGCCGTTCTTGCGCGCGAAGTCCTTCATCGCCTGCGGCGAATCGAAGGGCAGGTTGAAGCCGATGGTGGCGACGCGGAAGGTGCCGGGCCCGATCGCGCGCTCGGCGTCCTTTACCGCGCTCTTGAGAAACTGTGTGGTGGCGGGGCAGACCTGCATGCAGCCGGTGTAGATGAAGTTCACCACCAGCGGCTTGCCGCGCAGCGCCGATAGGCGCACGGCACGGCCTTCGCTATCGTGGAATTGGTAGTCGCCGATCTGCCGGCCGATCGCGGCCTGGCTTTCCTTGAGCGCGGCCTTTTCGTCGAAGGCCTGCGCCGTGCAAGCGGCGAGGAGGACCAGGGCGCTAAGAAATCGCCGCATCGAGCATCGCTCCCGCGAGAACCGCGCCCAGCTGCAGGAGCGAGGCGAGGAACGCCGCGCGCGCGGTCTCGCGGCCGGGCTGGCGCACCAGGTCCACGCATCTGCGGAGGAAGAAGGCCCCGCCGGCAGCGGCAGCCGCGAGATAGATCCAGCCCAGGCCGAAGGCGGCCGGCACGAGCGAGGCGGCCACCAGCAGCGCAGCGCCGATGAAGATGGCGCGCGCGGCGCGCGCATCGCCCACCACCACCGGCAGCATCGGCACGCCCGCGGCGGCGTAGTCGGCGCGGCAGGCGATGGCGAGGCTCCAGAAGTGCGGCGGCGTCCAGAGGAACAGCACGACGGCGAGCGCGAGCGCCTCAGGCCCGGGCACGGGCGACACTGCGGCCGCACCAGCGAGCACTGCGAAGCTGCCCGCGAGCCCGCCGATCACGATGTTCCACCAGGTGCGGCGCTTCAACCACACCGTGTAGACGACGCCGTAGGTGAAGGCGCCGAGGAACACGTAGATGGCCGCCGCTACGTTGGCAGCGAGCGCCGCCGCGAGGCAGGCGGCCGCAATCATCGCGCCGATGACCCACAACCAGAACGGCCCGTGCTTGAGGGTGCCGGTGACGAAGGGCCGCCCGCGCGTGCGCGCCATGCGCGCATCGAGGTCGCGCTCGACATACTGGTTGAACGCCCCCGCCGCGGCCGAAGCCATCAGCACCGCGAGCACCAGCACGAGGGCGCTCGAGATCGAGGGCGCCGAGCCGCGTTCAACCGCCAAGCCCGCAGCGGCGGCGAACGCGATCGCGACCCCAATGCGCAGCTTGAACAGATTGAGCACGTCTTTCATCAAGCGATACCTCCTATCTCGGTGCGCGCGATGAACGGCGTTTGGCGTCCGTTCCATCGCGCGCGGGCTGGGCGGCGTCCACGTCCGCCCCGGCCCCTACTTTAGCGGCCAGATCGTCGACAGGTACTTCCAGTTGATGAAGTAGTACAGCACGAACGAGACCAGGAACACCATCGCCAGCGCGAAGGTGCCCGGGGCGACCATGCCCATCGCGCCGATGCTCCCGTGCCCGGTCAGGGCCGCGCCGACTGGCTGCGGCGCGGCTGCAGGAGCGACGCCGTCCTTCGCGCGCACGTGCTTGAACTCGGGGGTGGTGATCTTCTTGCCGAGGAACACCGAGTACACCGTGATCAGCAGGTACATGCCGCCGCCGACGATCGCGACGAGGCCCGTGATGCCGGCGAGCGCCATCATCAGCCAGGCCGCGCCCGGGAACTCGTGCGGAAAGGCGTTGCCGGCGAAGCTGATGTCCCAGTGCCGGCGCGGCACGCCCAGCGTCCCGGCGCCCATCAGGAACAGCGACACCGCGCTCATGCCCAGGCCGAAGACGTAGGGCTGCCATTTCGCCATGCCGGGGAAGGCCAGCTCGCGCCGGAACACCACCGGGATCAGGAAGTAGGTGAGCCCCATGAAGGCGAGCGTCGTGCCCACCACCACCGTGGCGTGGAAGTGCCCCGGCACGTAGATGGTGTTGTGGATGATGAGGTTCAACTGCTCGGTGCCCATCATCACGCCCGAGATGCCGCCCAGGAAGCCGAAGCCGATGAGCGAGATGAACATCGAGGAGAACACCGGGTTGCCCCAGGGCGCCTTCCTCAGCCACTCGAACAGGCCCTGGTTGTAGCCCTTCTGGCGCTGCGCCACTTCGATCGCGCCCGGCACCGTGAGGCCGTGCACCATCGAGGCGAGCACTGCGAGGGACATGGCGTAGCTGGTATTGAAGATCTTCCAGTTCGAGGTGAGGCCCGGGTCGGCGAGCAGGTGGTGCGCGCTCGCCAGCTGCAGGAACAGGATGTACAGCAGGAACGCGGTGCGGCTCACCTTCTCCGACAAGGGCTTCGCGCCGAACACGATCGCGGCCACCGCGTACCACACCGAGACGTGCGCCGCGACGTTGATCTGCTGCGAGGAGTGGCCGAACGCCCACCACACGGTGCGGTACATGAGCGAGTCGATGTGATCGACCAGCCCCACGGACCACAGGAACGTCGGGATCAGGATGATCGCGCCCGCGGCGATGGTGAACACCGCGATGATGCCCGCGGTGATGGCGCCGAAGGTGACCAGCGGCACCGAGCCCTGGTAGGTGCGCTCCGCCTTGGCCACCACCAGGGTGCCGAAGAAGACGAAACAGGCGATCAGCGCGCCCACCGCGAACAGGATCAGTCCGAGGTAGAAGGTCGGGTGCGCGCCCATCGGCGCATAGGAGGTGAACATGACGCTCGAATCGCCGCGGAACACCGAGTAGTTGTTGATCAGCGCCCCCAGCACCATCAGCCAGAAGCCCGCCCAGGCCATCATCGGCGTGGCCAGGCGCGCCTTCAGGAGCGTGGAACTCGCGAAGTACAGGATCGCGATCTCGAAGAAGATGATCCAGAACACGAGCATGTTGAGCCCGTGCGCCGTGAGCACCTGGTAGAAGAGATCCGGCGGCAACAGGTGCACCGCCTGCCAGCGGGTGAGCACCACGCCGATGGCGAGGAGGCCGCCGACGAGCAGCGACACGACCGCGGCGACGGCGTTCCAGCGCATCAGCTTCTCGGCCGGCTCGTGGAAGACCAGCCCGGAGGCGGGGCAGGTCCGGAACATGCGATTGACTGCCATGGCGGTTGTCTCCCTTGCCTTACTTCACGACGTAGAGGCGGCTCGACATCGTGTGGTGATTGATGCCGCAGTACTCGTTGCAGATGATGGCGTAGGTGCCCGGATTGGTCGGGGTGACCGTGAGCACGTGCTCGTAGCCCGGGTGCACCTGGATGTTGATGTTCTCGGGCTGCAGCGAGAAGCCGTGCAGCCAGTCCATCGACATGAGATGAATACGGTAGGACTTGCCTGCCTCGAGCTCCAGCATCGGGTGCCAGCTCCACAGGCGCGCGATCAGGTACACGTCGCTGCCCGCGGGCGGCCGCACCACCGGGACTTTCAGGTTGTCCGGGCCTTCCTCGCGCACCTTGTACTTGGCGATCATGTCGTCGGTCTTCTTCATGAAGTCCTCGGGCCTGGACCGGTAGGCTTCATTGGAGAGGTTCTGCTGACCGTAGATGTGCCAGAACGGCATCATGAAGAACATGATCAGGCACCAGATCAGCGCCACCACGATCCAGATCAGCTCGACGCGGTCGAGGGGTTGCTTCCACCAGACGCGTTCGGGCGGCGGCAGGATTGCGCTCATGGCATTCCCCTAGTTGGCCTCATTTGGCGATGGGCAGGGACACGATTTCCATCACGCCCCAGACGATGTACAGCACGGTGGGCATCGCGATGCCCAGGAACAGCAGCAGGAACGGGTTGTCGAGAAGCTGCTGCATCGCCGGGACCGGCTCCTCGGGCACGTCGTCTTCGATGCGGTCGATGGCCATGTGGACCTCCTTGTGGTTGGCGACCCGCGCAGTTAAGCAGGCGAAGGAATGGCCCGATTTGATGTTGATCAAGCTTTTTGCGGCGACCCGGGGCAAACTCGCGGCGCCATGACCGATTCGGACCGCCGCGCCGTCGCCGCGTGGCTTCTCTTGTGCGCTGCAATGGTCTGTGCCATCGTCGTCGTGGGCGGAGTCACCCGCCTGACGCGCTCGGGCCTGTCCATTGTTGAATGGCAGCCCCTCATCGGGGCGATCCCGCCGCTCTCCGAGGCGCACTGGCAGGAGCTGTTCGCCAAGTACCGCGAAACCCCCGAATACAAGCTCGTCAA
>Ga0180077_1000072_pt1 | contig 12036 bp, 12 predicted proteins | sample EasRiv466_16_10D_FD_123014 | JGI IMG/M metagenome (GOLD analysis project Ga0180077, IMG submission 123014) | Soil microbial communities from meander-bound floodplain in the East River, Colorado, USA - East River metaG ERMLT466_16_10D | ecosystem: Environmental > Terrestrial > Soil > Floodplain ...
CGAGCCGCCCCGTCCCCGCTGATGCAGTATCCGAGGGTGCCGCGGCTGCCGTCATTGCCGGGGAGCCGGCGGCTGGCGCACCGGCGACCGGCTTGGCCGCCTGCGGCGTACTGACGGGCGCCTTGGCCGCCTGCGGCGTGCCGACGGGCGGCTTGCTCGCCTGCGGCGTGCCGACGGGCGGCTTGCTCGCCTGTGGCGTGCCGACGGGCGGCTTGCTCGCCTGCGGCGTGCCGACGGGCGGCTTGGTCGCCGGCTGCGGGCTCGCGGACGACTTGCTGGCTGGGGTTGCGCTCGCGGCGGTCCTGCTCGCCGGTGCCGCGCCCTTGGATGACGCTTCCGCGGGTACGGCCGCGGCGCCCGCCACTTCGGTCCGCGCCGCCTCGGCGGGCATCTGCCCGGCCGGAACGAAGGCGAGCGTGCGCGTGCCCGCGCGCTCCTGGCGCCATTGCAGCGCCACCGCGGCGACTGCGACGAGCAGCACGAGCGACAAGGCGACGTAGGCGAGGTTGGAGCGCCGCGCGCCGTCCGTGAACGGCACGGGCTGGCGATAGCGCTGCGCCAGGCGCTCGGCGTCCGGCGGCGCCACCTGCGACGAGATCTGCGCGAGCAGCGGCTCGGGATCGACGCGCAGGAGCCGCGCGTAGCTGCGCACCATGCCGCGCACGAAGGTGCCGTCAGGCAGCCGCTGCAGCGCCCCCGCCTCCAGGGCTTCGAGCTGCCGCGGTGCGAACTTCAGCTGGCGCGCGGCCTCCTCGATCGTCAGGCCTGCCGCCTGGCGTGCGTGGGTGAGCGTCGCAAACACGGCGTCAGTCATACTGGCTGCGCTGCAGCGCCTGCGCTTCCCGCGAGGCCGGGAACCGGCGCCGCAACTGGTTGGCGTAGGAAAGCTCGGTGGTGCGCTGGCCAAGTCGGCGCTCGACGCGCAACGCGAGCCACAGCGACTCCGCGCTAGGCTCGACCAGCTTGGCGTGGCGCGCGAGCAGCCTGCGCGCCTCGGGGTAGTTCATCTGCCGGTAGCGCACCTGCGCGAGCTGCAGCAGCGCAGCCGGCTGATTCGGGTCGATCGCCAGGGCCCTCTGCAGGAAGACCTCGGCACCCGCCAGATCGCCGCGGCGCAGCGCGCAGGTCCCGGCGGCCGTGTGGGTGCGCGCCGGCGTGGCGTAGAGCGGGTTGCGCAGCGCACGCTGGAAGTACGCCATCGACTGCTCTTCGCGGCTGGTCTGGCACAGGAACCAGCCGTAGTTGTGATTGATGTCGGGGTCGTCCGGCGCGAGGCCGAGCGCGCGCTCGAAGCTCGCCTGCGCGAGCGCGTTCTCCTTGAGCTCCATGTACACCAGCCCGAACATGCCGTGCGCCGTGGCGTAGCCCGGGTCGGCGGCCACCGCCAGGCGCAGTTCCTCGAGCGCCACGTTCATGTTGCCGCGCTGGTAATACAGCGCCGCGAGCTCGGTACGCACGCGCGCGCGGTTGCGCGGGTCGTGCGACCCGCCGCTGAAACTCGTGGACTCGACTTTCGGGCCCTCGGGCTGCGGCGTGGCGCAGGCGGCGAGCAGCGCGAGCAGTGCCAAGCCGATGGTGCGCTTCACGTGCGCAGCTCCGCGATGCGCACGGTCTTGCTGCGACGCGTGCGATCGGCGACCGCGCCGGCGAGCTGCCCGCAGGCGGCGTCGATGGCGTCGCCGCGCGTCTTGCGCGTGGTGACGGTGATGTCGTAGCGCTGCAGAATCTGCGCAAAGCGGCGGATGCGCTCCTCCCCCGAGCGCCGGAACTCGGTGCGCGGAAACGGATTGAACGGGATGAGGTTGAACTTGCAGCTGACGCGCTTGGCGATGGCCGCAAGCTCGCGCGCGTGCTCGTCGCTGTCGTTCACCCCGTCGAGCATCACGTACTCGAAGGTGATGAAGTCGCGCGGCGCCTTCTCCAGGTAGCGGTTGCAGGCCTTCAGCAGCTCGCGGATCGGGTACTTGCGGTTCACCGGCACCAGCCGGTCACGCAGCGCATCGTTGGGGGCGTGCAGGGATACTGCCAGCGCCACGGGGCATTCCTCGCGCAGCCGGTCCATGCCCGGGATCACCCCCGAGGTGGAGACCGTCACCCGGCGCCGCGAAAGGCCATAGGCATTGTCGTCGAGCATCAGGCGCAGCGCGGGGATCACGTTGTCGAGGTTGAGCAGCGGCTCGCCCATGCCCATCAGCACCACGTTGGTCACCGGCCGCCCGCCGCCCAGCAGCCGGTTGGCGAGCCAGAGCTGGCCGACGATCTCTGCGGTGGAGAGATTCCGGTTGAAGCCCTGCTTGCCCGTGGAGCAGAACGCGCAATCGAGCGTGCAGCCGGCCTGGCTGGACACGCACAGGGTGCCGCGGTTCGTTTCGGGAATGAATACGGCGTCCACCGCATTCGCGCCGTCGATCTTGAGCAGCCACTTGCGCGTGCCGTCCGTGGCCACGTGGTCGCCGACGATCGCCGGCGCCGCGACCACGGCCTTGGCCGCCAGCTTCGCGCGCAGGTCCTTGGCCAGGTCGCTCATGCGCGCGAAATCGTCTGCGCGGCGCTGGTGCACCCATTGCAGGACCTGACGCGCGCGGAAGGGCTTCTCGCCCAGCGTCTGGAAGAACGCGGCGAGGCCGGCGGCATCCAGGCCGAGGAGATTGGTCTTCATGTCAACGCGAGTACACCTCGCACGCCGGGAAGAAATACGCGATCTCGGTGCGCGCAGTTTCCGGCCCGTCGGAGCCGTGCACCGCATTGGCGTCGATCGACTCGGCGAAATCGGCGCGGATGCTGCCCTTGGCGGCTTTCTTCGGGTCGGTGGCGCCCATCAGTTCGCGGTTCCTGGCGATCGCGTCCTTGCCCTCGAGCACCTGCACGAGCACGGGGCCGGAAATCATGAAATCGACGAGATCCTTGAAGAACGGCCGCTCGCGATGCACGGCATAGAAGCCCTCGGCCTGCGCGCGCGACAGGTGCGTCATGCGCGCAGCGACCACGCGCAGCCCCGCTTTCTCGAAGCGCGCGATGATCTGCCCGGTCGCGTTCTTCCTGACCGCGTCGGGCTTGATGATGGAAAGGGTGCGCTCGACCGCCATTCCCGATTCTCCGTGGAAGCCAGAATTTGAAAGCGACGGATTCTAGCACGGGCATGCTGCGACCCGCGTAAAAACAACGGCTTACGCGATGTACGCGCCTACCCGCCGACCAGGTGGGCCGGGAGGTTGATGCCCTTCTCCTTGTAGTAGCGCACCGCGCCCGGATGGAACGGCAGGAAAGTGTTGCGGTTCCAGTTCTCGACCAGCGTTTCCCTGGCCGCCGCGTGCCCCTTGACCATCCGGGGACCATTCTCAAGTACCGCCTTCATGATCGCGTACACCAGGCTCCCGGGCAGGTCCTTGTGCGCGATGCCGAAGTTGTAGACCCCGACCGTGCGGTGGTCCTCGGTCTGCTGCCCGTAGGTGCCCTTGGGAATCGTCGCGCCGGAAAGCTCCGGCATCGCCTGCTGCAGCTGCCTGATCTCGTCTTCGCTGAAGGTGAAGAAGCGCACCTTGGTGGCGGTCTCCAGCTCCGCATACGCCGCGACCGGCACGCCAGCGCAGAAGGGGAATGCGTCGATGCGCCCGTCCTGCAGGTTCGCCGCCATGTCGGAGGCCGGGCCGTTGCGGATCATGGTATTGACGCCGAGCGCCTTGAACATCAGCGGGAAGTAGGTGCCGCAGGTGCCGGCGCGCGGGCCGATGCCCGATTTCCTGCCGGCGAGGTCCTTCACCGACTTGATGCCGGACTTCTCGAGCGCGACGAAGTGGAACGGCGTGTCGTACATCGGGAACGTGGCGCGGAAGTTCCGGTACTTCCTGCCCTTGGCCCAGCCGCTGCCGTTCCACGCGTGCAGCGCGACGCCCATGGTGGTCATGCCCAGTTCAAGCTTGCGCTCTTCGATGAGCATGATGTTCTGGTTGGGACCCTGAGTCTGCTTGGCGCTGATGCTGGTGCCGATCTTCTCGTTGACCAGGCTCGCCCACGCCTGGCCATAGAGGAAGTAGGTGCCGCCGACCGAAGCGGTGCCCAGCGCCAGGGCCTTCGGCCAGCTGGGGTCGAGCTTCGCCTGCGCGAGCGCGCCTGCGGCGAACAGGCCCGCCGCGGCAAACGCCGCAAGCTGCTGGAACGACACGCGCATGCTTCTTCTCCTAGAGTCCCTCGAGAAATGTCTCGATTGTCGCGCGTAGGATAGTGGATCGGGCTATCGGCGACCAGGGCACGCGCGCGCTTCGCGCGGCAAGCCGCTCAGGCGCTCCCGGTCTCGCGCCACGCCGGCATGATGCCGCGCGCGCGCGCCGCCGCCTGCCACGCGGCGTCCACGCCCAGCCCGGGCGCCCAGACCAGCTCGTCGCCGAAGTACAGCATCGGCAGCCGCTCGCGCCGCCAGGGCGGCACGCCCGCCTCCTGGAACAGGTTCTTCAGGCTGCGCCGGGGGCGCCTCGGGTCCGGCTGCAGGCGCTCGCCGCCGCCACGCAGGCGCACGCGGAAGGTCCTGCCCTCGACGAGCGCAGCCGCGATGCCCGCGCCGCGCGCGCGGCGGAAGCGCAGCTCGCCCGCGAGCGCGGCGATCGGCAGGCGCGGCTCGCCGTGCCAGTCGAGCGGCGTGAACGCGGGCGGCGCGAGCGCCGGCGCGACCTCGACGCTGCCGCGATAGACGCGCAGCTCCTTGCCGTCGTGGCGGATGCGAGTCCGGGCGCCGCGCGCAGTGAGCTGCTTCAGCATCTCGACGAGCTTTGCCTCGCTCGGCGCGCGCAACCCCTGGCGCGCGAGGAACGCGCGCAGCGCGCGCTCGGCGCGCGCATCCTGCGCGGCAAACAGGCGCGCAGCGCGTGCCAGGCTTTCGCGCCAGCGCGGAAAGCGCGACTCGAGCAGCGGGCCGACGTGCAGGCGCAGGAAGTTGCGCGTCAACGCGTCGTCGCGGTTCGACTCGTCCTCGACCCATCGCAGCCGGTGCGCGCGCGCGTAGGCCAGGATCTCGCGGCGCGGCACCTCGAGCAGCGGGCGCAGCAGCCGCGTCGCGCCCAGCCGGCCCGTGGCTGGCATGGCCGAGGCGCCGCGCGTTCCCGCGCCGCGCAGCAGGTTGAGCAACACGGTTTCTGCCTGGTCGTCGAGGTGGTGCGCCAGCACGATCGCATCGGCGCCGGTGCGCTCGAGCGCCGCGCGGCGCGCGGCGCGCGCCGCCGCCTCGAGCCCCGCGCCGCGCCGGCTCACGCGCACCTTGCGCACGACGAGCGGAATGCCCCAGTCCTTGCACAGCTTGCGGCAGAAGCTTGCCCAGGCGTCGGCGTGAGGGCTCAAGCCGTGGTGCACGTGCATCGCGCTCAGGCGAAAGCCCTGCCGCGGGGCAAGCTCGCGCAGCCGGTGCAGCAGCACCACCGAGTCGACGCCGCCGGAGAGCCCGACGGCCACGTGCCGCCCGCGCAAGGCGGGCAGGGCCGGCCAGGCAGGACTAGCGCTCGACCGCTTCCTTGAACTTGCCATAGCTCATCAGACGCTCGAGCCGTTCCTCGACGAGCTCTTTGATCTTCTTCTCGCGCAGCTGGCGCAGCGCCTCGGACAGCGCCTTCTTCAGGGACTGCGCCGCCGCCGGCGGATCGCGGTGCGCGCCGCCGAGCGGCTCGCCGACCACCTTGTCCACCAGTCCCAGCGTTTTCAGCCGGTTGGCGGTGATGCCGAGCGTTTCCGCGGCCTCGGGCGCCATGTCGGCGCTCTTCCACAGGATCGAGGCGCAGCCCTCCGGCGAGATCACCGAGTAGGTCGCGTACTGCAGCATGAGCGTGACGTCGCCCACCGCGATCGCCAGCGCACCGCCCGAGCCGCCCTCGCCGATGATCGACACGATGATCGGCGTGCGCAGCCCGGCCATCGCGTAGAGATTCCTGCCGATCGCCTCGGACTGGCCGCGCTCCTCGGCGTCGATGCCCGGGTAGGCGCCCGGCGTGTCGACGAAGGTGAACACCGGCAGCTCGAACTTCTCGGCGAGCTGCATCAGGCGCAGCGCCTTGCGGTAGCCCTCGGGCTTGGGCATGCCGAAATTGCGCGCGATCTTCTCCTTGGTGTCGCGCCCCTTCTGGTGGCCGAGCACCACGCAGGGCACGCCGTCGAAGCGCGCCAGCCCGCCGACGATGGAGGCGTCCTCGGCGAACATGCGGTCGCCGTGCAGCTCCTCGAATCCGGTGAACAGCGCGCCGATGTAGTCGAGCGTGTACGGCCGCTGCGGATGGCGCGCCACCTGCGCCACCTGCCAGGGCGTGAGCTTGGCGTAGATCTCCTTGGTCAGCGCCTGGCTCTTCTTCGACAGGCGCTGGATCTCCTCCGAGATGTCCACTGCCGAGTCGTCCTGCACGAAGCGCAGCTCCTCGATGCGGCTCTCGAGCTCGGCAATCGGCTGTTCGAATTCGAGAAAGGTGGTCTTCATCGGGCGCCGGATTCTAGCCCACCACGACGCAATTGCGGCCCGCGTCCTTGCCGCGGTACAGCGCCAGGTCGGCGCGGGCCAGCAGCGCGTCGCCGGTCTCCTCCCGGTTGCGCCCGGCCACGCCGATGGTCACCGTCAACTGGTGTCCGGCCGGGATCCCGGGAAACGCGTCCTGCTCGCCCGCGGCGCGAATGCGCTCGGCAACCGCGGCGGCGCCGCGAGCATCGGTGTCCGGCAGGACGAGCAGGAACTCCTCGCCGCCGAAGCGCCCGAACACGTCCACCGCGCGCAATCCGGTGGCGGCGACGGTGGCGAAGTGACGCAGCACTGCGTCGCCCGCAGCGTGCCCCCAGCTGTCGTTGATGCGCTTGAAATGGTCGATGTCGAGCAGGCAGACCGCGAGCGGCGCGCCAAGGCGCTGCGCGCGCGAGATCTCGCGCCGCAGCACGTCCATCAGATGGCGCCGGTTGTAGGTTCCCGTCAGCACGTCGCGCATGGCGATTTCTTCCGCCCGGTCGACGGCGTCCTTGAGCTGGCGGTTGCTGTCGGAGAGCCGGCGCCGCAGCTTGTTGACGTAGCCGCCCATCGCCGCAAACCACGGCAGCACGATGGCAAGGATCGCCAGCTGCATCCAGCTGTCCGCCGCGGCGGGCCCCTCCAGCGATCCCGACAGCGCCAGCACCGTCGTGTGCGCGAGATAGGCCACCAGGGCGAGCGCCAGCAGTCGCGCGGTTCCCAGGCGCAGCACGCCGAACAGCAGCGCGACCGGGTAGAAGAGGCTCAACGCGCCGCGCGCCGCCGGCGCGTGGTACATGAGGTAGGCGAGCGTCAGCACCGCGGCGAAGATCATTTCGGCGGTCAGGCTCGGGTCGCGGAAGCGCAGGTTCAGTCCCGAGCGGAACAAGCCGAAGAACAGCACGACGAAGAAGCCGATGAGCGCGGTGCCGCCGATCGCGATCTTCAGCGGCAGCAGCCCGAGCCAGTAGCAGATGAACAGCGCCGCGGCCGCCAGCAGCGAGGTGCTCGCGCCCATCAGGTAGCGCTTCAGCCGCAACGTCTGCCGCGAATGGTCCGGCGACGCCGCACGCGGCGCAGCGCTTGCCTCCGGTACGACCGGCTCCACCCAGCCGACCCCCCTCATGTCAGTATTCTACCGGCAGCGGGTCGAGCGAGCGCCACAAGTACCAGGTCGCCACCGAGCGCCACGGCGTCCATTGCTCGCCGAGCCTGCGGACACGCGACAAGGGCACGTTGCGCCCGCGGAAGTACGTCAGGCGCACCGCCTTGAGCAGCCCCAGGTCGCCCAGCGGGTACACATCCGGCCGCAACAGGCTGAACATCAGGAACATCTCCGCGGTCCAGCGCCCGATGCCGCGCACCGCGACGAGCTCCGCGATCACGGCCTCGTCCTCCATGGCCGGCCAGCGATGCGGGTGCACGGCCCCCTCGGCGAAATGGCGTGCGAGGTCGGCGATGTACTCGGTCTTGCGGTCCGAGAGCCCGCAGGCGCGCAGCCGCGGCCGCGTCACCGCCAACACTTCGGCCGGCGTCATGGCCGGGGCGACCTCCAGCACCCGATTCCATACCGATTGCGCGGCCTTCACCGAGATCTGCTGGCCGACGATGGCGCGCGCGAGCGTCTGGAACGGCTCGCCGCGCGCCACCAGGTGCACGCGTGGGTGCCGCCGCATGATCCCGCCGAGTACCGGATCGCGGCGTGCCAGCGCGCGTTTGGCGCGGTCCCAGTACTCAGGCTTCATTGAGCGGGAGGTTGATGAGCAGATTCTGCGGCTTCATGCGCACCTCCTGCTCCGCGTTCGCCGACAGCGCGAGATACAGGGTGCGCCCGGCGATGTCGGCGCGCATCGCCGCCGGCTCCTCGACCTGCAACGCGAACAGGGCGAGGATGTTGCGCATGCGGCCCTGCTCCACCTGGGCGCCCGACCACAGCTCGTTGAGAATCGACGTGGACTCGGCGTCCAGGCCGATATGCCAGGCCCAGTGCGCTTCCTCGATGCGGCGCAGCGGCTTCACCGCGACGCGCAGGCCATGGAAGTGCGCCACCCACGCTTCGATGACGCGGCAAAACGCATCCTGCGCTGCCTGGCCGTAGGTCAGGCTGATCACGGTGTCGTGGCGCGATTCGCGCTCCCAGTAGAGGGCGGCGTTGGCGCGGTCGAGTACGTCGAGATCCACCTTGCCAAGCGCGCCCTGCGCCTCGACGATCAGCTTGCCGATGCTGCCGTAGCGGCTGCCGGCCGCGTGCATCGCCACCGTCTCCAGGTCGGCGAGCAGCACGTGCCCATCCTGAAGCGTCGCCTGTTGATCGCGGAAGAAGAGCTCGGCAGCGCGCAGCCGCAGCGGATCGTCGCAGCCGTCGAGCAGGTTTCTCAGGATGACGTGCACCAGCTGCCCGATGAACAGCGGCGGCACGTCGATGGCGCCCTTGAACAGCCCCATGTAGCAGCCTTCCACGGTGCCGGCCGCGAGCAGGCGCTCGCGGAACTTGAGCAGCATGCGGTAGTTGTGGCGCGCGTCCGCATCGGCGAGCGCCTCGAGCTCGCCGTCCGGCACGGCGCGGCGCGGCGCCTGCATGAGCGAGGCGTGCAGGTGCCGCTCGGCGTCGCAGGACTCCTCGACGGGGTGGACCTCCGGGCGCAGGAAGTAGGCGCGCAGGAAGTCGTCGGTCACGCGCAGGCGGCCGGCCGCGTCGCGCTCGAGCAGGTGAAAACCGCTATTGCGCCAGAAGTCCGTACCGATCAGGCAGGCGCGACGACCAGCCGCGAGTGCGAGGCGACGTGCTGCCGCAGGAAATCCATCTGGTCGGAGAAGATGCGGCGGTTGGTGAGGATCAGGTACTCCGCCTTGTTCGGCACGTACGGCGCATAGAGCAGCTGCAGCCCCGACTCCTCCGGCAGGCGGTTGCGCTTGCTGCCGTTGCAGTGCCGGCATGCCGTCACCACGTTCATCCAGGTGTCGCGGCCGCCGCGCGACAGCGGCGTGATGTGGTCGCGCGTCAGGCGGAAATAGCTGAACTCGCCGCCGCAGTAGGCGCACATGTGCCGGTCGCGGCGGAACAGCTCGCGGTTGTTGAGCGGCGGCACCTGGTGGAAGCCCTTGGCCGCCAGCGCCCTGCCGCGGATGGCGATGATCGAATGCGCGGTGATGCTCGAGCGCTCGCCCGTCAGGCGCGAGATGCCGCCGTGAAACGTGAACGTGCGCTCGCCCAGCGTCCAGGCGACCAGGTTCTTGGCGTAGTAGAAGCAGGCCTGCTGCCAACTGACCCAGCGGTGCGGAACGCCGTGGCTATCCAGGGTGAGGATCAGCACGTTGTCCATGTGCAGCCGGATTCTGCCAAGCCTGATGCTGCTTTGCAATGTCCGGAAAAACAAGGGGCTGCGCGCCGAAGCTCGCAGCCCGTCGCGGCTCCGGCTGACCTCAGCGATTGTCGACGCGGTCCTTGAAGCCCTGTCCCGCCGCGAACGCGGGCACAGTCTTCGAGTGGATGCGGATCTCCTTGCCGTTCTGCGGGCTGCGTCCGCTGCGCGCCTTGCGTTTGCGCGGCAGGAACGTGCCGAAGCCGACGACGGTCACGCGATTGCCTTTCGCCACGCCCGCCACGATCGCGTCGAACACCGCGTTCACCGCTTCGCCCGCGCTCGACTTGCTGAGGTTGCCCGCGCGCGCCGCCGCTTCGACGAGATCTGCTTTGGTGACGGATCGCATGGTCTCGCTGTCTCTCCCTTGCGCGAACGAGCGAGCATCATAATCACATCGAAACTTGAATTCAATGCGCGCGCAGAAAAATTTTGCGCTTGCGCAAGAAAAAATTCTTGCAGGTGACTGACTGCGCCGCTGCGTTCGCTGCAGCGCCAACTGCGCGGCACCGCCGCGTTCGCGTCAGCGCTTGCCGGCAAGCAGCTCGACGAGCGCCGTCGGCTCGTGCGCGCCGCGGCCTTGCGCATCGGGCAGGCGATACAGTTCCGCCGCGGTGCGCGCCATCGGCAGCGGCACGCCCTTGTCCTTCGCCACCGCGGCCGCCTTCTCCAGATCCTTGAGCATGATCGACACTGCGCCGAGCGGCGGCTCGAACCGCCGCGCCGCCATGCGCGCGCCAAATACCTGAAGCGGCAGAGAATCCGCGAACCTTCCCTTCAGCGCCGAGGGCAGCATGCGCGTATCGACGCCCGCGGCAATGCTGTCGGGCCCGAACAACACCGACTCCGTGGCATGCTGATCCCTGACGCACATCAAGATGATGACGGTGACCGCGTAGCCCGCGGCGAATAACCGCAGCGCGATGGGCCTGCCCATCAGGCCCAGGCCGATGAAGCCCAGGCGTGGTTGATCGCTCATGGCTTGCCTCCGGAATGCGTGACCGCCCCGCGGTTCGCGGGGCCCACCAGCCGCGCGTACTTCTCCAGCGCGCCGCTCAGTGCCGCGCGCCGCGGCACCCGCCACGCCCTGCGGCGCGCCGCCAGCTCGGCCTTGCCCACGTGCAACGTCGCCTTTTCCCGGCGTGCGTCGATGGTGACGCGGTCGCCGTTGCGCACCAGCGCGATCGCGCCGCCTGCGGCGGCCTCAGGACAAACGTACCCCACCATCATGCCGCGCGTGGCACCGGAGAAACGGCCATCGGTCAGCAGGGCCACCTTCTCGCCCATGCCTTGTCCATAGAGGAGCGCGGTGACGCCGAGCATCTCGCGCATGCCGGGCCCGCCCCTGGGGCCTTCGTAGCGGATGACGAGCACATCGCCCGGACGGACCTTGCGCGCGCGCACTTGCCTGGCGCAGGCCTCTTCGCTGTCGAAGACGCGCGCGCGGCCCTCGAACGCGAGCGCCTTGAGTCCTGCGACCTTGATCAGGCCGCCATCCGGGCACAGATTGCCTTTGAGCACCACCAGGCCGCCGGTCGGCATGATCGGCTCGCGGCGCACCACTTCGCCATCCGCTCCGCGATGCCCGGCCAGCGCCTGCTCGAGCGTCTTGCCAGAAAGCGTCAGGCAGTCGCCGTGCAGCGCACCGCGGCGCAACAACTCCTTGAGCACCGAGAAGACACCGCCCGCGGCGTGAAGGTCCTTGGCGAGAAAGCGCCCGCCTGGCTTCATGTCCGCGATCAGGGGCGTGCGCCTCGCGACACGGGCGAAGTCGTCCATGTCGAAGCGGATGCCAGCCTCGTGCGCAATCGCCGGGATGTGCAGCACCGCGTTGGTGGAGCCGCCGGTCGCGGCCACTGCGGCGCAGGCGTTCTCGATGCTCTTGCGTGTCACCAACTCGCGCGGCAGCGGTCGGCCCTCGCGCAAGACCCGCATCACGGCGGCGCCCGCCTCGCGCGCCACCGCCAGCCGGCCGTCGGCAACCGCGGGCAGCGTAGCGCTGCCCGGCAGCGCGAGGCCCAAGGTCTCCGACACCATCGCCATGGTATTGGCGGTGAACTGGCCCGGGCAGGACCCCAGCGTCGGCAAGCAAGCCTCCTCCAGCTGGTCGAGGTCCGATTGCGTCATGTCGCCAGCCATCACCGCGCCCACCCCCTCGTAGGTGTCGAGGACCGTCACGTCGCGTCCCTGCCAGCGCCCGGGCAGCGCTGC
>Ga0180077_1000073_pt1 | contig 12011 bp, 12 predicted proteins | sample EasRiv466_16_10D_FD_123014 | JGI IMG/M metagenome (GOLD analysis project Ga0180077, IMG submission 123014) | Soil microbial communities from meander-bound floodplain in the East River, Colorado, USA - East River metaG ERMLT466_16_10D | ecosystem: Environmental > Terrestrial > Soil > Floodplain ...
AGGTTGTCGAGGAACACCTCGTTGGTCTCGTGGTTCACCATGTTGCGGATCGGGCGCATGGTCAGGCCCTTGCCCAGCGCCGCCGCCTTTTCCACCAGGAACACCGACATGCCGTCGGACTTCTTCTTCACCTCGGCCAGCGGCGTGGTGCGCGCGAGCAGGATCATCAGGTCCGAATGCTGCAGGCGCGAGGTCCACACCTTCTGGCCATTCACCACGTAGCGGTCGCCCTTCTTCACCGCGACGGTCTTGATCTTCGTGGTGTCGGTGCCGGCGGTGGGCTCGGTCACGCCCATCGCCTGCATGCGCAGCTCGCCCGAGGCGATCTTCGGCAGGTACTTCGTCTTCTGCGCGTCGGAGCCGTTCCTGAGCAGCGTGTTCATGTTGTACATCTGCCCGTGGCAGCAGCCGGCGTTGCCGCCCGAGCGCGTGATCTCTTCCATGATCACGGTGGCCTCGGTGAGCGAGAGCCCCGAGCCGCCGTACTGCTCCGGGATCAGCGCCGACATCCAGCCCGCCTTGGTCAGCGCGTCGACGAATGCCTCCGGATAGGCGCGCGCCTCGTCCACCTTCTGCCAGTACGCGGAGTCGAACTGCGCGCACAGGGCGCTTACGCCTTCGCGCAGGTCCGTGTAGCTCGTGTCGGCTACAGCGGGTCCCACGTGAAGACGTCCTGGGTACGGTCGAGGGGAAAGAAGCTGCCTTTCAGCGCGGGCATGCCGTGCTCGGCGATGTCCTGCGGCGTCCAGCCGCCGGCCCGGTGCACGGAACGGACCGGGCGGCTCTGCGACATGAGAAACAGCTCGTTCGCGCGCACGGCGAAGATCTGGCCGGAGACCTCGCGCGCGGCGTCGCTGGCGAGGAACACGGCGAGCGGCGCGATCTTCGCGGTTTCCATCACCTTCATCTTCTCCACGCGCGCCTTCTGGTCCGGGGTCTCGGTGGGGATCGAGCCGATCATGCGGCTCCAGGCGAACGGCGCGATGCAGTTGGAGCGCACCTGGTACTTCGCCATGTCGAGCGCGATCGACTTCGACAGCCCCGCGATGCCGAGCTTGGCCGCCGAGTAGTTGGCCTGGCCCAGGTTGCCGATCAGCCCCGAGGTAGAGGTCATGTTGACGTAGCAGCCCGAGTTCTGGCTCTTGAAATAGGGCGCCGCGGCGCGCGCCACGTAGAAGGAGCCGTTCAGGTGCACGTCGATGACCGCCTTCCACTCCTCCACCGACATGTTGAAGAAGAAGCGGTCGCGCAGGATGCCGGCATTGTTCACCACGCAGTCGATGCGCCCGAAGGCGTCGATCGCGGTCTTGACGATGCGGTGGGCAGATTCCCAGTCGGCGACGCTGTCGGTGCTCGCCACGGCCTCGCCACCCCTGGCGCGGATCTCGTCGGCCACCTTCTGCGCCGGGCCGCTGCTCGCGCCTTCGCCCGCCACCGAAGTGCCGAGGTCGTTCACCACCACCTTGGCGCCGTGGGTGGCGAACCGCAGGGCGAAATCGCGGCCGATGCCGCCGCCCGCCCCCGTGACCACCACCACCTTGCCCTTCACCATCCCGCCGCCCTCCTCGCACGCCCCTGCACGCCACCACGGCGCGGCGCCATCTCTGCCTGCCTACCCGGGTGCGCGCGACTCTAACAGATATTTGCGCGCGGACTGCCGCTGCGCGCGGCGGCGCACGCGATTACCTTGCAACCATTTACACCGGGCAAGTCGCTCCTGGAGTTGAATGGTGGCGCTGCACGCGCCGCGCGCACGGAGGATGCGATGAATACCGCAGAACGCGCTTTCGAACCGCTGGAGGATGCGGGTCGCTACGTGAGCCTCCTGGCAGGGGCGCGGAGCGCCTCGGATGTCGTCACCGCAGTGCGCGGCTACCTGGCCGCCTGGCCCACGGCGCGCGTCGCCAATCTGCAGCGGATCGACGGCGGTTGGGCACCTTTCGACGCAGACCTGCAGCCAACCCCACTATACCGGCCCGCGGACCTGCAAAGAGTCTGCGACGCGGTGCATGGCCAATGCGCGTCGCTGCAAAGCGCCGGCGTCGCACCGGCTGCTGAACTGCTCGAACTGGACGTGTCCCTTTCACTTGCCTGCGCGAAGTTGGCGGAGATCGAAACGGGGCTGGCGCCGCAGCGCCCCAGCCCGTCCGAGCAGCGGCCCGCGCCGCGCGCGCATCGCTGATGAACCGCTCGACGTCGAAAGGAAACTACGACCCGGCGAGCTTCGGGGCGGAGGCGCTGCCCGCGGGCTTCCGCGAGATCAGCAAGGCGATGCGCAGCCAGCCTTCCGCCACGGCGGGCGGCGCGATGGACCAGGCACGAGCGCCGCTCGTCGGCTTGATCGCGCTGGCCTCGCATTGGATGAAGAAACGCGGGACCGGCACCTAGCGACATCCGGCGCGCAGCGACGGAGCGGAAGCCACAAAAAGCATCGCTTGGACGACAGATCGCGACACTTCGGCCACAAGCAGAGCTCTGCGTCCGGTTGCTCTTGCGCCAAACGCTGCGTTCGTATAGGTGTCCGCGAGCTAATCCTGGTTTGCAGGAATCGCTCGGACGAAATCCAGACGCTGATCATTCACTGTTAGCGAGGCTTCAGGCGCAGCCCGCGCTGGAAACAGGCGATCGGTTTCACGCCGCACTACCGAATAGCACTCGCAGGCCCGTGCCTCCAGCTTGGAACGGTCCAGTACCGCAAGGTGGCCGCGGCCGTAGCGAATCACTCCGGCATCCTGCAGCCGGCCGGCGGCCTCAGTCACGCGCTCTCGGCGCACCCCCAGCATGCTCGACATCAGTTCTTGCGTTATGACCAGTTCATTGGAGGGCAGTCTGTCCAGGCTCAAAAGCACAAGGCGGCAGAGCTGCTGCTGGACCGAATGGTGCCAGCTGCATACAGCGGTCTGCGCCATCTGCATCGTCAGCGCTTGCGTGTAACGCAGCAGCAGCAGCATGAATTCCCCGCCATGGTCGAATTCGGCTTTCATCAGGCTTGCGCTGAGCCGGTAGGCCTCGCCCATGCTCTGAACCATCGCGCGGCTTGGCGTGGTGTTACCACCCATGAACAGGGCGATACCGACCACGCCATCGTTACCTACGAGAGCAATCTGTGCCGAAGATCCATCCTCCATGATGAAGAGCAGGGAAACGATGCTGGTGGTCGGGAAATAGACATAGTCCGGCCGGGCACCGGATTCGCACACCGACTGTCCAAGCGGCATGGGCACGAGCTCCAGATGCGGCTGTAACCGCGCGAAAACCTCCGGCGGCAATGCCGCGAGCAGGCGATTGAACGCGGGCAATTGTCGATCGCGTAGTTCCAGTATGGGTCTGTCCATGGGACCAACATGCGCTACGACCGCCAGTGTCCGGGACCGCACGCTCGCTCGCGTAACGACCACGTGCTTACACAGGGCTATCCAGCCGTGGGTTTGCGGATAGGCCTGTGCTGCCCCTGATGAGGGAGATTCCTTTTGCCTTGTGCCCGGCCGTAGACGTCGTTGACAATCTTGTAGCACCCGCAGGCAGCCGCTACGAGACCCCGATGGTCGAGGATCGTGAAACTGCCACGACGATATGCCAGAAGCTTGCGTTCCCGCAGGCCGCTCGCTGCCATGCTGATTCCGACCCGACGCACGCCCAGCATGAGCGCAAGAAATTCCTGCGTAATGCGAAACTCATTGGACTTGATGCGGTCGCTGGTCATCAAGATCCAGCGGGCCATACGCTGAGACAGTCGGTGAAAGCGGTTGCATGCCGCGGTCTGCGCGATCTGGATCATCAGCAAGTGCGTAAAGAGGAACAGCTCCCGCTTCATCGCACGGCTCTCGCTGAATGCGCGGCGAAAGTCCGCAATCTTCATTCGCATTGCCATGCCGCCGCCTTGTACCACGGCGCGAAAAGGCGAGTCCGCGATCCCCAGTGCCACCGGAAGTCCGATCATGCCTTCAGAGCCGATGAGTCCAACCTCCGCGGACCGGGAACCGTCAACGCCGGTCAGCATTGAGACGAAACAGTTGCTGGGAAAGTACACGTACCCGATTCGGGCTTGGGATTCATACAGAACCTGCCCAAAAGCCAGCTGGACCGATTCGAGGAGGGGCAGCAGCCTCCGGTAGTCCTTGCGGGGCAATCCGGCAAGTACGCGATTCTGAACCAAGATACGTCTTGCACCCAACGTGAGGCTCCTCAACGCGCAGCCGCCACAGACCCTCTATCGGAAAGCTGGCCTCCGGACTGAGGAAGATCAGGCTTGCACGAGGTCGAACTGAAGGACTGCAAGATTGCAGGGAAGTCTAGTTCGCTGCCACAGCAATTAGCAATTTTGTTCGGAACCATGCATTCAGCAGAGACGACGCCCTTCGGCAGGCAACTTTTGGGCTGCGATATCGCGCTCGTGCGGACAGTCGGCAATACCGCTGCCCTGCCGATGCCATACAGGGCCTTCGGCTGCTTGGTACCCCTGCACGAGGTCATTGAAGCGAAAGTCCAAGCTCCGGCGACCGATGTGCATGGGGGCGCGTCTGAAATGAGGGTTCGGTCCGCAAAGGAGTGGAGTCGTCATGCAAGAAACTTTTGGCGCTGATAATCCGGTGCCTGCATGAGCCTACCCGCAACGTAACCGGGCTGAAGTGGTCGCAGGTGGACCTGGTGGCCCGGAAAGCGTGGATTCATCCCGACCAGGCGAAGGCGAGGAAGGCGATCGCAGTGCCGCTCTCCTCGGCGGCGGTTGTCCTGCTGAGGCAGCAGCTAGACAAGAAGCGCGAGGACAAGTACCGCGAGTACGTGCTCGTGTATCACGGCAAGCCGGTAACGCCGGTGAACGGCAAGGCATGGAAGGGCGCCCTGGATCGGGGTGCGGCGCCACCCGCAGCTGTCGGCGCACCATCTGGCGAGCTATGTGGACCGCGTGTCGGAACTTCGGCCAATGGGTGCCGGTGAAGTGGCTACATGGGGGCTGCAGTCGGCGGAAATACAAACGGCCTCCTGATCGGAGGCCGTTGATATTTCTTGGTCGGGGCGGCGAGATTTGAACTCGCGACCACCTGCACCCCATGCAGGTACGCTACCAGGCTGCGCTACGCCCCGAAGGATCGAATCTTATCAGGCGCGCAGCGTTTCCAGCAGTGCACGCAGCTCTCTCTTGATCGCCGCGAGGTCTGCGCCCGAGGCCGGCGCGCCCGAGCGCGCGGGCGCCTCGGCGCGCTCGTCGCTCGCCAGCGCGTTGTCCAAGCGGTTGCGCGCGCCGCTGATGGTGAAGCCCTCCTCATAAAGCAACTCGCGGATGCGCCGGATCAGCAGCACCTCGTGGTGCTGGTAATAGCGCCGGTTGCCGCGGCGCTTGACAGGCTTCAACTGCGTGAATTCCTGCTCCCAGTAGCGCAGCACGTGCGGCTTGACGCCGCACAGCTCGCTCACCTCACCGATGGTGAAGTAGCGCTTCGCCGGGATCGGCGGCAGCTCAGCTTTCTTGCTGGGGCTGCGGCTTTCCATGGCGCGCCTTCTCCACCATCGCCTTCAGCTTCTGGCTGGCGTGGAAGGTGACGACACGCCGGGCACTGATGGGGATCTCTTCGCCGGTCTTGGGGTTGCGCCCGGGGCGCTGCGGCTTGTCGCGCAGCTGGAAATTGCCGAAGCCCGAGAGCTTGACGCTCTCGCCGCGCTCGAGGGCCCCGCGGATCTCCTCGAAGAAGGCTTCCACCATGTCCTTGGCCTCGCGCTTGTTCAGGCCGACCTTCTCAAACAGCAGGTCGGCCAGTTCGGCCTTGGTCAAAGTCATCACAACTCCCTGATTTCTTTATTTATGTACGGAGTGTCGCGGCGAAACGACGACCCCACAGCGCAACCAGCGCATCTCGCGCCGAGTCGGCCTCCGCATCCGTGAGGGTTCGTTCAGTATCTTGCATAACTACCCGGAAAGCAAGGCTTTTTTTCCCGCCAGGCAGGTTCGGGCCCTGGTACAAATCAAATAGGCGGACGTCTTGCACGATCCGCGGCCTTTCCGTGGCGATCGCGTCCAATAGCGCCTGTACGGCGACGTTCACGTCTACTAGCAGCGCGATGTCGCGCGTGACTGGCGGAAAGCGGGATGGCATGGAAACCGCAGGCAGGGGCGCGACCTGCAGGGCCGCCGCGTCGATTTCGAAGCCGATGACGCCTTGGCTCAGTTCGTATTTCCGCTGCCACTGCGGATGCAGTTCACCCAGCCAGCCTGCGTCCTGGCTGTCCACGCGAATCCGCGCCGATCTGCCCGGGTGAAACGCGGGGTGCGCGGCGGCTTCGAAGCGCACGGCACGGGGCGCGAACAGCGCCTCCACGTCGGCCTTCAAGTCATGGAAGTCCACCGGTCGCGGCTTGGCGCCCCACTGCTCCTCGAAGGCGGTCCCCGAGGCCACGGCCGCGATGCGCATCGGCTGTCGCAGGCCGGCCACCTCGAGCGGACCATCCTGGACGGACGCGTCCCTCAGGAACACGCGGCCGGCCTCGAAGAGCCGAATGCGCGCAAGTTTGCGCGCCGCGTTGTAACGCACGCCGGCGAGGAGGCCGCCCAGCAGCGTGGTGCGCATCACCGACAGGTGGCTGGCAATCGGGTTGAGCAGCCGGATCGGATTGGCCTCTCCCGCAAGGTCCGTCTCCCACTGCGGCTCAACGAAGCTGAACGCGATCACTTCCTGGTAGTCGCGCGACGCCACCCTTTCGCGCAGTTCGTGCAGCGAGCGCCGCGACTCGGGGGCGACCGCCATCGCCGCGCGCGCGCGTGGCGGCAGCGCGGGAATGCGATCGAAGCCGTGAACGCGGGCGACCTCCTCGATCAGGTCCTCCTCGATGGCGAGGTCGAAGCGGTAGGAGGGCGGCGTCACGGTGAAGCTGCCGGCCTTGCGCGCGAACGGCAGGCGCAGGCGCTTGAACGCGGCGCCGATCTCCTTTTCGGTCAGCGGGATGCCGATGACCTTCTGCGCACGCGCCACCCGCATGCGCACGGGCTTCCTCCTGGGCAGGCGCTTCACCAGGTCCACCGTAGGTCCCGGCTCGCCGCCACAGATCTCAAGGATCAGCTGCGTAGCGCGCTCGATGCCCTGCACGTTGTTGTCGAAGTCCACCCCGCGCTCGAATCGGTGTGAGGCGTCGCTGGTGAAGTTGAAGCGACGGGCGCGCCCGGCGATGGCATCGGGGTGGAAGAACGCGGACTCGAGGAAGATGTTCTTCGTGCCGGTCTCCGCCTTGGTGCTCTCGCCACCCATGATGCCGGCCAGGCCGATCGGCCCGGAATCGTCGGTGATGCACAGGACGGTGGGGTCGACTTCCAGCTCCTCGCCGTTGAGCAGCAGCACCTTCTCGCCCTTGTGGCCCCAGCGCACGTCGATCGCCCCGTGCAGCTTGTCCTGGTCGTAGACGTGCAGCGGCCGCCCGAGCTCGAGCATTACGTAGTTGGTGACGTCCACCAGCGCCGAGATGGAGCGCTGGCCAGCGCGCTCCAGGCGCTGGCGCATCCAGGAGGGCGTGGGTCCAGCCGCGTCGACATTGCGGATGACGCGGCCGGCGAAGCGGCCGCAGCCCTCGGCGTGCGTGATGCGAAAGGGGTGGCGCGCCTTGCTGCGGGCCGGAATCGCCTTGACCGCCGGCGCCTTGAGCGCGGCGCCGGTGAGCGCGGCGACCTCGCGCGCGATGCCCAGGACCGAGAGGCAATCGGCACGGTTGGGCGTGAGCTTGAACGTGAGCACCTGCTCGTCGAGGTCGAGCAGCTTGCGAACATCCTGGCCCGGCTTCGCGTGCGCCGGCAGCTCGAGCAGGCCGGAGTGGTCTTCCGACATGCCGAGTTCCTTCGCCGAGCACAGCATCCCCCGGCTCTCGACGCCGCGCACCACCGCCGCCTTGACCTCCAGGCTGCCCAGGTCCGTGCCCACGAGCGCGAGCGGCGCCTTGAGCCCCGTGCGCGCATTCGGCGCCCCGCACACGACCTGCAGCTTCTCGCGGCCAGCGTTCACCGTGCATACCGTCAGCTTGTCGGCGTTCGGGTGCCGCTCGACCGCCAGGATCTCGCCGACCACCACCCCGGTGAAGGTCGGCGCCGCCGGCGTGCAGGCCTCGACCTCCAGGCCCGACATGGTCAGCAGGTGCGCGAGCTTCTCCGTCTTCAGCGACGGATTGCAGAAGCTGCGCAGCCAGTGTTCGGGGACGTTCATGCGAACTGGCGCAGAAACCGCAGGTCGCCGTCGAAGAACAGGCGCAGATCGTCGATACCGTAGCGCAGCATCGTCAGGCGCTCGAGCCCCGAGCCGAAGGCGAAGCCGATGTAGCGCTCCGGGTCCAGGCCGAAATTGCGCACCACCTGCGGGTGCACCTGCCCGGCGCCCGAGAGCTCGAGCCAGCGCCCCTTGAGCGGGCCCGAGGCGAACTGCAGGTCGATCTCGGCAGAGGGCTCGGTGAAAGGGAAATACGAGGGACGGAAACGCACCTCCAGCGCGTCGGACTCGAAGAAGCGGCGCAGGAAGTCCGTGTACACGCCCTTCAGGTCCGCGAAGCTGATGTCCTCGTCGATCCACAGGCCCTCGACCTGGTGGAACATCGGCGAGTGCGTCGCATCCGAATCGACGCGGTAGGTGCGGCCCGGGGCGATCACCTTGATCGGCGGCTTGTGCATGCGCGCGAAGCGCACCTGCATGGGGCTGGTGTGCGTGCGCAGCAGCAGCGGCAGCCCTTGCGCGTCCTGCAGGTCCACGTAGAAGGTGTCCTGCATCGAGCGCGCCGGATGGTTCTCCGGGTTGTTGAGCGCGGTGAAGTTGTACCAGTCGGTCTCGATCTCCGGGCCGTCGGCGACGTCGAAGCCGATCGAGCCGAAGATGCGCTCGATGCGCTGCCAGGTGCGGGTGATGGGGTGGAGGCCGCCGCGTCCGCTGCCGCGTCCGGGCAACGTCACGTCGAGCGCCTCTTCAGCGAGGCGCGCCTGCAGCTGCGCGCCGTCGAGCTCGCCGCGGCGCGCTTCCAGCGCCTGCTCGATGCGCTGCTTTGCCGCGTTGATGCGCGCGCCGGCGATTCTGCGCTCCTCGGGCGCGAGCGCGCCGAGGCCCTTCAGCAGCGTCGTCAGCTCGCCGCTCTTGCCGAGGTAGCGCGCTTTCGCGTTCTCGAGCGACGCCGGCTCGGCGGCGCCGCGGAATTCCGCGATCGCACTCTCGACGATGCTGTCGATGTCTTGCATCCCCGCGCCGTCCGCAACGGGGTCAGTGGGTGAGGCTGGCCTTGACCTGGCTGGCGATTCGGGCGAACGCGGGCTTGTCGAGCACCGCCAGGTCGGCGAGCACCTTGCGGTCGATCTCGATGTTGGCGCGCTTCAGACCCGCCATGAACGTCGAGTAGCTCATCCCGAGCTCGCGCACCGCGGCGTTGATGCGCGCGATCCACAGGGCGCGGAAGCTGCGCTTGCGGTTGCGGCGGTCGCGGTAGGCGTACTGCCCTGCCTTCATCACCGCCTCCTTGGCGACGCGGTAGACGTTGCCGCGGCGGCCGCGGAAGCCCTTGGCCTGCTTCAGGACCTTCTTGTGGCGCGCGCGCGCCGTGACTCCACGCTTGACTCTTGGCATGGCGCGCTCCTTACGACGAGTAGGGCAGCATGGCGCGCACTGCCCGCTTGTTGGTGGCGTGCACCTCGGTGGTGCCGCGCAGATGGCGCTTCCTCTTGGTCGACTTCTTGGTGAGGATGTGGCGCATGTAGGCCCGCGAGCGCTTGATGCTGCCGGACGAGCGGATCTTGAACCGCTTGGCAGCGGACTTCTTGGACTTCACCTTGGGCACGGTACTGCTCCTTCTCTTTTAGCCTGACGCCGGGCGGCCCGCCATGCGGGCGCTTGAAGCCACGGACATCACTTGTGGCCGCGGCGACCGCTAGGTCGCTGCAGCGGGTTTCGGACTTGCTTCCTTCTTCGGCTTCGCTTCCTTCGCTTCCTTTGCTTCCTTTGCTTCCTTTGCGTCCTTCGCGTCTTTCGCTTCTTTCGGCTTCGCTTTGGGCGGAACCCCCTTCTTCTTCGGCGCCAGCACCATCACCATCTGCCGGCCCTCGAGCTTGGGGAACTGCTCCACCAGGCCCACGGCCTCCAGGTCCGCCTTCACCCGCTCCAGCAGCCGCACGCCGAACTCCTGGTGCGCCATCTCGCGGCCGCGGAAGCGCAGCGTCACCTTGGCCTTGTCGCCGTCCTCCAGGAACTGGATCAGCTTGCCGAGCTTGATCTTGTAGTCGCCCTCGTCGGTGCCGGGGCGGAACTTGATCTCCTTGACCTGGATCTGCTTCTGCTTGAGCTTCGCCTCGTGGGCCTTCTTCTGCTCGCGGTAGCGGAACTTGCCGTAGTCCATCAGCTTGCAGACCGGCGGCTGCGCCGTGGGCGCGATCTCCACCAGGTCCACGTTCTTCTCTTCCGCCATGCGCAGCGCCTCGGCGATGGTCACGATGCCGAGCTGCTCTCCCTGCTCACCGACCAGCCGCACCTGTGGTGCGGTGATCTCCCCGTTGATGCGCTGCGATCTCTCGAGTGCGATGGGTGACAGCTCCTCTGCTCGTCAAAAAAACCGGCCGTGCTGCTTACGCGCTCGCCTCGCTGCGGAGACGTGCGATGAAGGTATCCAGCGCCATGGCGCCGAGATCCTCACCGCCGCGCGTGCGCACGGCCACCGTTCCAGCCTGCTTTTCCTTGTCTCCCACCACCAGCTGGTAGGGGAGCTTTTGCAAGCTATGTTCTCGAATCTTATAAGAAATTTTCTCGTTTCGCAAATCTTCGACAGCCCGAAAATCCGCCGCCCGCAGCTGCTGCGCCACCGATTTCGCGTAGTCCGCCTGGTGCTCGGAGATGTTCATGACGACCACCTGCTCGGGCGCGAGCCACACCGGAAAGGCCCCCGCGAAATGCTCGATCAGGATGCCGAGGAAGCGCTCCAGCGACCCGACGATGGCGCGGTGGAGCATCACCGGGACGTGGCGCGCGTTGTCCTCGCCCACGTACTCCGCGCCCAGGCGCGCCGGCATGAAGAAGTCGACCTGCATCGTGCCGCACTGCCAGACGCGGCCGATCGCGTCCTTGAGCGAATACTCGATTTTGGGGCCGTAGAAGGCGCCCTCACCCGGGGAGATGTCGAACTTGACGCCCGAACGCTCCAGCGAGTCGATGAGCGCGCGCTCCGCCTTGTCCCAGGCCGCGTCGTCGCCGATGCGTTTCGCAGGCCGCGTGGCCATCTTGTAGATGATGTCGGTGAAGCCGAATCGAGCATAGACCTTCTGCAGCAGCGCCGTGTACTGGATGCACTCGCCGAGGATCTGGTCCTCGGTGCAGAAGATGTGGCCGTCGTCCTGCGTGAAGCCGCGCACGCGCAGCAGCCCGTGCAGCGCCCCCGAAGGCTCGTTGCGATGGCAGGCGCCGAACTCGCCCAGGCGGTAGGGCAGGTCGCGGTAGCTGCGCACGCCCTTGTTGTAGATCTGGATGTGGCCCGGGCAGTTCATCGGCTTGACCGCGTACTCGCGGTTCTCGGAGGCCGTGGTGAACATGTTGTCGCGGTAGTTCTCCCAATGCCCGGTCTTCTCCCAGATGCTCTTGTCGAGGATCTGCGGCCCGCGGACCTCCATGTAGCCGTTGTCGCGGTACACGCGGCGCATGAACTGCTCGACCTGCTGCCACAGCGTCCAGCCCTTGGCGTGCCAGAACACCATGCCCGGCGCCTCGTCCTGCATGTGGAACAGGTCCAGCTGCGTGCCCAGGCGCCGGTGATCGCGCTTCTCGGCCTCCTCGAGCATCTTCAGGTACGCGTCCTGGTCCTCCTTCTTCGCCCAGGCCGTGCCGTAGATGCGCTGGAGCATTTCGTTCTTCGAGTCGCCGCGCCAGTAGGCCCCGGCGACACGCATCAGCTTGAAGACCTTGAGCTTGCCGGTGGAGGGCACGTGCGGCCCGCGGCAAAGGTCCACCCAATCGCCCTGGCCGTAGAGCGAGATCGCATCCTTCTCCGGGATCGAGGCGATGATCTCCGCCTTGTAGACC
>Ga0180077_1000074_pt1 | contig 11939 bp, 10 predicted proteins | sample EasRiv466_16_10D_FD_123014 | JGI IMG/M metagenome (GOLD analysis project Ga0180077, IMG submission 123014) | Soil microbial communities from meander-bound floodplain in the East River, Colorado, USA - East River metaG ERMLT466_16_10D | ecosystem: Environmental > Terrestrial > Soil > Floodplain ...
ATGCCCTTCAGCCCGACGGCCAGCGTGGCCACCGTGCGGCCGGCGCTGCGCTCGCGCACGCGCGCGGCGCGGCACCAGGGCAGGAACTGCGGGTAGGCCTCGATGTCCTCGACCAGCGCATACAGCTCGCGGGCCGGATGCTCGACGATCGCCGAACGCGCGATGCGCTTCATGGGAGAATCGCGGCCCGAGCCCCCGCACCCGCCGCATGTCCATCGTCCAGAACCGCAAGGCCCTCCACGATTACTTCATCGAGGAGCGCTACGAGGCCGGCCTCGCGCTGCAAGGCTGGGAGGTCAAGGCCATCCGCGCCGGGCGCGCGCAGCTCGCCGACGCCTATGTGCTGATCAAGGGCGCGGAGCTGTGGCTGATCGGCGGCAACATCACTCCGCTCGCGACGGTGTCCACGCACTACACGCCGGACCCCGCGCGCACCCGCAAGCTCCTGCTGCGCGCCGAGGAGATCCGGCGCCTCATCGGCAAGGTGCAGCAGCGCGGTTTTGCGCTGGTCCCGCTCGACCTGCACTACAGCAAGGGACGCATCAAGCTCGAGGTGGGCCTGGCGCGCGGCAAGCTCAAGCACGACAAGCGGGCGGCCGAGCGCGACAAGCAGTGGCAGCGCGACAAGCAGAAGCTGCTACGCAGCCACTGAGCGCCGCTGCGGCGGCGGTTCCGCCAGCGCGAGCCAGGTCGCGATGACCGTGTCCGGATTGAGCGACAGGCTCTCGATGCCCTGGTCCATCAGCCAGCGGGCGAAGTCCGGGTGGTCCGACGGCCCCTGGCCGCAGATGCCGACGTACTTGCCCTGCCGGCGGCAGGCCTGGATGGCCATCGACAGCAGGGCCTTGACCGCCGCATCGCGCTCGTCGAACGCTTCCGCCACCAGCCCGGAGTCGCGGTCCAGCCCGAGCGTGAGCTGGGTGAGGTCGTTGGAACCGATGGAAAAGCCGTCGAAATGCTCGAGAAATTCATTGGCGAGGAGCGCGTTCGACGGAATCTCGCACATCATCACGATGCGCAGGCCGTTCTCGCCGCGGCGCAGGCCGTTCTTCGCCAGCAGCTCGATCACCCCGCGCGCCTCGTGCACGGTGCGCACGAATGGCACCATCAGCTCGACGTTGGTCAGGCCCAGCTCGCCGCGCACCTTGCGCAGCGCGGCGCACTCGAGGTCGAAGCACTCGCGGAAGCTCGCCGCGAGGAAGCGCGAGGCGCCCCGGAAGCCGAGCATCGGGTTCTCCTCCTCCGGCTCGTAGCGCTCGCCGCCAAGGAGCTTGCGATACTCGTTCGACTTGAAGTCCGACAGGCGCACGATCACCGGCTTGGGCCAGAAGGCCGCCGCGATGGTGGCCACGCCTTCCACCAGCTTCTCGCGAAAGAAATCCTTGGGCTCGCCGTAGCCGCGCGCGACCGCCGCGACCGCCGCGCGCAAGTCCTCCGGCAGGCGGGGATACTCGAGGCAGGCGCGCGGATGGATGCCGATCTCGTTGTTGATCACGAACTCCAGGCGCGCCAGCCCCACGCCCGCGTTGGGCAGCTGGGAGAAGTTGAAGGCGAGCTGCGGGTTGCCGACGTTCATCGCGATCTTCACCGGCAGCGGCGGCATCTCGCCCCGCGCCACCGCGGTCACTTCGTACGGCAGGCTGCCCTCGTAGACGTTGCCCGTGTCGCCTTCGGCGCAGGACACCGTGACCGCCTGGCCGTCGCGCAGCCGCGTGGTCGCATCGCTGCAGCCCACCACCGCGGGAATGCCGAGCTCGCGCGCGATGATGGCGGCATGGCAGGTGCGGCCGCCGCGGTTGGTGACAATGGCGGAGGCGATCTTCATCACCGGCTCCCAATTCGGGTCGGTCATGTCGGTCACCAGGACATCGCCCTTCTTCACGCTGGACATCTGCGCCGAGCCCTTGACCACACGCACCGCGCCGGTGCCGATCTTGTGGCCGATGGCCCGGCCGCTCACCAGCACCCGCCCTTTCGCCTTCAGCCGGAATCTTTCCTCGACCTCGCCGCCGGCGCGCGATTTCACGGTCTCCGGGCGCGCCTGCAGGATATGGACGCGTCCGTCGGCGCCGTCCTTCGCCCACTCGATGTCCATTGGACGTCCGTAGTGCTTCTCGATGGCGAGCGCGGCGCGCGCAAGCTCCAGCACGTCGGCATCTCCGATCGAAAACCGGTCGCGCTCCGCCGCGGGGACCTCGAGGGTGCGCACCGAGCGGCCCGCGCGCGTGGCATCACCGAACTGCATCTTTTGCAGCTTGGTGCCGAGGCGTCGGCGGATGATCGCCGGCCGCCCGCGCTCGAGCATCGGCTTGTGCACGTAGAACTCGTCCGGATTCACGGCGCCCTGCACCACCATTTCGCCCAGGCCGTAGGAGGAGGTGATGAATACCACGTCGCGAAAGCCCGACTCCGTATCCAGCGTGAACATCACGCCGCTCGAGCCGAGATCGCTGCGCACCATTTGCTGGACCGCGGCCGACAGCGCCACCTCGCCGTGCTCGAAGCCGTGGTGCGCGCGGTAGGAAATGGCGCGGTCGTTGTACAGGGAGGCGAAGACTTGGCGGACCGCCTCCAGCACGTGCTCGACGCCGTGGATGTTGAGGAAGGTCTCCTGCTGGCCGGCGAACGAGGCGTCTGGCAGATCCTCGGCCGTCGCCGAGGACCTCACCGCAAATGAGGTATCAGGTGAGATTTGTTCTACAAGCTTTTGATAATATGCACGTATATCTTGCTCAAGTTTTGCGGGAAACGGTGCGGCCAGGATCCAACCCCTGATCTCCGCGCCGCATTTGGCCAACGCTTCCACATCGCCTGAAGGCAATTCGGCGATCCGGCGCGCAATGCGCGCCGCCAGTCCGCCCGCCTGCAGGAACTCCCGGTAGGCATCCGCCGTGGTGGCGAAGCCGCCCGGCACCCGGATGCCCGCCTGCGCGAGGCTGCCGATCATCTCGCCCAGGGAGGCGTTCTTGCCGCCCACCTGCGGCAGGTCGGTCATGCGCAGGTCTTTGAGCCACGCGACGTTCATTTCCCTGATATTTTATCCGGCATGCCGCAGCGCCGCACCGTGTTCTTCGTCTCCGACGGCACCGGGATCACGGCGCAGATGCTCGGCAACAGCCTGCTCACGCAGTTCGAGGGCCTGGATTTCAACCAGGTGACCCTGCCGTTCATCAACGCGCTGGACAAGGCCGAGGAATGCCGCGCGCGCATCGAGTCGGAGTCGGGCCGCGGCAACGGGCTGCCGATCGTGTTCTCGACGCTGGTCAGCGGCGACGTGCGCGCCGTGGTGCGCAAGGCGAACGCGCTGTTCGTGGACTTCTTCGAGACCTTCATCGGCCCGCTGGAGGCCGGCCTGGGCGTGCCATCCAGCCACACCATCGGCCGCTCGCACAGTGCGCTCGACAAGCAGGAGTACTCGCAGCGCATCGAGGCCATCAATTTCGCCATGTCGCACGACGACGGTGCGTCGCACCGCGATCTTGGCAAGGCGGACGTGATCCTCGTCGGCGTTTCGCGCAGCGGCAAGACGCCGACCAGCCTGTATCTTGCGCTGCAATTCGGCGTCAAGGCGGCGAACTACCCGCTGATTCCCGAGGATTTCTCGCGCATGCAGTTGCCGCCCGCGCTGCTGCCCTTCAAGGCGCGGCTCTACGGACTGACCATCACCCCCGAGCGGTTGCGCGAGATCCGTCGGGCGCGCCGCCCCGACAGCCAGTATGCCGACCTCGCCAATTGCCGCCACGAGGTCGAGGCGGCCGAGACGCTGATGCGGCGCGAAGGCATCCGCTGGATCAACACCACCGCCAAATCGATCGAGGAAATCGCGACGACGATCCTGCGCGAGCTCAAGATCGAGCGCCACGTGTACTAGGAGCCGGGAGCGCGGCGACGCGCGCGCTCGTAGAAGAGGATCGCGGCTGCCGCGGCGACGTTGAGCGACTCGGTTCCGGTCAGGAGGCCGATGGTCGCGCGCTGCGCTGCGCTGGCCGCAAGCGCCGCACTGACGCCCTGCCCCTCGGCGCCGAGGATCCACCCGACCCGCTTGCCCAGCTCGACGTCCTGCAGCGGACGGCCGCCATGGGCCACGGCGCACAGGGTAGTGCCGGAGAACGCCTTGACCGCCGCGGCGAGGTCGCCCGCGCGCCGGATGCGCAGCGAGAAATGTGCCCCCATCGCGGCGCGCAGGACTTTCGGCGACCAGGGGTCGGCGCAACCACTGCCCAGCACGGCGCCGCGCACGCCAAACGCGGCGGCGCTGCGCAAGATGGCGCCGACGTTGCCTGCATCCTGAATGCCCTCGAGAAACACGCTATCGCCCTGCGCCGCGTCCTCGGCCGGCTCCGGAATTTCGATCTCCGCGGCGACGCCGGCAGGCGTTGCCACGTCCACTACCCAGCGAAACAGCGCATCCGCCAGGAGCGTCGTCTCCGCGCCGGCCCGACGCAGCAGCGCCGCGATCTCGGCATTGGCCTGCCCGGAGTCGCTCACCAGGACCGACAAAGGCCGCCCGCCCGAGTCCAGGCAAGCCGCCAGGAGGTGTACGCCCTCGATCAGCGCGCGCCGCTCGCCGCGCCGTGCGCGGCCGTCATGCGCGAGCGCATGCCAGTGCTTCACGCGCGCGTTGGCGCGCGAGCGCAGTAGCGTCACGCGTCCAGGACCTTGCGCACCGGCGCGAAGCTGCGACGGTGAATGAGGCTCGCGCCATGGCGCGCGAGCAGCGCCAGGTGCTCGGGCGTCGGATAGCCCTTGTGGCGGTCGAGCGCGTAGCCGGGGAACTGGGCATGCAGCCGCAGCATCTCGGCGTCACGCGCAGTCTTGGCGAGAATCGACGCCGCCGAGATCTGCGGAACGCTGCGATCGCCGCCCACGACGGCGCGCGCCCGGCACGGCAACACCGGGCAGCGGTCGCCGTCGATCCAGGCTTCGTCGGGACGCGGCGCGAGCGCCTGAACGGCGCGTTGCATCGCCAGCAGCGTCGCCTGCAGGATGTTGAGGCGGTCGATTTCCTCCACTGTGGCGCTCGCCACCGCCCAGGCACGCGCCTCGCGCCGGATGCGCTCCGCCAGCGCCTCGCGGCGCGGCGGCGCGAGAAGCTTCGAGTCCTTCAGGCCTTCGATCCTGCGCCGCGGATCGAGCAGTACCGCCGCCGCAAACACCGGCCCGGCAATGGGACCACGGCCCGCCTCGTCCACGCCGCAGATCAACAGCGACTCAGGCATGACCCGCGTCGAGCACGCGCAGCACCGCCTCCGCCGCCTTCTCTGCGGTGTTCTGCCGCAAACGCAGGTGGAACTCGCGGAACTTCTCCACCTGGCGCCGCTGCAGCCCGGTGTCGCGCAACAGGGCGAGCAGCGCGGCGGCGAGCGCCGCGGGCGTGGCCTTCCCCTGCAGCAGCTCCGGCACCAGCGGCTCGCCGGCGAGGATATTAGGCATGCCGACGTAGGGCAGGTACGCCATGCGCCGCATGAGGAACCAGCTGAGGGGCGCCTGCCGGTAGGTGATGACCATCGGCGTCTTGAACAGCGCTGCCTCGAGCGAGGCGGTGCCGCTCGCGACCAGCGCCAGGTCGGCGGCGGCGAGGGCCTCGTGCGAGTGCCCGAACATCAGCGTCAGCGGCAGGTCGGTGCGCTGGTGCGCGTGCAAGGTGGCCTCGAACATGTCGCGCGTCTCGCGCGACGCCATGGGGCAGATGAAGTGCACTTCGGGCACGTCCTGGCGCAGGCGATGCGCCGCGAGCACGAAGCTGGCCGCCATGTGCTGCAGCTCGGAGCGCCGGCTGCCCGGCAGCAGCGCGACGATCAGCTTGCGCGCCGGCAGGCGCAGTTGCGCACGCGCCTCGGCCTTGTCCACCTCCAGCGGGATGATGTCCGCGAGCGGGTGGCCGACATAGGTCACCGGCACGCCGGCCTTCTCGTAGATCGCCGGCTCGAACGGAAACATGGCGAGCAGGTGCGTGGCCGAGCGGGCAACGCGCTGCACGCGCCAGCGGCGCCAAGCCCATACCGAGGGGCTGACGTAGTGCACGGTCGGGATGCCCGCCTCGCGCAGCTGCCGCTCGAGATCGAGATTGAAGTCCGACGCGTCGACGCCGATGAACAGGCCCGGGCTCACCGCGAGCAGCGACTGCGCCAGGCGGCGGCGGATGTGCAGGATCTCGCGATAGTGGCGCAGCGCCTCGGCGTAGCCGCGCACTGCGAGCTTGTCCATGGAAACCTGCACTTCGAACCCCTGCGCCGCCATGCGCGGCCCGCCGATGCCGCCGAACATCAACGCTGGCCGCCGCGCCTGGAGCGCCGCGATCAGGTGAGCGCCAAGCTGGTCGCCGGACGCTTCGCCGGCGACCATGGCGACGCGGGTCGCTTCTTCCCCCACGGCGTCAGCGAATGACGCCGCGCTTGGATTGCTCGACGAACTCGAGCAGAGCGCGCACTTCCGGACAGTCTTCCGCCTGGGCCGCCAGCTCGCGCTTGGCGTCCTCGAACTTCAGTCCCGCGCGGTACAGCGTGCGGTACGCCCGCTTGACGCGTGCGATCGCGTCGGCGCTGAAGCCGCGCCGGCGCAGGCCCTCGCTATTGATGCCGAAGGGCTTCGCCATGTTGCCCGCGGCCATCACATAGGGCGGCAGGTCCTGGGCCAGATAGGCGCCCATCGAGGTGAAGCTGTGCGCACCGATGCGCACGAACTGGTGCGCGCTGGTGGCGCCGCCGAGGATCACCCAATCGCCCACTTCGACGTGCCCGGCCAGTCCCGCGTTGTTCGCCATGATGACATTGCTGCCGACCTGGCAGTCGTGGGCGATGTGCACGTTGCCCATCAGCCAGTTGTCATCGCCGATGCGCGTCACGCCCACGTCCTCGGCCGTGCCGCGGTTCACCGTCACGCCCTCGCGCAGGGTGTTGCGGTCGCCGATCTCCAGGCGCGTGGGCTCGCCCGCGTACTTCTTGTCCTGCGGCGGCGCGCCGACGGAGGCGAACTGGAAAACGCGGTTCTCGCGCCCGAGGCGGGTGTGCCCTTCGATCACCACGTGCGGACCGACCCAGGTGCCGTCCCCCACCTCCACGTGCTCGCCGATGATGGAATAGGCGCCGACCTGCACGCCGGCGCCAAGCCGCGCGCCCGTGTGCACGAGCGCCGTGGCGTGCACCTGCGTCGCACTCACTTGTGCTCCATCAGGCGCTCGGTGCACAGGATCTCGGCTTCGGCCGAGACGTCGCCGCCCACGCGCGCCACGCAGCCGAACTTCCAGATCGTGCGCTTGCGCGCCAGTAGCACGATCTCCAGCTCGAGCTGGTCGCCGGGCTCCACCGGCCGCTTGAAGCGCGCGCCGTCGATGCCCGCAAAGTAGTAGGTGCGGTTCTCCTCCACGGTCACGCCGCTCGAGCGCAGGGCGAGGATGCAGGCGGCCTGCGCCATGGCTTCCAGGATCAGCACCGCGGGCATGATCGGGCGCCCCGGAAAGTGGCCGAGAAACTGCGGCTCGTTGGCCGAGACGTTCTTCAGCGCGCGGATGCGCTTGCCCGGCTCGAACTCCAGCACGCGGTCGATCATGAGCAGCGGATAGCGCTGCGGCAGGTGCTTGAGGACCTCGTGGATGTTCAATTCAGCCATGGCGCTTGTTCCTTTTGCCGCGGGTCTTTTCGAGTTCGCCCACACGCGCAGCGAGCTCCGAGAGGCGCCGCAGCAGGGCCGCATTGCGCAGCCACGCCGCGTTCTCGTCGAAAGGGAATATGCCGGTGTAGGTGCCCGGCTTGTGGATCGAGCGCGAGATCAGCGTTCCCGCCGAGACGCGCACGCCGTCGCAAATGCTCAGGTGGCCGAGGATCATCGCCGCAGCGCCGAAAGTGCAGTGCCGGCCGATCACCGCGCTGCCCGCCACGCCCACGCAGCCCGCCATCGCAGTGTGCGCGCCGATGCGGCAGTTGTGGCCGATCTGGATCTGGTTGTCGAGCTTGACGCCCTCCTCGATCACCGTGTCATCGAGCGCGCCCCGGTCGATGGTGGTATTGGCGCCGATCTCGACGTCATCGCCGATGAGCACGCGGCCGATCTGCGGCACCTTGACCCAGCGGCCGTCCTCGTTGGCCAGGCCGAAGCCGTCGGCGCCGATCACGGCGCCCGCATGCACGATGACCCTTGCTCCCAGGCGGCAGCCGCCGTAGACGACGGCATGGGGATGCAGGTGGCTGTCGGCACCGATCGTCGCCCCCTCGCCGACGTAGCAGCCGGCACCGATCCATGCGCGCTCGCCCACCACGGCGCCGGCGCCCACGACCGCGCCCGCCTCGATGCATGCGCTCGGCGCCACGCCCGCGGCGGAATGCACCTGCGCGGACGCGTGCACGCCCGTGGACGGCGGCGCAACGGGATTCAGCAGCTGCGCCGCCTTCGCGAAGCAGGCATGCGGATTGTCGGCAACGAGGCGCGGCAGCTTGGTCGCCGCTTCGGCCTGGGGCGCGAGGATCACCGCGCCTGCGCGTGTCGCCGCCAGCTGGGCACGGTAGCGCGGCCCCGAGTAGAAGGCGAGATGCCGCGGCCCGGCATGCTCGAGGGAAGCGACCTGCTCGATCAGCGTCTCGGCGCCGCCGATGACGCGTGCGCCGAGCCGGGCAGCGATGTCGCCGAGTTTGACCGGGCCCGGCATGTCATCGCGCGGCGGGCTTGCCCTCCAGCGCCTTGATCACGCGATCGGTGATGTCGATGCGCGTGTTGGCGTAGACGGCGTCCTGGAAGATGATGTCGTACTTCTCCTGCTCGGCGATCTGCCGAATGACGCGGTTCGCCTGCTCGACCACCTGCGCCAGCTCTTCGTTGCGGCGCTGGTTGAGGTCCTCCCGGAACTCGCGCTGGCGGCGCTGGAACTCCCGGTTCAGCTCCGCGAACTCGCGCTCCTTGGTGCGGCGCTGGCTTTCGGCCATGGTCACGCCCTGGCGCTCCAGCTCGTCCTGGAGCTTCTTCAACTGGTCGCCCGTGCGCGCCATCTCCTGGTCGCGCTTGGCGAACTCGGCCTCGATCTTCTTCTGCGCGCGCACCGCGGGTGCCGCCTCGCGCAGGATGCGCTGCGTGTTGACGAAGCCGATCTTGCTCTCGCCTTGCGCTGCAGCAGGCAGCGCGAGGAAGCTCAGCAGGACGGCGGCAAGCCAGGTGGCGATGTGCGGCATGTGGCGGCGACGGCGGTCAGAATCCAGTGCCAAAGGTCAATTGTAACCTCTGCGTGCGGTCCACTCCGTCCACGGCATTGAGCGGCTGCGCGAACGAGATGCGCAGCGGCCCGAAGGGCGAGCTCCAGAACAGCGCGATGCCGGCCGAGAAGCGCATTGCCGACAGCGACACCTTCTCGTTCTCGCCGTAGACCTGCCCCCCGTCGATGAACGTGGCGAGGCGCAGCGAGCGGTCCTGCTCGGCGCCCGGCACAGGAAACAGCACCTCGAGGTTGCCGACGAGCCGCCGTGAGCCGCCCAGCGAATTCCCGACCGGGTCTTTCGGGCCGAGCGACAGGGGCTCATAGCCGCGCACCGTTCCCGGTCCGCCGACGTAGTAGTTCTTGAAGAACGGCAGCGGATTGCCCTGCAGCCCCCCGGCCAGCCCGACGTCCCCGTTCAGGAACAGCGTGAACGTGCGGCTCAGCGGCCAGTAGTACTGCTGCGTGAACCCGACGCGATAGTAGGTCAGGTCGCCCACGCCCACTTCCGTGTTGACGCGGGTGAGCGCGCCCTGTGTCGTGGAGATCAGGCTGTTGCGGCTGTCATTCACCCATCCGGCGGTCAGCGGCAGGTAGCTGTAGACGTTGCCGAAGACCGCGACGAATTCCGTGTAGGCGAAGGGGCTGTTGGCGAAGGTCTCGAGCTCCACGTTCTCTGCGGCCACCCCGAAGCTGATCGAGGCGCGCTCGCTCAGCGGGTAGCCGAAGCGGATGCCTCCGCCCAGTGTGCTGGTCTTGTAGGCGCCCACGGCGAGCGCCGATGCATCGACGTCGCGCATGTAGACATCGAAGCCGCGGCTCACGCCGTCGATCGTGTAATACGGGTCGAAATACGACACCGAGTACACCTGGTTGACGGAGCCGCTGTTGATCGCGAACGAGAGCGACTTGCCGCTGCCGAAGGCGTTCTGCTGCGAGACGGACGCCTGCAGGATCACCTTGTCCACGCTGGAGTAGCCGAGCCCGAACATGATCGCCCCGGTATCCTTCTCCTGGACCGAGTACAGGACATCGACCTGGTCCTGCGGGCCTTCCACCGGGTTGGTTTCGACGTTGACGCCCTTGAAGTACTGCGTGCGGTCGATGCGGCGGCGGGAGAGCTGGATCTTGGAGCCGTCGTAATAGGCGCCTTCGAGCTGCCGCATCTCCCGCCGGATGACCTCGTCGCGGGTCTTCGTGTTGCCGACCACGCTGATCCGGCGCACGTAGACGCGGCGCCCCGGGTCCACGAGGATGGCGAACGCGACGGTGCGCTTCTCCTTGTCGACCTGCGGCACGGCGTTGGCGTTGGCGAACGCGTAGCCGTCGTTGCCCAGGCGATCGGTGATCGCCTTGGTGCTTTCGGTCAGCCTTTGCCGCGAGAAGACGTCGCCCGGCCTGATCAGCACCAGCCTTTCCAGCTCCTCCCTCGGCACCACCATTTGCCCGGCGAGCTGCACGTCCGACACGGTGTACTTCTCGCCTTCGGTGATGTTCACCGTGATGTAGATGCCCCTGCGATCCGCCGTGATCGACACCTGGGTCGAGTCGACGTTGAAATCCAGGTAGCCCTGGTTCTGGTAGAACGAGCGCAGCGATTCGAGGTCCGCCGTCAGGCGCTGGCGCGAATACTGGTCGAGCTTGGTGTACCAGGTCAGCCACCCGCCGGTGCGCAGGGCGAACAGGTCGAGCAGCGCCTTTTCCGGAAAGGCGCTGGCGCCCACGATGCTGATCGACTGGATCTTGGCGACGTCGCCCTCGACCACCGCGAAGCTCACGGCGACGCGGTTTCTCTCCAGCGGCGTGACCGTGGTCTGCACCTCGGCGGCGTACTTGCCGCGCGACAGGTACTGGCGCTTGAGCTCCTGCTCCGCCTGGTCCAGCACGGAGCGGTCGAACGTGCGCCCCTCGGCCATGCCGAAATCCTGCAGCACGCGCTTCAGCGCCTCCGGCTGGAACTCGCTCAACCCGCTGAAATCGATCTGCGCCACGGCGGGCCGCTCGTCGACCAGCACCACCAGCACGTCGTTCTCCGCTTCCAGGCGGACATCCTTGAAGAACCCCGTGGCGAACAGCGCGCGCAGGGCCTGCTGCGCCCTCTCCTCGGTCAGCGTGTCGCCCACCTTGACCGGGAGATAGCTGAACACGGTGCCCGGCTCGATGCGCTGCACGCCCTCGACGCGGATGTCCTTGACGACGAACGGCAGGCGGCCCTGGGCCATCGCCGCGCCCGCGGCACTCAGCAGCCAGCCGGCGAGCGCCAGGAGAACGCGCTTGCGCATCCGATGCATGCCTGACTCAGCCGGCGAACAGGCGGTTCAGATCGTTGTAGAAGGCAAAGGCCATCAGCACCAGCAGCAGCGCGATGCCGACCCGTTGCCCGATCTCGATGGCGCGCTCCGACGCGGGACTGCCCTTGAGGAGCTCGACGCCGTAGTACATCAGGTGGCCGCCGTCCAGGGGCGGAATCGGCAGCAGGTTCAGCACGCCGAGACTGATGCTGATCAGCGCGAGGAACGTGAGGTACGGAATCCAGCCGAGCTGCGCCGACTGCCCGGCGTAGTCCGCGATGGTAACCGGCCCCGACAGGTGCTTCCAGGACACTTCCCCGAGCAGCATCTTGCCCAGCATCTTCAGGCTGAAAATCGATATGTCCCAGGTCTTGACTGCCGCCTTGGCGATGCTCTGCAGCGGCCCGTAGCTGACCCTGACCACGATGCGATCCGATTCGGCCGCCGGGATGCTGGGCGCCACGCCGATC
>Ga0180077_1000075_pt1 | contig 11898 bp, 14 predicted proteins | sample EasRiv466_16_10D_FD_123014 | JGI IMG/M metagenome (GOLD analysis project Ga0180077, IMG submission 123014) | Soil microbial communities from meander-bound floodplain in the East River, Colorado, USA - East River metaG ERMLT466_16_10D | ecosystem: Environmental > Terrestrial > Soil > Floodplain ...
CTGATCCCAACGGCCATTCGTTTCCAGATTCGGTGCGCTGCGCCGAGCCATCCGAATTCGAGATCGCTCGAGAGTGCGTGACTCGCTTGAGACACTAAAAACCGAGCTTGAGCGCCTTGGCGCGCTCAATGACGGCGCGACCGCGGAGCGTTCGCGCCGGATGTTGAACATCACCCGCGATACCGGCGAATTCCTGTCCGTCCTCGTGCGCGCCACGCTCGCCCGCCGGGTGCTCGAGATCGGGACCTCCAACGGCTACTCCACGCTCTGGCTTGCCGAGGCCGCAAGGGCAATTGGCGGTGCAGTCACCACGGTCGAGCACTCCGAATACAAGGTTGGCCTCGCCTCGGCAAACTTTGCGCGCTCCGGGCTCGCGCCGACCATCACCTTGGTTCACGATGACGCAGGGCTCCTGCTCCAGCGGTCCGCGCAGAGCGCCTTCGACTTCGTCTTCCTCGATTCCGAGCGCCCGGAGTATCCGGGTTGGTGGCCGCAGCTGCGCCGCGTACTTCGCCCCGGAGGGCTGCTGGTCGTCGACAATGCCACTTCCCACGTCGAGCAGCTGGCTCCCTTCGTTGCGCTCGTGATCGCCGACCCCCTGTTTTCGACCAGCCTTGTTCCCGTGGGCAACGGCGAGTTCCTTGCCGTGAAGGCGCCCACGTGAACCGGCTGCCGAGTTAGGCCCTATGGACTACCGCTGCCCCGATTGCGGCACCAATCTCGGAAAACGCAAGCTGACCCAGGCCATCGTCGCCCGGATGGAGGTTGATTGCTCCAACTGCAGGAGCACCATCCGCCTCAATGTCCACCCCTCGGAGGCAATCCTCGTGGTGTTGAGTTTCGGCGCGATCATCGTACTCGGCGCCTTGGCGTACGGGCTCCAGAGCGAGCCCCTCGCGCTTGCCGCGTTTGGCGCTGTCATGCTGGGCGCGCTGGCTTTGCCTGTTCTCGAACATACCTACCTTCGGACCTGGCCGCGCTATGCCTCGCGTGTTCAAGGCCCTAAGGGCGGTTACTCCCGGCCACGATCCTGAACTCGTACAACCGGCACTCGATCGGCCCGTTGAATAGCGGTGTTCGGCGCGCAGTCTGCAGCCGGATCAGCTTCTCCATCCGCCGGTCGGCCGTGAAGAAGAAGCAGTTCCACCCGGCGAAGTTCCGCTTCAGCGCATCGCCCAGCTTCGGGTAGAAGCGCGCCAGCTCCTCGCTCTCGCCAATCCGTTCTCCGTAAGGCGGATTGGCGATCATCACGCCCGAGTCCGCCGGCGCCTTGCGCAGTAGCACGTCGCTCGCCTCCAGCGTCACCCAGCGCTCCACCCCGGCGGCCGCCAGGTTGCGGCGCGCCACGTTGAGCGAGCGCGCATCGGCGTCACTGCCGAAGAGCTGCAGCTTGGGCGCCTTCAGCGCCGGCTGCGAAGCTTCCTCGCGCAACTCCTTCCACCGCATGGTGTTGAACGTATCCAGCTTCTGGAAGCCGAATTCCCGCTTCAGACCGGGCGCGCGTCCGCGCGCCATCGCTGCAGCCTCGGACAGCAACGTCGCTCCGCCGCACATCGGGTCGAGGAGCGGCTGATCGAATTTCCAGCCGCTGAGCATCACGATCCCGGCTGCCAGGTTCTCACGCAAGGGCGCTTCGACGATGTCCGCGCGCCAGCCACGCTTGAAGAGGGCCTCGCCCGAGGTGTCGAGGTACAGCGCGCCGCGCTTTTCCTCCAGGAACACGTGCACGCGCACGTCCGGATCGGCGCGCTCCACGTTCGGCCGCCGTCCCACATCGTCGCGGAAGCGGTCGCAGACCGCGTCCTTCACGCGCAGCGTGACGAACTCCAGGCTCTTCACCGGGCTCTTCTGCGCGGTGACGTAGACACGGAGCGTGCGGTTCACATCAAACAGCGAGAACCAGTCCACCGCGCGCGCCGCCGCGTAGATGTCGTCCTCGGACTGGTACTCGAACTCCCCGACGCGCCAGAGCACGCGCGAGGCGATCCTCGACCAGAGGTTGGCGCGGTAGCACGTTTCCCAGTCGCCCGAGAATCCCACGCCGCCGGCCGTCGTGGCCTGCGCACCCGCGCCCAGCGACTTCAGTTCATCGGCGAGCAGTCCTTCCAGCCCCCGCGGGCAGGGGGCGAAGAAGGACTCAGATCGGCTTGACGACGACAAGGATGACGGCGGCGAAGAGGAGCACGGTCGGGAACTCGTTGAACCAGCGGAACCAGATGTGGGTGCGGGTGTTCCTGCCGGCACGGAACTGGAGCATCAGCTTGCCGCACCACGCGTGGTAGACGACGAGCAAGGCCGTCAGCGCCAGCTTGACATCCAGCCAGGCCCCGGAGAAGCCGTAGCCGAGCCAAAGCCACAGGCCGAAGGCGATGGTCAGCACCCCGCCTGGGGTCATGATCCCCCAGAAGAGCTTGCGCTCCATCACCTTGAAGCGCTCGCGCGAGACCGCGTCTTGCGCCATGGCGTGGTAGACGAACAGCCGCGGCAGGTAGAACAGGCCGGCGAACCAGGTCACCATGAACACGATATGCAGCGACTTCACCCAGAGCATGTCAGGTCAGGAGCCTTCGGCGCGTGAGCAGCACGGCGACATGGAAGCCGCCGATAGCATAGGCCAGGAGCACCGCCACGTGCAGCAGGATCGCCTGCGGCACCTCGCCCAGGAGCAGCGGCCGGGCGAGCGCCACGCCGTGGTACAGCGGCAGGGCCTGCGCAACCGCCTGCACCGCCGCGGGCAGTTGCTCCACCGGGAAGAAGACCCCCGAGAGCATCATCATCGGCGTGAGCACCAGCGTCATGTAGTAGCTGAAGAAGTCGTAGCCGGTGGCCAGCGCATTGATCAACAGTCCCACGCCCGCAAAGGCGAGTCCCACCAGCGCCACCACGGGGAGCGCCGCCAGCGCGAGCGGCGAAGCGGCGTAGCCGAACGCCGCGATCACCGCCAGCATGCAGGCGCCGGCGGCGAGCGACTTGGTCGCCGCCCAGGCCCACTCGCCCGCCACCACGTCCTCCAGCGTCATCGGCGCATTCAGGATCGCGTCCCAGGTCTTCTGCACGTGCATGCGCGAGAACGCCGAGAACAACGATTCGAAGGTCGCCGCGTACATGGTCGAAGAAGCGACAAAGCCGGCGGCGAGGAAGGCGAAGTAGCTAGTGCCGCCCATGTTGCCGAGCACCGCGCCCAGGCCGTAGCCCAGGCCAAACAGCATGATCAGCGGGTCGGCGAGGTTGCCGAGGATCGACGGGATGGCGAGCTTCCTCCACACCAGGAAGTTGCGGCGCCAGACGGCGATGAAGCGCAGGCTCATGGCGGCTGGGTCCCGGTCCTAATCCCGCAGGTCCCGGCCGGTCAGCTTGAGGAACAGGTCTTCCAGGCTCGCCGGGCGATGCAGGTAGGCGAGCTCGTGCTGGCCGCGCAGCGCGCCGATCACCGGCTCTACGTCCGCCGCATAGCAGAACACCGTCTCCCCGGCGCGCTCGACGCGCGGCGCGAGGCGTTTGGCGCGTTCCATCCACTGTTCCACGCCGCTGCCGTGCACCTCGACCACCTGCGGCTCGATGTGATCCGCGATCAGCGCGCGCGGCGGGCCCTGGGCGATGATGCGGCCGCGGTCCATGATGGCGATGCGCGCGCACAGCCGCTCGGCCTCCTCCATGAAATGCGTGGTGAGGATCAGCGTCTTGCCCTCCTGCGTCAGCTGCCGCAGCCGCTCCCAGATCAGGTGGCGCGCCTGCGGATCGAGGCCCGTGGTGGGCTCGTCCATGAACACCAGCTGGGGGTCGTTCACCAGCGCGCGCGCCAGTGTCAGGCGCCGTTTCATGCCGCCCGAGAGCGTCTGGATGCGCGCGTCCGCCCGCCCGCCTAGTCCGGCGAACTCAAGCAGCTGCGGAATACGCGCCCGGATGTCGCGGTCGTGCAGGCCGAAATAGCGCCCGTAGACGACGAGGTTCTCGGCGACAGTGAAGTCCGGATCGAGGTTGTCGAACTGCGGCACGACGCCGACGCGCTGGCGCGCGACCCGCGCCTCGGCCGGCACCGGATGCCCAAGCAGCTCGATCTCGCCCGCATCGGGCGTGAGCAGCCCGAGGCAAAGCTTCAGCGTGGTGGTCTTGCCGGCGCCGTTGGGTCCGAGCAGGCCGAAGCATTCGCCCGCGGCCACCTCGAAATCCACGCCGGCGAGCACTTCGGTGGCGCCGTACGACTTGCGCAGGCCCTTTGCCGCGAGCGTCATTTCCAGTTGGCCGTCACCGCGAGCTTGAGCGCCGGCAGCTTGCGGTGGAAGAAATGATCGGCGCCGGGCAGCACCAGCACCGGCAACTCCTGCGGCCGCGCCCAGTCGAGCACTGCCGCGAGCGGGATCGTCTCGTCGGCTTCGCCGTGAATCACCAGCGTTCCGGCCGGAACCGGCGGCACTGCCTGATTCGTCACCGCGGTGCCGACCAGCGCCACGCGCTCGCACGGCAGCCGCGCCGCGAGCTTCGCGGCCATCGCCGCGCCGAACGAAAAACCGGCGAGCACCGGCCGCGCGGCGCCAGTGTGCGCGAGCACTGCGGCGAGGTCCTCGACCTCGCCGCGCCCCTCGTCATGCCGGCCCTCGCTGGCGCCGACCCCGCGGAAATTCGGCCGCCAGGCAGCGTAGCCGAGCTCCACGAACGCCCGTGCCAGCGTCTGCACCACCTTGTTGTCCAGCGTGCCGCCGAACAGCGGGTGCGGGTGCGCGATGAGCGCGATGCCGCGCGGCGCTCCCGCGGGGTCGTCCACCGCGCACTCGAGGCGGCCCGCCGGTCCGGCGACCGTCTCGCGCCGGGTGCCGGCGCGCATCAGATCCTCAACCGCTCTACCGTGCGGCCGTGCCGGAGATGTTCCTCGATGATCTCGTCGATGTCGGCGCGGTCCACGTAGGTGTACCAGACCGCCTCCGGGTACACGACCACGCAGGGGCCTTCCTCGCAGCGGTCCAGGCAGCCCGCCTGGTTGACGCGCACCTTGCCCGCGCCCGCCATGCCCAGCTCCTTGACGCGCTTCTTGGCGTAATCGCGCATGTCGGACGCGCCCTTGCCGTTGCAGCAGGGCCGCTGCTCGGAGGCATCGCGCTGGTTGCAGCAGAAGAAAACGTGGCGTTCGTAGTACGGCATGGGGGGCGCATTCTACCCGAGGCCGTTGTCCCGCCGCCGCCCCGCCAGGTGAATGAGGAAGCCGGCGGCGGCGAAGGGCCACAGCGTCGCCACCAGGCGCGTGAGGCCGTTGAAGTTGAGGAAGTGACCTTGCTGCCAGAGCTTGAGCATGGCCGCCATGTAGGGGTTCTGCGGCGCGAGATTCACCAGCACCGTCGCGGCCATCAGCAGGATCGCCGCGAGCCCGAGCCGCGCCAGGCGCGGCAGGCTGACTGCCAGCAGCGCCGCCGCGAGCCCCGCCACCAGGCCCTGCGCCGCGCCAGGCGTGACCCAGTCCAGGCCGTCCTGGGCGCGCAGGATGACCGCGAAGGCGAAGGTCTTGGTGGCCAGCGCGGCGAGCACCAGCACCAGCACCATCACGCGCACCGGCGCGCCAGGGGCGGCGATGGACGACACCAGCAGTGCCACCGCGGCCAGGTTGGCCGCCGCGATGACCGCCTCGATGGCGACGAACAGCTCCGGCCCGCGCGCCGGGCCCGCCGGGCCTGCGAACAGGTCGCGCAGGTCGCCAGCGCCGAAGAGCAGCATCGCCGGGTTGAGCTGCGTGAACAGCCACAGGCCGAGCAGGGCGAGGCCGAAGTCCGCGTGCGCACCGGGCTGCAGGGCCCGCGCGCGCCACTGGCGCAGCGGTTGCTCCCAGGGCGAGGCGCGCTGGCCGGCCAGCGCCCCGAGCAGCGCCCCGGCGGCGTTGCACAGCACATCGAGGCTGGAGGGCGTGCGCGCAGGCAGGTAACTCTGCGCGGCTTCCATGGCGAGCGAGAGCCCCGCGCCGAGCAGAAGCGCGCCGACGACCGCCGCCGTGCCCTGCAGCCTCGGGCGCCAGGCGAGCACCGCCAGCAGGCCCAGCACCATGTAGGCGGCGCCGTTGACGAGCGCATCGAAGGCGAGGATCTGCCGCGGCCACGGCGTGCCGAGGAACTCGAAAGGGGAGCCGCCGTGCCCGCGCCACCCGCTGAGCGGGTAGAGCGACGCATAGACGATAAGCAGCAGATAGACGGCGAAGAGCAGGCGCGCGAGCGGCGAGTGGTGCACGCGGGACTGGCCCGGGGCTTCCCTAGCCGTGCCGCGCGTGCGACGGGGCGCGCGCCGCGTAGGTGCCCATCACCATGCCAAAGAGAGAGGCGACCAGACCCGCAAGCTGCGGCGGCAGGGTCGCCTCCGGCGCGATGAACTCCGCCGCAATCCAGGTGCCCAGGCCGAAGATCACCGCCAGCACCGCGCCCGGCACGTTGGCGCGCTTCCAGAAGATGCCGGCGGCGAGCGGCACGACGCAGGACACCAGCGTCACCTTGTAGGCGTTCTGCACCATCTCGTACATGGTGCTCTTGGAGTTGAGCGCGAACAGCAGCGCGCCGAGCGTGAAGGTGACCAGCACCACGCGCAGCAGCAGCAGGAACTCGCGATCGCTCATGTTGCGGAAGAAGGGCCGCACGATGTTCTCGGTGGCGAGCGCGGTGGGCGCGATCAGCGCGCCCGAGGCCGTCGACAGGATCGCCGAGAGCAGCGCGCCGAAGAACAGCACCTGCGCCCACAGCGGCGTGCGCTCGAGGATCAGGTTGGGCAGGATCTTCTGGATCTCGCGGCCGTCTTCGGCGTCGAACAGCTTGCCCATCGAGGGGTCGACCACCAGCGCCGAGTAGGCGATGAAGATCGGCACGAAGGCAAAGCAGAAATAGATGGCGCCGCCCGCCAGCGTCGCCCGCACCGCAACCTTCTCGTTCTTCGCCGAGGTGACGCGCTGGAACACGTCCTGCTGCGGGATCGAGCCGATGGCCAGCGTCATCCAGGCGGCGAGGAAGGCGAGCCACTCCTTGGCGCCGCCCTTGGGCCAGAACTCGAACTTGCCGGCCTCCGCCGCAGCCGCGATCACCTTGCCCGCGCCGCCCGCCATGCCGCTCACCAGCCAGGCGATGGCGCACAAGCCCACCAGGATCACCACCGACTGGAACAGGTCCGTCATCGCCACCGACCACATGCCGCCCCAGATGGTGTAGCCGAGCACGATCGCCGCGCCGATCAGGATCCCGGTATTGAGGTCGATGGCCCCGCCCGAGAGCAACGAGAACACCAGCCCCAGCGCGGTGAGCTGCGCCGAGGTCCAGCCCAGGTACGACGCCGTGATGGCGACGCTGGTTGCGACTTCCACGGGCTTGTTGTAGCGCTTGCGGAAGAAGTCGCCGATGGTCAGCAGGTCCATGCGGTAGAACGCGCGCGCGAAGAAGATCGCCACGAAGAACAGGCAGAAGGAGGCGCCGAAGGGATCGGCGACGATGCCGCCGAGCCCGTCCCTGGCGAAGGTGGCCGACACCGACAGCACCGTCTCCGCGCCGAACCAGGTCGCGAACACGGTCGCGGTGGTCATGTAGAAGGGCAGGCTGCGGCCCGCGACCACGTAGTCCCTGGCGTTGTGCACGCGCATCGCCGCCCACAGGCCGATGCCGATGGTGACGAGCAGGTAGAGGACCACGAAGGTGATCAGCACGGCGGCGCAATCATAGCTGCCTTCGCGCCGTCCTGAGAATTCAGAGCAGGCTGACCGCGAGGAGCGCCGCGATCGCCGCCAGCAGCGCGATGAGCGCGCCGAGCAGGTTGTTGCGGCGCGCGTTCTCCGCGGCGAGGCGCTCGACGGCCCGCTGCAGCGCGGCCGGGGGGTCTTCCGCCAGCAGCCGGTGCACAAGCCGCGGCACCTGCGGCAGCGTCGCCGCCCAGAAGGGCGCCTCCCGGCGGATGGTGCGCAGGAGGCCGCGCCAGCCCACCTGCTCGTCCATCCAGCGCTCGAGGAACGGCTTTGCCGTCTGCCACAGGTCGAGGTCGGGATCGAGCTGGCGCCCCAGGCCCTCGATGTTGAGCAGGGTCTTCTGCAGCATCACCAGCTGCGGCTGGACTTCGACGTTGAAGCGGCGCGAGGTCTGGAACAGGCGCAGGAGGAACCTTCCGAAGGAGATCTCTTTCAGCGGCCGCGCGAAGATCGGCTCGCACACGGCACGGATCGCGGACTCGAACTCATCGACCCGCGTCGCCGGCGGCACCCAGCCGGCGTCCAGGTGCGCCTGCGCCACGCGGCGGTAGTCGCGGTTGAAGAAGGCGAGGAAATTCTGCGCCAGGTAGTTCTGGTCCACCTCGGTGAGCGTGCCCATGATGCCGAAGTCGAGCGCGATGTAGCGGCCGCGCACCCGGCCCGCGGCGTCCTTCACCGCCTCGACAAAGATGTTGCCGGGGTGCATGTCGGCGTGAAAGAACCCGTGGCGGAAGACCTGCGTGAAGAAGATCTCCACGCCGGCGCGCGCGAGCTGCGCGATGTCCACGCCCTGCGCGCGCAGCGTGTCCACCTGCGACACCGGCGTGCCGATCATGCGCTCCATCACCATCACGCGCTGCGAGCACCAGTCCCAGTACACCTGCGGCACGGCCAGCAGCGCCGAGCCCTCGAAATTGCGCCGCAGCTGGCTGGCGTTGGCCGCCTCGCGCATGAGATCCAGTTCGTCCTCGAGGTGGTGCGCGAACTCCGCCACCACCTCGCGGGGCTTCAGGCGCCGGCCATCCGCCCACAGCCGCTCCATGAGCGCGGCCGCGGTCTCCAGGAGCGCCACGTCCTTCGCGATCGCGGCCTCCACGCCCGGGCGCAGCACCTTCACCGCCACCTCGCGCCCGTCGTGCAGGCGCGCGAGGTGCACCTGCGCGACCGAGGCGCTCGCCACCGGCTCGCGCGAGATCTCGGCGAACACCTCCGCCACCGGCTTGCCGGTGCCGCGCTCGACCTCGGCGATGGCGAGCTCCGAGGCGAACGGCGGCACCTCGTCCTGGAGCTTCGCCAGCTCGTCGGCGATGTCGAGCGGCAAGAGGTCCCGCCGCGTGGAGAGCACCTGCCCGAACTTGACGAAGATCGGCCCCAGCGTCTCCAGCGCCTGGCGCAGGCGCGCCGCGCGGCCCGGGTCCGCGGCGGCGCCCGTGCCATCCCCGCGCGGCGCGAAGCGCGGCAGCAGGCGGTAGAGCCGGAAGCGCAGCGCGACAAACAGGATGCGCGCGAGCCGCCTCATGCCGCCGCCCGCCGCTCGAGGCGCTTCATGCCGCCGCCGGTTTCACGAACCTGCTCACGGCAATCGCTCAAGCCGCTTTTCCAGGCGCTCGATCGCATCGCGCAGCCGCGCGAGCGCCGCCGCGTGGGCGTCGAACTGCGCGCGCGGCGCCAGCAGCCGCCCTTCTTCCAGCGCGTACTCCATCAGGCCCTCGCCCAGGCGCCGCGCGGCGTCGGCGTGCCAGGCGGCGAATCCGCGCAGCGCCTGCGCCATGGCATGCGCCGGCGCGTCGCCGACGATTCTCGAAAGGTCCTCCTCGAAGTCCCAGCGCAGGTGGCGCGCGAGGTGCAGCACTTCCTGCGCGAGCCGCGCGTTGCCCTCGATGTCGACCTCGCGCATGAAGTGGTCCTCGCCGCGCGCAAGCCCCGCCAGCGCGCCCGGACGCAGCGCAATCCTGAGGCTCGGCTCGCCCCCCGGTGCGACGCGCCCGCCCTCGACGATGGCGAAGCGCACCGCCGGCAGCATCGGCGCGCGCAGCTCCACGCACTCTCCGGCGAAGGGGGCGAGCCGCTCGCGCGCCCAGGGCTCGGATTCGAGCAGGCGGTTGAGCGCGAACACGAAGGGCGTCTCGAAAACGGCCATGGAAACAAAAAGGGCCACCCTACGGTGGCCCTTTAACGAGTATAGAGCGTTCAGTGCATCTGCTGGATGCCGGCGAGCTGCCAGCCGCTCGAGCCATCCACCGGCTTGACGAGATTCCAGATCTCCTCGAAGCCCGCCGGCGCCGCGCCGGGCGCTTCGCTCAGCAGGCCCGAGAAGCGCACGCTCGCCCAGTGGCGATCGCCTTCCGTGGCCACCTCCAGCAGGTCGGCATTGAGCGTCACCACGTCGGTCTGCTGCGCGCCGCGGCTGTGCATGTCCTCGGCGAGCACCGCGTACATCTCCGGCGTCGTGAAGTCGCGCAGCTCTTCCGCGCTGCCCGTGTCGTTCGCCACCTGCAGCCGGATGAAACTGGTCCTGGCCGCGCGCAGGAAACCCGTCACGTCGAAACCGGCCGGGATGCCGGGACGCTGCGCGCGCACGCCCGCCTGCAGGTCGAAGCCCGCGGCCTGCGAGGGAGGCGGTGCGGCAACGGTCTCGCTGCCCAGGCCTGCGTACTGCAGCGGGCGCGGCTGCACGCGCGGCGCGCGCAGCATGCGGAAGAGCGCGAGCGCGGCGAACACCAGCAGGCCGATCAGCATCGCCGAAACGAGCGTCGAGAGAATCGGGCTGTCGGCGAACATCGCGCCAAGCAGGCCGCCGAGCGCGAGGCCGCCGAGAATCGGCATCCACTTGCTGCCCGCCGTCGCGGGTGCTGCCGCCGTGGCGGGCGCTGCAGCGGGCGCGGCCTGCGCGGGCTTCGCGGGAACCGCCTGCGCCGGTGGCGCCGTGACGTTGCGCTGCGCGCCGATGGTGCGGCCGCCGCCCAGGCGCCTTGCCTCCGCCTCCGGGAGCGCCACCACGATTCCCAGGATCACCGCCGCTACTGCCATCCACAGCCTGCCCATGACCGCCATCCTCCGTTGTTCAATTTGTCCAATCATGCTACCCCAGTTTTACGCCGCGATGAACAGCCGCGACGCCCGCGCTGAGGTTGAAATATTCGACCTGCGCGAATCCCGCGCGTTCCATCATCGCGGCGAGTGTCGCCTGGTCCGGATGCATGCGGATGGATTCGGCGAGGTAGCGGTAGGCGTCGGCATCCCCCGCGATGCGGCTGCCCAGCCAGGGCAGCACGCGAAAGGAATAAAGATCGTAGGGCTTTTCCAGGACCTTGGCCACCTTTGAGAACTCGAGCACCACGAGCCGCCCGCCAGGCTTGAGCACGCGCGCCATCTCGGCGAGCGCGGCGTCCTTGTGCGTCATGTTGCGCAGGCCGAATCCCACGCTCACGCAGTCAAAGCTTGCCGCCGGAAAAGGCAGCCGCTCCGCGTCGCACTGCGCCGCGGGTGCAAGGCTGCCCGCATCGAGCAGGCGGTCGCGGCCGCGTGCGAGCATCGCGCGGTTGATGTCGGTGGCGCACACCAGGCCCAAGGGCCCTACCCGCTGGGCAAATGCGCGGGCCAGGTCGCCGCTGCCGGAGGCCACGTCGAGAACCCGCTCGCCCGGCCGCACTCGCGCGATGCTCACGGCAAAGGCCTTCCAGACCCGATGCAGCCCGAGCGACATCAGGTCGTTCATCAGGTCGTAACGCGGTGCTACGCGGTCGAAGACGCCGCCAACGCGCGAGTGCTTTTCGCTCTCCGGTACGCGCTCGAAGCCGAAATCGGTTTCCGCCATAAGTGAGCGCCGGCTTTCTCTAACGGCTATTTCCTGCGGCCTCAAGGCGCCTCAGGTATGTGGCCCAGTTGTCCTCCTGCTCGACTCCCAGCTCATAGAGGTAGTCCCAGGAATAGATTCCCGTGGCGTGGCCATCCGAGAACGTCGGCTGCACCGCGTAGGACCCCACCGGCTCGAGGCTGCGGATCTCGACCTCACGTTTCCCGATCTGCAGCACTTCCTGGCCGGGCCCGTGCCCGCGCACCTCGGCCGAGGGCGAGTAGACGCGCAGGTACTCGTAGGGCAGCCGGAAGGTGCGGCCGTCGTCGAAGGCGATTTCCATCACCCGCGATTTCTGGTGCAGCTTGATTTCGGTGGGGGTCGGCACAGGGGGGCGATGATAACCCCC
>Ga0180077_1000076_pt1 | contig 11812 bp, 8 predicted proteins | sample EasRiv466_16_10D_FD_123014 | JGI IMG/M metagenome (GOLD analysis project Ga0180077, IMG submission 123014) | Soil microbial communities from meander-bound floodplain in the East River, Colorado, USA - East River metaG ERMLT466_16_10D | ecosystem: Environmental > Terrestrial > Soil > Floodplain ...
CAATATATTCTTGCACGATCCACTCCAGACCGCTTTCGGCAATTAGAGGGCCATACTCCGTTAGCTCTTCAGGTGAGTTCGCTACCAGAAGTTTGGCTCGGTTTCTGGCGCCAGTTCGCTCTTGGTGCTGTCTCCAGAGGTGTGGATAAGCTGGTTTAACAATGCACGGATACCTGATCTTTGAGGCAATGTTTCTCAGGTCGGAGACTTCCCTGAAGGTTTGCGCAGTTTGTACGCCCACTTCCTCAGCGAGCTTATACTGATATTTCTTGCTGGCCAGTTTCTCTACGATTTTCTCTGGCGGAAGGACGAACTCGTAATAGTCCGCCAGTTTGTCTCTATACCTGGACAGGAACAGAACGTAATCGTCACTGCAGGGAATTATTGCTCCCTTAACAGGCAATCGCAGTCCCACCCTTTGCAGCCGCGCCAGAAGTAGTGCTTCGCCGTCATGATGCACAGGCTGAACAATGGTGCTCGCGTAGCGAGTCTGAGCAGCGGAGTGTCTTCTGGATCCAACTGCCATAACGGGGATTCCCCTCCGACCCAAGCTTCGAACAAACGCTAGGCCATTAGAAGAGTCAGACCCCAGTATGAAAGCCGGAGCGACAGCGACATTTAACCTCTGCAGAAACTGCTCTTCTTGTCCTTTCAACTTTGAGTCGCGTCTCAATTCCAGCGTCGGAAAGTCATGTCATGTTTTCGCGCACGTGAGCTGACGGAACAAGTTTTTGCCGACTGCAAACAAAACTTATCGCACTGCTTGTGGTTTCTCCACTATTTGACTTCTAAGCGTTCAAGCAACAGGCTTATGACAGTGCGCGTCACAAATTTCCAATAACAGTCGGGCGACCGCTTTTGCCGAAGGCCGACATTCAGGGCGGATCGACCGTGTATTTGGTGCTGCTACGTCCGAGACGACGTGGCTAAGCGGGAGCGCAGAGTATCCAACAGTGGATGTCGGTGTCACCATTTCGAGTCCTCAATCGAGGACCCCGGTCCTGGTCTTGGGTAGCCCGCATCGCACAACACTCGGGGTTATCCGGGCCCTTGCACGCGCCGGTATACCTCAGTTTGCCGTTGGGGCGGGCACGAGCTTTGTTTCCTACTGCCGCTGGCATCGTCGGCTGCACGATGACTTTGAAAATGATCCAAATGCAGACTCTCTGTCTGAATTTCTCGGACGCCTTTCAGTCGAGCGGATGGTGCTTATTCCCTGCTCGGACGCGTGGGTCGCGGCCGTGGGTCGCCTCGAGCGAACTCTAGCTGCTCGATTTCCGGCCAGCATCCCTCCGCAGGAAAGTCTCGATATCTGCTTGGATAAGAGCCGGTTCGCGAACATGATGGCTCGCCTCGGGCTGCCTCATCCACGAACAATCTCGATTGGTGCCTTCGACGATGTCCGGACGCTGTGGGACAGTGGTTTTTACAACCCTTTCCTCAAACCGCGGAACTCACTCGCCTTCAGTACCCGGTTCCAAAAAAAAGCACTCCTTGTGGCGAATGCGGACGAGGCAATAATGTGGATTCGTGAGGCCGGGCAGCACGGAATTGAATTTGTGCTCCAGGAATACATCCCGGGGCCTGCAACCAACCACTACTACGTTGACGGCTTCATAGATCGCATGGGGACCGTCTGTGCGCGTTTTGCCCGTCGCTGCGTCCGGTTAAGCGACGACCTATTCGGCGTTAGCAGTTGCATGGTAAGTATCCCCCTCAATGAGGCAAAGGCGCCGATAGAAATTCTGGACCAACTGCTCCCGGCACTCCGATATCGTGGTGTGTTCAACGCGCAATTCAAGTACGACGAACGGGATGGCCTTTTCAAGCTGCTCGATCTCAATCCGCGCGCCTGGGGTGGTGTGAGCCTGGCCGTAAGTTGTGGGGTCAATGTGATCGATATGGCATATCAAGACGCCTTGGGTCGGCCAGTAGGGCAGATCACAAGTTATCCGGTTGGCCGTTACTGGGTCAACGCGGCGCTCGACAATGCCGTGTGCTGGCAACTTTTCCGGGAGGGACGATTAACCGCGAGAGCGTGGCTGCGCACAAGGATTGGGGCCGTGCCAGCAATCTTTCGCTGGGACGACCCGCTTCCTGCAATCGTCTATTTCGTTCAGGCGACGTGGCGGGAAATCCGACGTAGGTTAAGGGGAACGCCGTAACCGGGAGCGGGCCGCCGCCTAATCCGCTGAAGCCGCACTCCCACGGACCCCTCTTCGCCGGGAGCGGTTTTTGGCGCCTACTGAAGGTCCGTTTCGGGCCGTAAGACGGCATTCAGACGCCGCCGTCGTGTTAACCTTACCCGATAAAGAACGACTTAATGCAACGCATCGTACAAGATACTCTAAGGGAGTTCTTATTGTTCCACTCTTGATCCGTCGTGCGAAGACTCGGTTCGCTTATCGTTCGCGGACAGTAGGCTGCGTCATGATGGTCAAAGCACTGGGAAAGGCGATCGGGGCGCGGCCCCCCCCAAGTGTGAATCCAAGAGCCCAGCGTTCGCGTGGCGAAAAGCTCATTTATGAGGCTCCTGGTTACCAACACTCACGCGCTTCAGGCCTATTCGATCACGCGCTGCCTGCGGCCCTATGCGGAATGGATCGTCGCCACCCTATCAGGTGGGCGGCCTTTGGGGTTTTGGCCCATCGAACATGCAGCCTATTCACGGCTCATCGACCGGCGTTACCGGGTGCCGGATCCCGAAACGGACTGGATGGCGGGGCGCATCCAGCCGGAAAACACCGCACTGGAGGAAGCCTTTATCGCGCGCATCCTTGAGATCTGCGCGCGGGAGAACATCGACACCATCTTTCCGTCCAACGACGCCTGGGTCTATGTCTTTTCGAAGAACAAGGCACGTCTCGAGGCGCAGGGCATCGTCATCCCGGTCCCTGAGCTGCACACCGTCATAACTCCGCTGGACAAATATCAGACGATACTTGCGGCCGGGAAAGTGGGCTTTCCTTCTCCCGAAACGCACCTGGCTGAAAGCGATGAGGTTGTGCGGCGCATCGCCCACAACGTGCCGCCTCCTTGGATTATCAAGCTGCGCTTCACGACCGGCCGCCGGGGCATGGCGCTTGTCAAGGACGCCGACGAGCTGGTCGAAAAATGCCGAACCACCCGGGCCCGCCACGGCGCCCCCATGATCCAAGACTACATCCCCGGTCAACAGAATGAGAGTTCCTACCTGGTCCTGGATCGCGACAGACGAGTTGTCTCTGCCGTGACCGTGCGCAATCGGCGGCGCTGCAGCCATGTCTTCCGCAGTGAGGCGAGCGCGTGCGAAACCGTGCCGAACGGACCCTTTGTCGAAAAAGCGATCGCCCTTGCTCAACACATTAACTGGTGGGGCGGAATTACCGTGCAACACAAGGTCGACCCGCGCGATGGGCAGCCCAAGCTCATGGAAATCAACCCTCGGCTCGGCCTTAACCTTTGGTATCGAACCGAATTGGGTATCAACGAGCCCTTGATGTGCCTACAGATTGCCCGGGGTGAGAAACCGAAACCCGAAGCGGCCAGCAACTATCCTCACGGCTACTTGCTCTTGAAACCCTTCGAAGACTTCATTTGCCTGCCGTTGGACCTTATCGGTCTTGCCACCGATCGCTTTCGTACTGACGTGCTGGAGCGCCATGGCATGGACCCCCTGACCGGCCGACTTTCCATGAAGAAATGCCTTGGGTGCTATTGGGATGATTATTTCGGCAAGCGCAAACGTTGCCTGACACCCTACTTCCGCTATGCCCGGGAGGACCCTCTGCCACTTACCATTTGGATTTCTAGAATGGCCGCTTCCTTCCTTGACGGCCTGGGGCGGCGGTTAGGGCGCAGGCTTCTGTCGGTGGTTTCGAAAAAGCCTAGCGCAAAGCCCGCCAGTGCGGTAGGGGATTGACATCGCACCAGTCACAAATGCATCGGTCCGTGTGACAACCGCCTGTGAAACCGCCTTGTTGGCGGCCCAGTGGTAAAGCGTCAGTGCATCGGGATAAAAAGAATTCAAATGCGAGTTCGCAACACAGCGAACCTCGGCAATAGTGTTGCATCGAATCGTCGGATACACGGTTTCGCGCTCCGCTGTCGAGGGACTTCTCGGGCTGCGCGGGGTTGCGATTGCGAGCTTTCTCGGTCCGGAGCTCTTCGGCGCATGGTCCTTGTTCCGGCTGGCGCTGCACTACTTCGGGTTTGTCGGCCAAGCCTTGATCCGAGGGATGGAAGTCGAGGTGGCGGCGGCTGGCCCGCCGCGTGGCAAACTCGTAGCGGAAGCGCAAAGGGTCTGGGGGCAGATAGTCCTCGGCCCCACCCTGTGCCTCTACGGACTGCTAACCGCCGGCGTAGCCCTCGCTTTGCTCTGGCCGTTTGGGAGACTTGCAGAGCTGACAGTTCTGGGAATCGCGGTGGCGCTCATACCGGAACGGCTTTGGAGATATGCTCTTACGTTCGTGCGGGCGGTCGGCATGTTTCGGCGCTTTGCTATCCTCGAGTTCTTGCACGCCGTTCTCCAGCTGACCCTCACGGTTGCCTTCGCCTTCGCCTGGGGCCTCGGCGGCGCACTCGCAGGTTTCCTCGCGGCAACCTTAACGAGTCTCTGCATCGCCGCCCGCCAAGTACCGTGGCGACCACGTTGGTCACTGAGGCAGGCAGGACAGGTCTTTCGAATCGGGTTTCCAGTGAGCCTGACCAACTTTTCGACCACGATCCTGCAGACAATCGACCAACTGCTCGTTGGGGCCTTTGCCGGCATTGCCGCTCTCGGAATCTACGCCTTTGCGGTCTCCCTTTCCGGACTCGGCGTGCACGTCGCGCTGATCGTGCGCAACGTAATCCTGACGGACGTTTATGGAGCAAAGGGCGAAGATCACCGCAGGCAAACCGGACGCCTGATCATGGACCGTTCGCTGGCGGCCTTTTCGATTCTGCTGCCGCCGCTTGCAGGGTTCGTGGCCCTTGTGATGTCGCCGGCAGTATTAGCCCTGCTGCCGCATTTTGGAGCCGCCATCATATTGGCCCAAATCTTCATCTTCATCGGCGTCCTACAGGGGATCGTGAACGTCTCGGTCATGGGTGTCGTTGCCGAGGGCCATCAAGGGCGCGTGCCGCTGATCTGTCTGGGCGCGGTCACGCTGAACATTTCTCTGTCCGTGCTTGCTCTCTCCCTCGGCTTGGGGCTTATAGGGGTCGCGGTCGGTGCACTGCTATCCAGGATGGCTTATGCCGCAGCGACCACGTCGGTACTAACGGCGAGCAGGTCAAACTCCGCCGGTTACGGTGGCCTGACGAGATCGCTAGCGCCGACGATATGGTGTGCGTTTGCCGTCGCTGCAATTCAACTGACCGCGCCGGCTCAGGATTGGGAGTCCCTGGCCATCGCCATTCTCTTGTATTCGCTTGCCTTGATCCCGCTTGGAATCGTGTTCCGATCGACTATTGCGGAATCTGGAATTCTGCGTTTCAAGACCTGAATGCTGGGTGCCTTTGACTTGAACGTGGCGCCAGCAGTTTTCGTATCTTCAGCCGAAGTCCTCTCGGGCTAAGTTGCCATCGCCTTGCATCAATGAGGCAAACGTCCCCCAACGGAGCGATCGTATGGATTCCGTCCTGAAAGCGGCCCGTGCGCGGTGGATCGATGACCCTTACGACCTCTTCGGAAAAATAACTGGGGGACAGTTGCGTTACCCGATTTATCGAGATACGAGTCCCATAGGCTCGCGAGCAGTCCTGGGCTGGCCTATAGAGCAGGCCGTCGCTGAGAAAGGGAGCGCCGGCAGAACGGGCAGAGCGGACATCTATCTTGAGGGGATTGAGCTCGTGGGGCCACCATGGGCCTGCCAAGCCTTCGGCGTACCATCCATAGAGCTTCTCGTTCGGTTGGTCGTCCTCACGGCTGCAAAACAGCCACCAGAGGCCGCCGTGACGAAAAATCACCGGATCAACTGCCGGCACGCCCGCAAGAACCTTCCCGCGGCAACGCCAAACGGCAGGAGGATTGACTGCTTCCCAAAGGCTCAAGGACCCACTCTCCCAGGTTTCCGGACAACAAAAGACGCGCGCGCAATGGCTGAACAGATATGGATAGGAAGCGTGGGCGGTGGTGTTGAACGCCTGGGTAGGGCCCGCCAAAACCCTGCCGTCAGAATCCAACTCGAGCCACGCAATAGCACCTCTACCGGCCGCATAATCAAACTGCTCGCATAAGACGAAGTTTCGTCCGTCTAGGACCAAGCCGAAGCCATCGGCTAGGTAGTGAGCCTTGTCGGTCGGAATAAAGCGCGGCTCTCGCAAGAAGTCGTCCTCAAGGCAGCCCGCGACTGGTCTATCGACTATGCCCAGGGTCCACTCTTCACTCATCGACACACCGTGAGCTAGCCATCTAATTCTGTGCTTCAGCATCTTTCCCATGGCTGAAACGGCTCGCCGAGCCATGGGTGCGTGCTTGCCGCAACGCTCAATGGCAAATCGCCGTGCAGGCAAGATCGGTTTACCCAACCTCTTGATCTCGATGCAGACTTGAGCCGGGAGATGCGCCGCCGCGGAGACAGCCGCCGCGAGGGTCGCCCGGTAGGATCTTTTGACCGTCTGAACCGCAGCTTCCTTCAAGATCTCCCCGCCGCAGTCCTTGCCTGTCAGTCTTAGCAAACGGATCTCGACAATGTGCCTTTCTTCACGGATCTCCTCCAGACACGGCGGATCGCCGCCGCCATCGGCGCCGGCACCAATGCAGTGTTGCCAGACGCCGAAGGTTGGCGCGGAAACAAGGTTTCCAGGCACCGGTCTCGGCGAGAAGCAAATAACGACGTCGATAGCGAGCTCGCGAACAAGCGCTGAAGCCGCTTGCCCGTCCAGAAGCGCAGCGGTCGGAACGGTCGACAATGATTCCGTCAAGCCAACGAAGCGCAGCGGTCCGGGTGTCAGCGAGCGTCTCAACCGGTTGGCAAGCGAACCCCGCTGCGGGCCGGCCTCCGCAATTGCGTCACCATCCACGATGACCAGGCAGAGCTCAACGAAATCCAGCTTGGCAACGAGATCAACGCTCTTTCGCTGCCATGCTCGAAGGCCTTCCCCAGGACAAATTATTCCGGTGCGCAAGAAAGACCGCCTCCGCCGGCCATCTACCCTGATCCAACATCAAGTGGCCGACCCACCACTGCGAAGCCCAAGCATTGGGTCGTCTTCAAGTACATCGGGGAAACGGTCGGCCCATGCTCAGCAAAGGACTTTCTCAAAAAGTTTGTGGTACTCGCGTGCAATGGTTGGCCACGTAAAGTGCGTCTCGAAACGCCGTCGGGCCTTTCTGCCCAATTCGTCACACAGCACCGGGTCGCGCACGAGACGCTGCAAGGTGTCAAAGAACTGTTCCGGCTGGTTGTCCGGTACATGCAAAGCCGCGTCACCGACTACTTCCGCGGAACCAGGGTCTTCCGAGATCACGATCGCCATACCAGCTGTCATCGCCTCTAGCAAATTCACAGGAAAGTTTTCCCGTTGTGAAGTAAACACGAAGATTCTGGATGTCTCGTACAGTTCCTTCAGCTCGTCCGATTCATTATTGAGCCAGCCCCAAAAGTGGATGTCAGCCGGTGTATCCATGGCCATCCGCTTGAGGGTTTCAAGGTAGGGACCATCACCCACAATATTGATCTCGCAGTCCAGCGTCCTGCCCCGCAGGGCTTTCAGCAGGTACTGAACACCCTTTCTCTCAAACATGCGGGTCACAACCAGGATGCGCATACGCTTGGTGCGCTCCGGATTGAATTTATCCTCCGACATGCCATTTGGAATGATCTCCGACTTGGCCGAATTGCTGGCTTTCTTTAGTAGCTTTTGTAAGTTAACACTGGGACAAATCACGCGTGCTGCATTCTTGACAACGCATCTCCAAAGGGGTGAGAGCAGGAAATGCTGGAATTGGAACCGGTTCGGATTGTAACCGGGGACGTCTGACCCGTGGGCGGTGATGACATAGGGCAGACCCGAAATTTGACTCAGCCTCCACGCAAGCACGCCATCTGGAAATATGAAGTGCGTGTGGTTGATATCGTATTTCCTGGTCGCCACGAGTCGCTTCACAAGCGGGTATGCAGACAATAAATGCGGCACCATCTCGCGCGTGTGGCAGATATCCGCCCGTTTTCTGACGGACGCCAGCCGGTAAAGATTGAAGCCTTCCTCGTCTTCATGGTCTGGTAGCCCCGGAAATCCCATGGTGACAATATCAACCTCGTGTCCGATTCTTGTCAGTTCCCTGGCGAGGCCTTCAACGACCCTGGCACCGCCTCCTCCCAGTGGTGGAAATTCGTAGCTTAAGCTAAGGATTCGCATTGTTGTTAAAGGCATCTGGTCCGATCAGAAAGTATTGCTAGTTCATAAAGAGTCTTCAATTTTCTCGAGATCCCTTCCAGGAAATCTCCAAAAAGGGCTCCGGGTCGAGCTACAGTCCTACCGGGGTGTGCCTCGCTTCAAGCAGGAATAGTCGAGGGAGCCCGAAATAGCTGATCATAGCGCTGGCACATCGTCCGCATCGAGAACTTCCGCACGACAAGATTTGCGCCAGCCAAGGCGAGTTCTCGCCGTAACTCCGGCGATCCGAGCGCGCGCACCAACGCGGCAGCAAAAGCTTTCGTGTCCCCAGCCGGGACCAGCAAAGCCGTCTTCTCGTGTTCGAGAACGCCCTTGGCACCTTCAAAGGTGCTCGCAACAATGGGGACCTGCATGCTCAGCGCCTCAAGAAGCGCAAGCGGACAACCGTCTCGGACGGATGGATAGGCGAATAAATCGGCCGCCGCTAACAGGCAGTGCACATCCGATCGTGTACCAAGAAGTCGCACATTGTTTCCCAGGGTAAGTTCCTGCGCGCGCCGCTGAAGCGCATCACGAAGTGGCCCATCGCCGGCGATTACAACGATCGTATCGGGGAAGCGCTCGAGTACCGCCGGCATCGCTTCGATAAGATGCATGTGCCCTTTCTCGGGAATCAAGCGACCCACGGAGAGGACGAGACGACCCGATATTGGCACCTTTAGTTCGGATCGGATCCGCCGTGCTGCTGATTGCACAGCTGGATCCCAACCATAGCCGTCAATCCCATTGGCGATGACGCTAACTTTTTCGGGTCGAATCCTCTCGATTCCTATCGCCTCTTCACGCAAGTGCTCCGAGACTACGACAAGGTGTGTCATAACGTTGGCGTTTGCCAGATAGGTGTGCAATCGGCCCAACCCAGGTTCCATATGAGGTCGTCCATGGTGAGTGCCCACGCGTTTTGGCACACGCAAAAACCATGCGATCGGCAAACCAAGCAGATTGGCATGATGGGTGAATGTTTCGACCGCATCGAAGCGCTCCCGAGAGATAAGCCGAACGAGCCGGTAAATTGCGCATAGGAGGCGCAGCAGGTTGCTGGTAATGCCCGCTCCCGCCCGCCAACCCTTCAAGTCGATGATGTCTATTGCGTATCGCGCCTGCCATTGAGTGTGGACACATTCTTTGTCGTAGAAGAAGGCTGCGGCAACATGGTATCCCTGATTTCGGAACCAGGTCGCTTGTGCCAAGAGAATGTGCTGCGCTCCGCCTGCGGCCATTTGCGACCCAAGGAGGAGGAGCCGCAGCGGGCCTTCCCTGCTCATTCGGCTGCACGCGGAAAATTGAACCAACGTCACCTCGTTATCGCAAGACGTCTGAGTCGTGCCATCAAAAATGGACCCGAACGACTCGACGAATGCCCGCGCTTCGCATGGCCGGGAAAACAAGGTTTGTGAACGAATCTATCAAACCATCATCGACGGCAATGACTTCGTAGCACGTAAACGGATGTATGGAGACAGTATCGCTCGTTGTTGGCCCAAGGATCGATGACGTCACAGAGGATAGGGGCCCGAGTGATGACAGGTCCCCATGGCGACCTATACGTTATCTTGACAGATTTGCTTAAATTCCCAGTTCGCCCTGTTACGGATATCCAAGCCCCCCCAAAAACCAATCATCCTCGGAGCATTGTCTCTTTACCGGTCGCACTAAAATTGGCTGTTCATTAAAGACTATCTTCTTAACTAATCGATGTAAGCCCCACTTCTTGAACTCTCGTGACTTGAAAGGTTCCCAAAGATGATCGTCCACGCCGATGTTCAAAATATCTACCTCCTCAACTTCTGCCATTTTGGCAATGTGATCCAGGATTTCTCCGATCGCTCCATCACGTTTTTGTCCATAGTCCACGATGAACCCTTGCCGCATGTCGTTCGAGACTAGCATCACAAGGTATCCCACAATCGCATCAGCCTGTCTATAGAAATAGAACACGTACCGCCCTTTCGGGTTTTCGAACCTCCACCGAAAGAACACCTGGTCCTGCAATAGCCTAATCTTCGCAGGAAGTTCGTTTTTGCTGAAGGCCACACGGGACATGTCTTCGTCCCCCGGACTCTTCGACACCACGACGTCGCCGAACTCTCCAAATAAGACGTTCCTTCTGCTTGCCGGTAAGTCTCCTTCTTTCTCTTGTCTTTTCAGCACACCTCTCCATATAACGCTGACGTCCCTAGGAAAACTGCTCCTCCGGTAGTAAGCTTTCTTCCCGAGAGATACAAAGCCCAGGCGCAGATATCCAGGGATCGCATTCTTCCCGGCGGACGTATTTAACAAAACACTGTATTTCGCGGCGAACTGATCCATCGCAAAATTTCCCATGGCCACGCTGAGTCCGTTACGCCGGTGCTCAGGATGCACCACCGTGTCAGCCGGCTCCAGGATTACTACCCTATTATCGTTGCTGCCAAGATACCAGCTGGTGGCGAAATAGCCTCTGAATCCGACGATAGACCTTTCGTGACTCGCGATTACAGCCAGCGGTTGGTTCGCGTACGGATTGTCATGGTACTTCCACTTAAAATACGACCAATTCTGCTCTCCGTCACCGCGCCAGAGATTCTTACCTAATAGTCTCACGACCTCAGTCATCTTATTGCGCTCGTACAGACTTATCTGATAGCCCCGATGTTTCAATGTACTTGCTCACCGTTAGTTCAAACTGTCAAATTCATGAGTCCTAGACCTGGATTTGCGTTTCTACGGCGATGGTTGCTGAATTGACCGAGTGCCTGCGGCGTAGCGATAGGAAATTCAAACCGCCCGTAATCTCGCCGGGCCAGGCCGGGGCGCCGGGAATAAGTGCGGGAGCGTCTTTGAAACGACCGCGATCCGGACGAGTCGCGAGCGGCATCGGCGGTTCCCCGCGCCCCGACCGTTTACTGCAGGTCAGGCAATGTCCGGAACCGGGTGATAGGTCAGTGGCAAGTTGGCATGCCGCGGCCAACTCGCGGTGGGACCCGGCGGCGGACTGCGCTCGGTGGTGAGCGGCGCCCACTGCCCCAAGTGCTCGAGGATGCGCCGGATGACTCCCAAATCCTCGATTAAGGCGATGACCCGCATCGGCCCCTTGCACTGGGGGCACTCCAGTGGATCGGCCTCGTAGACCTTGCGAATCAACCTCGCCCACGTGGCTCTTGCACGAGCGGCAAATTCGCTCGCCATCGGTTCGTCCGACGATGCCAGGACGACCGCGGCTGAAGGGCAGGATTTCTTCGCGCGCTCGCCCCGCGCACGGTTCGAATACCACCCCGCGTAGCGCACCAGGTGCTGGTAGCGGTCGGGAATGTGCTTGCAGAGCAGTTCCAGCCACTCGGCGCCCGGCATCACCTGGAAATTGCGTTTCAGGCCGGCATGCATCTTCGAGCGGTAGATTACCGTGCCCGTGGCCGCGTCGTAGGTCATCTTCTGCAGGGACATCGGAGCGCGCAGCATGGTGCCGGCG